>Ga0194132_10000897_pt1 | contig 60937 bp, 62 predicted proteins | sample TA2KigOf80mmetaG_FD_148612 | JGI IMG/M metagenome (GOLD analysis project Ga0194132, IMG submission 148612) | Freshwater microbial communities from Lake Tanganyika, Tanzania - TA2015054 Kigoma Offshore 80m | ecosystem: Environmental > Aquatic > Freshwater > Lake | place: Tanzania: Lake... | reverse complement strand
GCGTCAGGCGGAACCGAAGGACCCGATCTGGCTGCGCGAAGCGCTATCTGAACGCTTGCATCGAATCGATTCGCTCGGTCGCGGTGATGACGGCCCGATCCATCCGTTCCGTATCGGGCGCGAGGTCATGGCGAACATGCCGTCCGACGCGATTTTCGTGAACGATGGTGCTTCGATTCTGGTCTGGATGTTCGCCGTTCTCAGGATGCAGCGCGAAGGCGGCTACATGGATCATTTTCCGGTCGGTTCGATGGGCATGGGGACACCGCTCGCGGTCGGCGCCGCGGCCGGAACCCGCGATGTGGCCGCCGAGCAAGGGGGGACTCCGCGCCCGATCGTCATGGTCACGGGGGACGGGTCATTCGGCTTCTACCCGAGCGAACTCGACGGTGCGGTCCAGTCAGGCTTCCAGCCGTTCGTCGTGCTCATCGCCAACAATGGGGTGTGGGGAAACGAGTTCCACACCCAGCCGCGCATGGTCGGTCGGCACCTCAACGCGCACTTCGGCAAGGACGTGCGCTACGACATTGTGGCGCAAGGGTATGGGTGCCACGGTGAACGCGTCGAGCGGCCGGCCGACCTGGCCTCGGCCTTTCGGCGGGCGCTCCAGGCGGGTCGGCCCGCCGTCCTCGATGTGGTCGCCCCAGAGCCCGATCTCCGGGACCCGAGCCTCGCGACGATCATCTATTCGGACGTCGAGGAAACCCGCAAAAAGCACTGGGCATCGAGGACCTGAGCCGTCAGGGTTTGCGCAAGATCGTGTTGCTGCCGCGTTGAAGGATAAGGGTAGCAAGCAGCGTGATGGCCACGCCGGGGAGCACTTTCAGTGGCGGCAGACCTTTGCCGACGGCCCAGTCGATGGCAACCACCAGGACCGGATTCACGTAGTAGTACGCTGCGGCCTTGTTGGCTCCGATCTTCAACACGGCGGCCTGGAACAGATAGCCGCTGATGATCGTGGTGACGACGACGAGATAGAGCAGCCCCCAATAGACCGAAGACTCGACGGCGGCGTAGTCGACCGTCCAGAGCCGCTGGTTGGTCAGTAGGAACAACCAGCCGCTTGCCAGAACGAACGTCCAGAACGTCACCTGCGCGGCGGGTTCCCCGGTGTGGAAGCGTTTCAGGATCGGCGTGTACAACGCCATCACGAGGCAGGCGATGAAGAAGATTACGTCGCCGCGGTTGAGGTCGAGTGCGAGCATGCGATCGAGGTCGCCGCGGAACACGACCCAGACGGCCCCGACAGCCCCGATCGCGAGGGCCGCGAGCTTCGCTCGATTGAGCCGCTCGCCGACGATGAAATAGCTATAGACCGCCGATAGCCCCGGCATGAGCACGAAGATCGTGCCGGCGTTGAGCGCCGTCGTATAGCGCAGCGCCTCGAACATCGCCCAGAAGAAGAACCCCATGGTGAGGCTGATCACGCCGTACTTGAGGAGCGTTCGGCGTGGCGGCAGCGCTAGCCCGTAGGTCAGATGGATGATGAGGGCGAAGCCGAGCGCGGCAAAGACGAAACGCCAGAATGTCAGCACCGCGGGATCGAGGCCCGAGGCGATCGCTTCGCCAACCGGAAACGACGTCGCGATCAGGGTGGTCGAGCCCCAGATTTGCAACTGACCGACGACTTGTGGGTCGGAAAAATCGATGGGGCGCGAAGAGCGGGACTCGGTCATGGCTGCTCACCTACGACGAATCGTGGCCGTCGGTAAACCGTGAGGTCGCGGGGCCGGCACTAGCCTGATCCGGGGCACGTTCATTCGCCGTTCGCATGGAGCAGGATTTCGCGTCGGTGGGGCAGGCGACGGTGCTCAAACAGGTAGACGCCCTGCCACGTCCCGAGAGCGAGTTCTCCGGCAACGATTGGGATGGCGAGGTGGGTCTGTGTAAGTGCAGCGCGCAGGTGAGCGGGCATGTCGTCCGGCCCTTCGGTCGTGTGGCGATAGCGCATCGGGTCCTCGGGCGCGATCTCGGCGAAGTAATGCGACAGGTCGCGTGCGACATCGGGATCGGCGTTTTCCTGGATGAGCAATGACGCCGACGTGTGGCGACAGAACAGGGTCAGCAGGCCGACCCGGAGTCCGGTCGACGACACCCAGCGATGAAGTCGGGACGTGACCTCATAAAGGCCCGGTCCGGTCGTCCGAACCTCGAGGGAGTCCTGCTGCTGACGCATCAACGTGATCCGACGCGTGAGTTCGAGCGCCGATCAGCGGCAGTTGGAGGCCGGGACCGGAATCGAACCGGTGTACAAGGATTTGCAGTCCTCTGCGTAGCCACTCCGCCACCCGGCCTCACCGTTGGCGTGTATAGGTAGCACGCCCGGATCGGTCAAGCGCGCGTGCCGTGCCTATTGGCGGATGACGCCACAGGCGATCCGTCCTCCGGCGTTGCCCGCCGGGTCGCTACGGTAGTCGTCGGCGCCGGAATGAATGATAAAGGCGGTGCCCTCTGCATCGAGCAGGCTCTCAGGCTCGCCCTCTTTGAGCGTCACGCCGGGGAGGATGAGCTCGACCGTCACCGCGCCGCCCTCGGGGACGCTCAGGTTCGGCAAGTCGCCGGCGTGCCCGCCCGCGGACGAAAGAAACCCGTGCCTTGCACCGCTGGGGTTGAAATGCCCCCCGGCGCTCTGGAACGGTGGCTCGCACCGGCCGACCTCATGGATATGGAAACCACGTGGGCCGGCGGGAAGTCCGTAGAGCTGGGCACGTAGAAGCACGCCGCGGCTGGTTTCGATCAAGTCGATTCGCCCATGGCTGGTACCTTCGGCCGAGGCAATCTCGGCGTACGCGCTTTGGGCCATTGCGGGTCCAGAGAGACTCAAGCTCTGATACAAGATCAAAGCGCCAAGACTCGTGCGGAACCGCCCATCCTTGAGCATCGTGAACCCAGGCTATCAAGGGACCACAGAACCGGACCGGTGCCCGGTTTCTGTCGGGTGGCGCCGTTGTATTCCGAGCCATCCAGACCTTATATAGACGGCGCGATCAGTGCCCCGTCAACCTGGGTCTACGAGCAGGCGATGTCCGATTTTTCTCATGCGCGGCGAAACATGGTGCTGAGCCAGTTGGCACCCAGCGAGGTATCCGACCATCGCGTGCTAGCGGCGATGGGATCGGTGCCGCGCGAGGTGTTCGTCCCGGGTGCGCTGGCAGCGATCGCCTATGTCGACGAAGACATCAAGGTCGCCGAGGGCCGTTATTTGATGGAGCCGGTCGTGCTGGCTCGGCTTCTCCAGGAGGCTCGGCCGATGAGCTCCGATCTGGCGCTCGATCTCGCCTGCGCCACAGGCTACACGACCGCCGTATTGGGGCGGTTGGTTGGCACCGTCGTCGCGGTCGAGCGCGATGCGGGGCTGGTCCGGCGCGCGTCCGAACTCCTTGCCCGCTTGGGTGTCGACAATGCCGCCGTGGTCAGTGGCGACGTCGTCCGGGGGCGCCCCGACCAGGGCCCCTACAATGTAATCTTGATCAATGGGCGCGTGCCGAAGGTGCCGAGCGCCTTGTTCGATCAGTTGGCCGAAGGCGGTCGGTTGGTCACCGTCGTCGGTGAAGAGCGGAGTAGCGCCGCGATGTGTTTTCGCAAGAGCGGTGGGTCGATAACGCCCCGCCGGCTGTTCGATGCCAGCGTCCCGACCTTGCCCGAGTTCCTGCAGCCGGTCGGATTCGTGTTCTAGGTGCGATTTGGACGATCAATTTCCCATCGAGGTTCGCCCCCAAGCCTTGGCCGAACGGCTGCGATCGGATCCGACGGTCGTAGTGCTCGACGTGCGCGAACCCTGGGAGAGGGACGTTTGTTCGCTTCGAGGGAGTTTGAACATTCCCCTCGGCGAACTTAGCGCCCGTAGCGGCGAAATCCCCGAAGACAGGCCTGTCGTGGTGTTGTGCCACCACGGAATGAGAAGCATGCAGGCGACGATGTTCTTGCGCAGTCGCGGTTGGGAGACCGTCGCGAACCTGGCGGGAGGTATCGACGCCTGGGCACGAGAGGTCGAGCCGACAATGGCCGTGTATTAGCGACGGATTGGGTGGGGCGGCCCCGTGCGTGATCTAGATAGGGGAGTAGACGTATGCCGAATCGCGTGATGATCGTCGCGTCCGTCGTCGTGGCCGCTGCGTTGGCCGCGATGGACGCGCAGGCGATCTCGTTGACCGAGGCGATGGCTCTCGCGTATGGCAGCAATCCCACGTTGCAGGCGCAACGCGCCGCATTGCGAGCGACCGACGAGACCGTCTCCACGGCGCTCGGGGGCTACAGGCCGACCGTTCAGATCGCGGCGTCGGGGTCGGAGGCCGAGTCCAACTCCAACCGCACCACCTTGGCCAACGGTCGGACCAGTCCGCGATCGAGTTCGCTCACGTTCACCCAACCGCTCTATCGCGGCGGACGAACGGAGGCGGGCGTCGATCAAGCCGAAGCCAACATCCGGGCCGGTCGTGCAACGCTGCGCAACACCGAACAAACGGTCTTGTTGGCGGCGGTCAGGGCTTACATGGATGTGTTGCGCGACCAGGCGATCGTCGATCTCAACCAGAACAACGAAGAGCGGCTGCGCAGGCAACTTCAGGCGACCCTCGATCGCTTCGAAGTGGGCGAAGTGACGCGAACGGACGTCGCACAGGCCCAGGCCCGCCTCTCCCGGGCCACCTCGGACCGCATCGCGGCCCAGGGAACCCTGCTGGCCAGTCGCGGGACCTTTCTCAGCACGGTGGGTGCACCGGCCGACGAGTTGGCGCGCGTACCGGCCCTCGAGGGCGTTCCCGACACCGAGGACGAGGCGATCGGCGTCGGGCTGGCGGAGAATCCGTTGATCGAGCAGGCCACATTCGTCGAGCGAGCGGCCGATCGTGCCGTTCGGGCGGCACGAGGGTCGTTGTTCCCCACGGTCAATCTGTCGGGCAGTGTCAGCCATTCCGAGGAAGCCAATACGAGGGGAACGGAGACCGATTCCCAGTCGGTGACCGCTTCGGTCACCATTCCCCTCTACCAAAGCGGGTCGGAGTACGCGACCGTGCGTCAGCAGAAACAGACCGCCAACCAGCGACGCATCGAAATCGAACTGCAGCGCCGCTCGGTTCGCGAAAGCGTGACTCGGTCGTGGGCGGCGCTGAGCAGCGCCAGCGATCGCATTCGCTCCGGTGTCGATCAGGTGCGGGCGGCAGAGATCGCGCTCGATGGTGTTCGCCAGGAAGCCGAGGTCGGCTCGCGAACCACCCTCGATGTGCTCGACTCCGAACAAGAATTGCTCGATGCCCGCGTGGCGCTGGTGCGGGCCGAGCGTGACGAATATGTCGCCGGGTTCGAACTGCGAGCCGCGATCGGCCGACTTTCGGCCGCCGACTTGAATCTACCGGTCGACCGCTATGACCCGGTGGGCAACTACGCGGCGACCCGCAACCGGCTCATCGGCACGGGCATTCGCGGCGAGTAGGCCTCGTGGGTCGCTCGCCCGAGGGTCGCGACGCGGCCAAAGCGTTGCGACAGGCCGCGGCGTCATTGGCCGCGGGCCGCACCGCCGATGCCATCGCCCAACTCGATGGCGTGATCCGCCTCGATCCCGGGAACGGTCCGGCCCATCACATGATGGGCCTCGCGCAACTTCGGGGGCGGCACCTTGCAACCGCGTTGACCGCCTTCGACCACGCGGTCGCCGCCATACCCGCGAACGCCGAGTTTCGTCTCGATCGAGGGATCGCGCGCCTCATGGCTGGGCGGGGCGACGACGGCGAAGCGGATCTTCGCGAGGCCATCGCGCTCGATCCGAAGCTCGCCCGAGCGCACTTCAATCTGGGGCTCTGTCGGCTACAGCGACGTGCGGTGGAAGAGGCCATCGCGTTGTTTCGCGAGACGATCCGTCTCGAACCCAAGACCATCGAAGCCTTGATCCATCTGGGAATCGCTCTGGCGATGGCCGGGCGGCCGGGAGAGGGAGTCGATTCCCTGCGACGAGCCGTGGCGCTTGTTCCCGGGCACCCGTTGGCACGGATCAACCTGGCCAATGCGCTTCTCGAAGCGGGGCAACCAGGGGAAGCGGCGGAAGAGTATCGGCGGATCAGCAGGGAGTCACCGCGCGATCCACGGGCACCGTTCGGACTTGCCCGATCGCTTGAACGCCTGGGACGCAAGCCCGAGGCCGTCGAGGCCTATCGGGCGTCCCTCGCGATCGATCCGCGCTTCGCGGGGGCTCATCTCAACCTCGCGACGCTTCTCGAGCGCCTGGGGCGCCTTGATGACGCGGAGCACCACGCGCGTCAGGCGATCGCGCTGCTTCCCAATGATATCGAGCCCCGGCTCAATCTGGCGCAATTTCACGTGCGCAAGGGCGATCTCGCGCTCGCCGGCGCCGAGTTTTCGGCGCTGGAGCGCGATCGCCGCGACGATCGCCGGGTTCTCGAGCGCCTGGCCCAGTTCCAGTTCCGTCGCGTCGGCGACCTCCAAGCAGGCCGTGAGACACTGCAGCGGTTGTTCGCAGTCGCCCCGAAGTCGGTCGTTGCCCATGAACTGTGGGCGGAAGACGGAGACAGTGCGATCGATCTCGATCGTGTGCAACGTCTGGTCGCGTGGGTCGATCGGGCGGACGAGTTCTCCGCCGAGGAGCGGGGCCGCTTGGCCTACTGCGCAGCGGCGCTTCTCGGGCGGCAAGGGCAGCACGAGCAGTCTTTTGTCCTGTTGGGACGCGCCAAGGCGCTGATGGCACCGCGGGCGTCCTACGATCCCGACCACGAGCGGCGCGTCACGGAGCGATTGATCGCGACGTTCGATCGGCGTTTCTTCGAGGAACGCGCCGGTTGGGGCGATGCCAGCGATCGCCCGGTGTTCGTCGTCGGAATGCCGCGATCGGGAACATCGCTCGTCGAACAGATCATTGCGAGCCACCCCGCGATGGCGGGGCTCGGGGAGCTGACCGATTTCCCCGACCTCGTCGCCGATTTGACCGCCCTGCACGGCGGCGAGTTCCCGGACGCGCTGGCTAGAGTTTCGGAGCAAGAAATGCGCGGCATGGCCGCCCGCTACCTGGCCAAGATCGCAACCGCCCCCCCGGTCGCCCGGCGTGTGGTCGACAAGATGCCGATCAACTTTCGCCACGTCGGGTTGATCGCGGTTATGTTCCCCAACGCTCGGATCATCCATACGCGGCGGAATGCGTTGGACAACTGTCTGTCGATTTACCGGCAGAACTTCGAGTTGCGGCACCCCTACGCCTTCGATCTCGACCACCTGGGCCGCTACTACCGCGACTATCAGCGCCTCATGACCCATTGGGCGAGTGTGCTGCCTCGACCGATGATGGAGATCGACTACGAGGCCCTGGTTTTGGAGTTCGAACGCGAGGCTCGGCGCTTGATCGAAGGTTGTGGCGTGGCGTGGGACGAGCGGGTGCGCCAGTTCCATCAATCGGGCCATTCGGTGGCAACCGCCAGTTGGTGGCAGGTTCGCCAACCGCTCTATCGCACCGCGGTCGGGGGCTGGCGCCGCTACGAGCGCTGGCTCGGTCCGCTGAAAGAGGCGCTGGCGACGTAGGCGGCGTCGCTCGATCGGTAGACCGACCCTGGCGCGCCACCCGTCCCGGGGCTAGGCTGTCGGTTCCAGGGAGACACCGGGACGAAACAACGACAACCCGGCGGGATGGTGGGACGGTTGGGGCAGGTGGGGTCGGTCGATCCCCAAACGAAGGCACGACCCGCGGGCCACCGACGGGCGAGAGTCGAAGTGTCGCCGCAGCGCGGCGGGCGTGGTGAGCGGTGAAGTACTTCCACCGGTTTGCGCCGCTGATCAGCTTGGCCATGTTCGGCTTGGCGCTGTGGATTTTGTCGCGCGAGTTCGGATCTCTGAAACTGGCCGATGTCTACCGCGAGCTTGCGGCCCTGCCGACGCGGACGGTCGTTTTGGCGGTTGCCTTCGCGATCGGCAGTTACTGGTCGCTGACGGCCTATGACCTCCTCGGGCTACGACATGTCGCGAAACGGGCGCCCTACGCCAAGGTCGCATCGGCGTCGTTCATGAGTTTTGCGTTCAGCCACAACCTCGGATTTGCCCTCGTCACCGGCAGCACGATGCGGTTTCGCATCTACTCGGCGTATGGCCTCAACGCGCTCGAGATCGGTCAGATCGTGGTGCTCTGTGTCGTCATCTCGACCTTTGGGTTCATTGCCGTGGCCGCCGCGGCACTCCTGTTGCTCCCCGATGCCGTGGTTGCGGCGGCCAAGGTCCCCGAATGGATGGCCCGCGGCCTGGGGGCCACGATGATTGTCCTGACCGCCGCCTATCTCGGCTATGCCGCCCTCATGCATCGTCCGTTCAAGGTCGGTTCGGTGCTGCTCTCGCTGCCGCGCTTCGATGTCACGGTGGGCCTGATCGTCGTTTCAGCCGTCGACATGGCGCTCGCTTCGGCTGTTCTGTTCGTCCTGTTGCCAGAGGGGACCGGGCTCTCGTATTACGCCTTCATGGGGCTCTACGTGATCGCCGTGGTTATCGGGATTCTCACCCACGTGCCTGGCGGGCTCGGAGTCTTCGAATCGGTAATCCTCCTGGCGATGCCAGGCGGGACGAGTGAAGCCCTGGTCGGGGCGTTAATCATGTATCGACTGATTTATTTCATCCTGCCGTTGGCGGCCGCGCTTCTGTTGCTGACCGCCCACGAGATACAGGTGTTCCGGCGGCCTTTCCGGCCGCCGACATCCCGTGAATAGGGACCCTCTGGAGCTTTGACCCCATATTTTGTATAGATGGCTAGATTTCTGTGGATATGTGGCTTAGGGTGCCAGGTTAACGCCGGACGTCTCCGGGTGGGTGAATGACCGACGCGCGCACCGACCAAGAACCCTCGATGGAGGAGATCCTCTCCTCGATTCGGCGGATTATCTCGGAAGACGAGGAGAAGACCGACAAGCCGGCGGCCGGGAAACCGGCGGCCAAGGCCGAGGCGCCGGCTAAACCGGCGGCCAAAGCCGAGGAACGGCCAAAGCTCAAGGCGGTTCCGAAGGAACCGGAACCTGAGCCCGAACCGGTCCCGGAACCCGAACCCGAACCGGAACCTGCGACAGCGGCCGCTGAAGACGAGCCGGGGCCGGACGACGAGGCGCCCCTCGATTTGACCGCGATGGTGACCGACGATGGCAAGGTCGTCGCGCTCAATGCTGACGGCACCCCCGTCGAGTCGGAGGCCCCGGAGGCAGAACCAGAACCTGAACCTGAGCCGGAACCCGAACCCGAACCCGAACCCGAACCGGAACCCGAGCCGGAGCCCGTCCAATCTTCGCTCGATGACCTTCCGGGGCGGCGGCGGGATGATGTCGTCGACCGCGTCGCTGCGTCGGCAGCCTCAGAGGCCTTCGCGCAACTTCAAGCGACGAATTTGGCATTGCGTGGCCAACCCCTGGGATCGCCGTCGCGAACCCTCGAGGAGTTGGTCAAAGAGCTGCTGCGCCCGATGCTGAAGGCTTGGCTCGATAAGAACCTGCCACATGTCGTTCAGCGCCTGGTCGAGCGCGAAATCACCAAGCTCGTCAATCGTTCCGAAGAAAAGTAACGGCCGACCTCAGTAGGTCAGGCACGCGGCGTTGAGCACGCCGATGGTCAGCGACGTGACCGCGAGCGTCGTACCGGCGGCTCGATCGTCGTCGGTGATACGCCGAGAAAGGTCGCGAAACGCGAGCGACAGCACCACGAACACGACGAGTTGCGCCACGAGGGCCACGACCGACCATGCGATCATGTCGTGGAGTGACACGCTGTGGGCGATGGTGCTGGCGAGCGGCAGCGTGAATCCGAGAACGGCGCCGCCCAGGCTGATCGCCGCCGCGACGTTGCCGGCGCGGATCAGCTTGAACTCGTTGTGCGGCGTAATCCGAAGGTAGATCAGGAGGAACACGCCTTCGGCCACCAGGGCCGACGCGAAGTAGACGAGAAAGTTGACGATGCCGGTGGGGAGGAAGTCCATGGGGTCACTCGAACAGGTGGGGGACGAAACGGCTGAGATTGCCGGTGATACGATCCTTGTCCTCGCGGATACCGAGACCGGCCGCCTGCGAGGCGACGACCCAAGACCCTAACACAGGGTAGCGGCCCTCGAAGGCAGGCAATGGACAGTCGGCCTGGAAGACGTATCCCTCGGCGCCGTAGGGTCCGGAGGTTTTGCTCGTGACCCACTTGCCTTCGAGCAATTCGACGTTTGCGCCCTCGCGGCCGAACAGTGGCTTGCGAACGCAGGCTCCCGGGACCGTGGCCCGCTCGAATCCCGCCGCAAGCAGGTTCGGGTGGTTTGGGAAGGCCTCCCACAGCAGCACGAGCAGGGCCTTGTTCGACAGGATCATCTTCCACGGCGGCTCGATCACCTTGGCGGCCCCCGACAGCAGGTGGTGGCCGAACTCTTCTTGGATTGCCCATTCCCACGGGTAAAGCTTGAACAGGGTCGAGATCGGGCGGTCGTCGAGATCGACGAACTGCTGGCCGTTCCAGCCGATCTGGTCAATGGCGACCCGCGCAGTCGCGAGACCGGCCTGGATCGCCGTGTCCCGCAGGTATTCGACCGTGGTTTCGTCTTCGGCGTGGCCGGCAATGGCCGAGAAATACACCGTGTCGCGACCGAGACCGTAAGCGCGCCAAGCGGCGATCAGGCGATCGTGGATCGAATTGAATTGATCGGACTTCGGGAACGCTGCCTCGAGCCAGTCCCATTGCACGACCGCCGCCTCGAACAGGGCGGTCGGCGTGTCGGCGTTGTATTCGAGCAGCTTCGGCGGAGACTGGCCATCGTAGCGCAGATCGAAGCGGCCGTAGAGGTTGCGTTCGCCCGCCTTCCAGCTACGCTCGATCGCGGCCCACGCCACCTCGGGAATCGCCAGGCGTGCGAAGTCGCCACGCTGGACCACTTGGTCAACGATATCGAGGCACATCTGCTCGACCTCGTTGGTCGCCGCTTCGAGTGCGTCGACTTCCTCTGTCGTGAAGGCGTAATAGACGCTCTCGTCCCAGTAGGGCACGCCGTTGGCGGTGTGGAAGGTGAAACCGAGGTCGCGTTCGACATGGGCGCGCCAATCGGCGCGCGGCGCCGCCCGCCGGCGTTCCACGGTTAGCTCGACGAGGAACCGTTGTATGCGCGGGCCGATTGGCCTAACCCGCCGCGGGTCGTGCCGGCGATCGCCGGACGGGTGACGGCGGTGGTCGCCGTTCGCTGCACCGTGGCTGGCTGGGCCGCGGTACCACCGTTGAAGCGGCCGACGTTGTAGAAGCTCGACCCACCGTAGGAACCCGAGCGTTGGGCGACCGCATTGTTGTCGCGATCGCGATAGACCGGGTATGGGGCGGCACCGAGCCGATTGCCCAACATGTAGCCGGCCAGCAGAGGCAGGAACATCGACATACCGGAGGAGTCGGTCCGGGTCTCGCAGCGCCCGACCCCGTACTCGGCTTCGCACTCCTCCTTGCGACCGAACTTCGGCCCCTCGTTGACGCGGATGGCGTCGGCTTGGCTCGCGGCCATCGAACATTCGCTCGGATTGCGCTGGAGCGAACACTCCGAGACGCTCGAGTAAAGCGCCGCATCCGAGGACGGGGCCTCGTCGCAGGCGCTGAGCATCAGCCCGGCCGAACCAAGCAACACTAGTCGAACAGCTCTGGACTTGCGCATGGCGTTCCTCATGGTTCGCTTAAACTTGGGTGTTTCGGCGCCTCCTGGCAAGGGCATCGTTAGCAGCCGTTTTCGGGAATGCTATAAGGGCGCGCCGAACGGACCCGCCATGACCCTCGCCAAGACCTATTCCCCCAAGGATTTCGAAGCCAAACACTACGCAGCCTGGGAGGACAACCGCTATTTCGCCGCCGGGCGGCGCAACGAAGGGCGGCCCTACACGATCGTCATCCCGCCGCCCAACGTCACCGGGTCGCTCCATATGGGGCACGCACTCAACAACACGCTCCAGGACGTGTTGATCCGTTTCGAGCGCATGCGGGGGCGCGACACGCTGTGGCAGCCGGGGACCGATCACGCAGGCATCGCCACACAGATGGTGGTGGAGCGGCAGCTCGATGCCGAGGGCAAGCGGCGCACGGACATGACGCGCGAGGCGTTCGTGGCGCGGGTCTGGCAGTGGAAGGAGCAGTCCGGCGGGACCATTCTCCACCAGTTGAAGCGGCTGGGCGCGTCCTGCGACTGGGAGCGCGAACGTTTCACCATGGACCAAGGGCTTTCGCGCGCGGTGACGACCGTGTTCGTGGAGCTCTACAAGCAGGGGCTGATCTACAAAGACAGCCGGCTGGTCAATTGGGACCCCAAGTTCCTGACCGCCATTTCCGATCTGGAAGTCGAGCAGCGCCAAGTCAAAGGCCACCTCTGGCATATCCGCTATCCGATCGAAGGATCGCCCGGTCAGTTCATCGTCGTGGCGACCACGCGGCCGGAAACGATGTTGGGCGACACGGCGGTGGCCGTACATCCGGAGGATGAGCGCTATCGCGGGCTGATCGGCAAGCAGGTCGTCCTGCCGCTCGTCGGCCGACGAATCCCGGTCGTCGCCGACGAATACGCGGATCCCGAACATGGTTCTGGGGCGGTCAAGGTCACGCCGGGCCACGACTTCAACGACTTCGAGGTGGGGCGGCGCCACAAGCTTCCGATCATCAACATCTTCGACCAGCACGCCCGGCTCAACGAGCAGGTGCCCGGGGCTTACCGCGGCCTCGATCGCTTCAAGGCCCGCGAACGGATTCTGGCCGACCTGGCGGCGCTGGAACTGCTCGCCCAGACCGAGAACATCGAACATGCGGTGCCCTACGGCGATCGCTCGGGCGTCGTGATCGAGCCCTGGCTCACCGATCAATGGTACGTCGACGCCAAGACCCTGGCGCAGCCCGCCATTCGCGCCGTCGAGCAGGGCGAGGTCGTGTTCGTGCCCCGCCAGTGGGAGAACACGTACTTCGAATGGATGCGCAACATCCAGCCGTGGTGCATCTCGCGCCAGTTGTGGTGGGGCCACCAGATCCCGGCATGGTATGGGCCGGACGGCAAAGTGTTCGTGGAGATGACGGAGGACGCCGCGCTCACCGCCGCGAAGTTGCACTACGGCCGCGAAACATCGCTCACCCGCGACACCGATGTGCTCGACACGTGGTTTTCCTCGGCCCTGTGGCCGTTCTCGACTCTCGGCTGGCCCGACAAGACGCCGGCACTCGCCCGCTACTATCCGACCGACACGTTGGTGACGGGCTTCGACATCATCTTCTTCTGGATCGCCCGCATGATCATGATGGGCATCCATTTCATGGGCGAAGTTCCCTTCCGCACCGTCTACGTGCACGCGCTTGTACGCGACGAGAAGGGCCAGAAGATGTCGAAGTCCAAGGGCAACATCATCGACCCTCTGGAACTCTCCGACGAATACGGTGCCGACGCCCTGCGCTTCACGCTGGCCGCGATGGCGGCGCAAGGGCGCGACATCAAGCTCGCCAAGTCCAGGGTCGAGGGTTATCGCAACTTCGCCACCAAACTGTGGAACGCCGCCCGCTTCCTCGAGATGAACGTCTGCCTGCTGCAGTCGGCCTACGATCCCCGGAACTGCCGCCACGTGCTGAACCGCTGGGTCGTGGGCGAACTGGCGCGTACCGGGCAGGCCGTGACCGAGGCCATTCAGGCCTACAAATTCAACGAGGCGGCCGAGGCGATCTACCACTTCGCGTGGGACGCCTACTGCGATTGGTACCTCGAGTTCATCAAGCCGCTGCTGGCCGGCGGTGATGGTCTCGAAAAAGAAGAGACGCGGGCGACCGCGGCCTGGGTACTTTCCCAGGTGTTGCACCTACTGCATCCGTTCATGCCCTTCGTCACGGAGGAACTCTGGCAGACGCTCAAGTCCGCGAGCCCGATCCCCGAGACCGAAGATCTCGCCGTCCGGCCCTGGTTCAATGCCGCCGCCATCCCGATCGATGGCGCGGCCACCGCCGAGATCGACTGGGTAATCCGCCTGATCAGCGCCGTGCGCGCCGTCCGAGCGGAAATGAACGTACCGGTGGCGGCCAAGATCACGATGACGCTCAAGGGGGCGAACCAGGAGGCGACGCGCCGGCTGGTCAACCACAACGATGCGATCCGGCGGTTGGCTCGGTTGGCCGTGGCTGATCCTGGCGAGGACGTGCCGGCGGGCGCGCTCCAGATCGTGCACGACGAAGCGCTGATCGTGTTGCCGCTCGCCGGCGTCATCGACCTCGTCGCGGAGCGCGCGCGCCTCGACAAGGAAGTCACCAAGGTCCGCGCGGAGATCGCCAAGATCGACCAGAAGTTGGCGGACGAGAAGTTCGTGGCGCGCGCGCCCGAGCATGTGGTCGAGGAACAGCGCACGCGGCGCGCCGACTTCACGGCCACCGAGGCCAAGCTGCTCCAGGCGTTGGCGCGGGTCGGGGCGGGGCCAGCCAAATGATACGAGGCGAGGTCCTTCCCCGCCTCGCGCGCTATCCATCCGATACGGCGAACGGGTTCAGGCTATCGACGCCGAGGAGGCGAAAATCCCGGACATTGCGTGTCACGACCACAAGGCCGCGGGCGATCGCCGTCGCAGCAATTAGCGCATCCTCCATCAGTTGGTCAGATTGTCTGTGCATCAGTCGTGCCCAGTGGCGGAAGATGACGCCATCGGCGGCGATAACGTTGAGAGTCGTTGCGATCTCGGTCAGCCAGGCTTCGATGGCGCGGGCCTTCTCCTGATCTCGGTCTCGGGCGCGCTCGATCCCGGCTTGGAATTCCGCACGGGTCATCGCCGACACAAAAGGGCTTCGTTGTCGGCGGACTCCAGCCATTGAACGACGTGCCGATTTGGGTTGTTGCGACGAAGCTCGGAGATGACGTTCGTGTCCAGAAGATACACGGGCTAGCGTAGCGGTTTGGGAGCGCGCCGACGAAGCTGGCCACGCCGGGGAAGGGCGATGTCAAATCGTGGAGCGTTGGCGAGTCGCATGCCCTTGAACGAACGACCGCCGACGCTCTGCAGGCGCTCCCATTCCTTCACCGGGACGAGGACGGCGGTGTCGATTCCGCGCTTGGTCACGATTTGGGGACCTTCCTTGGCAGTGACCGCCAATAGCCCGGAGAAGCGTGCTTTCGCATCTTGGACGGCCCAACGGCGCATTCGTGATCACCTAACGAGTCTGAGGACTCGTTGGGTGACCACGGCCGGATTTGCAAGCGTCTATCACACTATGGTTCGTCGGCTATCATTGGGACATGCGCCATCGCACCATCCGCGGCACCATCTCGTATCAGACCAAGGGCGAGGAGAACGCCCGGGAGTGGTTTACGATCACCGTGCACGGCACCGGGCATCGCACGTTTCGCGCGATCGTCGAGTATCGCGACACCGGCATCCTGCGCGACGTGACGCACAGCGTCGATGAACGCTGGCGGCCGCTCGACTGTTACGTTCGCCAGACGCGTCGCGGCCTGTTCGAGGGCGCACTCTGGATGCGTTTCACGGAACACGTGGCCGAGGCCGAAGGGTTCACGGCTGAGGCAGGTCGAATCCGCCAGCGGTTTGCGACGGAGCGGTGGACGTCGATTCTCATGAACCACTCGCTGCTGTCGGACTTCTGGCAGTTCGCGCGCTACGACTTCGGCGGGCCGCGACGCCAGGAGGTGACGCGGCGACTTTCGACCGCCGTCCATCCGGTGGGGGATTCTCCGCCCATTCTCTACCACGCCACCAATCCCTTCGGGATCTGGCCGACGGCGGTGTTCGAGGGCGCCGGCGAACGCGAGGTGACGGTCGCGGCCGGAACGTTCCGTTGCCGCCATATGCTGTCGGTGCGTCGCCAGGGGCCACCGGTCGAGTTCTTCACGGTGCCGGGGGACTTTCCTCCGGTATTGTGTGTCGCGGACTTCGTCGGTCAACGCTACGAGCTGTTGGAATGGCGCGAGGGCAAACCATGAAACATCGAACGGTTCGCGGCTACATCCGCTATGCGACGAGTGAGGGAGGCGAATCCGGGCGCGAGTGGTTCACGATCACCGTGCACGGCAACGGGCATCGCACGTTTCGAACCATGATCGAATACGACCAGCTCGGCATGTTGCGCGACGTCACGCACACCTGCGATGAGCGCTTTCGTCCGCTCGATGCGTTCGTGCGACAGACCAAGCACGACCGCTTCATGGGCGCGATGTGGTTTCGCTTCAGCGAGCACCTGGCCGAGGCCGAGGGTTATACCGCGGGCGAGGGACGTCTATCGCAGCGTTGGCCGACGACGGTGTGGACCCCGATCCTCTGTTCACACTCGCTGATCGCCGATTTCTGGCACGCGGCGGCCTTCGACCTCGATGGTCCGAAGCGCCAAGAGGTGCGCGGTCGGCTCTCGACCTCCGAGCATCCGCTGGGCGATTCCGGCCCACGGCTCTGCATCGGGCTCGAGCCCAACACCATCGCGGAAACGGCGATCATGGAGTACGGCGGCGAACACCGCATCACGGTCGCGGCGGGGACGTTCGACTGCATCCGCGTCGACGTCGTGCGCCGTCAGGGGCCGCCGGTCGAGTTCTACACGACGCGCGGGGACTACCTGCCCATCCTGTGCAAGGCCGACTTTGTCGGCTCGCGCTACGAACTCGTCGAGTTGCGGTGATGCGTTTGGTGCAAAGATAGTGCAGCTTGAGATGTCTCGACCCCATTGCGTATTCATCCAGGCCCAGGACCTCCCGTGGATCGAGGGCGTGCCAGGCGGCCTGCGGCCCGGTGTCGAGTCGCGCACGTTGAGCCGCGAGGAGGCAACTGGCGCCGCGACGCTCCTGATGCGCTATCCGCGGGGCTGGCGTCGAGGCGGGCCGGAGTATCTCACCGTGAGTGAGGAATTTCTGGTGCTCGATGGGGCGCTCCTCATCAATGGCGAGCGCTACGCCAAAGGGCACTTCGCGCATTTCCCCTCGGGCTACGGGCGCATGGAGGCCTTAGCGCCGGACGGGGCGGTCGTGCTCACCATGCTGTCGGGGCCTGCGGTACCGATCCATGGCGCGCCGCCCACCGGTTACGATGGTCGGCGGCTGGTTGCCCACGTCGATTCGAATGCCATGGCTTGGACCAGCGACGGCGTCGATCCGCGGTTCCAGGGCATTCCGCGCATGAAACGCCTGCGCACCGATCCTGACACGCGCGAGACCTCGTTCCTGTTCACCATCCCGAACAAGCGGCTCACCGTCGGTGGACCGCCCCGACCCCAGCTCACGCATTCGATGATCGAGGAGATCTTCTGCCTCGAAGGGGACTACGTGTGGGGCGATGTCGGCCACATGGGACCGGGAGGCTACGCCTGGTGGGTCGATGGCGAACACCACGGTCCGAACGGCACGCACCTCGGCTTCGTCTTGTTCGTGCGCACCATCAATGGCCCGCTCGAGAACTTCTGGAACGGGCCTCCGCGAACGATCGATCACGAATTCCCGCCCTACACGCCGCGACTCCCCGAGGCAATGCGCACCTTCGCCAAACCCTGGGATCGGCGCACCACCACGCCGTTCTAGGGCGGCGGCCCCTGGGGCGGTGGCCTCGGCTTGTCGCCGCCGGAGGCGGGACCGTCCTTGCCTTCGACCAAATGCATAGGGAATTCGGTCGCAGCCCTCAGCCCGGCCACGCTCGACAGGTTGCGCACGCTCTGGCGCGAGCCAAGGATCAGCTCCTGGAGCACGAGACGGTCGCTCGCCGGCTGCCCCGGCTCATGGACGTGGGCCAGACGGCTGATCGAGTAGACGCCGATCACCGTCGCGAACAGGAAGAAGAAGTCCCAATCGCGCACGTCGAGGGTGGTGAGCGACAGCGCCGCTTCGGGCGAGCTCCACTGCAGCGACAGGCTGAGTTCGCGACCAACGAAGAAATCGGCGAGCAAGCCACCGAGGATGCCGGCCGTTCCCGCCGCGACCGCCGTGAAAAGGCTGTTGGTCGCGAGATACGCGCTGGCATCCCCCTTTGGCGCGAGCTTGAGCGCCATGTTGCCGGCAGCGAGCGTGACGCCCGCCGTCGCCACCCCGGTCAACGCATGGATCACGACGAGGAGTGGGATCGTCAACAGGTGCGGCCCCGGGAGCGTCGTGAACGTCCAGGCGAAGATCATGGCGATGAAAAGGGGCGCGCAGAGCGCCATCACGCTCTTGTTGCTGAAGCGGTCGGCCACGCGACCCCAACCGCGCAGCACGAGGATGTTGGTGAGCTGCGACAGCGTGGTGAACGCGAGCACCAGGCTGACCTCGAGCTCGAGCGCCTTCAGCATGTGGACGGTGAAGAACGGTGCTGCCAAATTGATTGCGAAGTTCCACGTCGACAGGAAATGCAGGAGCCGCCGGAAATTCGCGTCGCGAAGCGGTTCACGCAGGCGCCGGTAGAGGTTCACCGGATTGGGGTCGACGGGCATCTTGGGTTCTGGCACGCGGAGCATGCAGTAGATCGAAAACAGGCCGCCGAGAAAGGCGACAACGAACAGCGGGACATAGGCGTACCGAGGCGGCGCCCAGTCCTCGATCCTCCACAGATCGATGAAGCCGGCGGCCAGCAGGCTCAAGACGGCCCCCAACGCCGTCATCAGCATCAGCCGCCGGCCGAAAAACCGTCCCATCACGTGGTCGGGCACGAGATCGCGCATCCACGGGTTTTGGCTCGTCGCCAGGATGCCGCCAAACCCATAGCGGAACGCAAAGGCGACGATCAGCACCGTGATCGCCCAATCCGCCGACGTGATGAACGCGGCCAGCGCCATTGCGAGCAGCATCGGCCGCGACAGGAGGCCGCCGATCAGGTAGAGCACCTTGCGGTTGCGATAGCGGTTCACCAGGTACACGCCGGGCACCTGGACGAGCTGCGCCCAGTGCGGCATGGCGGCCAGCACGCCGATCATGAGATTGGTCGCGCCGATCTCGAGCGCGAAGGCCGTGAGCAGGGGGCCCGCGTGGAGCGTCTCCATCAACTGAATGCCGAGGCCGTTGCGGGTCAGCCAGCGCAAGCCGCGCCGGACTCCGGCCTCATCGACACTCGGTTGTGGCGCGAACGCTTGGGCGAGACGACGAAACATGCGCATGGTCAATTGAGGCGCGGCGCCGCCACGATGGCAAGCACCCCCACGCTGTCGCCGAGGGATAGGGCGAAATCGTGACCGGGGCCTGCGGTGCGATGGCGCAGGCCCCAGCCCCGGAGGAATCAGCCCGCGGTCGCCCGGCGGCGCTCGCGCCGCGTCTTGGCCGCAAGGTTCAGCACTTCGACGCCGGCCGAGAAGGCGATCGCGAAATACAGGAAGCCGCGCGGGATGTGGACCTCGAAGCCGTCGGCCACGAGCGCCATTCCGACCAGAAGCAGGAAGGACAACGCCAGCATCTTGGTCGTCGGATGGCGTTCGATGAACTTGCCGACCGGGTTGGCTGCCACCAGCATGACGATGATGGCGATGACGACGGCCGTAACCATGATGCCGATGTCATCGGCCATTCCGACCGCGGTGATGACCGAATCGATCGAGAACACGAGGTCGAGGACCATGATCTGGGCGACAACGCCGAAGAACGTCGCGCCCTTCGCGCCGGACCTGCCGTGACTCTCGTGCTCGCCCTCGACGGCGTGGTGGATTTCCCAGGTGCCCTTGGCGAGCAGGAACACACCACCGGCGATCAAGATCAGATCGCGCCAGGAGAACTCCATGCCGAAGGCGACGAAAAGCGGCGCGGTCAGTCCGATGATCCAGCTGATGGCAGCGAGCAACGCGATGCGCATGACCAGGGCGGCGATCAGGCCGAGTTGGCGGGCCCGGGGGCGCTGTGACTCGGGCAAGCGGCTGGCGACGACCGCCAGGAACACGATGTTGTCGATGCCGAGCACGATCTCGAGCGCGGTCAGCGTCAAAAGGCTGGCCCAGCCGTCGGCGGTCGCGATCCATTCCATGGGGAACTCCCTCAGACGAGGGCGGCAGGGTGGGGGAGCCGGGCCCGCGAATCAAGGTGGGGCGCGGTCATCAGCTTTGTTGGATTGTCGTGTCATGCGGGGCAACAGGGCCCGCCTCAGCATCCGCGAGGGTTCGGGTGGCTATCGAGCTTGACCACGTCATTGTTTCGGCTCGCGACCAGCTCGCGGCGGCCCGACAGCTTGCCGGGATTCTTGGCGTTCCATGGTCGGAGCACAGGAGTGGACCGTTCTCTCCGGTCTATGTCAACGCGGGACTGACCGTCGACTTCATCAATGACGACTCGCGATTCCCCATACAGCACCTTTGCTTCCGAGTGTCTGATCGCGAATTCGATGAGATATTCGGACGCTTTCGCGAGGCGGGAATCCCCTATCGCAGCCACCCGCATGGACCGCCTGATATGCGGGTGAACACCCAATTCGGCGGCCGCATGGTGTACTGGAGCGAACCAGACGGGCATACCTGGGAGATCCTCACCGTCAGCTATGCGCGCCGGTCCTGAGCCGTCTAGCGATCGCGCCCGGTCACGTCCTGTTGGTAGGCGAGGACGCGATTGGGCCACGTCGACTTGATGTAGGCGATCACGGCCCAGATCTCCCGGTCGGACAGAGTGTCGGCATATCCGGGCATGTCGGTTTGGTAGTTGGGGCCGGCAAAGGCCCTTGGTCCGACTTTGGTCAGGACGAACAACTGACGATCCGAGTGGTGCCAGGTATGGCCGGTCTCGTCGTGCGGCGGGGCCGGCAGGCGACCATTGGCTTTGGGCGTCCGCCAATCGCGTTCGCCTTCGAGGTTGCGCCCGTGGCAGCTCAGGCAGTGGCGGCCATAGACGTCCTTGCCCAGCGCTACCATAGCGCGATCGTTGGGGTCGGCCGGCGAGGCTGGTGCCTCGATTTGGCGCCACACCGCCCATGTCCCGGCGATCACAGCGGCCAGCAGCGGCGCCCCCAGGGTCAACCTGAGCCAAGGTTTCATGCACACCCGCTAGCACGTTCGGGGCGTGACGCAAACGCCCCTGGGTTGTTTTCGCCCAGTCGTGCTAAGGAAAGAGTTATCCACAACAGAGGCGGTGGGCAGATGCCCGCGCCCAGGGCGGCCGGCCGTTGCCGGGCGGGGGAGGATCGCGATGGATGCCAAGGTATTCGACAAGAGCAGGCTGCCGAGCCGTCACGTCACCGTGGGCCCGGAGCGCGCGCCGCACCGCTCCTACTACTACGCCATGGGCCTCAAGCAAGAGGACATCGACAAGCCGTTCGTCGGGGTCGCCACGACCTGGAACGAAGCGGCGCCGTGCAATATCGCGCTGGGCCGCCAGGCCCAGGCGGCGAAGAGGGGTGTGCAAAGCGCCGGCGGGACGGCGCGCGAGTTCACCACTATCACCGTGACCGATGGCATCGCCATGGGCCACGACGGCATGAAGTCCTCCCTCGTCTCCCGCGAGGTCATCGCCGACTCGGTCGAACTCACGATGCGCGGCCATTGCTACGATGCGCTCGTCGGACTTGCCGGCTGCGACAAGTCGCTCCCTGGGTTGATGATGGCGATGGTCCGTCTGAACGTGCCGGCGGTTTTCATGTATGGCGGCTCGATCCTGCCGGGCCGCTTCCGGGGCAAGGACGTGACGGTCGTCGATGTCTTCGAGGCGGTGGGCCAGTACCAGGCGGGAAAGCTCGACGTCGAATCGCTGCACGAACTCGAGTGCGTGGCTTGCCCATCGGCTGGATCGTGCGGCGGCCAGTTCACCGCCAACACGATGGCGTGCGTCTCGGAGGCGATCGGCTTGGCGCTACCGGCGTCCTCCGGGGCCCCGGCCCCCTACGAGTCGCGCGATGAATACGCCGTGAAGTCGGGCGAGGCGGTCATGAACCTCCTACGCCTCAACCTGCGCCCGCGGCAGATCGTGACGCGCAAGGCGCTGGAGAACGCAGCGACGGTCGTCGCCGCCTCCGGTGGCTCGACCAACGCGGCATTGCATTTGCCCGCGATCGCGCACGAGTGCGGCATCTCGTTCGATCTGCACGACGTGGCGACGATCTTCAAGAAGACTCCCTACATCGCCGATCTCAAGCCGGGCGGTCGTTACGTCGCCAAGGACATGTACGAAGCCGGCGGCGTTCCGATCCTGATGAAGACGTTGCTGGACGGCGGCTTCCTGCACGGCGACTGCATCACCGTGACCGGGCGCACGATCGCGGAGAACCTCGAGGACGTCGTGTTTCCGACCAATCAGGACGTGATCCGCCCTGTCACCAATCCGATCTCCAAGACGGGGGGCGTCGTCGGGCTGCGCGGCAACATCGCGCCCCAGGGGGCGATCGTCAAAGTGGCCGGCATGAAGCGGCTGCAGTTCTCGGGTCCGGCGCGCTGTTTCGATACCGAGGAAGCGTGCTTCGCAGCCGTCCAGGCCAAGCAGTACAAGGCGGGCGACGTGTTCGTCATTCGCTACGAGGGTCCGCGCGGTGGGCCCGGGATGCGCGAGATGTTGGCCACAACGGCCGCGATCTACGGCCAGGGCATGGGCGAGCAGGTGGCGTTGATCACCGATGGCCGTTTCTCTGGTGCGACCCGCGGCTTCTGCATCGGCCACGTCGGGCCGGAGGCGGCCGTCGGCGGACCAATCGCGCTCCTGCGCGATGGCGACATGATCCATATCGATGCCGACAAGGGGACGCTCGAGGTGGCTGTGTCCGCCGCCGAGCTCGAGGCACGACGGAAAAACTGGAAGCCGCGACGCACCAACTACCAATCCGGGGCGCTCTACAAGTACGCGCTGTCCGTGGGTGATGCCGAAAAGGGTGCGGTCACGCATCCCGGCGGCGCGGCTGAGACGCACGTCTACGCCGACCTCTAGGGCGGGGCGGCAGCGAGGGTGCCATGGCCGAAGGCGTGGTCTTCTGGGGCAGTTCGCGCTACCGGCTTCAGGTGGTGCCCAAGCTCGCGGTTCCCGTCGGCAACGAGGCGCTCGCGCTCGGAGACCGTCCGACCGACGTGACCCGCGCCTTCGGCCCGGCGCTCGATCGCTCCGGACTCTGTCTCATGATCGTCAATGCCGGGGTCGAGCCGATCACCGTGGTCGAGATCGGTTTGATCGGACGCTTCGGCTCGCCGCGAATTTCCGCCCACGAGCCGCTGCTGCACGACCGTGGACCGTGGCCGCGGCAGCTGGCGCCGGGGGACTCGGTGGTCGCCTATTTTCCGAGCAGGATCCGACACCATGAGGTTCTGGGTTCGATGCGGCGGGCCTACGCCACGACGGCGGACGGCGGTCAATGGACCGGCACGAGCCCGGCACTACGCTATTTCGTGCGTGCGTTTCCCGATCGCCGGCGCCGGGCCAGCGCGGTCCGCTTCGCGGAATGACCCGGATGCCCAAGCGCAACTGGCTGATTCTCATCGTCGTCATCGTCGCCATCTACACTTGGCAGCGCATGGCCCAGGACGGCCCGAGCTACAGCGAACCCGACTTGCGCACCTATTCGGGCGATGAACTGGAGGCCGCGCGACGGCTGATGATCGATGGTCTGGCGACGATCTCGACCCCGGGCGCCTGCGCCCGCGATCATCAGGCCTTCGACGAGGCGACATGGAAACCTGTCGTCGATGCGTGGGGTGATCGCAACCAGGGGCTTCTCGAAACGGTCATGCGGGTGCTCGAAGACACAGGCGCCATCCGCGACAGGCGACGCTACGAGAGCGATGCCAAGGCCATCGTCGTCGTCCGCCTGGCCGAATGGCGGGGCGGCGAGCGTGAGGCGTGCCGGCAATTCTTGGAAAACGTGAAAGCGGGGCGATGGGACCTGGTGAACACCGCTGGTCCGGTGCTCGCCACCCTCGAGGCGGCACGTCTCAAAGGGGAGCGCTAGACGCCCTCCAGTTCGCACCACACCGGAACGTGGTCGGAGGGCTGTTTGAGGCCGCGTTGCGCCCGATCGATCCCGACTTGCACGAGTCGGTCGGCCACGGTCGGCGACAGCAACAGGTGATCGATCCGTATGCCACGGCCCTTTTCCCAGGCACCGGCCTGATAGTCGTAGTACGAGTAGGCCTGGGTGAGATCGGGATGAAGAGTCCGGAACGCCTCGGTCACGCCCAAGTAGATCACCTCGCGGAAGAGCGCGCGGGCCTCCGGCCGACATACGGCGTCCTCGGCCATGGTCGCTGGGTCGAACACGTCGATATCCTCGGGAGCGACGTTGTAGTCGCCGCCGAGCACGAAGGCTTGGTCGAGGGCGAGCAGGGAGCGAACGTGGTTTCGGAACGCGCGCATCCAATCGAGCTTGTAGGTGAACTTGTCGGAATCGATCGGATTGCCGTTGGGCAGGTAGAGCGAGGCGATCCGCAGGTCGGCGATGGTGGCCTCGATATAGCGGGCCTGCTCGTCCTCGAACCCGGGTAGGCCGCGGGCGACGTCGGACATCGGTAGTTTCGAGAGGATCGCCGCTCCGTTGTAGCCGCGCTGGCCGATCGCGGCGGCGCGATAACCGAGCGCCTCGATCTCGAGTCGCGGAAACTGATCCTCGGGAACTTTGGTCTCCTGGAGCAGAAGCACGTCGGGCGTGGCCGATCGCAAATAGTCGAGCACATGCCCGAGGCGGACCTTGATCGAGTTGACGTTCCAGGTGGCGATTTTGAGCACGGCGGGCATTGTCCCGGCGGTCGATGGGCGACCGCGCGGACGCGCCAACTTGGACGGGTGGCCTCAGGTCGTCAAGCGTCGGGCGACGGGCTCAGGCGACGGTGAACGACGAGCCGCAGGAACACGATGCGGTGGCGTTCGGGTTCGTGATCTTGAACGCTGCGCCCATCATGTCCTCGACATAGTCGACCTGCGACCCGGCGAGGTAGAGCAGCGAAAGGTTGTCGGTGACGAGCTTCACGCCCTGGTTCTCGACCACGATATCGTCCGCCGTGATCTTGTCGTCGAAGTCGAATCCGTACTGAAACCCGGAGCAGCCGCCAGACGACACCGTGACACGCAAGATCGCCGCTGGGCGGTTCTCTTGCTGACGCAATTGATCGACGCGCTTGGCGGCGCTGTCCGAAAGGGTCAGAGGAACCGACGTGGCCATGGCACTCCTTGGGGGCAGGCGACCGATCTGTCCCTAGAGATAGGGAGCCCCGCCCACCGGTGTCAATTGTTACACGACCCCAGCCACCGAAAGGTTATTCGGCGGCGACCCGCGGTGGTCGCGCAATTTCGCGCCGGGCAGCCTCGGCGAGGACCGTGCCCTCGAAGAAATCCGGATTCGCGGCCGCGTGCAGCCGGACGGCGTTGCCGAACGTGAAGTCCCGGAAGTCCTCGGGCCCCAGAAGGCCGTCGTCGACCAGTTCGTACGCTTCGGCCAGGCAGTGGGCCGCGTCGATGACGTCCCAATGGCCGATGTCGGACGAAAAGATCGCGTTGAGTCGGGCGCCCAGGCGGTTGAGTTTGCCGTCGAAGGCGAGGGCGATCATTCGGTCGTCGGCCTCGCAACCGAAGAAGAAGCGCGGGACAAAACGCTCATAGATGTCGCGGGGGCTTCGCACACCGCTCGCCCGGAACTCGTCCAGCTCTTTCGGGTCCTCCCGCCACTGGCTCCAGAAACGACCATCGCCGTCGCGCACCTGGGCGATGCCGGCCCGGTGCGGCGCATCACCGTGTTTCTCGAACAAACGCACCAACAGCTCGCGATCGACCAGGGACGGATCGAGGTGTTCCATCATCGCGTCGATGTTGCGCTTCTCCCAATGCTCGAAGATCTGGTTGTAGAGACTCACCGCCCAACCGACTCCGCCTTCGAGAAACGCGAACCGCAGCGCCGGAAAACGTTGCGTAACGCCGCCGAGAAAGAGCGCTTTGCACATGCCCTCGTGGTGGGCGGCGAAGTGGCCAAGGTGGTTGAACACGAAACTCGTCGGCGAAGTGCGGTTGGGAAGTCCCTGCGAGCCCGAGTGCGTGGTCGGAGCAACCTTGAGATCGAGACAACGCTGCCACACCGGGTCGTAGTCGTACTCGGAGTCCAACGCCAGGTAGTCAACGTAGTAGCTGTTGACGAACCGGCCGCCTGCATCGCCCTGGGCGATCGGTCGGCGCACGCCACCTTGCAGCACCATGGACTTGAACCCGAGATCGCGGACCGTGGCGTCGAGTTCAGCCAGGGCTTCCGCAGGGGTGTGCATCGGGATCACCGCCGCTGGAATCAAGCGATCGCGATAGGGGCGGTAAAGGTCGGCGTTCATCTTGTTGATTGCGCGCACCACGCCGCGGCGAAAATCGGCGTTCGGGAGTTCGATGAATAGGTTGCCCATCGTCGGATAGACGATGGCGAGGTCGAGGCCGAGTTCGTCCAAGCGGGCCCGCATCAACCCGGGGAGCATGCAGGTCGCCCGATCGGTCGTGTTGCGCGCCGGAATGCCCCAGTAGGTGATGCGTTGCATATGGCGCCGGCGGCGCTCCTCGGGGGTCGCGTTGTACCAGCGCGCCCAGCGGGCGTCGCACCATTTGACGTAGTCCTCGACCAACGACGGGCCGCCCACCTGTTTCATGTACTCGACGACGACGGGTTCGACTTCGATCATGTGGCCGTCGCCGTCGATGACCGGGTGTTCGAGCTTGGCCCGTACCGCGTCGGAGCGCAGCGTGTGGTTCGAAGTCATGGTTCCTCCCTAGCGCCGCACGTCGAGTGCGTGCCAATCGATGACGTAGTTGGCCATGGCATACCCGACGACCCTGTTCTTCACCGCGTCGAACTGCACGGCATCGTGCAGGTAAATGCCGGGGGCCTGATCGTGGTAAACGCGCGCCACCTGCGCGAGGTGCCGGGCGCGGGCAGCGCCGTCGAACTCGCGATTGGCCGCGGCGATCGCCGCCTCGGCGTCCGGCAGGCAGATCCACTTCGGGGGTGCGTTGCACGAGTGCAGCGAGGTGATCGATCGCATCATGTCCATCGTCGGCTGCGAGTTGAACCCGAACGAGAACAACGACGTCTCGCCGAAGCGTGACGGATCGCGGGTCTTGGCCAGCAAATCGGCAATCGTGATCTCGCGAACCTCGATCGCGACGCCGATCCTCGCGGCGTCGGCCGCGACCTGCTGGTACACGTCGCGCAGTTCCGAAACGTTACCGACGACTTCGGCGATCAACTTCAAGCCGGCGGCGTGACCCGCCTCGCTCAACAGCGCCTTGGCGCGATCAGGCTCGTAAGGGTAGGGGCGCAGTCGCTTTGATGGCCATTGACCGTCGCCGAGGCCGGTTGGCCGGCGGCGTTCGCCAACCCGCCGATGACGTTGCGCAGGTAGTTGTCCTTGTTGACTGCGTAGTTGAGGGCCCGCCGCACACGGACGTCGTTCATCGGTTGGCCCGGTCGATTCTGCAGCGCCATCAACAGGAGCACGCGCGGTTCGGCGCTGGACACGAGCTTGCCGTCGGCGGCTTCCACCGCCCGCCGGTTTTCCGCCACCATCTGGAAGGCGAGGTCGATCTGATCCGACTGGAAGGCCTGGACGCGTGCGGGAAGTTCCGGAAGCGCCCGAACCAGGACGCGATCCAGCTTGGGGCGACGCCAACCCTCGGCGAAGGCTGCGAGATCGAGCTGGTCGCTTGCCCAGCGATTGGTGCGGAACGGCCCGGTCCCGACCGGCTCGCGCGCGTAGCCCTCGAAGCCCGAATCCTGCAGCCGCTTCATGTTGATTCCGCTCATCAAGCCGAGCAGGTTGGGCAGCAGCGGGTCTGGCTCGCGTGTCGTCAGTTCGACCGTTAGCGGTCCGAGGGCGCGGGCGGACACAATATTGCGCGTTTCGCGCACGGTCTCGGCCGCCTTCGCGCCACCCTCTTGAGTGTTGAGCCACGCGATGAGGTCGACGATGTCCTCGGCCGCGAGCGGCTTCTGGTCGTGAAAGCGCACGGTGCCGCGCAGGGTCACTTCCCACGTCGTGGGCGAGGTGTTGCGCCAGGCGGTGGCCAGTCCTGGCTCCAGCTGGCCACCCGCCCGCGTGTACGTCAGGCGATCATAAACCAACTGAAAACTGAACCCGCCGGAGTGGGACGTGTCGGCGAGCGGCATGCCGAGAGAGCGGGGCAAGCTGGAGTGACCGATCCGGAGTTCCGCGCCCGCTGCCGGAGTGACCGCGGACACCAGAGCGAACAACGCAACGCATCGCGCAACGGTTGTGAGCATTGGGGGGCTCTCCTGAAATCCAAGGCTACCACGCGCTTCGCGTTCTGTGCTCGCCCCTTGCCGGGTTTCGCGGCAGATTAGCGCCATGGTGGATCGAGCGCCCTACGCCAGCGATCCCGCGCGCAGCCGTGGGCGTCGCGTCGTGGAGGACTCCAGCGCCTTACGCTCGGCGTTCCAGCGCGACCGCGACCGCATCATCCATTGCACGGCCTTTCGCCGGCTCAAGCACAAGACGCAAGTGTTTGTCTATCACGAGGGCGATCACTATCGGACGCGCCTGACTCACTCGATCGAGGTGGCGCAAATCGCGCGAACGCTGTGCCGGGCGCTCGGCCTCGATGAAGATCTGGGGGAGGCTCTGGCGCTGGCTCACGATTTCGGGCACACGCCGTTCGGCCATGCTGGCGAGGAGGCGCTCGATGCGGCTATGGCGCCTTTCGGCGGGTTCGATCACAACGCTCAGACGCTGCGGATCGTGGCGCGACTCGAGCGCCGCTACGCCACCTTCGACGGTCTCAACCTGACCTGGGAGACGCTCGAGGGCCTGATCAAGCACAACGGGCCGTTGACCGGTCCCCATGCCCGCCCACGTGCGACCGCGCTCCCGGAAACGATCACCGAGTTCGATCACGCCTGGCCGCTGGATCTTCATACCTTTGCCAGTGCGGAGGCTCAGGTGGCGGCGCTCGCCGACGACATCGCGTACGACAATCACGATCTGGACGACGGGTTACGCGCCGGCCTGTTCTCGCTCGACGATCTGGCCGACCTGCCGATCGCCGGGGCCGCCTTGAACGCGGTGTGGTCCAAGCACGGTCGGATCGACCAGACGCGCACCATCCACGAGATGGTGCGTCGCATGATCGACCGGATGGTGGGCGACGTTTTCGCCGAGACCAAGACGCGTCTGGCCGCAGACAAGCCTACCCGGGTCGAGGACGTTCGATCTCTCTCACGCTCCGTTGTCGCGTTCTCGGATGCGTTGGCCGCGGAGGAACGGGTGCTCCGGCGGTTTCTCTACGACAACATGTACCGCCATCAGAAGGTCAACGCGATGACCGACCATGCGCGGCGCGTGGTCCGGGAGCTGTTCGGGCATTTCCTCGCCGACCCGGGAGGACTTCCCGAGGAGTGGCGTGGGCACCTCGGAGCGGCTGGCTCGCGGCAGACCGCGCGCCTCATCGCCGACTACATTGCGGGGATGACCGACCGTTTCGCCATGGCCGAGCATCATCGATTGTTCGGATCGGCGGGGGCCGAGGGTTGACGCTCGGCCCGAGACCTCCTAGAGCCTGCCGCCCATGAGCGTCTTTCGACACTATGCCGAGGCGATCACCGGCGCGATCCGCGCCATGATCGCGGCCGGGGAGCTTCCGAATCTCGATCCAATTCCGCCGATTACGGTCGAACCGCCTCGGGACCCGAGCCACGGCGACCTCGCCACCAACGCGGCGATGGTGTTGGCCAAACCTGCAGGGCGCAAGCCGCGTGACTTGGCCGAAGCGTTGAGGCGACGACTGACGGCGGGCGCCGGCGTCGAAACGATCGAAATCGCCGGCCCGGGATTTCTCAACTTGCGGCTCGCGCCGGCGGTGTGGGACGAGGAGCTTCGCCGGGCGATCGAGGCTGGGAAGCATTACGGCGATTCCGACCTCGGAGGTGGTCGGCCGGTGAACGTCGAATATGTATCCGCCAACCCGACCGGCCCCATGCATGTCGGGCACTGTCGTGGGGCCGTGCTGGGCGATGCCCTGGCGACTGTTCTCGCCAAGGTGGGCTACCGCGTGACGCGGGAGTACTACATCAACGACGCCGGGGCCCAGGTGGATACCCTGGCGCGGTCGCTCCACTTGCGCTACCGCGAGGCCCTTGGGGAAACGATCGGCGAAATTCCAGCCGGCCTTTACCCTGGCGACTATCTCGTTCCCGTTGGGCGCGCGCTGGCCGGGCGTGACCGCGAGCGCTGGGTCGAAGCGTCCGAAACCGAATGGTTGCCCGTGTGTCGTCGTTTCGCGGTCGACGCGATGATGGCGCTGATTCGTGACGATCTTGCGGTTCTCGGAATTCGCCATGACACGTTCACATCCGAGAAGGAGGCGCTGCACGAGTCGGGTGCCATCGCCGAGGCGGTTGCCGAGTTGCACGGCCGCGATCTGGTCTACGAAGGGACCCTCGAGAAGCCCAAGGGCAAGGAGATCGAGGACTGGGAGCCGCGGGCGCAGACCCTGTTTCGTGCCAAGCAGTTCGGGGACGACACCGACCGGCCGCTCAAGAAGTCCGACGGCAGTTGGACCTACTTCGCTGCCGATATCGCCTATCACCGCGACAAGTTTCGCCGTGGCTATGCGACGATGATCGACGTCTGGGGAGCGGATCACGGCGGCTACATCAAACGGATGAAAGCGGCGGTCGCGGCGGTGTCGGAGGGGCGCGCCGAACTCGACGTCAAGATATGCAATCTCGTCAAGTTGTTGCGCGCCGGCGCGCCAGCCAAAATGTCGAAGCGTTCGGGTGATCTCGTGACGGTCCGTGACGTCGTCGACGAGGTGGGGCGCGACGTGGTCCGACTGATCATGCTGACCCAGAAGCCCGAGAGTCCGATGGAATTCGATTTCGTCCGGGTCACCGAAAAGTCGAAGGACAACCCGGTTTTCTACATTCAGTACGCACACGCCCGGATTCGTTCGGTGATGCGGCGCGTGGCCAGCGAGGTGCCCGGAGTCTCAACCGACCCGCGAGACTTGCAGGGGGCCAATCTGGCGCGGTTGGGCCATCCGGCCGAACGGGCGTTGGTCCGCCTGACGTTGCAATGGCCGCGAATCGTCGAGGCGAGCGCCGATGCACACGAACCCCACCGGATAGCGTATTATCTCCATGAATTGGCCTCGGCGTTTCACGCGCTGTGGAACCAGGGAACCGAAGCACCAGAACTGCGGTTCCTGGTTGGGGAAGACCCGGAATTGACGCACGCACGCTTGGCGATGTGCCAGGGCGTGGCCGCGGTGATCGCCTCAGGTCTGGCGGTCATCGGGGTCGAACCGGTCGAGGAGATGCGTTGATGTCGGTGAATCAGGAATCCGAGCGTTCCAACGTCACGCCCGGGCCGCGTCCCATCGGGGAGGCCCGACTCAACATTCCGCCGCTGCGCGAGTCGGCTGCCGAAGCCGAGACGCGGCGCGCCGACCTGCGGACCCGTCTGTCGGGACTGGTGGTCGGCCTCGTGGTGATCGGCGCTGCGGTCGGCGGCACTTTCTGGTGGGGCTTCGAACTCGGCCGCCAGAGTGCGCCGACGCCGGTTCCGCCGCTGGTCCGTGCAGATTCGAGTCCGATGAAAGAAACACCGGCCGATCCCGGTGGGGCCCGAATTCCCCACCAGGACAAACTCGTGTTCGACGGTGTGCGCTCGGGCGGTCCGCTCGATCAACCGGAAACGCGTCCGGTGAGTCCGCCGATCGAAGAGCCATTGCCGAGGATCGTGATCCGCCAGCCGCCGCCTGCCAACCCGCCGCGCCTCATCGACACCGATCCGCGCCGGGCGCCCGAGGCGAGCGTGCCGCCGCCGCCGCCGATCCCGGATCGAAATCTCGCGACGTTGCCGCCCACGCAGCGGCCAACCCCGCTCACGCCCAACGCCGAGCGCTCGGTTCCGGGCGTGACCGGTGGGTCTGCCCCGCTGGCACCCCAGGCGCCGCGGCAAGCCCCCACGCCGAATGTAGCCGCAGCACCGACCGTCGTTCCGCCGCCCGTGCCCCAGCCACCGCCAACCAGCCAACCCACGGTGTCCATTCCGACGGTGGCGCCGCCGCCGTTGGTCAGCCTGCCCCCGAATTCGCCGATCACGGCAGCGCCGGCGGCGCGCGGTGGCTATCGCATTCAGCTCGCCGCCTTCCGCACGGCGGAAACCGCGCGGGCGGGTTGGGAAGATCTGCGCAATACCCATCGCGATACGCTTGGCACTTTGTCGCCAACGGTCGTCGAAGTCGACCTTGGACCGGGCCGCGGCATCTTTCACCGCCTCCAGGCGGGGCCGTTCGCGGACGCCGCGGCGGCGACCGCCGCCTGCGACCAGTTGCGGTTGCGCAACCAGGGTTGCATCGTCGTTCGCCCGTAACCAACGGAGTCGCTCTTGCCGATCCGGGCGGCGATCTTTGGTCTTTCCGGTCCGAGCCTGTCACGTGAGGAGCAACAATTCTTCGCCGATGTCGAGCCGTTGGGCTTCATCCTTTTCTCACGGAACTGCATCAGCCCGGACCAACTCCGACGCCTGACCGATTCGCTGCGGACGCTGACCGGACGCCCGGGAACACCGATCCTCATCGACCAGGAGGGCGGGCGGGTGACTCGGTTGGGGCCACCGCACTGGCGTAAGCCGCCGGCGGCTGAACGGCTTTCCGCGTGCTGGTCGCGGCAGCCCGACGTCGCGCGCGCTGCCGTCGCGGCAAATGCGCGATTGATCGCCGATGACCTTCACCACGCCGGAATCAACGTTGACTGTGCCCCGGTGCTCGATGTGCCAGCTCTTGGGGCCCACGACATCATCGGCGATCGCGCCTTTGGACCGGACGTCCCACCGATCGTCGATCTCGGCCGCGCGATGGCGGAGGCCTTGATCGCGGGTGGGGTGCTGCCGGTGATGAAGCATATTCCGGGGCACGGGCGGGCGCGGGCGGACAGCCACAAGGAGTTGCCGGTCGTCGAGGCGAATCGTGACGAGCTCGAGGCGGTGGACTTCGCGACCTTTGCGGCGCTCAAGACGATTCCGCTGGCGATGACGGCGCACGTGCTCTACACCGCGATCGACCCCCATCGTGCCGCAACCACGTCGGCCCTGGCGATCGACGTAATTCGTCGTCAGATCGGTTTCGACGGACTCCTCATGAGCGATGACATCAGCAGCAACATGAAAGCGTTGCCCGGCGACTACGATCGACGCACCAAGGATTGCCTCGTTGCGGGCTGCGATGTCGTGCTCCATTGCAGTGGGCGGCTTGGCGAAATGGAAATGGTGGCGTCAGCGCTTCCAGAGCTGACGCCGGCGGCCTCGTCGCGCTGGGCGCGGGCTCAGGCCCTGTTGCCGAAAGGGGTCAGCGCCGCCGATCGTCCCGCGCTCGAAGCCGTCGTCCACCGGGCCCTCGAACGCTGATGTTCAGCGATCTTTCGTTGTTCGAGATTTCGGCCTACGTGATTCCGGTCGTGCTGGCGATCACGCTGCACGAAGCTGCACATGGCTATGTCGCCTGGTTGTGTGGCGATGACACCGCCAAGCGCGCCCGGCGCGTGACGCTCAATCCCTTCCGTCACATCGATCTGTTCGGAACGATCGTGTTGCCGGCGATCCTGATCGCCGTCGGAGCGCCGTTCTTCGGATTTGCCAAACCGGTCCCGGTCGACTTTTCGCGCTTGCGCCGGCGCAGTGACATTGCCTTGGTCGCGGCGGCGGGTCCGCTGGCCAATATCATCATCGCGCTGATCGCCGCGGGCTTGCTGCACGGCTTGCCCGAGGTTCCTCCGGATGCTCGTGCGTGGGTTCTCCGCACCCTGCAACTCGGGGTGACCCTCAACCTCGCGCTCGCCGTGTTCAATCTGATTCCCGTGCCGCCGCTCGATGGGGCCAAGGTTGCGATCGGGCTCTTGCCCAGGCCGCTCGCGATCGCGATGGCCCGCCTGGATCGGTACGGCATTCTCATTTTACTCGCGCTGGTTGTGTTTCTCCCGATGGCCGCCAGCCAAGCCGGGGTTGCCTTCAACCCATTCTGGGCTGTTGTCCAACCAATCCTTGGAATACTATTAGATGTAGTATTGCTGGTGACCGGCCATAGATAGTGTGGCCGGAAGCTTCGGATTTGGGTGTACGACGCTTGACCATCACGGATTTTGAAGACCCGCGGCCGGATCTCGTGGTCGCGAACGATACTGGCGAGGAGCCGCTCGTCGTCGACCTCGGGGCCTACGAGGGGCCGCTCGACGTGTTGTTGGCGTTGGCGCGCCAACAAAAAGTCGATCTGGCCAAGATCTCGATCCTGAAGTTGGCGGATCAGTTTCTCACGTTCATCGCCGAGGCGCGCAAGATCCGACTCGAGATCGCGGCCGACTATCTCGTGATGGCGGCCTGGCTCGCCTACCTCAAGTCGCGCCTGCTGTTGCCGCCGGAGGAGAATCTGGCGGGCGAGCTGACGGCGCCGGAGATGGCGGCACGGCTGCGCTTCCAGTTGCAGCGTCTGGAGGCGATGCGGTTGGCCTCGGAACGTTTGTTCGGACGGCATCGTCTCGGTCGAGACGTGTTCGGCCGTGGATGCCCGGAAGGCGTTCGCGTGATCCGCAACTCGGTCTTCGAACTGTCGCTTTACGACCTGCTCAAGGGCTACGCCGACTTCAAGACGCAAAACGTCAAGATCGTGCCGCTACGCATGCGCTCGCACGTGATCCATACGATCGAGCAGGCGCTCAAGCGGATGGGCGAAATGCTCGGCAGTGTTCCGGCGTGGACGCGATTGGAGCGTTTTCTGCCCGAGGCGATCGATTCGCCGGAGGAACGTCGTTCGGCCGTGGCCGCCGCATTGTCGGCGAGCTTGGAGTTGTGTCGGCGAGGCCAGATCAGCATTCGCCAGGGCGAAACGTTCGGCCCGATCTACATCCAACCGCGGCCCGCCAGCGAGCCGGCCCCGGCGGTGTCCTGAGTTGGTTTCATTGGTGGGTGAGTCATGAACGATACGGCGCAATACCTGCGGATGGTCGAGGCGTTGCTGTTTGCGGCGGCGGAGCCACTCGATGAAGCAAGCTTGGCGGCACGGCTGCCCGAAGGCATCGACCTGCCGGCCCTATTGAGCGAGCTCGGGCGCCTCTACGAGGGGCGTGGCGTCCATCTGGTGAAAGTCGCGAACAAGTGGACCTTCCGGACAGCGAGCGATCTCGCCTTCTTGTTGGAGCGGGAGCGCACGGTGCCCCGCCGATTGTCGAAAGCGGCGGTCGAAACGTTGGCGATCATCGCCTACCACCAGCCGATCACGCGCGCGGAAATCGAACAGGTTCGTGGCGTCAGTCTCTCGCCCGGGACACTCGATATCCTGATGGAGTCGGAGTGGATTCGGCCGCGCGGACGGCGCAAGGTTCCGGGTCGGCCGTTGACCTACGGTACCACGGACAAGTTCCTGCAGCATTTCGACCTGGCTGGCATCGCCGACCTGCCTGGCCTCGAAGACCTACGCGCGTCGGGATTGCTACGGGCCGACCCGCCGGAGGCGATGGTTCGCGAGGCCGAGGAGGCCGCCCTTCGTCGTCGTGACGCGGAGGAGGGGCCGTTGCCCGACGAGGCCGGCCTCGAGGAAGCAGGGGAGGCCGGAGACCTGTTCGAGCCACCGAGCGAGGATCCTTCGGATGAGCGCAGCGCGGACGGCGAGCGTCATGTTCCGATCGATGACGAAGGCGAAGAGGCCTTGCCCGTTCAGCGGCCGCCCGAAGTGGCCGAGGGTGTGGTGCCCGTCATGGCGGCTCCACGTCGAGATGTAGATCGCTAACCCGATCAGGGCTCGTTCGGACAACTAGATAAACAGTTCGCGGGGCCGTGCCGGTTGCTCGACCCCTTGGTGGTGACCATATTTCATTGTTGCGAATAATTCGCATTTGCAGTATTAGTGCGAATAGGTCGCATCTGTTGATCTGCCACAAGGCGCTACAAGCAGGGCAGCTCAACCTTACCGAAACTAGGGAGATTTGATCATGGTTCGGGCGCGTTGGTGGTTGTCGTTGGCTGGTGCGGTGCTGTCGCTTCCGTTGGCGGCGAACGCCGCGGAGGTCAACGTGTATTCGGCGCGGCAGGAAGCGCTGATCAAACCGCAACTCGAGTTGTTCACGGCGCAAACCGGAATCAAGGTCAACCTGATCACTGCGGGTGACGATGCCCTGATCGAGCGCCTGAAAAGCGAAGGTCGCAATAGCCCGGCGGACGTACTGCTTACGGCCGACGTCGGTCGGATGGGGCGGGCGGTCGAACAGCAATTGCTCCAGCCGATCAGATCGGCAGCTCTGGAGCGGCTGATCCCGGAGATCTACCGCGACCCGGACGGGCTTTGGTTCGGTCTCTCCGTGCGCGCACGCCCCATTTTCTACAACAAGGCGAAGGTCAAACCGGAGGAACTCTCGACCTACGACGCGTTGACCGACGCGAAATGGAAGGGGCGCTTGCTCGTTCGCTCGTCGACCCATGTCTACAACCAATCGCTGGTGGCCTCGATGATTGCCCACAGCGGCGTTGCTGCCGCGGAGAAATGGGCCAAGGGGTTCGCCGACAATCTCGCGCGCAAACCCCAAGGCGGAGATGGGGACCAGCTCTTGGCACTCGCGGCCGGTGAGGGTGATGTTGCGCTGGCAAACACCTACTACTTCGGCCGCATGCTGGCCTCGGAGGCTGGTGATCAGCGAACCGTGGCCGCCAAGATCGGGCTGTTTTGGCCCGACCAGCAGGGTCGTGGCGTCCACGTCAACGTTTCGACGGGCGCCGTTGCCCGCCACGCGCCGAACCGCGAGCAGGCGATCCGCTTCCTGGAATACCTGGCAAGCGATGATGCTCAGCGTGTTTACGCGGAAGTGGTCCACGAATTCCCGATCCGCCAGGGCATCGCGCCCTCGAGCATCGTTGCGGGCTTCGGCACGTTCAAGGCCGATACGGTGGCCCTCAAGCAACTCACCGTGCACAACGCCGAGGCCGTGCGCATCTTCGATCGGGTGGGTTGGCGCTAGGGAACCACGCCTCAGACGGCCGTGACGCTCGCGGCCCTCGGAGCTCGTGTCAGCCGCGCCGGATCAGGGCGCGGCTGGCCGCTTTTCGCCTTCATCGTGGCCGCGTTGGTCGCGGTCCCCGTGTTGGTCGTGCTGCTCAGCGTGTTTGCGCCGGCGACCGAGGTTTGGTCGCATCTCGTCGATACGGTGCTGGGGCGGTATCTCGAGAATACGTTCTGGCTCGTCGTCGGCGTCGGGCTGTCGACGCTGGTGACTGGCACGGTGACAGCTTGGCTCGTCACGACCTGCCGCTTTCCCGGGCGGCGCATCTTCGAGATCGCGCTGCTGTTGCCGCTCGCCGTGCCGAGTTACGCCATCGCGTTCACCTACGCCGGACTTTTCGACTTCGCGGGGCCCGTCCAGAGCGGCCTACGTGAGCTGTTCGGCTGGTCGCGCCAGGATTACTGGTTTCCGCCGATCCACAGCACGTTCGGGGCGTTCCTGGTGATGGGGCTCGTGCTCTATCCCTACGTCTATCTCCTGGCCCGCGCCGCATTCCTCGAACAATCGGTGTGTGTGTTGGAGGCGAGTCGCGTGCTCGGGCGTAGCGCGTGGCAGAGCTTCGTTCAGGTCGCATTGCCGCTGGCGCGCCCGGCGATCGTCACTGGGGTCGCGCTGGCGCTGATGGAGGCGTTGTCCGATTTTGGCGCGGTTGATTTCCTCGCCGTCGATACGTTCACGACCGGCATCTTTCGCACATGGTTCGGTCTCGGTGATCCACAATCCGCGGCTCAGCTCTCGGCGATGCTGCTCGCCGTTGTCTTCGTCATTCTCGCGCTCGAGCGTTATTCGCGCGGTCAAGCCAAGTACTTTCACACGACGACCCGGTATCGGCCGCTGCCTGGCTACCAATTGAATGGGTGGCGGAGGGTTCTGGCGATCCTCGCCTGTGCGCTTCCGGTGACGTTCGGATTCCTGCTGCCCGGGGGCCAACTCCTCGTCTGGGCGATTCGCACGGCGCCACAGATGGTCGATGCTAGCTTCGTGCGACTTGCCTGGAACAGCGTCGCTTTGGCCGCCGTCGCCGCCGCCGTCGCCGTTGCGATAGCCACCACGCTCGCCTACGCCGCGCGGCTGCGGCCGAGCAGGCCGATGACCCTCAGCACCAGGTTGGCCAGCATCGGGTATGCCGTGCCGGGATCGGTGCTAGCCGTCGGAGTGCTCGTACCGTTCGCTTGGGTCGACAATCGCATCGATGATTGGGCGCGGGAGGTCCTCGGGATCTCGACCGGACTCATCCTGTCGGGCACGTTGTTCGCGCTCATCTTCGCCTATGTCGTGCGTTTCCTCGCAGTCTCCTTCAATACGGCCGAAGCCGGTCTCGCCAAGGTGACGCCGTCCATCGATGGAGCGGCGCGTACCCTCGGCGCCGGGCCACGGGAGACTCTGCGCCGGGTCCACGTCCCGATGATCGGGGGGTCGCTCATCACGGCGGGCCTCCTGGTGTTCGTGGACGTCATGAAGGAACTGCCGGCGACACTCATAATGCGGCCGTTCAACTTCAATACGCTCGCCGTTCGTGCTTACGAGCTTGCCCATGATGAACGATTGGCCGATTCGGCCAGTGCGGTCTTGGCCATCGTGCTCGTCGGAATCGTGCCGGTCTACCTGTTGTCCCGCGCGATCGCCGGCGCTCGCCCAGGCTCGTCGTCATGACTCTGGCGTTCGAGGCCGTCTCTCACTCTTACGGCGACAAGAGCGCGGTCGCAGATTTTTCACTCACGGTCGGAACGGGAGAAGTCGTCTGCCTCGTCGGTCCGTCGGGGTGCGGCAAGTCCTCGGTCCTGCGCCTCGCGGCCGGGCTCGAGGCACTGCAACGCGGTCGCATCCTGATCGATGGTGAGGCGGCCGCCGAGAACCAGGGCGTCAACCTGCCGCCCGAGGCGCGCCGCATCGGTCTGGTGTTCCAGGACTACGCGTTGTTTCCACACCTCAGCGTCATCGAGAACGTATGCTTCGGGCTCGGTCGCCGGTCGGGAGCCGAAGATCGTCGTCGTGCCACCTCCTTGCTTGATCGTCTCGGATTGGCGGGGTACGCCGAACGCTATCCCCATGCACTGTCGGGCGGCGAGCAGCAACGCGTCGCGCTGGCCCGGGCCCTGGCGCCGAACCCGCGCATCATGCTGCTCGACGAACCGTTCTCCGGTCTCGACATCCAGTTGCGCGATCGCGTTCGCGACGAAGCCCTGGCACTTCTGAAGGAGGCGGGAAGTCCGGTGCTCCTGGTCACGCACGATCCACAGGAAGCGATGCGCATGGCCGATCGCGTTGCGGTGATGCGCGAGGGGTCGTTGGTGCAGGTCGCGTCGCCCGCGACCATCTATGGCCGTCCGTTCAATGCGTTCGTCGCCGCGTTCTTCGGTGCCGTCAATCGCTTCGCGGGCGCGGTCACGGGTGGCACCGTTGAGACTCCGATCGGTCGCTTCGTCTGCCCGCCCGGGACCGCGAGCGCCGAAGTCGTGGTGCGGTGCTCGGGCGTGACGGTTCTTCCTGCGACCGCCGCAATCGCGGCAGGCGTCCAGGCCCAGGTCGTGGTTTCGAAGTCGGTGGGGCCGTTCAGCGTCGTCGATGCGCAGGTTATCGGCAGCGAGGCTTCGGTGCGCGCCCACATCCCGGGAAATACGCCGCCGGCGCCGGGCGAGCACGTCCAGTTGTCGACCGACCCCGCCCAGACCTTCATTTTTCCGCAATAAGCCCTATGTAGAGGATGGCGCGACGACGGCGATGGGGTCGGATTGCGCCGGTGGGGGCGATCTGCGATGATCCGACCCTTTTTCGGGGGCAGAACCCCGGTGGAGACGCGCGATGGGTACCCTCAGCTTCTGGCACATCCTGATCATCCTCGTGGTCGTCTTGCTATTGTTCGGCCGCGGGCGGATCACGAACCTCATGGGTGACCTGGCCCAGGGCATCAAGAGCTTCAAGCGCGGCATGTCCGAGGACCAGGCCAAGCCGTCCGAGGAGCAGAAGACGATTACGGTCGACGCCAAGGCGGAACCGGTCAAGGACGCCACAAGCGGCACCAAGACCTCCTAACTCGGGGCGGTTTGCCCCGGCGCGAGGAGCGCCGTGTTTGACGTCAGCTGGTCGGAGATGCTGCTGATCCTGCTGGTCGCCGTCGTGGTGATCGGCCCCAAGGATCTACCGAAAGTCATGCGAACGGTCGGTCAGTTCGTTGCCAAGGCGCGTGCCATGGCGCGCGACTTCACCGATCAGTTCTACGAGATGGAGCGTCAGACGCCGCTCGGCGATCTGCGGCGCGACCTCGAAACGGCGGCGCAGTCGGTGACTCGGGACGTCAACAACGCCGTTCAAGATACGAGCAACATCATTCATGGCGTCCCGCCGGCGATCGAAGGGGAGTCGGCCGGTGGAGCCGTGGCCCCGGCGATCCCGAGTGATGCGGTGGCCGCCGCGGCCCCCGCCGACCCGGTGCCCGGACCGTCGGTCGTCGCGACCGAGCCCGTCTCGCCGTCCTTGCCGGAATCCGCGCCGCGTCCGCCCGCCCCGGCGGCCTGATCGCCATGGTCGAGCGCTCCCCCGAAGAACAAGCCGCCATTGAGTCCACCAAGGCGCCGCTGCTCAGCCACTTGATGGAACTCCGGACGCGACTCATCCGGGTCGCCGTCGTCTTCGTCGTCGCTGTGTTCGTGGGCTACTACTTTGCGCAGAACATATACGCGTTCCTGGTACAGCCGCTCGCCGATGTGCTCGCGGGGCAGGACCGGCGCATGATCTTCACCGCGCTGCACGAGGCCTTCTTCACCTTGTTGAAGGTCGCGTTGTTCGCGGCCGCGTTCGTCACCTTTCCCTACATGTCGATCGAGGTGTGGAAATTCGTAGCGCCCGGCCTGTATCGCAATGAGAAACACGCGTTCTTGCCATTTCTCGTGGCGACGCCGGTGATGTTCGTCACCGGTGGGGCGTTCGTCTACTACTTCATCTTTCCGCTGGCCTGGAAGTTCTTCCTCAGCTTCGAATTGCCTGCGGCCGACGGCGGACTCCCGATCCAGCTCGAGGCCAAGGTCAACGAGTACCTGTCGCTGTCGATGAAACTGATCTTCGCGTTCGGCGTGTCCTTCGAGTTGCCGGTCGTGCTCACGCTTCTGGTGCGGGTTGGAATACTCTCGACCGAAACCCTGATCAACAAGCGGCGCTACGCGATATTGATCATCACGATCATTGCCGCGATCATTACGCCGCCCGACGCCATCTCCATGGTCGCCTTGGCCATTCCGATGTATCTCCTCTATGAGGTTACGATCATCATCGGACGATTGATCGACCGCCAGCGTCAGAAGCGCGACGCCGCAGAGGTCCATCAGTCCTGATATTCGGCCTAGTGGCTGCAGGGCTGCCTCCCCACAATAGATTGTGGGTCACGATCGATGCCGAGTCTTCCATTGAATCCAAGGACCTAGACGAGATTCTTGAGACCTCGTATAGGTGATTCGCCCATGGGCGATGCCTGGGGGTTGGGACAGTCTGGTCTGGGCGCGGAATGCACGACCTGAGGAGGATTCGGGACGATGCCGCCGGTTTCGACGCGGCGTTGGCCAAGCGCGGCGAGCCTTACGCCTCGGAGCCGGCGTCGCGGCGGCTGCTCGAACTCGATGCCGAGCGACGGCAGCAGCAGACGGAGCTGCAGGATTTCCAGAAGCGCCGCAACGAGGCTTCGAAGGCCATTGGCGCCGCCAAAGGCCGCGGCGAGGGCGCTGAGGCCGAACGCTTGATGAGCGAGGTGGCGGACCTCAAAGGACGAATTCAAAAGGGGGAAGAGCGCGAACGGGCGCTCGCCCAATCCCTGGACGAGTTGTTGGCTGGCATTCCCAACCTGCCTGCCGACGACGCCCCAGTCGGTCGTGACTCTTCGGAGAACCGGGAGTTGCGCCACTGGGGCGTTCCTTTGTCTTACGCGTTTTCGCCCAAGGATCACGCGGATCTTGGCGAGGCCCTCGGACTGATGGATTTCGAGGCGGCCGCCCGCATGTCGGGGGCACGCTTCGTGGTGCTCAAGGGGGCGTTGGCCCGTCTCGAGCGGGCGCTCGGCACCTTCATGCTCGATGTCCAGCGTGAGCACGGCTACATCGAAATCTCGCCGCCGATTCTCGTCCGCGACCAGGCGGCCTTCGGAACCGGTCAGCTGCCGAAGTTTTCCGAGGACCTGTTTCGCGCCAGCGGCGATTTCTGGTTGATCCCGACAGCCGAGGTTCCGCTCACCAACCTGGTGCGCGAGCAGATCCTCGACGAGGAAGCCCTGCCGCTCCGCTTCACTGCGCTGACGCCGTGCTTCCGCTCCGAGGCCGGGGCTGCCGGCAAGGACACCCGGGGCATGATTCGCCAGCACCAATTCATGAAGGTCGAGATCGTCTCGATCGTCCAGCCCGGGGAATCGGTCTCCGAACACGAACGCCTGACCGGCTGCGCCGAGGACGTGTTGCGCCGACTCGCGTTGCCTTACCGAGTCGTCAGCCTCTGCACGGGTGACCTCGGGTTCGGCGCCCAGAAGACCTACGACCTCGAGGTATGGCTGCCGGGGCAGCGGGCCTACCGCGAGATTTCGTCGTGTTCGAACTTCGGAGATTTTCAGGCACGCCGCATGGGGGCGCGTTTTCGTCGCAAGGGGGAGAAGGGCACGCATTTCGTTCACACGCTCAATGGTTCGGGATTGGCCGTCGGGCGGACCTTGATCGCGGTGATCGAAAACTACCAACAGCAGGACGGCACGATCGTCGTGCCCGACGCGCTACAGCCCTACATGGGGGGGCTGGAGCGCATCGGACCGGGTGGGTGAACGAGCGATGGCGAAACGCAAAGCGCTACGGATCCTCGTCACCAACGATGACGGCATTCATGCACCAGGGCTCAAGGTGCTGGAAGCGATCGCAGCGAAGCTCAGCCGCGACGTCTGGGTGGTTGCACCGGAGCTCGAGCAGAGTGCCTCGTCGCATTCGCTTACGCTGCATCAACCGTTGCGAGTCCGGCACGTGTCGCCACGTCGCTTTGCGGTGAGCGGCACGCCGACCGACTCGGTCGTGATGGCGATCAATCAGCTCGTCCCCGACCGCAAACCCGATCTCGTGCTTTCCGGGGTCAACCGCGGGGCGAACCTCGCGGAGGATGTCACCTATTCCGGGACCATCGCGGCCGCCATGGAGGGGACGCTGCTTGGCGTTCCCTCGATTGCTCTGTCGCAGGCCTACGTCGCGCCCCATCCGGTTCACTGGGCGACGGCGGAGCGCCACGCCCCAGCGCTGATCCGCAAACTGCTGGCAGCCGGGTGGCCGAGCGAAGTCCTGCTCAGCATCAACTTTCCCGCCGTGCGTGCGAGCGACGTGCGCGGGGTGCGCGTCTCGGTCCAGGGGCGGCGCGATGCGGGGAACATCGTCATCATGGAACGCGAGGATCCGCGTCGTACGATTTACTTCTGGCTCGGGTTCCGCCGCCAGGTCGGCAAGGTCAAGCGGGACAGCGACCTGGCCGTCGTGCGCGAGGGTGCGATCAGCGTCACGCCGCTCCGCATGGAATTCACCCACGAGCCGACGCGTCGCCGTTTGGCTGGAGCGCTTCGCCGATGAACGCGATCGAGCCGCGCAAGATTCGCCTGATCATGGAACTGCGTCAGCAGGGCATCCACGACACGCGCGTCCTCGCCGCCGTGGAGCGCGTGCCGCGCGATGTGTTCGTGCTCTCGACCTTTCTCGATCAGGCCTATGACAACACCGCATTGCCGATCGAACGCGGCCAGACGATCAGCCAGCCCTACGTGGTCGCCTTCATGACTCAGGCGCTGGCGCTCGCCGATCGTTCGCTTCGCGTTCTCGAGGTCGGCACGGGCTCGGGCTATCAGGCGGCGGTTCTCGCCCAGCTGGTACGGCGCGTGTTCAGCGTCGAGCGGTTCAAGTCATTGCAACGTCAGGCCGAAGAGAATTTTCGGCGTGCCAAGGTCCACAACGTCGTCACCCGCCATGGCGACGGTTATGAGGGGTGGGCCCATCAAGCGCCGTTCGATCGCATTATGGTGACCGCCGCGGCCGAGGACGTGCCCGAGGCGCTGAAGGAACAACTGGCGGACGGTGGCCTCCTGATCGTTCCGGTCGGGCGCGACGGCGGGCACCAGCGGCTGGTACGCATTCAACGGGTGGGGCAGGAATTTGTCGAAGAGGACCTGCTGCCGGTGCGCTTTGTTCCGATGCTGTTCGGGTTGGCGCCGGAGGGCGAGGCATGTTCCGGTCGCTGATCCTGCTCGTGGTGCTGGGGCTCGCTGCCTGTGCGCGGCCGACGATGGCGCCCGTCGATTATCGTATCACGCCATTGCTCGAGCGGGTGTTGCGCGAGGTCGACTCCGTGACAAGCCCGGGACCGCAGCCCGCCAATCTCTACGTCGTGCAGCGGGGAGACACGTTGCCCCGAATCGCGCAGCGTTACGGTCTAGATACCGTGCGCTTGGCGACGGCCAACGGCATGCAGCCGCCCTACAACCTGCGCGTCGGGCAGCGATTGGCCTTGCCGCCGCTTGTCACGGAACCCACCGTGGCGGTGGCCTCGTTACCGGTCGCGACCGTCGAGGTAGAGCCGCTCGGCGATGGCGCGAAGCGGGAGCAACCGGCTCCCCGCGCCCCGGCCCGGGCAGCGATCGACGAACGAACGCCGCAACCGGCGACGCGCGCGGCGCCGGCGCCGTCACCCAAGACGGAGGCCCCACCCGCCAAGGCCGCGGCGTTGCCGCAGAGTCCACCGGCCGCCGCGCCGGATCCGGGGGGAAAACCACCACCGCGCACCGCCAGTCGCCTGCTGTGGCCTGTCGACGGCCCGATCACGGTCGGGTTCGGCCCGCAGGGTGGTGGCTTGCAGAACGACGGCATCGACATCAGGGCCGCCAAAGGCACGCCGTTCCGGGCGGCCGAAGACGGTATCGTCATCTACGTGGGCAGCGAGGTCCGCGGCTTCGGCAACCTGTTGTTGGTGCGGCACGGAGACAACCTGGTTACCGCCTACGCCCACGCCGACCAGATCCACGTCAAGAAGGGCGATCGCGTGAAGCGGGGACAGGTGGTGGGCCGTGTCGGCTCGACCGGGCTGACCGGGGAACCGCGCCTCCACTTCGAAGTGCGCAAGGGCACGGATCCGGTCGATCCGATCGGCCACCTCGAGGCGCGCGACCGGCGGATGGCCGATCGCGGATAATTCAGTCGAGGGTGCGGCCGGTCGCGCCGGCCAGGTCCTGGACGAACTGCCACGCGACGCGCCCCGAGCGCGCGCCACGTGTCGCGGCCCACTCGATGGCGCGAGCGACCAGGGTTTCCTCGTCGAGGGTCAATCGGTGATGCTGGACGTAGCCTCGCACCATGGCGAGGTACTCGTCCTGGCTGCAGTTGTGGAACCCGAGCCATAGGCCGAAGCGATCCGAGAGCGAGACCTTCTCTTCCACGGCCTCCGATGGGTTGATCGCCGTGGATCGTTCGTTGTCGATCATGTCGCGCGGCATCAGGTGTCGCCGATTGGAGGTCGCATAGAAGATGACGTTGGCGGGCCGTCCTTCGATCCCACCTTCGAGGACCGCCTTGAGGGATTTGTAGCTGGTATCGGCCGAATCGAACGATAGGTCGTCACAGAACAGGACGCAGCGGCGCGTCGACTGCCGCAGTAGCGCGAGCAAGGCGGGCAGCGTCGGAACATCCTCCCGGTGGATCTCGACGAGCGCGAGAGCCCTCGGACGCTCGCGGTTGATCCTGGCGTGCACGGCCTTGACCAGGGAACTCTTGCCCATGCCCCGGGCGCCCCATAGGAGCGCGTTGTTCGCGGCGTGTCCGCCGGCAAAGCGGCGGGTGTTGTCGAGCAGGATGTCGCGGACGCGATCGATGCCAACCAGCAGCTCGACGGCGACGTGATTCACCTGCGGCACGGGTTCGAGGACGGGGCCCGCCGCATGCCAGACGAAAGCGTCGGCGGCAGCGAGGTCGGGGCGCGCCACGGCCTTCGGTGCCAGCCGTTCGAGCGCGTCGGCGATCCGGCGCAGCGTTTTCAGGTGGTCAGGTTCGGTCATGGGGCGCGGAGGCTAGCATGGGTCGTCGGGGCGTCAATTCCGCGGCGCGGCCGGTTGCAATGCGGGGCGCCGCGGCTATAGTCCGCCCACCCTAGTCGAGGAGTAAGCATGCTGGTTTCCCCGGCCTTTGCGCAGACCGGTGGCGGTGGCAGCGGCGACATGATCGCCACCATTGCCCCGTTGGTCCTGATCTTCGTCGTGTTCTATTTCCTGCTGATTCGGCCGCAGCAGAAGAAGGCCAAAGCCCACAAGGAGATGGTGTCCAACCTCCGGCGCGGCGACCAGGTCATCACGAACGGCGGCATCTACGGCAAGGTCACCAAAGTCCTGGGCGATGACCGCGTCCAGGTCGAGATCGCCGAAAACGTTCGGATCGAAGTGGCCAAGGGCATGGTGGCCGACGTCGTCAGTCGCAGCGAGCCGGCCAAGGACGACAAGGACGAAAAGAAAGACGACGAGAAAAAGTGACGGACAGGCGATAGAGGCCGAGGCTTCGTATGCTGCACATTCCCGCCTGGCGCGTCATCGTCACGTTGCTCATCGTGGCCGCGGGGATTCTGTTCGCCGTCCCGACGTTTCTATCCGAAAAGACCGTCGCGCAGTTGCCGACGGCCTTGCGCCAGCAGATCAATCTCGGCCTCGACCTCCAGGGTGGTTCGCATTTGCTGCTCGAGGTCGACGTCGCGGCGGTTGTGCGCGAACGGCTCGAAGGACTCGTCGAGGAAGTACGCACGACGATGCGCAACGAGCGCATCAACTACGTCGGTCTCGGGCATGATGCGGATTCCGTCCGCTTGCAGTTGCGGGAAACGGCCGATATCGAGCGGGCGAGGACGGCGCTCCGCGGCATCTCGCGGCAAATTTCTCTCGGAAATATCCTCGGAGCGACGGCCCGCGAGATCGACGTCACGATCGACGAGGCAGGGCGGACGCGCCTGTTGCTGACGAAGGAGGCGATCGAGGATCGTGCACGCGCCGCGATCGAACAATCGCTCGAGATCGTGCGGCGGCGTGTCGACGAAACCGGCACCAAGGAACCGAACATCGTGCGCCAGGGCACGGACCGCATCCTGGTCCAGCTTCCCGGCGAGCAGAACCCGGAGCGCATCAAGCGACTGCTTGGGCAAACGGCCAAGCTCGCCTTTCGTCTCGTCGACCTGACGGCACAGCCTGGTGGGCCGGTGCCAGCGGGCTCCGAGGTGCTCCCTGTCGATCCCAAGGCGCTCGAGCGGGGCGGGCCGCGCGAATATGTCGTCCGCCGTCAGGTCATGGTGAGCGGCGAGAACCTCGTGCAGGCGAGCGAGGCCTTCGATCAGCAGACCGGGCAACCGGTCGTCAATTTCCGGTTCGATTCCGCGGGCGGCCGCCGCTTCGGCCAGGTGACGAGCGAAAACGTCGGCAGGCCGTTCGCGATCATCCTCGACGGCAAAGTGATCAGCGCGCCGGTCATCCGGCAGGCGATCATCGGTGGGTCGGGCCAAATCTCGGGCGGGTTCACCGTCCAGGAGGCCAAGGATCTCGCGCTGTTGCTCCGTGCGGGCGCCCTACCCGCGCCGCTCAACGTCATCGAGGAGCGGACCGTCGGCCCCGATCTCGGATCGGACTCGATCCGGGCCGGCACGATTGCCTGCTTGATCGGCTATTTGCTCATCGTGACCCTGATGGTAGTGGGCTATGGCCTGTTCGGGCTCATCGCCAATCTGGCGTTGCTGCTCAACCTGGCGTTCACCGTGACCATCATGGCGGTCATCGGGGCGACCCTGACATTGCCCGGCATCGCTGGCATGGTGCTCGGCCTGGCGATGGCGGTCGATGCCAACGTGCTCATTTACGAGCGAATGCGCGAAGAGATGGATCAGGGGCGGACGCCGTTCCCGGCGGTCGACGCCGCGTTCCAGCGCGCCTTCGGGACGATCGTCGACTCGAACCTGACGACGTTGATCGCCGCGCTGCTGCTCTACATGTTCGGTTCGGGGCCGGTGCGCGGGTTCTCGGTCACACTCTCGATCGGGATCATCTGTTCGATGTTCACGGCCGTGACGGTGACCCGCATGCTCGTCGTCGGCTGGCTGCGTTGGCGCCGGCCCAAAGCGTTGCCGCTGTAAGGGGAACGCGATGCGACCGATTCGCCTGCTCAAGAAGGTCCCGAAGCTCGACTACTTCCGCTTTCACAAGCTTTGCTTCGCTCTGTCGATCGTGTTGTGCCTCGTCTCCGTCGTGTCGATCGGAGTCCGGGGCTTCAACTTCGGCGTCGATTTTGCCGGCGGCATCCTGATCGAAGCGCGCAAGTCGACGCCGGTCGACTTGGCCGACGTGCGGGCCAAACTTGGGGCGCTCGATCTCGGGGATGTCGCGTTGCAGGAGTTCGGGGGGCCGACCAACATCCTGATCCGGGTCGAGCGCCAGACGGGTGGGGAGGCGGCCGAAATGGCCGCTGTTGCACGGATCCGCGAGACGTTGGGGATCGACTATCGCTACGAGCGGGTCGAGGTCGTCGGCCCGCGGGTCAGCGGCGAGCTGATCCAGGACGGCATCCTGGCGGTCGTGCTGTCGCTCGTCGGCATCATGGGCTACATGGCCTTCCGCTTCGGTTGGCGCGCCGGGCTCTCCGGGGTGATCGCGATCCTCCACGACTGTTTGACGACGGTCGGCCTGTTCTCGATCACAGGGATGCAGTTCGATCTCAACATCATCGCCGCCGTGGTGACGATCGCCGGCTTCTCGATCAACGACACGGTCGTGATCGACGACCGCATTCGCGAGAACTCGCGCAAGTTCAAGACCATGGATTTCCGCACGCTCATCAATCTCAGCGTCAACCAGACGATGGCGCGCACGGTCGTGACCAACGGGCTCGTGCTGTTGGCGGCGATCGCCCTCGTGCTGTTCGGCGGTCCAGTGCTCAACGGGTTCTCGATTGCCCTGCTGTGGGGCGTGATCGTCGGCACCTATTCTACGATCTACGTGGCGGCCCCGCTCGAGTGGTACCTCTCGAAGCGCGGACGGGCGCAACAGGTTCCAGCGACCTGATCGCGGCATGGCGACGGATATCTCGCCACCGATCCCCGCCGGCCGCTCGTTCATTCGCTCCTATAACGCCAGGGGTTTCGTGATCGGGGATCAGTCCCACGTCGGTCCGGTGCTGGTGCTGCCGGACCGCGTGTTGCCCGTGGTCTTGGAGGCGATCGCGGATCTCCGTTTAGAGCACCTCGAGCCCGTATTCATCGCAAGACCGGCGATAGAAGTTCTCCTCGTCGGCAGCGGATCGACGATGGTGATGCTCGGCCGCGAGCTGCGCACCGCCATTCGTGGCCGTGGGCCGACGGTGGACCCGATGGCCACCCCCGCCGCCTGCCGCACGCTCAATGTCCTGATGGCCGAGGATCGGCGCGTCGCGGCGTTGTTGTTCCCCGCCGGGGCATAAAAAAAGGGGGCCGAAGCCCCCTTTTCCCGATCGATGTTTTCCGATCAGTAGATGTTCTGCGCCGAGACCATGGCGTAGAGCATCGGCAGCGACAGCAAGGTGTTGGTCCGCGAGAACAACATCGCTGTCCGTGCCGATTTGGCCTTGGTCGCGTCGTCGGCCTGCACGAGACCCAGCGCCTTCTGCTGATTCGGCCAAATCACGAACCAGACGTTGAACCACATGATGGTGCCGAGCCACATGCCGATCCCGATCGCGGTGTGCTTGGGCGCGCCGCTCGCCACACCGACAATTACCGAATCGACGAAGTAGTTGTTGAGCAGCGCCAGGATGATGCCCGTGGCGATCGTCGCCATGGCGCCCCAACGGAACCAGAACAGCGCTGCCGGGGCGATGTGCTTGGACACCGCCGGTTTCAGCTCGTTCGGGATCTTCGGCATGGTCGGGATCTGCGTGAAATTGAAGTAGTACAGATGTCCGATCCACATGATGCCGGCGACCACGTGCAGCCAGCGGAAGAAGAACGACCACCAGTTGGTGTCGAACTCGAGGCCCTGGCCGCCGTGCCAGATGCCGGCCACGATGATGACCATGACGGCGACCAGCACCACCGATGCGATCACCGTGGATTGAAGTTTTTCGAGAACCTTTGCCATGACCCTGATCTCTCCCCTGGGACGCGAAATACCATATCTAGTATAGCCAAGCGGCGCCGGTTCCCAAAGGGCGTCGCTGAGGGGGCGCGAGGGCGCGGGAACGACATGACAGGTGGTCGATGACGATCGGGGAAGCCGACGCCGCCGATTGTCTCCAGCAACTTCGGACGGACGACTATGACCGTTATCTCTGCACGGTCTTGGCGCCACCATCGCAGCGCGCAGGGCTCGCCGCTCTCTACGCCCTCAATCTCGATGTCGCAAAAATCCGCGAGCAAGTCCACGAGCCGATGCTCGGGCAGATTCGCTTGCAGTGGTGGCGCGAGGCCGTCGACGAACTGAAAGCGGGCCGTCCGCGGTCGCAGCCGGCGCTACGGGTATTGGCCCAGACGGGGGCCGCCGCAACCCTCGATATCGGGGTGCTGCAGAAGCTATTGGACGCACGCGAGCAAGACTTTCGCCCCGAAGCGCTGGCGACGCTTTCGGACCTCGTGACGTATGCCGCCGACACCGGCGGTGCACTGCAACGGTTAGCCCTCGGCCTTCTGGGGGAGAGTGAGCCGGAGGTGACCACGGCGGGTGAGGCCGTCGGCACCGCGTGGGCCCTGATCGGTCTTGTCCGCGCGGTTCCGTTTCACGTCGCGTCGGGTCGTCCGGTGCTCGCCCAGGATCTGGTTCTGCGCGCCGGACTTGCCGTGAGCGATATCGCGCCCGGCTCGGCGGCGCTGTCGCGCGCCGTGGCCGAGGTCATGGCCGTGGCGACTCCGATGCTGCGTCAGGGCCGCATGGTCCGGGCACCGCGTCAGGCGTTGCCGGTCATGATGCTGGGGCGCCTCGCTCGCCAGTACGCGCGGGCGATCGAACGCGCCGGGTACGACCCCTTCGCGCCGCAACTCGCGTTGAGTCCGCTGCGCCGGCAGTGGTCGGTCGTGTTGGGCGCGATGATGGGGCGTGGTTAGCCGCTGACGGCGACCACGAACGTGGCGGTCGCCATAGCGAGCCAGGTGAAAAGAATCCAGTTGAGGGGTCGAGACATGATCGTGTGTTCTTGGTTCGAGAGGGACCGTTTGTAGGCGGTCATTGCGGCGATCCTGTGGCGAACGGGCGGCGACTGCAGTAGCCGCCGTCACAGGAGGGCGGGCTACGCGGCGGCAACTTGCCGCAGCGGCTCGAGCCAGGCCGTGAGATCGGCGCGAGCGCGGACGACGATCGCCCGACGTCGATCCTGGCGCGCCGGAGCCTCGGCAAACGGCGGGAACAGCCCGAAGTTGACGTTCATCGGCTGGAATGTCTCGGCGCGGGCGCCACTGGTGATATGGCCGAGCAAGGCGCCGAGGGCGGTGGTCGTGGGCGGTGGCATCGGCTCGCGCCCGAGCCGTTCGGCAGCGGCGAACCGGCCGGCGATCAGCCCCATAGCGGCGCTCTCGACATAGCCTTCGACTCCGGTGATCTGGCCGGCAAAGCGGAGCCTCGGTTCCGTCTTGAGGCGGAGCGATCCGTCGAGGAGCCGGGGCGAGTTCAGGAACGTGTTGCGGTGGATGCCGCCGAGGCGCGCGAATTCGGCCTTTTCCAGGCCAGGGATGCGGCGGAACACGCGGGTCTGCTCGGCGTATTTCAGCTTGGTCTGAAACCCGACGATGTTGAACAGGGTGCCGAGAGCGTTGTCCTGGCGCAGCTGGACGACGGCGAACGGCCGCTTTCCCGTCCGTGGGTCGCGTAACCCGACCGGTTTCATCGGGCCGTAGCGCAACGTGTCGGGTCCGCGTTCGGCCATGACCTCGATCGGCAGGCAGCCCTCGAAGTAGGGCGTGTCTCGCTCCCATTCACGAAACTCGGTCTTCTCGGCAGCGAGCAGGGCCGCGACGAACGCGTCGTACTGATCGCGATCGAGCGGGCAGTTCAGGTAGTCGCGACCATCGCCGCCCGGACCAGCCTTGTCGTAACGGGACTGGAACCACGCTTTGTCGAAGTCGATCGACTGGCGGTGGACGATCGGCGCGATGGCATCGAAAAACGCGAGCGCTTCTTCGCCGCTGGCCTCACGGATCGCCTGCGCGAGTGCCGGCGAGGTGAGGGGGCCGGTCGCGAGGATGACCGAGGTCCATTCGGCCGGCGGCAGGCCCGTGACCTCGCCGTGTCGGACCGTGATTCGCGGATGATCGACGATCGCCTCATGAACGGCGGTCGAGAAGCCGACGCGGTCGACCGCGAGCGCTGACCCGGCGGGCACCTTGTGCGCATCGGCGCAACGCAAGATGAGCGACCCGGCCCGGCGCAGTTCTTCGTGCAGCAGGCCGACCGCATTGTGATCGGCGTCGTCGGAGCGAAACGAGTTGGAGCAGACCAATTCCGCGAGCGTGGCGGTCTGGTGGGCCTCGGTCTGGCGTCCCGGTCGCATCTCGTGCAGGACCACAGGCACACCCGATTGGGCGATCTGCCACGCCGCCTCGCTGCCCGCGAGGCCGCCGCCGACAACGTGGACGGGCTCGATCGTCACGTGGTTACCGGGCGGAACGGTTGCGCTTGGACTTGCCCGCGTTCGGCGATGAGCCAGGTCGATTCCGGGACTTCGTTCCACGAGGCGTCGGTGCCGTCCAGGGGTTCGGACAACACGATCACCGAGCCGTTGCCCGGGCCGAAGTGGATCTCGCCATCACGCAGGTACACGTCGCCGCCGCGGCCGAAGAACATCGTCGGCGACTGCCGATCGCTCGAATAGCGAAGCGCAATGATGCGTTCGCCCTCGGAGTAGGCTGCGGCGATGCGCAGCGGCTCTTCGATCCTGTGCGCGGCCATCACCCGCTCGATCGTCCCGACGGCACGGGCGAGTGCCCCGGCGGGGTCGTCGGTCAGGCCGAATCCGAGGGCCAGCAGGAAGAACGCCTCGCTGTCGGTGGTGCCCGAGCGATGCGCGTAGAGTTCGGCCGGGATCAGGTGTTCCAGTTCGCGACGGACCTTGGCGTAGCCGCCGATCCGTCCATTGTGCATGAACAGCCGATCGCGGTAGCGAAACGGGTGGCAGTTGTCGCGACTGGTGGCGGTACCCGTCGACGCGCGCACATGGGCAAAAAACAGCTTCGATCGAATCTGGCGGGACAGGCTCTGGAGGTTCTGGTCGTTCCATGCCGGCAGGGTGTCGCGAAACAGGCCAGGTTCTTCGACGTCGCCGTACCAGCCGAGGCCGAATCCATCACCATTCGTCGGCACGATCGAGCGCCGCGCCGACAGACTTTGGCGGATAAGCGAATTGGTTGGCCCGAACAGCAGCGTCGCGGGCGACAGGCGCGGGCCGGTATAGGCGATCCATCGGCACATCGTGAACCCTCCGGGAGGGCCCTACGGAACGTGCCCCGAGGCCGATCGTCAAGTCCCTCGTCGCCGAATAGGGGTTGCGAGTCGTGGGGCCTCGGTCAGGCGAAGCACCGTTGGCTCATGACGGCGCTGCCAGATCGTGAAATAGGCGCGGAAACGCCGTGCCAAGGCGCCAGGCCGTTCGGCGAAGACGCGCTGGCCGAGCTGGACGATCTCGCTCAGCAGGGCCGCGCGCCGACGATCGAGAAGGTTGAGGATAAGACGCGAGTCCGCGCCGAGTTCTGCCCGTCGCTGCACGACCCGTTGGCGCAGCACGTGCAAATCGTGATCCTCGCCCAACAAATCGGTGAGGTTCGCGACCTCCCGGAGATGCGTGGTGACCACGGGTTTCCAGATCGGGCGCAGCAGACGCAAATGGAGGCGATGGTACTTGGCGGCTTTGCGCCACTCATGGAGATGCTCGGGCGTCGGGTCGGCAAGCGCTCTTCGACTGGCGCGTCGCGCCGAACGATAGGTCCGGCGAAGCCCGGGGCCGATCGTCATGAAGCCCCGGTCCTCCAGGCGCCACGCGGCAATGCGCCGCCGCGCTCGTTCGAGTTCGGTGGCCGCCGCTTGAAACAGCCTTCGCGCCTCGCCCGCGTTCGGCCCCGGGAAGCCCAGCTTGGCGCGAGCCTCGAGCGAGGGCCGATGGTCACCCGAGCCGGCGCGATCGATCAGGAGGTCGTAGGCTTGTGCCAGGGCACTTTGATCGCGATACGCCGCGAAACCCCGACGGAAGTCACGAAGGAAGGCGTTCTCCCGACGGTAGGTCCGCTGGTCGAGCGACCCGCGCAAAAGGCGCAGCAGGGCGCGCCCTTCGTTGCAGCGCTTGCGAACCTCATGCACGACGGCGGCTGGCGGCTTGTCGGGCGACTTGAGGTCGTCGATGGCCCGGTCGAGGCAACGCGTCGCGGAGCGTCGGACGCTGCCCACGACTCCCCGCCGATGTTTGAGAACGAGCGCCATGCGGGTGCGCACAATAGGGGAGGAAGGGATCATTTCGGTGACGGTTCGATGACAGCCGCGCCCAGCGGGTCATCTGTGCTACTAGATCGGGTAGACCAAACGGCCCGGAGCGCTAGGAAGGCGTAGTGTCGATGTCGCAGCCCGAGGGAGCCGACCAGAAAACCGAAGCCCCGAGCGAAAAGCTCGGGCGCGGTCAGCCGCGTCCGATCGCCGGGCCGAGCGACCTCGTGCGTGGTATTCGGCGCGGCGGCCTCGCCGGGATCGTGGCGGGATTCGTCCTGGTGATGGGTCGCTACTACACCGACGCCGCGGAGTGGATCGCCGACATTGGAGGACTCGTGTTCCTGGCGGGGCTGGTCTGCTACTTCGTGGCCACGATCGTCCGGCTGATCGAACTCAATCGTCGTTGAACCTGAACTATTGGCTGAGCCCGAGGTTGCGGCAGAGCGCCTCGCTCCGTGCCGTGACGTGGTTGTCCCCGAGCCAGCGTTGCTGCTCGCCGGCGAGCGAACGCAGCCCGCGACAGGCCTCGCGGCGCCGGGCGGGCTCGGCGGCAGCGAGGCTCAGGCTGGCCGCGATGCCGCGCCCGAGTTCGTCGGTCGAGCGTGCCCCGAGGAGGATGATCGGGCTCGCCGCATAGGCGGCGTGCCCAGCCAGCGCTCGGATTCCCGCCAGACGCTCAGCGTCTAGCGCGGCCAACACGACGATCGCAGCGGCATTTTTTCCGGCCGCCAATCCGTGCGCGGTGAGCGTCCGGCCGAGGCTGCCGAGTGTGGCGGCGGCATCGCCACCACGGCAATCGAGCAGGGAATCGGCGATCACCAGCAACAGGCGCAGCGCATCGGGCGAGTCGCGGGTACGGGCCGTCACCTCGCGCGCCATGAGATCGACGGCATCTCCGAGCGGGCCAGCCCCGCCCTCGGGCGTCAGCGCCGGAAGCACGACGCGCAACGAGGACAGTGCGAGATCGAGCGGCTCGAGTTTCACCGGCATCTGCGCCGCCTCGCAACCGCGGCGGTGGTTGCCGACCCGGCCGCCGTAGGCCACCAGGCCAAGATGGTTGTCGACGCCGTCGTAGTCGGCGATCGCCGCGGTGACCCGCTCGCGGATCCCATCGAGCAGCGTGACGCGACGGTTCACTTCGCGGCGCATGCCTTGCGACAAATCGATGGCGATCATCACGTGGCGCTCGGGCGGGCGGAGAATCCGGACGCGTGCGTCGACTTTGGTCGCCTCGCGCCCGCCCAAGACCCGGGCTGCGACACTGAACGACACCTCGCTCTCCTGGGCGCCGCCCGAAAGTCTGGCTGGAGCCTCGAACTCGCCCCGGCAGGCGCCCCTGCTGGGTTCGATCACCCGGCCGGAATCCCGCGGCACGGACCAGGTACAGTCCACCTGCTCGTCGGCTTCGTGGCCGTTGATGCGGAGGGCAACCGGAACCCGCTCGCCCATGCGCACGGCCATCGTCTCGGGGAACTGCACCTCGTAGCTCACGTTGCGGTCGACCGGGATCTCGAGTCGGGCATTGCCGCTTCGGCCGCGCGAGTCGGTGAAACTCGCGATCACGCGCACGACGTCCTCGCCGCTCGCCGCATCGAGCAGGCGAAACGGCACGCGAAAACGATGATCGGTGCAGCGGCCCCGTTCCGCGGGTGCGTTCCCGAACTCCCACGTACAACGGAAGCTCGCATCGGCGGGTTTGCCTCCGATAAGACCACGCAAAGTGACGCTGTCCCCTGGTCGCACCGTCGCCGGTTCGGCGCGCATGCTGAACGTCGGCGGGTGCCACAGCGACTGCGCCACGATGGCGAGCATCACTCCGATGAATAGCGCCGTGAGGCCGATGATCAGAACGTAGGGGAGGGCGATCCCACGCCGGGGTTCGCGATCGAGGCGACGGATCACGGGTGGCTAGTCCGGCTTCTGTCGACGCAACGGCGCCCGATGGGACTCGGCCGCACTGCGCGCCCGCCGACGATCGCCGCTGCTCTTGGCTCGTACGCTGCCGGTCGGAGCCGCCAACGCCGGACGCGCCGCGAGCGCACGCGACAGATATTGCCCGGTGTAGCTCGCTTCGGCGCCGGCGATCGACTCGGGTGGCCCCTGGGCGACGATACGACCACCTTTGTGGCCGCCCTCGGGCCCGAGATCGACGATCCAGTCGGCGGTCTTGATGACCTCGAGGTTGTGCTCGATGACGACCACAGTGTTGCCGGCATCGACCAGCGCGTGCAGCACTTCGAGAAGTTTTCGCACGTCCTCGAAATGCAGTCCGGTCGTGGGCTCATCCAGGATGTAGAGCGTCTGGCCGGTGGCCCGACGCGACAGCTCCTTGGCGAGCTTGATGCGTTGGGCTTCGCCCCCCGAGAGCGTCGTCGCCTGCTGGCCCACCTTGATGTAGCCCAGGCCCACCTGTTGCAGGGTTACGAGCTTTTCGCGGATCACCGGCACGGCGGCGAAGAACTCGGCGCCCTCATCGACGGTCATGTCGAGTACGTCGGCGATCGACTTGCCCTTGAACGTGATCTCGAGGGTCTCGCGGTTGTAACGCTTGCCGTGACAGACGTCGCACTGCACGTAGACGTCGGGCAGGAAGTGCATCTCGATCTTGACGACGCCGTCGCCCTGGCAGGCTTCGCACCGTCCGCCCTGGACGTTGAACGAGAAGCGCCCCGGCTTGTAGCCGCGCGCCGTCGACTCGGGCAGCGCCGCGAACCAATCGCGGATCGGCGTGAAGGCGCCGGTGTAGGTCGCCGGGTTCGAACGCGGAGTCCGGCCGATCGGCGACTGATCGATGTCGACGACCTTGTCGAGGAACTCGAGGCCCTCGATGCGCTCGTGGGCACCGGGCAGTTCCCGTGCACCGTTCAGCGTGCGCGCGCTCGCCTTGTAGAGGGTTTCGATAACCAGGGTCGATTTGCCGCCGCCCGATACCCCGGTCACGGCGACGAACGTGCTGAGCGGGACCTTGACCGAGAGATTCTTGAGATTGTTGGCGCGGGCGCCGATGACCTTGAGGAACTGGCCCTTCTTGCCCGGGCGGCGCATCAGCGGCACGGGGATCTGGCGAGCCCCCGTCAGGTACTGTCCGGTGATGCTATCGGCGGCCGCCATGATCGTCTCTGGCGGTCCCTCGGCGACGATTTCACCGCCGTGGATCCCGGCGCCTGGCCCCATGTCGATGACGTGATCGGCGTCGCGGATCGCTTCCTCGTCGTGCTCGACGACGATGACGGTGTTGCCCAGGTCACGCAGGTTTTCGAGCGTGTCGAGCAGGCGCCGGTTGTCGCGCTGGTGCAGCCCGATCGAAGGTTCGTCGAGCACGTAGAGAACGCCGGTCAGGCCCGAGCCGATCTGCGAGGCGAGGCGGATGCGCTGGCTTTCGCCGCCCGACAGAGTGCCCGCGTTGCGCGCCATCGTCAGATAGTCGAGGCCGACGTTGACGAGGAAGCCCAGCCGCTCGTTGATCTCCTTGAGGATGCGCGCGGCGATCTCGTTCTGCTTCGCGGTCAGGTTCTTCGGCAGCTCGCGGAACCAGGCGAGCGCCTGGTCGATCGACATCTCGGTGACCTCGCCCACGTGCTTGCGATCGATCTTGACCGCCAGGGCCTCGGGCTTCAGACGATAGCCTTTGCAGACTTCGCACTGGGTCTCGCTCTGGTAGCGCGCCATTTCTTCGCGCATCCACACCGAATCGGTCTCTTTCCAGCGTCGGTCGAGGTTCGGGATCACGCCCTCGAAGGGCTTCTTGGTCTGGTATTTGCGATCGCCGTCCTCGTAGATGAACGTGATCGCCTCGCCCTCCGATCCGTACAAGATGACGTCGCGGACCTTCTTCGGCAGGTCGCGCCAGGACACGGAGGCCGAGGCCTTGTAGTGGCGGCAGATCGCGTCCAGCGTCTGGCCGTAGTACGGCGAAGACGACTTCGCCCACGGAGCGATGGCGCCGTCGCGCAGGTTCTTGCCGTGATCGGGGATGATCAGATCGGGATCGAAAAAAATGTCGGTGCCCAGGCCATCGCACGACGGGCAGGCACCGAACGGGTTGTTGAACGAGAACAACCGCGGCTCGATCTCCTCGATCGTGAAGCCCGAAACCGGACAGGCGAACTTGGACGAGAACACCGTGCGTTCGCCGTTGTCCGCGTCCTCGGCGATGCACAGTCCGTCGGCTTCGCGCAGCGCGGTCTCGACGGAATCGGCGAGCCGGTTGCCGAGGTCGGGGCGTACGACGATGCGATCGACGACGACCTCGATGTCGTGCTTGAGCTTCTTGTTCAGCGCCGGGACCGCGTCGATTTGATGCAGCTTGCCGTCGACCTTGACGCGTTGAAACCCGCGCTTCATCAGCTCGGCCAGTTCCTTGCGGTATTCGCCCTTGCGGCCGCGTACGATCGGCGCCAGCACATAGAGCCGTGTTCCGTCCTTCATCGCCATGATGCGGTCGACCATCTGGCTCACGGTCTGGCTTTCGATCGGGAGGCCGGTGGCCGGCGAATAGGGCACGCCGATGCGCGCGTACAGAAGCCGCAGGTAATCGTAAATCTCGGTAACCGTGCCGACGGTCGAACGCGGGTTGCGCGACGTGGTCTTCTGCTCGATGGAGATCGCCGGCGACAAGCCCTCGATCGATTCGACGTCGGGTTTCTGCATCAGCTCGAGGAACTGACGTGCGTAGGCCGACAGGCTCTCGACGTAGCGGCGCTGGCCTTCGGCGTAGATGGTGTCGAAGGCGAGCGAGGACTTGCCCGAGCCCGACAAACCAGTGAGCACGACCAGCCTGTCCCGCGGGATGTCGAGGTCGATGCCCTTGAGGTTGTGCTCGCGCGCGCCCCGGACGCTGATCACGCGGGTCGGGTCGGCGGCGGCGCGGGTCGGGCGCGAGGGAGTCCGGTCGGTCATTGCTCGGGGTCGGATCGAAGGGCGCCACTATAGGCCAGGGCGCCGGCTCTGAGCATCGGCGTTGTTGGGGAAACGCGCCTGATCCGTCCATAGAACGCTGTGGATAACCGCGCGGTGCGGTGGTTCGTCGGAACCCGAGCGTCTAGACTGCGCCCCCGACGTTTCGCGGGCGTACAAGGAGGTCGTGATGGCAGGAAGTGTCAACAAGGTAATTCTGGTCGGCAATCTGGGGCGCGACCCCGAGGTGCGCTCGACCCAGGACGGTCGCGAAATCGTCAATCTGTCGGTGGCTACCTCGGAAAGCTGGCGCGACAAGGGATCGGGCGAGCGCAAGGAACGCACCGAGTGGCACCGCGTGGTGATCTTCAACGAGAACCTCGTGCGTGTCGCCAAGGACTATTTGCAGAAGGGCCGCAAGGTCTACCTCGAAGGCCAGTTGCAGACGCGCAAGTGGACCGACCAGAGCGGCCAGGAGAAGTACACGACCGAGGTCGTGCTCGGGCGCTTCCGAGGTGATCTGCAACTGCTCGACGGTCGCGGCGGTGGCGCGGGTGGCGGCGAGGTCGGCATGCGTGATGAGCCCGCGATGGTCGAGGCTGGGCCTTCGAGCGGCGGCCGGCGTGGTGGCGGCGGCGCCAACGATCTCGACGACGAGATTCCGTTCTGATCGAGCGTTTCCTTCCGCGTCATCAGTTCATCGAACGACATAGCGTCGTCGTCGCGGCAGCGCCCGAGGCGGTATGGGCAGCGCTGATGAGCGTCGAGGTGCGTGGCGGTTGGTTGACGCGGGCCGCGATCTGGCTCCGGACTCTACCTGCGCGGCGGCGCGGCACGCGGTCGGCCGGGATCCTGTTTCGTGCGAGCGACATGGAGAAGGGGAACTTCGTTCTCCTTTCCGGCCAAGCGCCGCGCGAGCTGGTCTATGGCCTGATCGGGCGGTTCTGGAAACCGAAGGGCGATATCGTTCGGTTCGCACCGGAAGAGTTCGCGACCTTCGACCGCGCCGGGGTGGCGAAACTCGCCTACGGGTTCTGGATCGAGCAAATCGATCCTGGGCGCACCCGTCTGTCGACCACGACCGCGATTTGGTGCCCCGATACCGCCACACGCCGCGCGATGCTCGCGTACTGGCTCTTGATTCGTCCGATCAGCGGCCTCATCCGACGGGAAATCTTGGCTTCCGTGGCGACGGTGTCGACCAAGTAGCGGCAATTAGATGCTCCGCGCCTTGTGGGCGCGAAGTTCCGCAGGCTCAGGCCGTGGGCGTTTTGGGTTGTGGTGCGACTAGCGTCGCGGCGTCAGCTTTTGCACGTAGTCGACGAAGGCGTTGACGCCTGCGTCAGACCCGCAGGAAAAGCCCGAGACGAACATGGTCAGCCTCGTGGCCCCGCTCATAACATCGCGCCGCACGACCCGGCCTACATAGGCGCACGGCGCGTCCATCTCAAAGCGCGTGATGTAGCCGTTCGCGATGGGGACCGCCGAGGTGACGCGGCCTTTCATCTTTTCGACCATGGCGCGTTGGCCCGATTCACGGACCAAGTCTGTTTCGGCTAGGCCATAGTAGGTTATCGACCTCGCGCCCCGACCGACATCAACGGAATCGGCGTGTTCGACAACTGTCCGTCGTCAGATCATTTGAGACTGATCGAAGGCTTTATTAATGGAGGCTTCGGCCCATCTGGTTTGTCAGTCTAGGCGGTGGCTTGCTGGTGCAGCAAGCGGCGGTGCTCGATGGTCTTTCGCT
>Ga0194132_10000896_pt1 | contig 60985 bp, 47 predicted proteins | sample TA2KigOf80mmetaG_FD_148612 | JGI IMG/M metagenome (GOLD analysis project Ga0194132, IMG submission 148612) | Freshwater microbial communities from Lake Tanganyika, Tanzania - TA2015054 Kigoma Offshore 80m | ecosystem: Environmental > Aquatic > Freshwater > Lake | place: Tanzania: Lake... | reverse complement strand
AAAACACAGCAGCCCGGACACCGTTTGGTGACCGGGCTGTGTTTGTTTGGCAAGTTCGAGATCAGGCAAGATCGATGGGCAGGTTGCAAACCTGCCGCCGAATCATTGCGAGACGATCTCGAAACCTTTGATGTGTTCATTGCTTTGAGCCAATTCAGTCAGCTTCGCTTTCAAGTCCAGGTCTTTGTTCGCCAGATGGAACTGGCAGGTCCGCTTCTTGAGGTCGGTTTGGACGTTGGAAACGCCTTCGAGATTCGCCAGATCGCTGCGCACGGCAGCGGCACAGCCGCCTCAGGTCATCTCTGGCAACTTGAGCGTCACCAGCACCGTCCCTTTCGGGAGAGCTTCGTCGACAACGGCGGCACTGGCCGGATCAGCGGCGTGCGGATCGCTCGCCACCGGAGGCGTACTGTTTTGGCCACAACCAAGCGCAGCCGTCAGCATCAGGGAACTCAACCAAACTTTTCTCATGGACTAAATCTCCTCAAGTTCGGAACAAGGCGAAAACTCGCGAGCAGACCAATCTCGCGAGGTGCAGGATTCTAAGGTCGGCCTTCCGCGTGGTCACGCTGCAATTCACTTGTTCTTGAGCGTTTGATACGGATTGGGAGGGGGGATGCTCACTTCGCCAGGCTGGCGTGCTCCGCGCCGTGCGAGTTCGCCGCTAACATGTCCGGCCCAAATTTGGTTTTCGTTTGAGGCTCTCATGCAACCGACTCAGTTCATCAACATTGTCAGCACCGTTCCGCTGGTCGCACCCAAGGTTTTGAAGGCCGAATTGGCGATCACACCCGCGACCACAAAAACGGTGCTCGATAACCGCGAGTCGATCCAGCGGATATTGTCCGGTGAGGACTGTCGCGTGCTGGTCGTCGTCGGGCCGTGCTCGATTCACGACCCCAAAGCGGCGTTCGAATACGCTCAGCGACTGAAAGGACTGGCCGAAAAAGTTGCCCAGCAAATGCTGCTGGTGATGCGGGTCTATTTTGAGAAACCGCGAACAACGGTCGGCTGGAAGGGACTGATCAACGATCCGTACCTCAACGATTCGTTTGACATCCAAGCCGGCTTGCGACTGGCGAGGAAGCTGCTGCTCGACATCGGCGATCTGGGATTACCTGCCGCGACGGAACTGCTCGAACCAATCACGCCGCAGTACATTGCCGACTTGCTGACTCTGGCATCGATCGGCGCACGCACAACCGAATCGCCGACTCACCGACAGATGGCCAGCGGGCTGTCGATGCCGGTCGGCTACAAGAACGGCACCGACGGCGGCCTGCAAGTCGCGATCGACGCGATGATCGCCGGCCGCACGCCACATGCGTTTCTGGGCATCGACGGCGACGGCCACACCTGCGTCGTCAACACACGCGGCAATCCGTGGGGACATCTGATCCTGCGTGGCGGTCGCTCGGGGCCGAACTACTCGCCGGAGCAAATCTCCGCAGCGGCCGCTGAACTGATGGCCGCGAAGCTCTCGCCGCGCATGCTCGTCGATTGCAGCCACGCGAACTCGAACAAAGACTACCGCAATCAGCCGAACGTCTGGCGTGAAGTCATCGCTCAGCGAGTCGCCGGCAACCAGAACATCATCGGCCTGATGCTCGAAAGTAATCTGCATCCGGGCAATCAAAAACTGACGTCCGATCCGTCGTTGCTCACCTACGGAGTCTCAATCACCGACGGCTGCATCGCCTGGAACGAAACCGAAACGTTGATTCTGGAAGCCCACGAGAAGCTCCGCAAATCTTAGCTTGGACGACCTCGTCCGAGTTGCAGATGTTCGTTGTTCGAATCCCGACCCGACCTCAAGGAGATTGAGATGCACGCAACTGGATTTCGACACGGTGGACGACTCTGGGTGACCTGTCTCGGCCTGCTGCTCGTTGGCACCATCGCCCGGGCGGATGATCTCAGCAAAGAAGAGCGCGACGCCGGATTCGTGGCAATGTTCAACGGCAAGGACTTCACCGGCTGGCGGTTTGAAGGCAAAGAGTCTCCTCCCAAAGAACTGCCGGATAACTGGAAGGTTGAAGAAGGCGCCATCAAGTTGTCCGGTGGAGGCAAGCCGCACCTCGGCTCGGCCAAGTCGTATCGTGACTTCGAGATGAAGTTCGAATGGCGAGCCGTCAAAGAAAACTACAACAGCGGCTTCTTCATCCGCAGCGGTGAGAAAGTCGGGGCCAATCAAATCAACCTCGCGAAGGCCCACGAGGGAGCTTTCATCGGCGGAAAGATCAACGGCGCGAAAGAAGTCCCGCAGTTGCAGAAGAAGCCGGGCGAATGGAACGAGTGGCATGTGCTCGTGGTCGGCGACAAAGTCACGTTTTGGTGCAACGGGCAACTCGCCTGGGAAGCGACCGGCCTGCAACCAACGGAAGGCTACATCGGCCTGCAAGCGGAGGGTGCTCCGCTCGAATTCCGCAAGCTGAGAATTCGCGAGTTGAAACCGGCCAAATAGCACATCGGACTACCGGCTACGGGGAAAAAGACTATCAAGAGGCCGGCCATGACAAAGATTACAGTTCGAGCATTCCTCCTCTGTCTGCTGCTCGGAAGAGTCGCACTTGCCGCTGATCCGCTGCCGATTGGCGACGTTGACGGCCAGCCGCTGGCGGCGAACGCCAAACGGATCATCGACGCGCTGCAGTTCCTCGGCTCACCGTTGCCAGCCGCGGAGATCGAGAAGCTCAACGCGGCGGCCAAAGAGCGTGACGCGAAGCAACTCCAACAATTGCTCGACCCGCGTGTGTTGTTGCTCGCGCACATCAATCCAGAGTCGCGGGTGAAGGTGCGGCGCGGGCCGGCCGCCGCTGAGTTGCAGCAGTTCGGATTCACGCCGGTGCTCATCAAAGTGCTCAACGAGAGCACGGTCACGAAGCGGATGAAGCTGATCAGTCCGCAGGGCGGAGCGGTCTATGCTGGAGCCAGCAAGTTTTCGTTACAGCGGCAGCAGCAGACGGAATTGAACGACAACGAGAACATCAAACAAGACGGTGATCGGTTTCTCTCCGCCGAGATGTTTGAGCAACCGCCGATGACCGATCGGCTCAGCGGTTTGGAAGTCGAGTACGCCATCGGGTTGATCCTCTCCACGGAGTCCGGCAAGCGAGAAGCGACGGTCGGCATTGATCTCGAACAGGGAAACCAAGACCTCGGCTTTCGCGGTGAGGTGCCGGTGCTGTTTCGCATTGCCCCGGCAATCCCCGTGAAACTGTCCATTCGCGACTTCGATGGAATGCCGACAACCGCGGCGCTTGTTGTGAAGGATCGCGCAGCGCGTATCTACCCGCCGCAGCCGAAACGGCTCGCTCCCGATTTATTTTTTCAGCCGCAGGTCTATCGCGTCGATGGTGAGTCTCTGCTGCTGCCTCCGGGCGAGTTCACCGTGCAGTTCGCGCGCGGGCCGGAGTATTGGGTGCGTGAGAAGAAAGTAGACGTGTCGCTCCGTGATGCGAAAGTCGAGTCACCGAGTGACTCGTCAACTTGGCAACTCAACCTCGAACGCTGGGTCAACCCGCGCGACTTCGGCTTCTACTCCGGCGATCATCACATCCACGCGGCCGGGTGTGCTCACTACACGGTTCCGACCGAAGGGGTAACGCCGGAGGACATGTTCCGGCAAGTCAAAGGGGAAGGCTTGAACGTCGGCTGCGTGCTGACGTGGGGGCCCTGTTACAAGTTTCAGAGGCAGTTCTTTCAGCCCGCACCGCTCAATATCAGCGAGACGTTCACGCTGCTGAAGTACGATGTCGAAGTCAGCGGATTCGGTTCGCAGGCGTTGGGGCATGTCTGCCTGTTGAATCTGCGAGATCAAACCTATCCCGGCTCGGACGGAACCGAAACGAAAGGTTGGCCGACTTGGACAACGCCCGTCATGCGCTGGGCGAAACAGCAAGGCGGAGTCACCGGTTACGCGCATTCGGCCAGCGGTTTGTGGATTGATCCACCGAAAGCTGCAGCGCGATTCCTCACCAAGCGGGACGCTGACAAGAACGGCAAGTTGTCGCTCGATGAAACGAAAGGCGCACTGATGCCCGAGCCGTTCGAGAAGATCGACACCGACGGCGATCGTTCATTGACCGAGCGGGAACTGACGCAGGCTCACGACCGAGCCGCCGATCAATTGCCAAACCTCGCGATTCCTGAAATGAACGGTGTCGGCGCAATGGAGTTGCCAGTCACGGTCGTCGAAGGGGTCTGCGACTTTATCAGCGCGATGGACACTCGGAGGATTCAGGAGTGGAACACTTGGTATCACATCCTCAACTGTGGCTTCCCGTTGAAGGCCAGCGGCGAGACCGACTTCCCCTGCATGAGCAGCCGCCGCGTCGGGCAAGGCCGTGTGTACGTCCAGCTTGGTGACGTGGAGAAAGTCGATTTCGCCGCGTGGTGCGAGGGAATCAAACTCGGACGGTCGTATGTCTCCGACGGCTTCGCCCACGCGCTCGACTTCGGAGTCAACGACGCTCGCCCCGGCTTCGATGACGTCGCGCTGTCGCAGCCCGGCGAGGTCACGATCACCGCGAAGGTCGCGTTCGCTCCGGTCACTCCGGAGACCGTCGCTCAAGGAGTCGTCGAGCCAGTCGGTGGCAAACGGCTCGTCGGCGACACCGTCGAACTGCACGGCCCGCGTTCCGACAAATCGGTCGAGGGAGGCGAGCGGCTGGTCGAGATCGTCGTCAACGGCCGAGCGGTCGTGTCCCGGAAAGTGCCGGCCGACGGCAAGATTCACGACCTCAAATTTCAAATCCCGATCGAGCGCAGTAGTTGGGTCGCTCTGCGTCACTTCCCGCAACTGCACACGAACCCGGTCAACGTCCTCGTCGCCGGCCAACCGATCCGCGCCTCCCGCGACAGCGCCCGCTGGTGCGAAGAGGTCATCGACCTGCTCTGGAAAAACCGCGAGCGAGTGATCGCGGAATCGGAACGTGACGAAGCGAAACGGACGTTTGAAAAGGCAAAGGCGGTCTACCACGCAATTGCCGAGTCCGGCCGGTTACCCTAAGCCGCAGACATTTACAGCCGTTTGACCTTGATGTTTTTCCAGCGGCATTTGGCTCCGTTGGGCCAGCCTTTGCCGCCGTGGACTTGGACGGAGATCGAGCCGGCGGGGCCGAGCGTTTCGGCGACCTTCTTCGCGTCGTAGCCTTTGCCGTCGAACTTTGAACCGTCGAATTCGTTGACCTTCAGGCCGTTGATCCAGGTCGTGATCTGCGGCGGATTGCCAACGACGCGAACCTTGGCGGTGTTCCAGTCGTTGACCTTCCAGGCTTTGAGCCATTCGTCGCTCGTGCATGTGAGGGTTGTGGTCGGAGCAGGTTCGGTCGGCTTGGCGAACAGCTTCAGAAGCTTGCCGTCTTTCTCTTCGCCAAAGATGTCGTAAGGCCGGGTGTTGAAGCCGCCGGTTCCTTCGCCGTAGATGTGGCCGACGTTTCCTCGGTCGTGATAGTCCACCATCATCTGGAAACACTGCCCCTTGTCGTTGGCTCGCACGAACAGGCCGGAGCAGACGCCCCAATCGGGCTTCATGTCGATGAGCAACTCAAAGTCCTTGAACTTCTCATCGGTCAGCAGGATACCGCCGTTGCCGCTGCCGGGCGGGTCTTGCTCGCCAGCGATGGCACCATCCTCGACGACCCAGCTTCCACCGGTGCCGTGTCCGATCCGCTCCGGGTTCTTGTGCCAGCCGGCCAAAGTCTTGCCGTCGAAGATCGGCTTGAAGTCGTCGTCCGCAGCGCGGGCGAAATCGAGTATGGGCAACAACAAAGCGGGCAACAGCAGTAGTAGGCGTCGCATGGAAAAAGTCTCCGAAGCGGAAGTGTGATCGAGTCCGTCAAACGTCGAAAGGATGCTAAGACCGCCCAGACAACAGGACAAGTCGCACGGCGAGCAACTCCTGTTGCCGGTACAATCGGGGACGTCCTATCTTCGCGCCCCCTTCGATCCGGCTGGTCGGGACTGGATCGCAACTCCGGGAGCCTCCGTGATGGCTCGTGCGATCGTTGCCGCAGGTTGTTGGTTCGCGCTGCTGAATCTGTTCGGCTCCGCGCCGGTGTCGGCCGACGGTCTGTTGAGTTCCGCGCGCAGCGAAGTCCGGGATTCCAGTTCGTCATCGCCCAAGTCAGCCAGCAGCCCTGGCAGCCACTCGGACGAAGACGATGATGGCGATTCGTTTTTCGGAAGCCTGCTGACGAGCCTCTTCAGCAGCGACTGCGAATGCGATCATCATCAAGCCAGCAGCTTCACCGGCGGAGCGGTCTTCACCGTGTTGGCATCGCCGTGGCTGATACCCCGCTCGATCCTTGAGGACAAAGACGAGGTGCTGACGATGGCCGACTTCCCGTATGCCGAGAATTGGGACGGCTACTTCGTCAACCAAGTCCCGCAACCGGAATGGGCCAAGCCCTGGTCGGGACGATTCCTTGCGGAGTCAGGAACCAACTTCGACGGCCTGCAAAAACATGGCGGCCGCTTGCGGCTCGACACGAGCTCTCGCTGGGGCTTGGACACCGAATGGAACTTCCGACGCGAGACGCTATCGTCGGTACACGACACGCTCTGGAACGGAGATGCAAACCTCGTCTATCGGTTCGCTCAAAGTCGCCGTGCGGCGTTCTACACCGGCTTGGGAGTCAACTGGTTGTCGGATCGCTTTGGCGGCAACGCGGGATTCAACTTCACCTACGGCGCGGACTTTTACCCAGCCGATCCCTGGGTCATTTCCGGGGTCATCGACTGGGGCACGCTCGGCCATGCCACGATGTTTCATGGCCGAGCGACCGTTGGAATGATGCTCAATCGGCTGGAAGTCTTCACCGGCTACGACTACCTCAAGCTCGGCGGCACATCGCTTCCGAGCTTCGTGGCGGGCGTGCAGCTCCATTTCTGACGCATGTGACACGCGGCTCACTCTTCTTCTTCGTGGACCTTTGACGAAGCGACGATCTTTTGTTGCTCGTTGCCGGGGACGACTTCGTAATGCGATGGCTCGAAGGTGTACGAGCCTTGGCCACCGGTAATGCTCGACAAGCTGCGGGCGTAGGTTTGAATTTCCGCCAGCGGCACCGAAGCTTTGACGACCGTGAAATTTCCGGGGAGCGTGTCCATTCCCTCCATGCGACCGCGGCGCGTGTTGAGGTCGCTGGTGATGTCCCCGAGCTTTTCGCCGGGGACAGTGATCTCCGCCTTCACGATGGGTTCGAGCAACACCGGCTTCGCCTTTGCGAAGACCTCTTTAAAACACTGCCGCCCGGCAGTCTTGAACGCGGTTTCGTTGCTGTCCACCGGATGGTCCTTGCCGAAGAACAGGACGCACCAGCAGTCTTGAACCTGATAACCGGCGAGCACTCCTTTCTCCATCCGCTCCTTCACTCCCTTCTCGACGGCGGGAATGAAGTTGTTTGGAACGCTGCCGCCGCTGACGCAGTCCACGAAGGCGTAATTCAGCACAGGGTCGTAGTGAAATGACCGCAGACTCTCGAAGCGTTCCTTGATGAAGTATTCCTCCGGCACGATCCCTTGCGGCAGCGGGCCGATGCGAAAGTGGACTTCGGCGAACTGACCGGAGCCGCCCGACTGCTTCTTGTGGCGGTACATCCCTTCGGCGTTCATGTTGCAGGTTTCACGGTACGGGATGCGCGGCATGGCGGTGTTGACGTCGACTTTGTCCCGCTTGTGAAGCCGATGCACGATCGCTTGCAGATGCAGGTCGCTCATCCCTTGAATGACCATCTCGTGGGTCTGAGCCTCGCGCGTGACGTGGAAGGTTTGGTCTTCCTCTTCGATCTTGTGCAGCGCAACAGAAATCTTCTGCTGATCGGCCGCGGTCTTCGGAGTGACGGCGAGACCGACCATCGGGCGTGGGAAATGAATCGGAGGGAAATCCACATGGACTCCCTGAGCCGAGACGGTGTCACCGACCGACAAGTCTTCCACCTTCGCGATGGCGATGATGTCGCCGGACGTGGCGTAATCGACCGGTTCGCTCTTCGAGCCTTGCACTTCCAGCAGATTGCTGAGCTTGATCATCTTGTTGTTGCGGTGATCCTGAACCGTCGTGTCCTTGGCGATGTGGCCGGAGAAGACGCGGAGATAGGCCAGCTTGCCGACGAACGGATCGATGCGGACCTTGAAAACCTGCGCGACAAACGGCTCATCCGGCGACGGATTGATAATGACGTCCTTGCCTCCTTCGCCGGTCGCGTGATGATCTTCATCCAGCGGCGTCGGCGCATAATCGGCCAGCGCATCGCCAAGCTCCTGCACTCCAACTCCGGTCTTGGCAGAGGTAAACATGATCGGAATCAACGTGCCATGTCCGATCGCTTTGCCAATGAGATGGATGATTTCGTCTTCAGAGACTTCTTCACCGCCAAGAAATCGTTCCATTAATGACTCGTCGGCCTCGACGATCGCGTCCATCAACGCTTGATGGTAGTCCTGCGGATTGAGCGGCAAGCCAGCCGGGACGTCCCCTTTGATTTGCAGCGCGCTGTGAACCGCAGTGAACTTGCTGCCGGTTCCGTTCGGGACGTTGATCGGCACGCACGAGCTGCCCCAGTGATCACGGATGCTCGCGACGAGTTTTGGGATATCGACGTTGTCGCCGTCGACTCGGTTGACCACGATCATTCGCGCGAGATGCTCGTCGGTCGCCAGTTGGAAGCAACGGCGAGCATTCACTTCGAGTCCCGCGTTCGCATTCAGCACCACGACAGCGGTTTCAACCGCTCGCAACGCGCCGCAGACTTGGCCGATGAAGTCGGGATAGCCGGGGCAGTCGATCAAATTGACCCGATGGTCGGCGTGCTCGTAGCGGCAGACATGCGAGAAGAGGGACTGCTTCTTCTCCTTCTCGTCATCATCGGTGTCGAGCAGGCTGGTGCCGTCGTCCACCGAACCGGCTCGCGTGCCGATACCCGCCTTGAACAGCAGCAAATCGGCCAGAGTCGTCTTTCCCGAATGCCCGTGCCCAACGAAAGCGACGTTCCTGATCTCATCGACCTTGTGCTTCGACATTCTCAGCTCCCTCAGTGATGTGCGTCACGGAGCCAACCGATCAAGCGCGAACTCAGGCAAACTTAGACTGCCTCGTTCGCGAAAGAAGTGCATCGCACGACCGGCCAGCCAAACCTCCGCCTCGGACGGGCGGAACCAGGCGACATGGTATCCAGCCCAACGGGAGTGGCAACAAAGAGCTAACCTGCTGGAGTACCTTCACTCCGATTCACCCCGCTAAACCTCGCGGATGTGACCGATGCGGCGTCGAATCGTGCGTTCGTTGCATTCATGCACCTCAGCCAACTCGCGATGACTGAACTCCAGCAGCTTCAGAAACACCACCGTTCACAGTTCGCCGGGCGGGCGGTCGATGAGTTCGTTGGCAGTCGCCGCAATCTGTGACAACTTGGTGCCGCATCGTGCGCTCTCCGGAGAAATGATCGCGTTCATAGCCCCGCGAGCCGCGAGTTTGCGTCGCCAAATTGCGGCAGCTTCACGTCCATGCGGTCCAGCAGCGACAGGTACAGGCTGCACAGTTTGCGGTTCTCATCGCCGCTCGTGGTGAAATCCAAGACGCGACCGGTTTCGAGCGTGCCACCCAGACCACCGGCCAGAAGCAGCGGGACCTTGGACGAGTCGTGTTTGCTGCCCGACCACATATTGTTGACGAACATCAGGCACGAGTTGTCGAGCACCGTCCCTTCCCCCTCCGGCATCTCGTTGAGCCGCGTGGCGAGGTACGCGAGCTGGCTGACGTAGTATCGCGAGACCTTTTCGTAGTCGTCCCCTTCGTCGTAGTGCGACGCCGGATGATGTGCGGTCCGCACGTCGAGGAACGGATAGAACAGGCCCGACAGATCGCGGCACAACAGCAGCGTGGCGACACGCGATTTGTCGGTCTGAAATGCGAGGGCGATGATGTCTCCCATCAGCCGCATGTGCTCGCGGATGTCCTCGGGCAGGCCGTTGTCGGGACGCTTCATCGTGATCGCCAGTCGGCCTCGATTCGCGGCGTTCGTGTCGGCGGTCGTCTTCTCGTCGCGCATTCGTTCGACGCGTTTCTCGACTTCGCGAACGCTGGCGAGGTACTCATCAAGCTTCACCTGATCGGCACTGCTGACCTGCCGACTCAGATGCGCGGCATGCTCTTTGACCCGGTCGAGGATACTCTTGGTCCGCTTGCTTCCCTGGTTGTCGAACAGGCTGTCAAACGCCAGCGACGGATAGACCTCCATCGGCACCGGCGAGTTCGCATCCTGCCACGAAATGTGCGAGCTGTACGCCATCGAAAAGTTAGTCTCGTGATACCCGGTGATCGGCTGCTCGCAGCCGAGCACCAAGCTGGGCATCGCCGTCTCTTCGCCGAACCGATTGGCGAGTACCTGATCGACGCTGATTCCGCCGCGCAGCACCGCTCCCTTTTGCAACGCCACACCCGACAGAATGTTGCCGGTCTGTCCCGGATGAATACCTACCCCGGTCGCGTGCTTGTTGAACAGGCCGCTGACGACATTGAGCTTCGTCTTGAGCGGCGCGAGCGGCTCCAGCGTCCTGCTCAACTCCATCTCCGCCCTGGCCCCCTTGGCCCACCAATGCTTCGGATTGATCCCATTCCCCATGAACATCGCCGCGAAACGTTTCGGAGGCAGGGCACTTTTGCCCGACTCATCGGACCACACCGGAACCGACTCCAGCCACGGTAGAGACATCGCAACACCGACGCCTCGCAGGACCGTGCGGCGGCTAATTCGAGATTGATTTGTCATCACAGATCGACCTCTCGGGGAAACATCATTTGCGGCGTTCGTCTTGTCCACGCTTCGTCAGGAATTGAGGACTGGTGACGATCGACTCGATCAGGCTGCCGAACCGTTCATTGCCGGCTGACAGTTTAGCACGCATCTGCTCAATGGTCGTCTTGTCCGACAGTTGCAGGCTTCGGCCGAGGGCGTACGCGAACAGTTTGCGGCAAAGATTTTCGAGGAATTCCTCCTGACGTTTCTGCGACAAGTATCGCCGCAGGCCGTCGAGGCCAGTCCCCTCGCTGCCGTCGGGGAAGGTGGCCTGTGCATCGACCGAATGGCCGCCAAAGTCTTGGTCGCGGCGTTCGCCGGTTGGGCCGTAGCTCTCGAAGACCAGGCCGATCGAATCGAAGCGTTGATGACAGCCCGCGCAGGCTTGGTGATCGCGGTGTCGAACGAGAAGTTGTGGCAGCGTCAGATCGCCAAGCATCGCTTCATCTTTGGGAAGCTCGGGAACTTCCGGTGGTGGCGGCGGGATGTGCTCGCCGAGCAGTCGGCGGACGACCCAGTAGCCACGCTTCACGGGACTCGTCCGCAGGCCGGGTGAGTTCTTCGTCAGAAAGACCGACATCGGCAGCAGCCCGCCCCGACCGTAACGATGAGCGTCTTCGATGCGGAACCAGGTTGCCGGGCCGGTTTGCGGTTCGGCATTCGTGTCGCGGACCGATACGGCTGCGGGGATGCCGTAGTGCTTCGCGAGGATTGAGTTCACGAACGTGTGATCGGCGTACAGGAAATCGAGGACCGAGCCGTCCCGCTGCACAACGTCGATGAAGAAACGGATCGGTTCTTCGAACATGGCGGCCCGCAGTTCGTTCGTGAAACTGGCGAAGCGTTGGCGATCGACGCTGTTGTGTTCCTCGAAGCGGCGGAATTCCAGCCAGTTGCCAGCGAACTCGGTGGCGAGACCTCGAACGCGGTCGTCTTGCAACATGCGGCGCGTCTGCGCGATGAGCACTTCCGGCTGATGCAGATCGCCAGCAGCGGCGTGAGCCAGCAGTTCATCATCGGGCATGCTCGACCATATGAAGTAGCTCAACCGGCTGGCGAGTTCGTCATCCGACAACAGATGGGCGGCTTCACCGGACGCCACGAAATCGAAGCGGTAGCAGAAGTGTGGCGACATCAGCACGCTGACGACCGAATCGCGGATCGCCTCTTCGTGGTTCAGTCCGTCTTGCTCGCGCAGGCGACGATAGAACGCGAGCAGATCGTCCCGCTCGTCGGGCGACAGGGTACGGCGATACGCACGCTTGGCGAACTTGGTGAGCGATTCGAGGTGGCTCGGTTCTGCGTCGAGTCGCGCTTTCTCGATCCAGCGGCAGTCAGCATTCATGTTCGCGAAATAGGTTTCGATCGCCTCAATCGCTGGAGCGCTGGCTTCTTGCTGGCGGGCCTTGACCAGATAGGCGTCTCGCATTCGCGTGAGCTTCGCTTCGGTCGTCACGTCCTTGTCTTCAGGGCGAGCGAAATCGAACTCGGCACCGCCAGCGAAGCGGGGCGGCTCAGCGCGCTCGAAGAACAGAAAATCTTTGTACTGCCGCATCGGGACACCGGTGACGAAGTTTAACTCTTGCCACAGCAAATCGAGTTCGCGTTGGCCGGCTTCGTCCAGAATCAGTTCATACAGCGGTTCGTCGTCGCGGAAGTAGCCTTGCATCAAGTGAAATCCGGCCGTCAGCAAGCGTACATCGGCCCCCAATTTCGCGTCGGCGTAGTGGCCACGGCTGGAGATCGCGAACGCATTCGGAAACACGCGGCAGAAGCGCTCGCGAGCCGCATCGAGCGACTCATCCTTGCCCTCACCGGAATATCGCATCCGCTGAGCAGCGAGCTGCCGATTCCACCACAGGACCAGCGGCTGGCTGCCATCCGACTGCCCCTTCACATGCAGCTTCTCGATCTTTGGATCGAGTTCTTTGCGCAGCTTGATGACGAGGTCGCGGAGTCGCTCGCACCCCCGCCGCGCCTCATCTGACTGCTGCGGATCAGACGGCAACTTGTCCCATTCGGCCCGCACTTCGGCGAGTGGGCCAGTCGGTTCGGATTCCATCAGCGCCAAGCACATCGCATCGAGATATTTCGTGCTGAGGGAAAGCGGTGATCGTGATTCGAAACGTCGGCTGGACGATTCTGTCCGACTTCGAGATTGGGAAAAGATCACTCGTTCGGGGAGGTGTCGTCGTTGCCACGCGGCAAAGAAGTAGTCCGCGAGATCGACATTGTGCCGCTGATAAAAGTCAACGATCTGTTGCACGCAAAACTTGTCGCGATCGGTTTCGGTCACAGCGGCATGCGGAGCGAAGACGAATCCCTCCGGCTTGAGCACGACGTGATCCGCGACGAGTCGAGCCGCTGCCAGATATTTCTTCACGAGCGCCGGCGACATCGTCAGCGATTCGCCGGAGTTGTCGAATCCTGCTTCGTTGGCGGGATCGACGGGGAATTCGCGGGTTGGACGGAGATCGACGCCGGTCAGATCGCGGATCGTGTTGTCGAACTCGGCGTTGCTCAACCGCCGCGCCAGCACTGGCCCTGGATCGCCCGCGTGGCGGCGGGCTTCGTGCTCGCGAAATTCTTTGATCCACTCGCTGACAACTTGCCGGACATGCGGGGTCGGTTGTTGCGGAGCGTTTTTGGGCGGCATCTCGCCAGCTTCGAGTCGTTCCAGGATGAGGTCCCACACGAGATGATTCTGCACGACGGCTGCAAGTGACGACTGAGCGCTCAGGTCGAGCTTTCCTTCTTGTTTTTCGATCCCGTGACAGCTCACGCAGTGGCTTTGGACAAACGGCAGCACGTGGTTGTTGAAACGCTGGTCCAACGTCGGTTCAGCGGATGGCTTGTCGGGCTGCGCCGTCACGACAACGAACCCGGCCAGAGCAGCCAACGAAACGAACAGGGAAAACCGCGACATGAAACAGCCCTTCCAATCCGGCGGCCGTGAGGCTTGTTGTTGCTCGCCAGGTTGTTGTTTTCTCACTCAAAAGCGACCATCAGGCCACTGCCCACTCCGTCGCCCCGCACTCTAGGATATCGGAAGGCCGAGCATGAAAAGAACCAACAGAAGTCTTGGCTGGTTTTCGTTCGGCATCTTATGGCTGACCGCGTGTCACGTGACGATGGCTGATGAAGAATCGCCAGCGGCCAAGCCGAATATCGTGTTCATCATGGCCGATGACCTCGGCTGGGCCGACGTCGCGTTTCACGGCGGCAACGTACCGACGCCGCATCTGGATCGGCTCGCACGCGAAGGACTCGAACTCGCACAGCACTACGTTGCTCCGGTGTGCAGCCCGACTCGAACGGGATTGATGACTGGCCGCTGCTGGAGCCGCTTCGGCGTCACGAATCCGCAGAACGAACGGGCGTTGCCGTGGGACACAGTCACTCTGCCGCGAGCGTTGCAGAGCGTCGGTTACGACACCTGCCTCACGGGCAAGTGGCATCTCGGATCGCTGCCAGAGCAGGGGCCGAATCATTTTGGTTTCGATCATTCTTACGGCTCGCTGGCTGGCGGAGTCAGTCCGTGGAATCACCGCTATAAGCAAGGGCCATTCACACAGACGTGGCACCGCAACGAAAAGTTGCTCGAAGAACCGGGGCACGTCACCGACCTGATCGCCGCCGAGGCCGTGAAGTGGATTGAGTCGCGCGGCAACGCCCCGTTCTTTCTGTACGTCCCGTTCACGGCGGTCCATCTGCCGATCAAAGAACCGGACGAGTGGTTGCGTGGTGTACCAGGTTCGATCAAAGGGGACGTTCCACGCCACTACGCCGCCTGCGTGATGCACCTCGACGATGCGGTTGGCCGAATCATCACGGCTTTGAAAAAGAAGGGGCGTCACGACAACACGCTGCTGGTCTTCACCAGCGACAACGGAGGCAGCACGGCTGGGAACAACGATCTCAATTACCCCGACGACAACTGTCCGAACGGCAAGCTGGTCGGCAACAATCATCCCTGGCGCGGCGAAAAGGGATCGCTGTACGAAGGTGGCACGCGCGTCCCGACGGTCGTCTGCTGGCCCGGCCGAGCGAAACCCGGCAAGGTGAGCAGCCCCGTGCAGATCACCGATTGGATGCCGACGTTCTGTGCCATTGCCGGTGCTCGTCTCGAACGTGAATTGAATTGGGACGGCATCAGCCTCGTGTCGCTGCTCACGGAACATGCCGATCTGGCGACTCGTCCGTTGTACGCGGTTGCACCCGGCTGGCGTTCGCGTTCTTTGCGACTCGGCGACTGGAAGCTCATCGTTCACGAAGACAAGAACGCTCGCAGAGTCGAACTGTTCGACCTCGCGGGCGATCCAGCCGAGTCCAAGAACCTGGCCGAACAACTGCCCGACCGAGTCCGACAAATGCTCGATGAACTCGACAGAGCGGCGAAGCGTGATCGAGATGCCGTCGCAGGGAAATGAACCGTTGTGCCGACCTCGCTTAGGGAAATGCGAAATGAAAACTGAAAGCTTTGGCGGGCGAATGATCGAAGTGGCCGACAGCGAAAGTGAGTTGCGGGCGTTGTACGGAGCACCCTCCGAGATTGCGGCTCGCAAGTGCCTGCATCGACTCGATGAGCATTGCCGACACTTTATCGAGCGGTCGCCGTTTTTGTGTTTGTCGAGCGCGGCGGCCGACGGTTCAGCTGACATTTCGCCACGAGGCGACGCCCCTGGATTCGTTCGCGTGCTGGACGACCAGACGCTGTTTGTGCCGGATCGATTGGGGAACAATCGCATCGACTCGCTGAGGAATCTGGCGTGCAATCCATACGTTGGACTGCTGTTTCTAATTCCTGGCATCGACGAAACGCTCCGTGTAAACGGGGTCGCGCGAGTCGTGCTGCGATCAGAACTGCTCGACGATTGCGCGGTCGGCGGTAAGACGCCTCGCAGCGGAATACTGGTCGATGTGCGTGAGGCGTTCCTGCAATGCGCGAAGGCTCTGAAGCGGTCGCGACTTTGGTCCGCGGACTATCGGCTGACACGCGATCAAATGCCAACGCTGGGCAAAATGCTCGTCGATCAGCTCTGTCTGGCCGCGCCGGCCAGCGAACTCGACGCGATGATCGACAAGGCATACCGCGAAAAACTGTACTGACCTGCGATTCCAGCACGACGAGCCAGCGAGTGGTCTCGAAGATTTAACCACTCGCTGGCGCGTCGTACTGGTTGATGCGCGGCGCTCGACTTTCTACCGTGCCGCTTCGCTGGAGCGGACGATTTTCACCACGCAACTATTCATCGAGCGGGAGCGACCCATGAACTTTCACGTTGTGAGATCCTTATTTCCTCTTTTGGCAGGTGCGATGTTGAGCCACTTCACTCCGACAGTCATCGCCGACGAACCATTGGTCTTCATTTCGTCCTTCGCAGCCGGGGACAAAGGAGCCATTCACGCTTTCGAGGGGAATTCGAAGTCCGGCCAGCTCAGACCGCGGCATCAGACAACCGGCGTCGAGAATCCGTTTTTCCTGGCGGTCTCGAAAGACCAGAAATTTCTGTACTCGATCCACGCGAAAAACTTCGGCGGCAAAGACCACGAAGAAGTGGCCGCGTACCAGATTGAGGGACGCACGGGAAAACTGAAACTGCTCAATCGCCAATCGGCACGCGGCACAGCGGCCTGCTCTCTGGATGTCGACGCGATGGGCAAGTCGGTGTTCGTTGCCAACTATTCCAGCGGCAGCGTCGCGTCGCTGCCGGTGCAGGCGGATGGTTCGCTCGGCGAGGCGGCGTCCTTCGTGCAGCACACCGGATCCAGCGTCGATCCCGCTCGGCAGAAGGAACCGCACGCGCACTGTATCGTCGTCAGCCCGGACAATCGGTTCGTGTTCGCGGCAGATTTGGGACTCGATCAAGTGCTCAGCTACCGGCTGGATGCGAAGACGTCGAAACTGACTCCCAACGATCCGCCGTTCGCCAAATCACCCGCGGGAGCCGGGCCTCGGCATCTGACGTTTCACCCGAACGGCAAACGAGTCTACGTCATCAACGAACTCAGCAATTCGGTGACTGTGTTTGACTACGACTCTCAAGCGGGCAAGCTCACTGAGAAACAAACCATTTCGACCGTTCCGCCCGACTTCAAAGGAACAAGCCACTGCGCCGATTTAAAGATCACACCGAACGGCCGTTTCCTGTACGGCACGAATCGCGGGCACGACAGCATCGCCGCTTACCGCATTGGTGACGATGGAAAGCTGACGCTGATCGGCATTGAACCAAGCCTTGGCAAGGGTCCGCAAAACCTGGCGATCATGCCCGGTGGTGAACTGCTGCTGTGCGCGAACATGCCGGGAAATAACGTCGTGACGTTTCGGATCGACTCGCAGACCGGCGGTTTGAAATCTGTCGGTGAACCGATCGCGATCACCAGTCCCTCCTGCATCATGGTCCTGCCGTCTCAAACCGAGAGCGCGTTTGTGCTGGAGCCGGGCTTCGAGATGCTGCTCAATGGGACCGATCTGACCGGCTGGCACTACGCCAACGGCCCCGAGTTTAAAGGCCAGAAAGACGCCAGCGATGGCCGTTACTCCGCTCGTGACGGTCATATCGTTGTAAATCCGGGCAAGGGCCTGGCTCAGATGTGGACCACGCGCGAGTTCCCGCACGACTTCCACTTGAAGCTGGAGTTTCGCGCCGAAGTGAACGCCGACAGCGGTATTTTCCTTCGCAAGCCGCAGCTTCAATGTCGCGACTACCTGGTCGCCGGCCCGTACAAGGACTTGAAAAAGTACAAGCCACAAGACTGGAACGAGATCGAAGTCATCGTCAAAGGTAAAGTCGCCACCTGTACCTGCAACGGCGAAGAGTTGAAATTCCCCAACGAACTGCCGACCACCGGCCCCATCGGTCTCGAAGCTGACCGCGGCCAGATGGAGTACCGCCGCATCCGCATCAAGGAATTGAAGTGACCCCCAAAGGGCGTTTCAGGCAGATGCTCGGCCGCAACGACTCGCGGGCAACTGGTCGTCAAGACGAGATGCTCGTGGTGGTGAAGCGGGATTTGGAGATCAAGAGATAACTCGAAGCGACTTCATTCGGCAGACGGCACAGTTTCAGTCATTGCTCAAATCGTCAGCCAACGATCGCGCGAGGCGACTTCCCATTGATCGACAAGCTCGCCCCCCGCGATCACGAAGATCGCTCGATGCAAAGCACTCGTCGGGCAGACATGACGCGGAATCGCCAGCAGTTCGTCTCCTGGTTGAAATTCGTTCGCGCGAGACGTCTGCAACACGAGGTGTTCTTCGTTTTGCAGGACTTGCTTGGCATCGGGCAGGTCGGGAAACATCACGCGCTGCCCAGCCGGAGGATCAGACGCGACTGCTTTGTAACCGAGGTCCAGAGTGATTCGATCGGCGGCCGGACGGCTGACGACTCGCGTCAGCATCACAGCAGCGGGGGGAAAAACCAGATCGGGAAAGTGCTCCGAGTAGCCAACGTCGTTGAGCACACAAGTACCGGGGCTGAGCTCGATCGTCGGGTCGTCGATCTCGGCGTAGATCGGAAACGAGGCTGTGCCTCCGCAGACCATGCGCGGCACCGTTTGTCCCGACGCGACCAAGTTGTCACGAAACGCTCGCACCTTGTCGAATTCCGCCAGGACGGCGACTCGGCGTTCGTCTCGCGAGAGCTGATGTTGATGTCCGTCGTAAACGTGAAAGCCACCCGGATTCAGTCCGCGAGTCGCCGCGATCTGGCGATACAACTCGGCCGCATGCGAGCCGACCGGGACGCCCGTCCGATGCTGCCCGACGTTGATGTCCAACAGCACGTCAACTCGACATCCGGCCGTGTCCAGCGCTTCACCCAGTGAAGCGATGCCGCGCGGATGATCCGCCGTGACGGACAGTGTCACTTCTGGAAACTGTTTCACGAACTCAACAGCGCGCCGCACGTTCGGGCCGACGAGGTTGTAGGCCAGAAAGATGTCTTTGATGCCGACGCTGGCCAGCATCTCGGCCTCGGCGAACGTCGCGCACTTGTGCTTGACGATGCCGAGTTCCAATTCCATGCGAGCAATCTCGCGCGTCTTATGTGTTTTGCAGTGCGGACGCAGCCGTTCCGGCCGTTTGGCGATCTCGATCATCCGCCGCAGGTTGTCTTCCAGCAATTCCCGAAACACGACTAATGCAGGGGTGATGATCTGGCTGGTGTCGGCGATGCGATATCGCGAGTCCATTGGGATGTCTCCGGCGAGAGAAATAAAAAGTGTGATAACGGCTGTCGGCCATCGGCTCACGGCATCCGGCCGAAAGCCGGCACCTCAACCGAGCAGCTCTTGAAAGTCTCTGAAAGTTCGAGTGTTCGCAACATCGTTCGCTTCTAGCCCCGCGCGTCGGGCTTGAAAGATTCCATACTGCATGACGTCGAAGCCGGCTGTACTGTGAGCGTCGGTGTTGATGACAATCGGAATGCCTCGGTCCTTTGCGGCGGCGGCGTGGATGTCGTCCAGGTCGAGCCGGCTGGGATGTGCGTTGATCTCTAACCAGGTTCCATGATCGGCGGCCGCTTTGAGAACATTTTCAAACGTCACATCGGCTCCCGGTCGCTGATTGACCAAGCGGCCGGTTAGATGGCCGATGGCATCGACGTGCGGATTGCGGATCGCATTCAGCAACCGCTTGTCGATCTGCTCACGCGGTTGTTTGAGTCCGTAATGTAAGACGGCAAGTACCCAATCGGCCTCGGCCAGTACGTCGTCGGACAGATCCAGCGTTGCGTCTTCGAGGATGTCGCACTCGATCCCTTTGAGGATTTCGATGCCGCTCACTTCGCCTCGTACTTGGTCGATCGCTTTCCAGTGCGCTCGCAGTCGTTCGGCGTCGAGTCCGTTGGCCATCGTGACTCGTTTCGAGTGATCGGTGATCGCGATGTACTTCAGGCCGCGCGCCTTGGCGGCTTCGGCCATCTCGCGGATCGAGTTCATGCCGTCGGTCGCTGTCGTGTGCATGTGCAAATCGCCGCGAATGTCTCCGAGTTCAATCAGCTTCGGCAGATTGCCTTGCTCCGCGAGCTCGATCTCGCCGCGATTTTCCCGCAGTTCCGGCGGAATCCAGGGCAGATCGACGGCTGCGTAGACCTCTTCCTCGGTGCGGCTCGCAACCAGTTCGTCTCCGCGAAAAAGGCCGTACTCGTTGAGCTTCAAGCCGCGCTCCTGAGCACGTCGCCGAATGACGATGTTGTGCTCTTTCGAGCCGGTGAAGTACTGCGAGGCTGCGCCGAACGATTCGTCAGGGACAACTCGCAGATCAAGTTCCAAGCCGGACTTCAACCGCACACGCTGCTTGGTATCGCCGCGAGCGAGCACCTTCACCACCAACGGATTCGCTGCCAGCCGATCCATCGCCGCGTTGTAGTCGATTGACGTGACCAGCACATCGAGATCGCCGACCGTCTCTTTGCGTCGTCGGCAACTTCCGGCGACAGTGGCTTGCGTGATGCTGCCGAGCTTCTGCAAATCGGCGACGATCGCATCCGCTTCGGCCTTCGCGTCGGCGAGGAAAACACGCTGACTGGCTTCGGTCGCGAGGGCGAGTCCTTCGAGAATCGACTGCTCGGTCTTCTTCCCGAAGCCTTTCAGCTCCGCGATGCGACCTTGCTCGGCCGCTTGTTTTAAGCTGTCGAGCGTTTGGAGACCCAATTCTTTGAAGAGCGCGGCGACCTTCTTCGGACCGAGCCCCGGAATGCGCAGCATCTGCACGACGCCGGGCGGAAGTTTCGTTTTCAACTCTTCCAACTGCGGCAGCGCACCAGTGCGGACGATGACGACGATCTTGTCCGCGAGGTCTTTGCCAATTCCTTCGAGTTGCTGCAACTCGCCCGGATCGCGTCCGACGATTGTGGCGACATCCGCCGACAACGCTTCCAGAGTCCGAGACGCATTGCGATACGCTCGCACGCGGAACGGATTCGCGCCATCCAACTCCAGCAGGTCGGCGAGTTCCTCAAAGAGGCGTGCGATCTCGACGTTTTGCATGGCACATTTGCCTTGGCGAGCGGGAAGACGTCAGCCCCCCGGTCGAACGTTGCTCCACCTGAAACGAATCGGGGGGCAGATGCCCCCCGCTCGCCTGAGTGTGTTGGTGTGACTACTTCGCGCACTTCGAGAAATACTCCTGGCTCCCCTTCGGGTCGGGCTTCATCGACGCGGAACCGGGTTTCCAGTTCGCCGGGCAGACTTCGCCGTTGGCCTCAAAGAACTGCAAGGCGTCGAGCATCCGGATCGCCTCGTCCACGTTGCGGCCCAGCGGCAAGTCGTTGACGACTTGATGGCGGACGATTCCCGCCTTGTCGATGAGGAACAAGCCACGTAGAGCGATACCCGCTCCTTCGATCAGCACGCCGTAATCACGAGCGATCGACTTGGTCAGGTCAGCAACAAGCGGGTACTTGATGTCGCCAAGTCCACCTTTATCGCGCGGCACCTGGGTCCAAGCCAGGTGCGAGTAATGGCTATCGACCGACACGCCGATGACCTGGCAATTCCGCTTGGCAAACTCATCGACCTTGTCGCTGAAGGCCGTGATCTCCGTCGGACAGACGAACGTGAAGTCCAACGGGTAGAAAAAGAGGACAACGTACTTGCCCTGCAGATCCGACAACTTCAACGGACGGAATTGACCGCCATCCACAACCTGAGCATTAAAATCGGGGGCCGCTTTTTGAACGAGATTCGACACTTGGCATTCTCCAAATCCAGAAGAGTGAGGGAAACAGTCACCGTATTGTGTTGCTCGCGCCGCGAAGTGCAACGCTATGGCATCGACCGCCGACACGAAAACACGGCCCCCGCCAACCGATCGAGAAAATTGAGCGGATCGCCCACGAGTTCGGGCTTCGGCATGCCCAGCTCGACGGCGAATTCGATGCCAGACCTGATCTCCTTGAGTCCTTGATAGGCCGCATCGAGAACTTAGACGGAATCCACGGGTGATTCGATCCTACCGGCAGCGACCACTTTCGTCCGAACTCAAACCGCTTGACGTTTGAACTCGGTCCCCAAGGTGAATCGATCTTTGCCAGGAAGCGAAGCGGTGAAACGGTAGCGGCAAACCAATACGCGGATGAGATCTTCCCAAACCATGAGATTCTTGTGGTTTCGCATGATTGGCCCGCTGGTTTTGTGATAATAACCCACAGCTTCAGCCGGCTGATGGCTGTGGGCTGAAAGCTGTTGGCTGTTATCCCAACCTTTTCAACTTTGACACGCGACCGGTCCCGACCCACTCGGCGACGAAGATGCTGCCGTCCGCTCCGAAGCAAGCGTCATGTGGATGCACGAACTTGCCGTCGAGCCACTTCGACTTGTCGCCGCGAATCTGTCCGCCGTCCTTTGCGGTGATGCGAGCCACATCCTCACCCAACCGGGCGACCACTTCGTTCTTTTCGTTGAGCAGCGTGACGCGCGCGTGCAGTTCAGGAATGCAGAGGAGGTTCTTCCAAGTCTCGGCATTGGCGGGTAAGCCGAAGCCTTTGATCGTTTCGAGATATTTGCCTTCCATCGTGAAGTACTGCAACGTGTGATGCGCACGATCGCAGACGACGATTGAGGGCGTCCGCCCGTCTCGCTTGTCGACCCACACTCCATGCGGAGTCCGGAACTTTCCTTCGCTGTCGCCGACGCCGCCAAAGCAGTTCAGCCATTTGCCGTCTTTGTTGTAGCGATGGACGTAGGAGGCTCCGTAACCGTCGATCAACAGGAAGCCGCCGTCATCAAGAAACGCGAAGTTGGTCGGCAGAAATCGATTCGGCCCCCAAACCTTATCTCGCTCCGGGCGGTCTTCGGGCCGAGTGTTCTCACCCGGCGCATAAACTCCCGATTCCATCGGAGCGTACTGCTGCCAGATGATCCCACCCTTGAGATCCATCTTGGCGAACGTCTTGAGATGCTGATACGCACAGACGTAAAGAAATTCTTCGCTCCCTTCTTTGCGAATTTCGATCCCGTGTCCACCACCTTGAAACTGAGCACCGAACGCGCGAACGAATTTGCCTTCAGGATCGAACACGAAGATCGATGGATGATCTTTCAGATCAGCACGTCCCTCGTGAATGACGTAAAGGTTGCCCGACTGATCGACCGCGACGTTGTGCGTTGTTTGCCAGGTGTATTTCTCAGGAAGCTGCGGCCACTCATGCTGCACCTCGAAGCGATGTTCCCCTTCGCCAACGATCAGCGGCTTGTCGGTCTTGCTGGCGGTGACAACGGCCGGAGCAGCAACGATTGCGGCGGTTCCCACGGCAGCGGTAGTCAGAAACTGACGGCGTGACAAAGGCATTTGAGACTCCTGAAAAATTGAGGTCGGCGAATCGCGAGAGGTATTACTTCAGTACGCGATCAAACAGTTCGTAACCAAGTTGTCGCATCTCGTTCGGGAAGTCGTGGCCGCAGTCGGGATGCTCGACGCGCAAGTGATCTTCGTGGCCGTACAGCTTGAACACTTCACGAGCGGCAGCAGCCACGCGATCAACGCTGTCGTGTCGGAAGTTCGAGTCCTTGAGCGGCGCTACGATCAGTACCTGCCGCGGGGCGAGCGAGCCGACCAGTTCATGAAAGTCGAACGGTATCTGCTGCAAGCGGCCACGATACTCGGCCAACTTTAGCATGTAGCGTGTCTGACACCAACCTTTTTCGGGAAACCAGTTCTTCTCATGGCCGTCGTAGTAATCGAGATAAGAATCGAGTCCGCAACTCGTCACCACCGCTTTGATCCGGTCATCGAAGAACGCCGTGTACACGGAATTGTGCCCGCCCAGCGAATGTCCGATCGTCCCGAACGCACCCGATTTCACATACGGCAACGAATCGAGCAGGTCCAGCCCGCGCATGTTGTCCCACACGGCTTTGAGCGTCCCGCTCTCCCAGCCAAGCGACTTGATGTCCGGCTGATACTTCGCAAGCAATGGGTAATTCGGTGCGAGCGTCACAAAGCCCCGCTCGGCAAGTTCGCTGGCGTATTGCCGATTCGGTTTCCCACCCAAGCCGACGACCACTCCGTGACCGACCACGTTGTCCGTGCCGTGCAGACACAACACGCCGGGAGCCTTCTTGCCGTCGGCGCCGAGCAAACTCTTCGGCACACACAGATACGCCGGGACGCGGGAGCCCGGTTCCGACGCATACGTCACGAACCTTCGGACATAGCTGCCGCAATCGACCTCTTCCTCGACCTTCGCGTCAAGCGGACAGCGTTTCTCTTTCCCAGGCAGCTTGCCCATCACCGACTGTGCCCCCTGCAGAATCTCCGCGCGGCGTATGAGCCAATCGGCCGGAGTCTTCACTGGGAGTTGCTCGTTGTTTGGGCCGCGATAAACCAACAGCTTGTCGCGCGGCAAACGAGGGGTCGGAAGCTCATCGCAATGAGCACGCAATCCCCAACTCAGAAATGAAATCACAACGGCGGCGAATGCGGCTCGAAATGGCATGGTTCACCTCGGGGAGTCGGCGGACGGAGGATCAACCGAGGGGATGTAACGATTCACAAGTTCGGCGTAGTCTTCGCGCACCGGGCTGAAAACATCGAGCACCAAGCACGGGCCACCGACGGCGACCGCTCGGTGTTTGACATTCGGCGGGATCAGGAACATCGCTCCCGGCTGACACAACCGAGTCTCATCGCCAATCGTTAGTTCCAGCGTGCCGCGGATCAGCATGCCCCCTTGCTCGTGCGGATGCGAGTGCAGCGGCACTTCGGCTCCCTCGTCCATTTCGAGATGCGACAGCATCAAATTTTTTCCGAACGGCGTCCGCATCCGGCAACCGGGTACCGGCTCGATCGTTTGAAAATTGGAGATGTCAATGAAGCCCATGCTGCTCTCCTCGAAGTAGCCCGGCCACTCCATGACCGGAGGTTCGATTCACGGAGTGACTCGGCGACTTTATCGCTGAATTCGTGCCGAGCCGCCCTTCGCGAACGCTTCGACTTGATCGACCGTAGCCATCGTGGTGTCACCGGGAAAGGTCGTCAGCAGCGCGCCGTGTGCCCAGCCGAGCTTGATCGCCTCTTCCGGCGAGCGGCCCTTGAGCAGTCCGTAGATGAATCCGGCTGCGAACCCATCGCCCCCGCCAACTCGGTCGTAGACGCCGAGTTCACACGTCGGAGCTTGGTACGTCTTCCCTTCGATCCAGCAGACGGCACTCCAGTCGTGCTTGTTGGTCGTGTGGACTTCGCGCAGCGTCGTGGCGACCACCTTGATGTTCGGCAGTTGCTTGACGACGTCGTCCATCATGCCGAAGAACGCGGCCGGGTCGAGCTTTGATGAGGATTCGACATCTTGCCCCTTCAGGCCGAGTCCCTTCTGCAAATCTTCTTCATTGCCAACCAGCACATCCACGTTCGCGCAGATTCTTCGCAAGGTTGCTTGAGCAGTCTCCAAGCCGCCGGAAATTTGCCAAAGCTTTGCTCGGAAGTTGAGGTCGAACGAGACGACCGCACCAGCCGCCTTTGCAGCTTGCATTCCTTCGATAATCAAATCGGGAGTCGTCGAGGAGAGCGCGGCGAAGATGCCGCCACTGTGAAACCATCGAACTCCGCCAGCCATGATCGATTTCCAATCGAAGTCCCCTTTCTTCAGCCGAGCGGCTCCCTCATTGCTGCGGTTGTAGAACACGACCGGCGCGCGGACACCCAAACCTTGATCGCTGTAGACGGTGGCCATATTCGGGCCGGTGACGCCGTCATGTTCAAAGTGCTTGTAGAACGGTTTCACGCCCATCGCGCGGACTCGTTCAGCGATCAAGTGGCCGATCGGATAATCGACCATCGCGCTCGCGACGCCGGTATTCATCCGGAAGCAGTCGGACAGATTCGCCGAGACATTGAACTCACCGCCGCTGACGTGAATGTCGCACTTGTTCGCTTTGCGGAACGGGATGATGCCCGGGTCGAGCCGATGCACGAGCGCACCGAGCGACAGAAAATCCAAAGCCCCAGTCTGAGAGATGTTGAGCATGTTGTCTTTCGTTGAGGTGAGTGATGCGTTCGGTGTGGGTCTGCCGACCCCGCTGCTGTCTTGGGCCGCAGGTCTCCCTTCGCTGCGGAAGACCTACGGTCGGGCAAAACGGCGAGATCGAGCGACCCACGCCGAGCGCGGGTGGTGGTCAGAGGCCGGCGACCTCAAAGCCCTTGCGGTATTCTTTGGTCAGGAACACATCCGCTTTTGACGAGTTGCGAGCTTTGAGTGCGGTCGCATCCCAATCGAGTTTTGCTCCGGCACGGAACGCGACAATGCCGAGCAGCACCGTTTCCGTCAATGCTCCGGAGTAATCGAAGTTGCACGTCGTCGGGGAGCCGGTCTTGCAGGCTTGGACCCACTCGCGCCAGTGACCGATCGACGCGGGAATTGTTTTCTCCGGCGCTTTGAAGTCCGTGAACTTATCCTGCGGCAACAGGACATACCGGCCGTAATCTGCGGCCAGCATCCCCTTGTCGCCGACGAACAGCGCACCGAGTCCCCATTCGCTGAGTGACCGGCCGCTGGGGTCTTTCGTGTTCTTGACGAGATCGTGATGAGCTCCGCCGTCCGACCAGTGAAACTTCAAAGCTGGCATATCACCTCGAGCCGGGAAGTCGAAATCGCATTTCGTCCAGGCGGGTGCTCCGTCCGGATGCAGTTCCGGTCCTTCGCACGCGGCAGAAGTCGGATATCGCAGATTGAGCGCCCAGAACGGCAAGTCCATAACGTGGCACGCCATGTCGCCGAACGTCCCGGAGCCGTATTCCCAGAAGCGTCGCCAGTTGGCCGGATGAATGCCGTCGCAGAACTCGCGCTGCTTGGCCGGGCCAAGCCACAGGTCCCAATTCAGATGCGCGGGGGCCGGCTTCGGTGTTCCGAAGCGGCCATCGGACCAACCCTTGTTGCACCAGTTAAAGACTTCTCGCACCGGGCCGATCGCGCCGCTTTGAATGACCTCGACGACTCGGCGGTAGTTGTCGCCGGCGTGAATCTGAGTCCCCATCTGCGTGGCGAGTTTGTGCTTCTTGGCCAGTCCCGCCAGCACGCGAGCCTCACGCACCGTGTGAGCCAGCGGCTTCTCGCAGTAGACGTGTTTGCCCAGCGTCATCGCCAGCGCGCTCGGCGGAGCGTGCGTGTGATCGGCAGTCGAAACGACGACCGCGTCGATCTTGTCCTGCATCTTGTCGAACATCTCGCGGTAGTCTTCGAACTTCGTGGCGTTCGGGAACCGCTCACCTGCTTTGCCGAGATTGTTCCGATCAACGTCACACAGGGCGACCATGTTCTCGCTGACGAGGTTGTTGACGTTGTCCCCTCCTTTGCCGGCGACGCCGACGATCGCGAGGTTCAACTTTTCATTCGGGGACTTCGATTGAGCAAAGCTGCGGTCGGACATCCCCACCCACCAAGCGGTCGCGGCGGCGGAGGTTCCCAAAAACTGACGTCGGCTGAGGCGGCGAGACATGGCGGGAGTTCCTTGAGCAAGCGGAGAAGGTTTGGCAATTCCGTAAACACGTCCGCAGTTTGCAGAGTGGCCCGCGAGTTTTCAAACTCTGCGACCTCGGCGATTTCGGAGAAGGAGAAATCATGCGTTTGCGACGTCTTTGTGTCTTTTGTGGTTCGAAAGTCGGAATGGACCCGCGGTATCGCGCGGCGGCCGTCGAACTCGGACAATTGCTAGCCCGCGAGGGGACCGGTTTAGTTTACGGCGGCGGCAGTATCGGCCTGATGGGAGTGCTCGCCGATGCCATGCTGGCTGACGGGGGCGAGGTCATCGGTGTCATCCCGGACTCTCTGGCGACCAAAGAACTGCTGCATTCCGGCGTGACCAAAATGCACGTCGTCGCTTCGATGCACGCTCGCAAGGCGTTGATGGCTGACCTGTCGGACGCCTTCGTCGCAATGCCGGGTGGATTTGGAACCTTCGAGGAGTTTTTCGAAGTCGTCACCTGGTCGCAGTTGAAGCTGCATCGCAAGCTGACCGGTTTGCTGAACGTCGGCGGCTACTACGACCCGCTTCTGCGATTGGTCGATCACGCGGTGCAGGAAGGCTTCATTCAGCCAAAACATCGCAATCTGCTGGTCATCGAAGAGCGGCCAGAAGTGCTGCTCAGCCGACTCGCGGCCGAGACGATCGTTCACGATCCGAAGTGAGTTTGTTTTGCGGCCAGGTCTCCCGATTGGCAATTCTTGCCGCTCGCCAGCGCGACCGGATGAGTTGTAGCGGTCTGTGAAGCTGCGCCCGATTTTTCGACTGTGATCCTCCAACAGTGGTCGGCTTTGAGCACAGTCTTCAGCGATGGCATGCCGATTTACGATGACGACGAGTGAGAGGAACTCGAGTGAGTCCACGGTGTCAGGCATTGGTCACAGGACCATCTCTAGGGAGGGAGTTCGTTCTGGCGAATGACCGCGACGGAGGTGTTCAGCCTGCGCCGGGTCGTCATCGCGAAAGTTTGAGCTTCGCTCAAGTTTTCGTGCGCAGGCCACACAGGACAAACTACCAACTAAGAGTGCACCGCGATGATGAGTGAGGAGTGCTTGCGATGAAACGCAACGTGTGGACGATGTTGTGCGTCTTGTTCTTGCTGCTGGCGGGAGCTCACGTCGCACAAGCGGGATATTGCGGGGCGGCCAGCTACAACTGTTGCCCGACTTCAACCTGCGCTCCTTGTGGTGATCTCTGCCAGGCTCAGCAGCAATGCACGACCTGTTACAAGACGGTCCAGGACGTCGTTTGGGACCGCTGTGAAAAGATCTGCTATCAGACCGTCTACGATCAGTTGTGCGAGCAGGTTCCCGTCTGCTGCACGAAGACTTGCTATGAAACTTGCTATCGCGATGAGTGCTACACCGTCTGCCGTCCTGTGACTCAAACCTGCTGGCGCGACGAGACCTGCACGATGCGCGTGCCGTGCTACCAGACCTGCTACCGTGACGAGTCCTACACTGTTTGTGTTCCCTGTACGCAAACCTGCTGGCGCGACGAGTGCTACAACGTCTGCAAGCCGTGCTATCAAACCTGCTATCGCGATCAGTGCTACACCGTCTGCAAGCCCTGCGTGCAAACGTGCTGGCGGGACGAGTGCTACACGACCTGCAAAGTCGTGTCCGAGACGTGCTACAAAGACGTCTGCTACACCGTTTGCCGCCCCTGCACCGAGACGAAGTACGTCGATGTCTGCTGCGGCGAATGGAAGACGGTCAGTGAGTGCGTCCCTGGCCCGATCATCAACAAGTGCGTGCAGGATCCAGGATGCTGGAGCCAAGATCCCTGCACTGGTTGCTGCACCTACAAGCCTGGCTGCTGCCGTACCGTTCAAGTTCAATGTCCGCCGACCATCTGCTGCCGCAAGGTCTGGTGCCCGAAAGTCGTCAAGCAAGCAGTCTGCTGCACGCGCTGGATTCCGGAGACTCGGACCTGCCGAGTTCCCTACCAAGTCTGCCGCACCGTGCAGCAAACCTGCACTCGCAAAGTGCCGTACACGACCTGCACGATGACTCAGGAAACGCGCACCTGCAAAGTGCCGTACACGACCTGCACGATGCAAACCGAGACGCGCACTCGCAAGGTGCCGTATACGGTTTGCAGCACTCGCCAAGAATGCCGGACTCGCAAAGTGCCATACGTCACCTGCTCGTGGACGGAGAAGTGCTACACGAAGAAGGTGCCCTACACGACTTGCACGACGGTCACCGAGACGCGCACTCGCAAGGTTCCCTACACGGTCTGCAAGCAAGTGCCTTACACCCGCATGGAGACACGCACTCGCTGCGTCGCTCGCCAAGTGCCGGTCAAGCAAAGCTACTGCGTGCCGCGAGTCGTTTGCCGCCAGGTACCCTACACGGTCTGCAGTCCGGTCTGCCCGCAGCCAAGCTGCCCGACCTGCGTCGCAGGTCAACCTGGCCCAAACTGTGGGACAAAGTAAAGCCAGAGGAGGGGCACTCTTGCCCGTCCTACGAAAACACGAAGGCTGGCGACAAGTTTCGCCGGCCTTCTTTCGTTTTCAGTTCGCCCCTAACATTCGCCTCGGCTGCTCGCAAACCGCTGAGCCGCCTTAGAAGGCTTCGCTCATGGCTCGTCAGTTTTTGAAAGAGTTAAAGGACGGCGATTCCGTCGAAGAAGTCTACTTGCTGGCGGACAAGCAGCTTCGAGCCAACCGACAAGCAAATCTCTTTTTGCTTGCCTCGCTGCGCGACCGTACCGGAACCATGTCCGGCCTGATGTGGAACGTGGTCGAGGAATCGCTCGCCAACGTCAACGCTGGCGACTTCGTCAAAGTCTGCGGCCGAGTCCAGCTTCATCAGGGCAACCTGCAAATGATCCTGACTCAAATCCGGACCGTCCCCGCCAACATCCTCAACCCCGAGGATTTCGAGCAGCGTCCGAACGCTGACGTCGAAGCATTGCTTCGCAAGCTCCGCAACTTGTTGCTGTCGATCGAGCATCCGCAGCTTCGAGCACTCATGGAATGCTTCCTGATCGATGACGAGTTGATGGATGATCTCTCCAAGGCCGCCGCCGGAGTTAAAACGCATCACGCCTATCGTGGCGGCTTGGTCGAGCACATTGTCAACATGCTCGAGACCGCTAAGCGGATTCGCGACCTTTACCCGGCCGTCAACTTCGACGTGTTACTGGCTGGCATCTTCTTGCACGACCTCGGCAAGGTCCGTGAGATGAGTCTCGACAATGCCTTCGTCTACACCGATGAGGGGCAGTTGCTCGGCCACCTGATCATCGGCATCGAGATGCTGACCGAGAAAATCGCCGAGGTCGAACGGCTGACCAACGAATCGTTCCCGACCGAGATCGCGTTGCGGCTCAAGCACATGATCGCCAGCCATCACGGTTCCTACGAGCACGGAGCCGTCCGCCTGCCGATGACTCCCGAAGCGATCGCCTTGCATCACCTCGACAACCTCGACGCGAAGGTCCACGAGTTCGCCCGCACGATCGCCGACGATCCCAACACCGGCTCAACCTGGACCCCGTTCCTGGCCCGAATCGACCGCAAGCTGTTCAAGGGACAGACCGCGAAGTAACTCAAGGCAATTGATCGTTGGTTATTGGTCATTAATGCTTTTCGGATGACCAAGGACTAACAGCCAATTTCAAGCGGATCCCCTGGCAAACCGGCCCAGAGCCATCAACGGGAAGTAAATTCGATAGAGGTGGTACTTCAGATAGAAGACCTTCGGAAAGCCGGTACCGGTCCATTGGGCCTCGTGCCAGGTGCCGTCGGGAAGTTGCGTGTGGAGAAGATACTCGATTCCGCGACGCGTCTCTTCGGAATGACCTTCGCCGGCTGCGATCAGGCCGAGCAAAGCCCACGCGGTTTGCGAAGCCGTCGTTTCGCCTTGTCCGCGCAGAGCAGGTTCGTCGTAGCTGCGAATCGTTTCGCCCCAGCCGCCGTTGCTTTGCTGTTTGGCTTTGAGCCACTCGACCGCGCGACGGATGCGCGGGTCGGTTGTCGGGATGCCGATCTGTGTCAGTCCGACGATCACCTGCCAGGTGCCGTAGAGATAGTTGACTCCCCAACGGCCGTACCAGCAGTGATCGTGCTCCTGTTTCGACCAGACGAATTTCAAACCTCGTTGAATCGCCGGATGGTCGATCGACACTCCCAGGCCCGCGAACATTTCGATCATGCGAGCGGTCAAGTCGGCGGTGCTGGGATCGATCATCGCGTTGTGATCAGCGAACGGAACACGAGTGAACAATTCGCGCGTGTTGTCTTTGTCAAACGCGCCCCAGCCACCGTCGCTGGATTGCATCGCCAGAATCCAGCGAGCTCCTCGATGCACCGCGCTGAGAATTGGTCCCATCGACCGGACTTGAGCCACCGCATCTTCCGCGTCTTCGGCCTTTCCGGCGACGACGGCGGCGACGTCTTTGTCTTCCGGATGCCCGCTCCAATCGTCGAGCAGGAAGTCGGCCGCCCAATTCAGTTCCGGCAGGCAGCGGCTGAGCGCGATGCACACCATGCCGGTGTCGTCGACGTCTGGATAGAATGCATTGCGAAACTCGAACGCCCAGCCGGACGGTTCGGTTTTTGAGTCTCGTTCGGCCCAGTCCCCTCGTTGCCGAATCTCTTGCGACAATAGCCAGCGCATCGATTGTTGCAGCGAAGGATGTTCCGGTGGCACCTCAGCATCGCGCAGAGCAATTGTCGCGATCGCGGTGTCCCACACCGGCGATTTGCACGGCTGCAAGCGGTCGGCGTCGCCTTCAGAAATCGTCAGCCGTTCGAGTTCGAGCAACTGCGACCGGACCTCTGGCGAATCGTCGGAATAGCCGAGGCACCGCAGCGCAACGATGCTCCACACGATCGGCGGGAAGATCGCTCCGAGTCCGTCGCTGTCGGCGAAGCGGTCGAGCATCCATTTTGTTGCCTTCTTGATCGCCCGCTTGCGGAGCGGTCGGATGCGCCAATGGTCGATCGCCTTCAGCGTCGCATCGACGCGGCGAAAGAACAACTCCCAATCGATCAACGTCTTCCTGGTCAGCGCGTCGAGCGTTTCACATTTCGGCATCGACGTCGGCAGTTCTTCCGGCGAGCGAACAAACAGTTCGCGAATGCCTTGTTCGGCCGGCAGCGCCGTGACTGGCCGGAATGCCCACATCAGGCTGAGCGGCACGATGATCGTCCGCGACCAGGCCGACATCTCGGAGATGTTGAACGGCATCCACTTCGGCAGCAGCACGACTTCCGGAGGCACTGCCGGACATTGCTCGTAGGAAATCACGCCAAGCAGCGCGAGATAAAATCGCGTGAAGCTGTTGACCTTCTCGGCCCCGCCCGCCGCGAGGATCGCGTTGCGTGCGCGAACCATGTGCTCGGCATCCGGCGAGTCGCCGACGATCTTCAGCGCGAAGTACGATTTCACGGACGCACTGATCTCCAACGGACCGCCCGGATAAATCGCCCATGCTCCGTCGGGAAGCTGTTGTTGTCGGATGTAACTCGCGCACCGCTTCGATGGCTCGGACTGTCCGCGACCCAAATGCGTCAGCAGCAGGACGTATTCGCTTTCGAGAATCGTGTCCCCTTCCAGCTCGCCGCACCAATAACCGTCGTCATGCTGGATCGAGAAGAGGTAGTCCCGCGCACGACCGATCGCTTCCTGCAAGGGTGCTTGTTCGAGAGTTTGTGCTGCCAGCGTCGCTTCCATTTGCTCGTGCGATTTCCCCGAGTCGCGGCCTCGCACCGGCGTGGTCGGGAACGACGGCCCGCGCCCCAACCGATCGTGAGCTGGATCAAATCGCCGACCACGAGATTCCAGCCAATCCGCACTCATTCCTTTGAAACTCCTGAACAGAAATCAGTCTGCCTTGACCAATTTCGGAGGCCAATCAATTTCAAGTCGCGCGGATCGTAGGCACGCATTTGTTTCGGCCGCAAGTTCAGTTGAAACGTTTGCCGGATCCGTCGAGCGGCGTTACATCATTAGCCACGATGAGCGACGACGTCCGAGCCGGCGAATTATTTGAGATTGAACCGACGACCAGCGGCCGGCACTGGCATATTCCGTGGTGGTTGTTGCTGGCGGTCGCGATCGTCGTCGCCGAGCTGACCACTCATCCGGCGATCGGAGTTGCCGTGTTCTGTTTGAAGTTTGGCCTCAACGACTGGCGGACAGCGGCGTGGCTGTGCCGAGTCGATCCACAGCCGCGACGGTCGCACAGCATCTGGTGGTTTCTGGTCGGCAGCGGCTTCTTGAAGATCTTCCTGATGTCGTCGATCGCGTTTCCGGTGCTCGCCGGCTGCTGGCGAGCGATCACCAAACAGAAAGTCATTGATGAGGTGCGAGTGGCGATGACGATTGGACTGTGCGGCATGTTGTTTTCGTTTGTCGTGAATCACATCGGATTGTATTTCGCCTCGCGCCGCCGGGTCCGAGTCTGGTTGAATCGACAACTGCATCTGTTTCGCGACGGCAACGTCTGGCCGGTGCGGCTGACAGGAACAAATCGGTTACGAGAAGTCCTCAACGGCAGTGCGTTTCCGGCAATCCTGGCGTTCATCTTGGGGATCGCGTGGTTAATCGTCTTCGGATTGCAGAACGCAATCGGTCCGGCAATTACCAGCGGAATCATCGCTTCGGTCTCCGGCCTGATCCTGCTGGGGCACGGATTGTCCGTGAAGCGGATCGTCGCACGGACACCCGAGGAGTGCTGGGGTGACTTACCCGAATTGGAACTGGACGACTCTGAAATGTAGCCCGAGCCCTCGTGGGTCGGTCGATTCGTTCATTGCGGCGAAATCCTCCAGGCCACCTGGGCCTGGGCTACCGGTTGGCGGTCGAGCGTGTGAAGCACCCCCAGACACTCGCGAACCACGATGGACTTGCCGATGCCGACCGTTGCTTTCCAACTGGCTTTCGGCCGTAGCCGAATGCCAGCAGCAACCATCCCGCACACAACCAGCAGACGGCGCGGTCGCGACCCGGCAAACGATCTCGCCATTCCCAGTCCGGTTTGAGCGTCACGCTTCCTTTCATTCGCATCCGGTTTCCCGCGATGGGATGTTCAACTTTCAAAGGCTGACCAGCCAGCAACGCTTGTGCGGTGGTTGAATAATCCAAGCCGCACATGCGCCCCAGCCGTTCCAGTTGAGCCTGCGGTTCCGCGACGAAGTCTTCGTACCGCATCCGCTGTGATTGACGCCGTCGAAACAGGCAGGTGAGCGCGGCCAGCACATTCATGAATGTCCAGAATGCGACCGAATACAACGCCGAACGCGGTTTGATCGGGAATTGCACTCCCGATTTCTGGTCCGCCTCCAACGCCTTCTTGCGTGACCACACCACCGCGCGAGCGTCTCGCACCAAATGCACCAACCGCAGGTCGATCCCGCGCAGGTGCGCGAGTAACGCGCCCCGAATCGGATTCTTCGACGAATCGACAATGATCGACTTACCACTCGTCTCGGCAATCGACTGATACAACGCCTCAGTCTGTCGCAGGTACGCATGAAATTCGGAGGTGGGAGAAAACCGCTGCCGCAGCATCCGAGCCAGCTGCACCAAGCCGAGTCCAGAAAATAATTCGATGCGCTTTTGCAAAGCGACATAGCCCTCGACGGTCGCCTCCGGCACGCGACGTTGCCAGCCTTCGCGGACGCGCGTCCAAAAGTCGCATTCGGTTCCCAGTTTGCCGCATGCGCAGACTTCGTTCGATGTCCAACCTGCGCTGTGCAGATTGACCAACTCGCCGACACCAACCACATCGGGATGACTGGCCAGCACAGTATCGAGCAAAGTCGAGCCGCTTCGGCCCGCTCCGATGATGTAGATCACTCGTACCGCTTCGGACATATTGCGTTCCTTCGCGCCCATCCCTCAGCAATTAGATCGGCGCGAAGCTGGCCGAACTGTGGCGATTGTGCGGCGCGTCACGGATTTCCCAACGTCGCTGATCGGCGGAATTCGCCGATGGAGCTCACGGCGCAGCCGCGCCGCAGTTCCGACACTCCATCGCGTTGGCCGTCAGTCGACTGCCGCAATGTGAGCAGGTTGCTGGATCAGGAGTTGCGTACTTGCAGAGGCCGGCTTTGACAGGCCTTCGCGCAGCTTGCGCTCCATCTCTTGCTCGGCCAGAGTGAAGAATTTGTTCGCCATCCCACGCATCCGCCAGAACCCAGAGATGACCGTGAAGAACACACCGACGAACAGAACCTTGAACAACACACCGAAAATCGAGATCGAGGAGGTCATCGCGAGAACCCTCCATCAACCGTCTGGGATCGTTTAGGACTGTGGCGCCGAGGCTACCGTTTTCACGCCCAAACTCTAACCTCTGCGGCGTTTGTTTACGCTATCCCAAGCCGAAAGGAACTGCGATGCCCACACTCGGAGGCATACCCCGGAACATTTCGCGATGCCGATGGTTCGCGATCTCGCTCGTCTTCTTGGGTTTCACGCTGAACGCTTGGGCGGACGAGAACCCGGCCAAGTTCGCCAAGTGGGAGAAGACGATTGCAGCGTTCGAAGAGGCCGATCTGAAGCATCCGCCGAACAAGGGGGGCATCCTTTTCATCGGCAGTTCGAGCATCCGGATGTGGGATGTGCAGCGATCGTTTCCCGAACTGCTGGTCGTCAATCGGGGATTCGGCGGATCGCAGATTGAAGACTCGACGCACTTCGCTGAGCGAATCATCGCCGCTCACCAACCGCGAGCGATCGTGTTCTACGCCGGCGACAACGACATTGGTTCCGGCAAGTCGGCCAAGACCGTCGCGTCACACTTCGAGCAGTTCGTCGCCAAGGTGCGTGGCAAGTTGCCGGAGACACACATCCTGTTCATCGCCATCAAGCCCAGCGGGTCACGCTGGAAGTACGTCGAAACACAGCGTGATGCGAACGCTCGAATCCGCGCGTTCTGCGAGCGTGGGCCGAAGCTGACGTTTGTTGATGTCGTGACTCCGATGCTCGGCAAAGACGGACTGCCGCGCGACGAACTGTTTCTCAAAGACAAGCAGCACATGACGCCGGCGGGTTACAAAGTCTGGAACGATTTGCTGCGTCCGCACTTGTCCAAACTCACGCCAGTCGATCCCGGAGCGGCAGCGTTGTTGAAGGCCAAGCGGGTCGTGTTTCTCGGTGACAGCATCACCTACTCCGGCCAGTACATCGCGTACTTAGAGACGTTTCTCACCACGCGCTTCCCGAATCGACCGACTGAGTTCATCAATCTCGGCCTGCCGAGCGAGACCTGTTCCGGCTTGTCCGAAGACGGGCACGCGGGCGGCAAGTTTCCTCGGCCGGATGTGCATGAGCGACTGCACCGAGTACTCGACAAGCTGAAGCCGGACCTTGTTGTTGCCTGCTACGGAATGAACTGCGGTATCTATCTGCCGTTCGCCGAGGAGCGATTCGCGAAGTACCAGGACGGCATTCGTCGACTGCGAGCCGCGGCCGCGGCGGCCGGAGCCAAGGTCATCCACCTGACTCCGCCAACCTACGATCCGCAGCCACTCAAGGGAGGCGGCAGCAAAGAATACAATGGAGTGCTGGATTGGTATTCCGAGTGGCTGATCTCGCAGCGAGCGAACGGCTGGACGGTCATCGACATTCATGGTCCGATGAACGCGCACCTCGCGGCGCGCCGCAAACAAAACCCGAAGTTCGTGCTCGCCGGGGACGGCGTTCATGCCGGCACGACCGGTCACTGGCTGATGACACAAGTCATCATCGACGCCATGTTCGGCTGGCCGAACACACGACCGGTTGTTGAACTCGATGGCGAGTTCTTGGGTACCGACGAACAAATGCTCGTGCCGCTGCCGGTCGATCCGACTTGGAACCCCGACTCACTCGAGCTGACGTCGGCTCGAGAATACTTTGCGACGTTCGACGTGAAGTCGGCGGTTGCGAACGCTTCCCGATACGACGTGCTGCAAAAGGGAGAATCGATTGGCTTCGTGACCGCTCACGAGCTCCGTACCGGGCAGAGCGACCTGACTCAGTTCAAACCGTTCGCGCCGACGCAGCACGCAGCGGAGTTACTGAAGCTCGTCCAACGTCGACAGCGGTTGCAGGGAGATGCGTGGCTGAATGACGTCGGGCACTTGCGACCCGGCATGGCGAAGGGTCAGCCGATCGCGGAAGCAACCGCCGAAGCCGCCGAGTTGAATCAGCAAATCGAAAAACTCGCGCGGCCGGTTCACATCAACCTGGAACTCAAGCCGAATGCCGAACCGTTCCCCGGCAAGAAGTCCGACTGGAATGGATTCGATCGCTACGAGTTCGATGTCGCTGGCAAGTCCGCCAGCGTCGTCGTCCCCAAGAAAGTTGGCGCAGGCAGACCGTGGGTCTGGCACGGCGAGTTTTTCGGACACAAGCCGGCTCCCGATATCGCGCTGCTCGGGCACGGATTTCACATCGTCTACTTGAGTGTGCCGAACATGCTCGGCTGCCCCGACGCCGTCTCGCACTGGAACTCGCTGTATCGCGAGTTAACTCGGCGCTACGGCTTCGCGAGCAAGCCAGCACTGGTCGGTCTGAGTCGCGGCGGCTTGTACTGCTACAACTGGGCGGCCGCGAATCCAGACAAGGTTGCTTGCATCTACGGCGACGCTCCGGTCTGCGACTTCAAAAGCTGGCCCGGTGGAAAGGGGAAGGGCCAGGGGAGTGCGGGCGATTGGAACCTGGTCCTCGAACGCTTTCGTTTCGCGGATGAAGCCGAAGCTATCGCCTGGAAGCTGAATCCGATCGATAACCTCGCAGGACTGGCCGCTGCGAAAGTTCCATTGCTGCACGTCTTCGGCGATGCCGACGAGGTCGTGCCGTGGGACGAGAACACCGGCCTGATCGCCGAGCGATACCAAAAGCTTGGCGGCAAAATCGAACTCATCCGCAAGCAGGGAGTCGGTCATCATCCACACGGCTTAGAAGACTCGACGCCGATTATCGAATTCATCCGCAAGCACGCCGTTCCTTGAGAGGTGCGATCGAAAATCGGGTGCGAATCTCGCTGGCTTTCTTTCCACGTTCTCCCGTTTCGCACCCCGCAGGTTTACACGGCGACGTCGAACGGATCTGAACTGTCCCCTCGAAGCCCTCGAGGAACGCATTCGCCCGAGTGCCACCATCACTGCCTGCGTCTCGCAAGCCAACTAGCTTCCTCGATTTTTCTGCGAAATCCCGACCAGCCGCTGACATTCAAGGGAGATGACGCTGAACAATGCCAAGCATTGTTTCGTGCAGGTGGCCGTTGGTGGCGAGGATGTGCGTCTTCCTGAGCGGCAGCGGTTGGCCAGAGCAGGTGGTGACTCGGCCGCCAGCTTCTTCGACAAACAGCCGGCCGGCGGCGAAGTCCCACGGAGAGAGTTCGTACTCGAAGTACGCTCCGAATTGCCCGCAGCCGACCATGCACAGGTCGATCGTCGCGGCTCCCAGGCGGCGGATGCAGTGAATGTTGTGACCGAAAAGTTCGCGTATCGCGGACAACGTGGCCTCCATAAGCGCGCCGCGGTCGTAGTAGAAGCCAAGGCCGATCAGAACTTCGTCGAGGCGTCGATGTTCGGAGACACGCGCTCGCTGAAGGTTGTGAAAGGCTCCGTGACCGCGCGACGCGACAAAACTGTCGCCGCGAGCGGGATTCAGGATCACTCCGCAGACCGGTTGCCCAGCTCGGTAGTAAGCGACCGAGATGCCGAACTGCGGAATCCCATGCAAGAAATTATTCGTGCCGTCGATCGGATCGATGACCCACAGATGCTCTGCATTCGCGTCGGCGAAGTGTGCTTCCTCGGCCAGGATCGCATGGTTCGGGAACTCGCGACGAATAACTTCGACAATCGCGTGCTCAGATTCGACATCGGCCACCGAGACACGGTTGAAGCTCGGCTCGCCAGGTTTAGATTGGCTGACAACGTTCGCGAAGTTCTGAAAGTGTCGCAGCGCGACTTCGGCTCCGGCATGGGCAGCAGATTCGGCGATTCGCAGTTCGGGAGGCATCAGCGATCAGCCTTGTTTGGCTCGAAGCACGACTTGCAGTCCGAAGGTCTCCTCGAACAGCGAGCCGTTTTGCTTGAGCGCGAGTTGTTCGAGTGACAAGTCCTCGGCATTCGGAATTTGAATGACGAGGCGGTCGTCTTCACGCTCGCAGGTCAGGTCCGGGATGCGTTGCGAGTACGAACGGTCAAGCGCGATGGCGACCCGCAACAGCGCGGCAAGCTTGCTGACGGTGACGCGACTGTCTCGGTCGAGCGAGGCGTAGCCAGGATGAGTCGGCTTCGGAGAGGCTCGGCGGTGATACCGGGCAATGAGCGCGACGAGCAATTGATCTCGCCGAGTCAGCCCAAACAGTTCTCCGTTTTGGATCAGGTACATCGCGTGCTTGTGGTAGCTGGTCGTATTGACGTACAGGCCGATCTCGTGCAGTAACGCGGCGACGTGCAACAACAGGCCGGTGCGAGCATCGAGTTGATGTTGTTCTCGCAACTGCTCGAACAGCTTCTTGGCCAGCAGCGCCACGTGCGCGGCGTGCTGCTCGTCGAAATTGAACTTGCGGCCGAAATCGATCGCGGAGCGAATGACTTGCTCGGCGAAGTCCTCTGTCCACGCGCCGCGCACAGCCATGTCTTTCAACAGACCGTCACGAAGATTGACGTTCGTGACTAAAATGTGATCGAGGCGCAACGTCCGGGCCAGCAGACTGTACGCCAGCAGGGCGGGACCAAGCGTTTCGGCATCGGGAAATGCAATTTGGTACTTCTGCACGATCTCGTCGGGAGAGAGTTCCAACACCTTGTCGGTGAAGCGCTCGAGCGCTGCAGTTGAGACCTTGCCGAGTTGCTGAAGTTTCTTTTCGGGCAGAATCTGTGATGCCGCAAAACGGACATCGCCTCCCAAAGCAATCAATTCGGTCGAGCCTTCGGGGGGAACGTGCATGACGATCTCTTCGACCGTACGGCCGATCTGGCTCTGCATGATCGAGCGGACCTTCAGCTTCGGCAGACGATGCTCTTCGAGCATCTCGCGCAACCGCAGCGACCCAAGTCGGTAGGTGTGCGAGTACGCCACTTGACCGTTCTGCACCAACAGAACTTCCGTGCTGCCGCCGCCAACTTCGACCACGACCGTCTTGGCTGACGCGAGCATCCGTTCCGAATCGAGGAATGGCTTGATGCCGACGAACGTGATCCGATTGACCTCAGCCTCGTCCAGCGCTTCGACGGTCAGGCCGGTGGCAATATAGACGCGGTCGATGAACGACAAACGATTCGACGCCTCGCGCACCGCGCTGGTGGCGACAACTCGAATTTGATCCGTGCTGGTGACTTGGTATTCGCGCAACAACTGGCGATAGCTGACGAGCACCTTGACGCAGTCCTCGATGGTGCCGCGTTTGATCGCGCCGCGCGTGAACGTGTCTTTGCCGAGGTCCACTCCTTGCGACACCGTTTCCAAAATGCGGATGCTGCCAGCACCATCAATCTCAGCGATGGCCATGCGGATAGCGGTGGTGCCAATATCGATAACCGCAACCGGGCGAGCGGCGGGACTAGCGGCAGCAATCTCGATGGGTACAGCGACGGTCACATGCAGGTCCTTCGCCTCTGGGCCACTTCTTCACGGGTCGTACGACTTTCGCCGGACGACTCAAACAGCTCGTACGGCCTCGATCGCTTCACCTCGACTCGGATAATGCGTCCAAAGCCTGGTCAAATTCATCGTTTGCAGCACGTCAAGCATGTCGGGCGAGGCGTTGCAGAACGCCGCTTGGCCTCCTTTGCCACCCGCCTTTCGACACACCTTGATCACCACACTGATGATGATCGACCCCAACATCTGCTCAGCTTTGAAATCCACGACAACATGCACCAGTGACGGATCGTCGAGCACTTCCAGGGTCGCGTTGGATTCCAGGTGAACGTCGTGATAACGGAATGCGCTGGCATCCCCTTGAGGGATGACGATCAGGACGTTTCCGTCGCGTTCCAGGCGAAAAACTTTATTGGTCATTGGCAGGAAAATTTGCACGGGGCTTGCGGAAGAAGTAAGAGGGTGAGTTCTCACTCAACCGGGGCGGGATTATGGACCGTCTCGTCAGGGATTTCTATGCGGTACGAAATCCGGAAGCAAATTCTTCAGGAGTGCTTCGGCAGCGATTCGGTGCGCCAATTCGTTCGGATGCGCATCAAATCGGTTAGCCGTGAGCCCCCGCGACGAAAACGGTGTCAGTTCAGGCTCGAGGTCCAAAATGGGAATCTCGCGTGCCTGGCAGTACTCGACGATCTTCCGATGAGCCTCGCGAAACGGGTATTCCGGCCCCAGATTGTGCAGGAACGGAAAGACGACCAAGCGAAAGTCTGTGCCGTGTGTCTTACACAACGCCTGCATTTCATCCAGTTTCAGCGTCATCTTTTTCCAGGGCTCGCCCGAGTAGTACTCTTGAACGAACGAGAAATATCCACGCACATCTTTCAGCGTTGCTTGTCGAACCCGGAAATAGAGCCAATTGAAAAAATACGTATCGCGAAACAGAAAAAAAGTCGGCGAGTGCTTACTCAAGTCCTGGTAGTACGTCCGATGCCGCTCGTGAAATGTCTCGATGTCATTGAGACACAGCACATAGACCGCCGTGTCCACGCGATGGCCGTTCTCAAAAAGCACTTTTAGAATTCCATCGATCCAGAATAAGTCAGTACCGGCGTCGGAGAGATTGGACACGATGACTCGCCCGTTCGAGGCCGGTTCGAGCGCCGCTCGCACGCGATTGCTGAAGCGGTCACGTACGTCCTTCACACCCTGCGCGAATGTAAAACTATCACCAAGGAACACCAAATGCCGCTGGTCTTTGGCAAGCCGCGTCGGGTAGTCGCGGTCATCGCGAATCATCAGCCCTTCGCCAGGACGAATTTCGAATCGATGTTTATCCACATGCAGTTTGAACCACTTTTTCGACACGTTGGTCATATTGAACGAGTCGGAAGCATCATAGACCAACGCAAAATACAACTCGATCGTGGTCAGCAGCGCCAACGCCATCCACGTCGACAGCCCTGCGTTCACCCAACTCAATCGTTTCGGTTGGCCACGCCACTGGCCTCGCAGCCGCAACAGCAACCAAAAGACCAAACCGCCGGCGATCAGCCAGAATACCATTCCCCACAAATAGCCGTCTGACAAATACAACAACACGTCAAGGGTTCCTCGTCCGAACTTTCTTCGCGAGCATCATCGGCGTGCGATGCGGTTTCGTAAAGTCGCCGTCTACAGGTGAGTGCCGCCGACGGCGAGCTTAATCCACTCCGACAGTAGCGAGTTCATCAGACACAGCCGCCACGTCCGCAGCGGACAATTCACCGCGTGCATCTGCGTAACCAACCAGCAAAGCGAGGTCGGCGAGCCGATTGATGCGGCGCGGTATTCCACCGCTGAGCTCCGCGATCTCCACCAGAGCTTCGTCATCAAAGATTGCAGTTCGAGCACCTGAAACTTCCAGCCGAAACTGTATGTATCGCGCTGTCTCGTCAGGTGACAGCGCCTGCAACATCGCTCGGACGGCGAGCCGTTCTTCGAATCGCGGAAGCCGAGCTAATCGGGACAACAACAGCCGATCTCCCAGGAGGATCAGCGAGAATGCTCGTTGCGGTGGCTGCTGAAAATTGAGCAGCAATTCCAATGCCTGCAGTGTCGCCGGGTCGTCGATGAGATGCGTGTCATCGATGACCAGCACGGGGTGGCGTCCTGCGCTCGCGTGCTCGTCCAAGGACCGCTCAATCATTCGCAGCGCTGCACCTCGCGGAAACACGGAGGGTGTTGGCCTATCGGAAACGACAGACTCGCCACCCAGTCGAATCGCAACGTCGGTCAGGAGATCGTCGGCAGACATCTGCGGAAACACCAAGTTGATCCATGGCCCGATTTGCCGGCCCAAGTTATTGGCCAAACGATGTGTGACGAATGTCTTTCCGGCGCCCGTCGGGCCAACGAGCACGCCCGCCCCTTTTTGGTTTTCGATCAGGTAACGAAGCTTCAACAAGGCGGCTTGGTGGGTCTGACTCGGAAAGAAGAACTCCGGTTCGAGCGTGTTCTCGAACGGCCGTCGCTTCAACTGCCAATACTGCGAGTACATGATCGGTGTGTCCCTTGCCGCCATCCTGTGGGAGCAAACATTCGAATCTGATTACCGCATTTCGAGACTGCAGAAAGGACGCTCTGAAATTTTCGCCAATCGGCGTTGCGGCTCGAATTCGATTTGTCCTGTGAGCATGGCGACTCGCGATTCAACGGACGTTGCGGAGGCCAGAACTAGGGCACTTGCCGATTGCTCTCGCGAGCTTTGGTGGTTTGCAGGAGTTACCAATCCCAATGGCCGCAAACGCGGGCTCGACTTCACTCGAGGAAAAAGATCCGTCGTGGGAAGTGGTTCTGCGTCCGAGAGGACACTCAGCGGTTGAGGCTCGGAGCCGCCGCCGATGCGTGCTTCATCGAACCCCGACACTTTGTTGAATTCTGCAAGGTCCATCTCGGTGATTGGGTCATCAAATCCTGGCGTGCCGCTTTTCCAATTTGATATGACGAGCCCGCAAACAAATAAGACGCCAGCAACCGTCGAAACGATCCGCATGCGGCGCGACCGCAATGCTGTGAGCAATCCGTTCGCACTGCTTCTTTGCGGAACCTTTTTGAGCCGCGACGACTTGTCCTCGGATCGCGACTTGGGCGTGGTTTCCGTCAGCTTCGCAGCAAAGAGTTTGCCTGGCGGAGTCGTCTCCGAGTCGGAAAACTTCGCGGTCGGCAGCGCAACGGCTGCTTCGATCGCAGCCAAAATTGTTGGGTCGGTAGTTCCCCTGTCGTGCGGGTCTTCGCACGCGAAAATCGAAAACAACACGGAAGCCGAGCACCCTTCAGGTTTGATTTCGAATTTCGATGGCGATTCAGACACAGTCAACTCCCGCGAGACGAGGATGTCTTTTCGAGAGATCGGCCGCAAATCTGGCAAACTTTGACGATTTTGCGGCTTGGGTGATTTATTCCGCCGAACTAGCCATTGGTTCGACGAAACCTGAATCCTCCTCGAACTCATCCCCACGGATGTTATTGTGCCCTCCCGATGGTCGCCGAATCCCCCTTCATTCTGTTGCTCGCTGATTCGTTTTCGCTGCGCGGAACGAGCGCGTACACGTTGCGTCTGGCTGAACAACTGCCGCAGCATGGCTTTCGAACTCAAATCGTTTGTCCCTGTGCTCGCATGGTGAAAGGCGACCATCGCGACGAGCTACCGATCGAAGAATATCCGCATTTGCTTACACCAGTTTTGGGACAGGTGGTGCGGCGCTGGCTGCTCACAGACCTTTGTGAAGACCCACCCGCGTTGATTCACATTCAGTCGCGGCACCTGCTGCCGTCAGGGACATGGTTATCCAAGCGTCTGGGCTGTCCGTTCGTGCTGACGATGCAGGACTTCCTTCAACCGCGTGAGCGATTGCCGTTCTCAGAGGTTTGGGGGCATCACATCATCACCGTCAGCGAGGTGGTGCGCACCGAATTACTGCACCGCGCGAAACTTAAACCCGAGTTGTGTTCGGTGATCCCCACCGGCGTCGACGTACCGGCAGAGTTACCGCGTCCGATCTTTGAACCGCACCGCACGCCTGTGATCGGGACCGCCGGACCGCTCGAAACGGTCAAAGGCTTTACGTATTTCTTGGGAGCCGCTCAGCGAGTCGTCGCAGCGGACGTCGCCGCCGAGTTTCTGGTGGCCGGAGCCGGTCCCGAGGAAGCCAACCTGCGCCGCCTGGCACGCGAATTGGAGATTGCTGATCGAGTCACTTTCGTACCGAACTTGCTGGACTTGTCGCAGTCGTTGTCGGCGATGGACATTTTTTGTCTGCCGTCCCTGCGTCAAGGACTCGGCACTCTGATGCTGGAGGCGATGGCACTCGGACGACCAGTCATCGCCAGCGACGTCGACGGTGTCGACTCGATCGTCCGGGACAACGAGACGGGGTTGCTCGTACCGCCATCCAACAGCGAAGCCCTGGCTCACCGAATGCTCGAACTGCTTCGCGACCCGTTCCGAGCACGCCGCTTCGCTGACGCCGCGAGCCAAATGGTACGGCGAGACTTCAGCACGGCTCGCATGGCCCAGCAAACAGTCGCGGTCTATCAAAAAGTGCTCGGCATCCATCATGCGGCTGTCGCCTGATGGTTCAAGGCGCAGTCCCACAAGGTGTGAGCGTCAGCCCCCTTGCCACTCCACAAGCCATTTCCAGGTTTTATTTTTTCGATCGAGACCGGCCAGAAGATAAACCGTACCACCATCGCGAAAATTGAACTCAATCCACCAGCAAGGTGGCAATTGAGCAGGCGGCGTCAGATGCCGCACGACTTTCGCGAGCCGCTCTGGAGCATCGGTGGTGATGCGCTCCATCCCCTCGTCCTGCAACCACAGAGCACGCTCCGCCGAGTTCACCGTCCAGACACACGAATACATCGAATCCGTGCGATGTCACCCGGCTTACGCTGCACGAGATCGTTGATGTCCAGCCCATCCAGTTTCCCAGCCAGAGCTTTTCTGATGAGCTGCTTGGTCGGCGGAATAACTTGTTCGCGGCCGCGATTCTTGCGAACAGACTGCACCGTCACCCACATCGCCAAACGATTGCGAAGCGCACGTTTCACAGCGACGATCGTGTCAAAGTCGAGGCCGATGAGTACGGTTTGATCGCGAGTGGTCTTCGCCGCCGACAAGACGCGAACAAGTTCTGGAATCGCGTCGACGCCACACTTCATCTCGATGAACAACCGCTTGCCTTGAGGCACGATTGTGAGGACTTCGGCAAGCGTCGGTATTCGCTCACCGACAAACTGCGGCGACTTCCATGAGCCGACGTCGCGTTTTTTGAGTTTCGCAAGCGTACAATCCTTCACGGCCCAATCCACTCCGCCCGTTCGCAGCATCGTGTCGTCGTGAATCGCAACGAGCTGTCCATCGGCCGTGCGCTGCACGTCGATCTCAGCGGCATCGGCTCCCTGCTGCCATGCAAGCTGAATTGCGGCGAGCGTGTTCTCTGGGGCATCTGCTGATGCACCGCGATGCGCGATGATTTCGGGAGTCATCACGTCCCCTTCGAAAGCACATCCAACATCGCTCGGCAAAAGTCGGGCAGGTCGTCCGGCTTGCGGCTCGACACGAAATGCCGATCGACGATGACCGCGGCGTCGGACCAAATGGCCCCCGCGTTGATCAGGTCATCCTTGATGCCCGGCGAGCCAGTCACCTGTACGCCGCGATACACGCCCGCCGAGATCGGCATCCATCCGCCATGACAAATCGCCGCGACCAATTTGCCAGCCGTCGCGAACTCCCGAATCAACTGCAACACCTTCGGATCGCGTCGCAGCTTGTCCGGCATCCAGCCACCGGCACAGATCACACCGTGAAAATCCGCCGACTCCATCTCAGAGATCAACGCATCCGGCACGCACGGATAACCGTTCTTGCCGACGTATCGCTGGCCGGCCTTCGGCCCGGCGATCGTGACGTGAATCCCAGCCTCGATCAGTCGCAACTTGGGATACCACAGTTCGAGGTCTTCGTAGGCATCCTCGACGAAAATCAGAATGCGGCGGTCGATAAGCGATCGGGGCACGGCAAGCTTTCTCACGCGTCGTAATACATGGTGAACTCAAACGGATGCGGCCGTTGACGCAGAGCATCCACTTCGTTGGTGGTCTTGTACCAAATCCAGGTGTCGATCACGTCTTCTGTAAAGACGTCCCCTTTGAGCAAGAACTCGTGGTCGCGACGGAGCGCCGCGAGGGATTCCTCAAGCGAACTCGGCACTTGGGAAACAGACTTCAACTCTTCCGGTTCGAGGTCGTACAAGTCTTTGTCGAACGGCGGACCGGGGTGCGTGCGGTTTTGGATGCCGTCGAGCGCGGCCATCAGCACCGCACTCATGGCGAGGTAGCCATTGCATGAGGCATCCGGGATGCGGAACTCGAGGCGGCGGCTTTCGGGGTTCGGATTGTGAACTGGGATGCGAATCGCCGCCGAGCGGTTGCGGTAGCTGTAGGCCAGATTGATCGGAGCTTCGAAGCCCGGGACAAGTCGCTTGTAGCTGTTGGTTGTCGGACAGCAGAACGCCATCAACGCTGGTCCGTGTTTAAGAATCCCGCCAATCGCGCACATCGCCAGCTCGCTGAGTCCTCCGTAACCGGAGCCTGCGAACAACGGCGCGCCGTTCTTGAACAGCGAGAAGTGCAGATGCAGGCCAGAGCCGTTGTCGTTCCAGAGCGGCTTAGGCATGAAGGTCGCCGACTTGCCGTGTCGAGCGGCGACGTTCTTCACGAGGTATTTGTAGAGCAACAGGTTGTCAGCGGTACGCAGCAACGGAGCGTATCGCATGTCGACTTCGCATTGGCCGGCGGTCGCCACTTCGTGGTGCTGCCCTTCAACCTCGATGCCGCATTCCATCAGCTTGAGCATGATCTCGGTGCGCAGGTCTTGCAGCGTGTCAGCGGGCGGCGTCGGGAAGTAGCCCTCTTTAAAACGAATCTGGTAACCGGCGTTCGGTCCCGTCGAACCTTTGCCGCGGTTCCATTGACCTTCGACGCTGTCGATATGGTAATACGCTTCGTGCTCGTTCTGATCAAACCGGACATCGTCGAACACGAAGAACTCAGCGGCCGCCCCGATGTTCGCGACGTCGGCGACACCGGTTTGCAGCATGTAGTTCATCGCCTTGCGAGCAACGTTGCGCGGATCGCGCGGGTAATCCTGCCGAGTAGTCGGGTCTTGGATGTTGCAGGTTATCGCCAGCGTCCGGCTGAGGAACGGATCGACGATGGCAGTCTCGGCCACGGGGACCAGCAGCATGTCGCTCTCGTTGATCGACTGCCAGCCGCGGAGCGAACTGCCACTGAAGCCGAAGCCATCCTCGAAGCTGCGTTCTTTCAGAATCTTGGCCGGGATCGTGACGTGTTTCTGAGTCCCCGGAAAATCCATGAAGCGCAGGTCGATCGCCTGGATTTCCCGTTCACGGCAGAGAGCCAGCACTTCGCGCGGTGTCATCGGTCAAGCCCCAATCCCAAGTGTCTGACGAGGTGGCATATCGTAACGGCCATCTGGGAGGAATGAAGAATGCGGACACTTGCCATCGTGGCAAACCCTGCCGACGACGCCCAAGACGGCGACCGCTCCCGGCACAGCGGTTGTGCGCATCCTCCGGTTAACGGCGGGACTTGCCGGTCAAATCTGGCTGTGGAACAGAGTCGATGGCAAGCCCGCAATCCAAGCTGGACGATGAATCTGCCCGGTTGAGAACCGTGAATTGCACGGTTATCATCCCGCTGCGTCGGAGGCTGCCGCCGCCACCGACTTTGCCAAACATGCGGCGAGACACTCGTCGTTAAGGTTTTCTGAATGAGCGAATCAATCACTCTGGAGCTGACCAAAGACCAAAAAGAGATCCTCTTGAAGGGTCTTCGCTTCGTTCGCAGCTCAATCATGCTGGACATCAACGATCAACCGACCGATGCGTCGGAAGAAGAGCGCCGCGCGAACCTTCGCCAGGTGACGGAATTGGCCGAGCACGTTAATCGTGCTCCGGTCATGGCGCACTGAGCACCATGCTTTACGAGCACGTCTGCGTCGAGAGTCTCGCTTGCGAATTGCCGCCTCACGTCGTGACGTCGGATGAGATTGAACAGCAACTCGCTCCGGTTTACGAGCGACTCGGTTTGCCGTTCGGACGACTCGAACTGATGACCGGCATTCACGAGCGACGCTTCTTCGATCGGGGCGTTAGGCCGAGTCAGATCAGTTCGATCACCGCACGCAAGGCGCTCAATGCCTCTGGGCTGAAAGCCGACGACATCGGCCTGCTCATCCACGGTTCGGTCTGCCGCGATCAACTCGAACCGGCAACGGCTAGCGGAGTGCATCACGCGGTTGGTCTTCCGAAGAGCGCCGCGATCCTTGATGTCAGCAACGCGTGTCTGGGATTGCTCAACGGGATGCTCGTCCTGGCGAACATGATCGAACTCGGACAAGTCCGAGCGGGCATCGTGGTCGGGACGGAGGACGGACGCGATCTCGTCGAAGGTACGATCCATTCGTTGTTGACCAGCCCGGACGTGACTCGGCAGAGCATCAAGCTCGACTTCGCATCACTGACGATTGGATCGGGTTCGGCAGCCATCGTGCTCTGTCATCGAGACCTCAGCCGCAGCGGCCATCGTTTGCTCGGCGGAGTTTGTTTGACGGACACCAGCCACCACGAACTCTGTGCCGGCGGAGTGGAATCGGTCACTGCCGATGGCCGACCGCGCATGCAAACCGATTCCGAAGCTCTGTTGCACGCCGGCATCGAGCTCGCCGCTGCGACGTGGGATCGCTTCCAACTGGAACTCGGCTGGCAAACCGCCGAAGTCCAAAAAGTTTTCACCCATCAAGTCGGCAAGGCACACCGCAAGCTCCTATTAGATCGACTGGGCCTGTCGGCAGAGATCGACTTTCCAACCGTCGAATTCCTCGGCAACACGGGAGCCGTCGCTCTACCAACCGCTTTCGCCCTCGGCGTCGAACGCGGGCACGTCGCTCCCGGTGACCGAGTCGCGCTGCTGGGCATCGGCAGCGGCTTGAGTTCGATCATGCTGGGCATCGAGTTGAACGCTAACTAAACCGCAGCGACAGTCAGGACGATCGCCTTCCGAAACTTCGATTTCAAATCCGCTGGAGCGCTCGCCCTGACTGTCGCTTCGGGTTAGTGTGCTGTGTATTCGAAACCCTCCGGCAACGCCGATTGAGGAACCGCTGGAATGAATCACGTCTTTGGTTGCGGTTTGTTTGTCATCGCGATCTGTTCGTGGACCTCGCTGCGCGCCGAAGAGCCAACCGTCGATCCCGAAGCCAACAAATTCTTTGAGTCGAAGGTTCGCCCGGTGCTGGTCGCTCGCTGTCTGAAGTGCCACGGCGAGTCACAGCAAAAGGGCCAACTGCGACTTGATTCGCGTGAAGCTGTGCTCAAAGGTGGCGAGAACGGTGAGGTCGTCGTCATCGGCAAGCCGGCCGAGAGTCTCATCGTCGCAGCCATCAACCGGACGGGGCTGGAAATGCCGCCTGACGCGCCGCTGAAAGAGAACGAGATCGCCGCACTGACCGAGTGGGTTCGACGCGGCCTGCCCTGGCCGACCGACAATGGCAAGTCGCGAGTCCTCACTCCCGGCGGCCAGGGGATCACCGATGCCGATAAACAATACTGGGCCTTCCAACCGATCCGCGATCCAAGTGTCCCCGATTTGAACTCTGCAATTTCAAATCTGAAATTTCAAATTCGCAATCCAATCGACCACTTCATCGCTGCGAAACTCGTGACCGATGGATTTACTCCCGCTCCCGAAGCCGACCGACGCACGCTGATTCGACGTCTGACCTTTGACCTTACCGGCCTGCCACCGACTCGTTCCGAGATTGTCGAGTTTGAAAGTGACTCGCGTGACGATGCCTACGAGCGACTCGTCGATCGGTTGCTCGACAGCCCAGCCTACGGCGAGCGTTGGGCGCGGCACTGGCTCGACCTGGTCCGCTACGCCGAATCGGACGGCTATCGCAAAGACGATTACCGGCCACACACCTGGCGGTATCGCGACTACGTCATCCGCTCGTTCCAAAGCGACAAGCCATTCGACCGCTTCGTGCAGGAGCAAATTGCCGGCGACGAGATCGCTCCAGAAAATCCAGACGCTCTCGCCGCAACCGGTTACTTGCGACTGTCGCTCTACGAATACAACCAGCGCGACGCACGGACGCAGTGGAATGAAATCCTCAACGACATCACCGACGTGACCGGCGACGTGTTTCTCGGCTTCGGCATGGGTTGCGCGCGATGCCACGATCACAAGTTCGACCCGATCTTGCAGAAGGACTATTTTCGTCTGCGAGCCTTCTTCGCCGGCATCCTGCCGCAGGACACACAGCCGCTGGCAACCAAAGCCGAGATCGAAGCTCACCAGGCCAAGCTGTCCGAGTGGGACGCGAAGACCGCCGACATCCGCGCCAAGCTGTCCGAACTCGAAGCCCCGCATCTCGCCAAGTTGAAGGCCAGCGCGATCTTCAAGTTTCCGGCGGAAATCCAAGCGATCCTCAAGACAGATGACGTCGGCAAGTTAGCACCGCTCGACCGGCAACTCTACGACCTGGCTTACCGCCAAGTGCAGTACGAACACGAACAAGTCGGAGCAAAGCTCAAGGACGAGTCCAAAAAGAAATGGGACGAACTGCGAGCGGAACTGAAAAAGTTCGACGACCTCAAGCCCGCCACACTGCCGATCGGTTACACCGTCACGGATGTCGGCCCGATTGCGCCGGCGACGGTGATCCCCGGCGACAAATCCGAGACCGACATCGTCCCGGGATTGCTCTCCGTGCTCGACGATTCTCCGGCCAAGATTCTCCCGGCTCCGAACGCGCCGCGATCCACTGGTCGACGAACCACGTTGGCTCGTTGGCTGACCGCAGCCGACAATCCGCTCACGCCGCGCGTGATGGTCAATCGCATCTGGCAGTACCACTTTGGAAAAGGTTTGGTCGCAACAACCAGCGACTTCGGCCGCCTCGGCGAATCGCCAAGTCATCCAGAGTTGCTCGATTGGTTGGCGAGCCGCTTCGCCGGGCGCGCAACCGTAAAAGACTCCGAGCTCACTCCCTGGTCCTTCAAATCGTTGCATCGACTGATCGTCACATCCGCAACCTACCGGCAGTCGGCAACAAATCCGAACGCCGAACAGCAACAGCTTAAAGACCCGGCCAATCGACTTCTTTGGAGAGCGAACATTCGCCGGCTCGATGCTGAACAAATCCGAGACTCCCTGCTGCTAGTCGCCGGTAAGCTGGATGCACAGGCGGGTGGGCCAAGCGTTCCCGCCTCGAAGCCACGACGCTCGATCTTTACCGAACAACGCCGCAATTCGCCCGATCCGCTGCTGGACGTCTTCGATTCGGCGGACGGTTTTTCGAGCACTCCCGAACGGAATGTGACAACGACGCCCACTCAGGCGTTGCTGATGATCAACAGCAAAGACTCGCTGGCCCATGCCGCAGCGTTCGCTCGCCGCGTACAGTCCGAAGCGGGCAGCCAACGCGATGATCAAATTGTCGTGGCGTACCGCTTGGCCTTCGGTCGCGAACCGAACGGGGCGGAACGTGCTGCCGCCATCGAGTTTCTTAACCAGCAAGCCGCTCGCAACGCGACAGCGGCTTCGTCCACGCTGACAGATTTTTGCCAAGTGCTGCTGAACTCGAACGAGTTTCTGTACGTCGACTGAAGTCTGCGGGGGACTCTTCCCGCCGATACCCGCTGATCTCGATTCAGGCCTGTCGACGCAACACAAGAATCGGACACTTGGCGTGACGCAAGACTCGTTCGGTGACCGAGCCGAGCAGCACCCGCGCGACTCCGTGATAACCATGCGATGGCATCGCGATCAGGTCCGCGTGAGCTTCATCGGCATAGTCGGCAATCATCAATCCGGGATCCCCTTCACGGATGATCTGAGTGACGTCGGAGGCTTGATGGTCAGCCAAGAATTTCGACAACTGTTGAGCTGCCGCTTGCGTTCGTGAGGAAGCGTTCTCTGCGGCCCAACCTTCCGGGAACATCATTGTCGCCGATGGCAATGTGACGTACAGCACATGCAAATCTTTTGGCTGCGCCACCAATTCCATCGCCGTCCGCAGCGCGTCCGCGGAGGCCGTCGAAAAGTCCACCGGAACCACGACAACTTTCTTCGGCAGCCAACCCATGATGTTCTCCCGTCCGTTTGCCCGGCGTTTAGTGAGCCATAAGAAACGCTAGTGGTTTTCCTCGACCCAGTGCAGGGCGCGCCGAAAAAGTTCTTTGCTGTCGGTGATGTTGAGTTTCTCTTTCATGCGGAATCGGTATGTCTCGACGGTCTTAGGGCTGACTTTGAGTCGCGTAGCAATCTCTTGAGTGTCGAAACTGCTGCCGATGAGCTGGAATACTTCCAATTCACGATCGGAAAGACGCTCTTCGGGGCGATGGCCTTGCCCGAGCACGCTGCCGGCCTGAATGCGGATCAGCAATTTCTCAGTCATGGCTTCGCTCAGATAAATCTTGCCTTCCAGAACTCTCCGGATGGCATCCACGATTTTGTCGGTCGCCTGTTCTTTGGTGATGTAGCCCAAGGCGCCGGCTTGCAGCACGCGCTCGGCGTACAATGATTCCTGATACATGGACCAGACCAGCATCCGCACAGTCTCGCCGCGTGCTTTGATGCGTTTAATGAGATCGAGTCCGTTGCCGGTCTTCAGACTAATGTCGATGACAGCCACATCCGGCTTTGTCTCGCTGATGAGTTGCAAAGCCTCCGCCAAATCGGAGGCTTCGCCGCAGACGAGCAGATCGGCGTTCCGTGAAATGCGCAACGCCAGAGCCTCACGGACTGCCGGATGATCATCGACGATCAGAACGCGAGCCGGTTTGGCGGTTTCGTTTCGCGGCATGTTGCTCTCTCCTCAATTCAACGGCGACAAACTCTCTCATTACTGACTTCGACGGAGCACGAGCATTCGTTGGAAGCGTAATCCATACCACGATTCACGCTCGATGTCTCATTCCCGTTGTCAGAGTGCAAGTCACAATCGTCCCTTTAGGTTTGGCTCGATCAATGGTCAGAGTCGCGCCGATCATGTCGGCCCGATTTCTCATGATCCGCTGTCCGAGTCCTTCGCGTTGCGGCAACGGCCATGGTATTCCGCGACCATCATCTTGGATTCGCAGGACGATTTGCAAATCGTCTTGCTGAAGACTGATGCGAACTTCACGAGCCAGAGCGTGTCGTAACGCATTGCTCAGCGCTTCCTGAGCAATATGGAAGAGATGAGTTCCCACGACATTGTCTTCAATCGCGACAGGACGGTCACATTCGAATGTGCAGGAGACGCGCGATTGCAGACCCGTCCGTTCGACCAGATCCGTCAAAGCCACCATGAGTCCCTGCGAGTCGATCGGAACTGGATTCAGGTTTCGGCTGATGGAACGGACCTCTTCGAGCGTTTTCTGCAAATCCCGCCGCAGCTGTTCGGCCAGTTCGCCCGGCGACAGACGGGATAGCTTCGGTGACAACTTGGACTGGTCGAATCCTTGCCGTTGCGGGGCGGAAGCGCATGAATCAGGGGACAACGACTCGACCAAATCCTGGGCCACCATCGTCAACGCGGTGAGTTGCTGCCCCACGCTGTCGTGCAAATCTTGACCGATGCGGCGCTGCTCGAAAGCAGTTGCCTCGGCCACTTCCCGTTCGAGCCGCTTGTTTTCCGAGAGATCCCGAAGTATGCCGCAGAAAAGACCGAGGTGCGTGATCTCGCTCACTGCCAGATCGGCTGGAAATGTCGAACCATCTTTTCGTCGAGCGACCACCTCGAGACTGTTGCCGATGACTCCCGCTAAGCCGTTTTCCGCTTGCATCCAACCATCACCACTCTGCATTTGACCTTCGGTCAGTGGAACAAACTCTTGAAACCGCCGGCCGATCATTTCATCGAGCGAATGGCCGAACATGCTCAGAGCCGCAAGATTGACCGATTCCACTCGTCCTTGTCGGTCAACGGTCAGCACCGCATTGAAATCGTTGTTGAGAATCGCTTGCAATCGTTCTTGCTTGGCGTACAGCACATGCGTCCGTTCGGAGACGCGTTCCTCGAGTTCGTCGTTGAGTTGACGCAATGACACTTCGGTTCGTTTGCGTTCGGTGATGTCGAGACAGGCGCCCACGAGCCTCCACGGAATGCGGCCAGTCGGCGTGTCACGGAACTCCACCTGCCCGTGGGTCGCAAGCCAGCGCACTTCTCCCCCCGGACGAACGATACGTGCTTCGACCCCTTGGCGGCCGTCTCCTGCTGGGTTGATTGCCGCATTAAAGCTTGCGCGGACCTGGCGAAGGTCTTCCAGTTTCACAAATTGAAATCCGTCCTCCAATTTTCGTTCGATCCCGGATTCCACGCCGAGCATCGCGCAAAGTTCGGGTGAATAGCGAACGCAGTCAGTCTCAAAATCGGCGAAATAAGTGCCGATATTGGCCGTCTCATTGGCCAACCGCAGCCTCTTTTCACTTTCACGCAGTGATTCCTCGGCCTCCTTTCGAGCGGTGATATCTATGTGAATGCCAATCATGCGGACGGGCTTACCTGTCGGGCCGTCGATCAACGTGGCGAGTGCGAGAATCCAACGCCAAGAACCATTTTTGTGGCGCATGCGAAATTCCGTTTGGTAGCCGGGCCATGGATTCTCGAGATACCTTCGAATTTTCTCTAACGCTGGTTCGAGATCGTCTGGATGCAAACGCGACTGCCATTCGTCGAACCGATCTCCGATTTCGACTTCCGCATAACCAAGTTGTCCCTTCCACTCACGGGAGTAACGAACAGTGTCTCTGCCGAGTTCCCAGTCAAACAAGCCAACATTCACTCCTTGGATCACGAGCGAGAGACGTTGTTCGCTTTGGCGGAGTTCGTCTTCGATCCGCTTGTATTCTGTGAGATCAACGCCGAGCCCGCCGACAAATCGTTTTCCACTTTCGTCCCGATACGGAAACTTGTGGCACAACCACCAAGACTGCTTGTCGTCAGCCGTTCGCGTTTCTTCGAGAACTTCCAAGGCTCGGTCCGTCTTAAGTACGATCTGATCGTTGGCTCGAAACTGGTCGGCAATCGACTGAGGCAAAAGTTCAAGGTCAGTCTTTCCCTGCCAGTCTTCAAAACGGACTCCAAAATGCCGCTGATGATTCTTGCTGAGAAAAACGTATCGCCCCTCTTCGTCTTTCATCCACCCACAGACCGCGCTGTTATCCAAGAATGATCGTAGTTGCCGCTCCGTGGCACGCACTCTTTCTTCGGCCTGTTTGCGGTCGGAGATGTCATTGATCACCGCCGCCATTTGCATTGGTCGGCCGGTATGATCGTGGATGAGATTGACGACGACGTCTCCCCAAAGATGACCATCTCCCCCTTTGCGAACATAGCGGACTTCGGCGTGATACTCCGAAATATCTCCGCGCCACAAGCGGTTCATCCCGTTGAGAACGGACTCGCGGTCCCCAGGGTGCAGGATGTTCTGGTATGGCGCGTTCAACAGTTCCGCCTGGCTGTAGCCCACCATGAAACAAAAGCGATGATTGACGCGCAGCAGTTGCCCAGTGATCAAGTCAGCCTGGTACATTCCGACTGCGGCACCTTCAAAAGCCGCGCGGTAGCGTAACCCACTTTCGGGTTCATGTTCGTCAACTTGTATTTGCTCCTTAGTGTTCTCAGGCAGCGGTATGCTCGAGTTGACGAGGCTACGCCTGATTGCCACGCTGGTCACCACGGCAACGATTCCGGCCGAGGTCATGAGAAGCAAAGTGACACCAAAGCTGATGCGGATGTCTTGAAGTATCGCTTCCCGGCCGGCGTTGAGACTTTCATCCGTCGGCCAATGCACCAACAACGTCAGGCCACAAAGTCCCAAGAGAGCGAGTGTTGTTGCGAGACCGAGGCTGAGTTTTCTTGAAGTTGTCATGGCTGACTTCGCGGAGATGACCCGTTTGAGCCCGACGGTGTCAGCGGGCTGTCGTTGCTGACGGAGGTGTCGATCTACCCAGGCTCTTGAGGTATGCCAGGAGATCCGCAAAATCGGCCGAGCGAAAGTCCTTGAGCAAACCGCCAGGCATCAACGACTGCGGAAGCGTGCGCCGGGTCTCGATGTCTGACGTTTCGATGCGGATTGTCTGGTTGGTTGAGTTCCGCAATAAAAAGCCCTCTGCCGATTCGTAGACAATCAGGCCGGTATGGACCTTCCCGCGCTTGGTCTCAAACAGAGTCGTTTGGTAGCGGGTCGAGACATCGCGATTTGGCAGCGCGATCGCGACGAACAGATCCTGGCGAGAAAAACGGCTGGTGACACCCGCCAAATCGGGGCCCAGCCCTCGCCGGCCACCGTGACATTGAGCACACGAGCGTTTCTCAAAGAGTTGTCGACCGCGCTCGACATCGCCGGCCGTCCAGTCCACGAGTGCCAGCTGTTCAGTCAACCATGTCAGCGTCTCGGCGTCTCCTCCCAGCGCGCGTGCCGATTCGGCCGGAAACATCTTCGTCAGAAACTCAGTCCAGCGCTGAACCGCTTCATTTTGTGGCCGATAGCCGGGCGGACCAAAAACGAATCCTAAATCTCTTCCGAAGTTTCGAGCCAGTAATTTCGCCGCCTTGTCGCGGATCGGGAATTCCTTCTCATCGGTTCCCAACCGTCGCAACGCCTTCAAGAGCGCGAGCTGTTCATCAGCGGTCTGGTTGGGCTTGAGCGCAGCCAACGCGTTGAGGCAGGCCGTCAGCACTTCCACTCGTGATTCGTCCAAGCCCTCGACGAATCGATCTCGATCCCGTTCCTCCGGCTGCTGAGCGAGGATGACCAGAATCGCTCCACGAACCTTGAACTGCTCCAATTGGCGCCGCAGCAATTCACGATGTTCGGGCTGTTTCGATTCGCCGATCAGAAACACGACATCGTTGTTCCACGGATAATCGGCATCGTCCGTGATCGCTTGGACGTACCGCTCGATGACCTTCGGCAGCAGGTCTTGCGGCAGTTGCGTGAGGAACAAGACGTGCCCCGGCCGACCAAACTCCGGCTGCACGACCAGTTGATCAGCAAGATCGTTGTCGAGCTTCGCCAGCTCGCGATACAGCTCGCCGACGCGATCGTCCCAGTTGAGGTCCTGGTGCATCTTTCGCGCGACGATCTTCGGCTCCAGTCGTACCAAGCCGCGAGCGATCGCCTCCGCCTGTGCTCGATTGCGAGGGGTCAGGATGCGCGCTGCCACCAGCAAATAGTGAATGTCCTCGACCGGATCACTGTCGTCGGTGATCTTTGCCAGCACTTTATCGAGCAACTTCGTGTTTGCGATCGAAAGCATCGTCAGCGCTCGCGCCAACTCGCGATCGACCTCGGGGTCGCCTGTTGGAAACGATTCGGTCAAGCGGACTCGCAACGGATCGAGATCGCGCTCGAAGGCCGACAGGTCGAGTCGCGTCGAATACGCCTCAAACGCCGCAGCCGTCCCTGCGGGGGGCACCATGTCCCCCAACGCCAGTTGCAGCAATCGCGCGGCTTGCAGTTTCAGGCTCGCCGGGTGATCGCCATCGAGCACTCGCACCGCGAGTTGAATGCCATACTTCGTGGAGGCGGTTGATCGTGGCAGATAACCGACGGCGTACATTAACGTTCCTTGCCAACCAGTCTTCACGACCGTTTGTGACAGCGATTGAAAGCTGGCTTGATCCAATCTCGCAACGAGTCGGCTGCCCGTCAGACGATTGAAGCGGTCGTCACCACTGAGTTGCTGCACGATCCCGTTTACGAGCAGCGACCAATCGCTGACGTTCTCAGCCGACAAGATCGCCTCGAGAGCCGCGCGAGCGACGAGTGGATCACGGTCCTGAAGAAACGAATTCGTGACCTCGGCGTCAAGCGGCTTGACGCGTGTGCGTCCCAACGACCAGATCGCCTTCGCGCGCACTTCGGCCGGCGTGGCTTGCGACAAATCCGCTGCTTCGGTTTCGCTGATGCCACCGAACGACTCGGTGAGAACATCGATTGCTCGCAACCGTACGGCTGGTAACAAGGCCTCGTTGTTTGCGGTCTCGACAAACTGCTCGCGGCCGAGCTGCCGAGCCAACGGTTGCCAGTATGCTCGCGACCAACTGCTCAAGGGCTGCGGAGCGGTCAGACACGCGCTGAGCTTGTCGGTCGCCGACGAGTCTTCAGTCAATTCGTCAACCGTCAGTTTGTTTTTTCTTCCCGCGGGATACGACACGCGCCAGACACCGCCGCGAGTCCCTCGGCCACCCACGCTCAAGAACAAACTGCCGTCGGGGCCAACTTCGGCGTCGGTCGGTGCGAAGCCATGATCACCGGCCGACGACAGAAACAGTTCCGGTTCCGCTTTCCAAGCGGATCCTTTTCGCGCGAGCGGCAACGCGAGCACCCGGCCGAACGTCCAGTCGAGCACGAACAGCGACTCGCGGTATTTCTCTGGAAACTGCCGATGCTGATAACAGACGACGCCGGTCGGTGAACCCCGCCCGGCAGCCGCCACCACGGGGGGCATGTCGAGGAACTCATCGGGACGCTTCCAACTTCGCGTTACCCAACCCGCGTGCGATCCCGGCAGCAACTGAAGCACACGCGTCGGACGATACCACGGCAGCGAAACATCACGCTCGTCATCGCTGTCGAATGTGAAAGCATCAGCCATGCGGTTGAACGCGAAGTCGTACGAGTTTCGCAGGCCGTGAGCAACCACTTCGCCACCGCTAAGGTCCGGCTTGAGTCGATACAGCACACCCGCCTCTGGCCGTTTGATCGGCGCGGTCGGCAGCGTGACATATTTGGAATCGATCCCGGTATCGTTGCCAGCGATCAAGTACCACCAGCCATCCGGTCCGCGCTGAATCGAGTGTGCATGATGCTCTCCACCGCACTTGACCTTCAACAGCACATCTGGTGGGCCATCGGCTTTGCCGTCACCATCGCGATCACGAAACCTCAACAGCCCTTCGCCACCAACGGCCAGGAGATCGGGACCGTGCCAGTACATGCCCTGCACTCCGATCGCTGGACCTTCCGCAAAGAGTTCCGCTTTGTCTGCAACGCCATCAGCGTCAGAGTCGATCAATCGCTTGATAAACCCGTTCCCCGCGACGGTAATTTGTCCGCGGGAGTCCATCGTCAGACAGTGAATGTCGTGAGCAAGTGCGTCATCCGCAAACAGCTGCACGTCGAATCCGGCGGGAGCTTTGAGCGCAGATTCCGCAGCGACCAGAGTTTCTCCGCTCGGCCTCAAGCCAACGAGCATCGCAGATGCGAGGACCAGTGAATGAGCCCAACCATCTTTGAGCCGGCGGTCATGGGTGAGCACCTGAGACATCCGAGTCCCTTTGGTTGAAGAGTCCGTTGGGTTATTTGGGCTTGGTCCCGCGACTGTGCGAGGCTTTCGACGGGAGTGAACTTTTCGAGTCGTCGAACGGCGGCTCCAAGCGAGAAAAGAACTCCACCAAGCGACGATCGTACTCATCAGGATTCACTGAACGAGCGAGATTGTGCTTGGCCTTTGCAACCAACCACAATGCTTCCGGTTGACCGATCAAGCGTGTGATCTCCCGTGCGACTCTGGGCATTACGTACGTGTCGCGCTGGCCCGCAATCACGAGTGTCGGTTTGCCAGCCAATTGCGGAAGGACTCGTTCAAGCATCGCATAGCGGCAACGTCGCCGCCGCTGGCTGATCCAGCGTGTGAGCGTGATGGTCACTTTGTAGTGCCATTTGGGAAACAGCTTCGCCATCACTTCGGGAGCGGCGATCGCAACAAACTGTTCAGCGTGCGCCATCATCAGCATTTCCGATCCGAAGGCTCCTTCCGTAGCGACCTGCAACACTTCCGGGCGTTGTGCTGCGACATACAGCGCGGCACCGCCACCTCGACTGATTCCGAACAAACCCAACGGGAGTTCGTTGAGGTCAGGTTGCGAATAAACGTGGTCGATCACTGCATTGAGGTCCATCACCTCGAAGTGCGTTAGCCAATGCAAAGGGACATATCCGGGCATCGAATCACTGTCGCCGTGATTGCGAAAGTCGAAGGTCAGCACATGGAAACCAGCTCGCGACAACGCCGAGCAATACAACATCGCCGATCGGT
>Ga0194132_10000895_pt1 | contig 60995 bp, 60 predicted proteins | sample TA2KigOf80mmetaG_FD_148612 | JGI IMG/M metagenome (GOLD analysis project Ga0194132, IMG submission 148612) | Freshwater microbial communities from Lake Tanganyika, Tanzania - TA2015054 Kigoma Offshore 80m | ecosystem: Environmental > Aquatic > Freshwater > Lake | place: Tanzania: Lake... | reverse complement strand
CAAGCGAGTGAGGCTCCGCGCGGCTTCGCCGCGTGGAGCGAGGGGGCGCGTGCCCCCTCGTGGAGACAAGCGAGTGAGGCTCCGCGCGGCTTCGCCGCGTGGAGCGAGGGGGCGCGTGCCCCCTCGTGGAGACAAGCGAGTGAGGCTCCGCGCGGCTTCGCCGCGTGGAGCGAGGGGGCGCGTGCCCCCTCGTTGCACTACGCCCCCTGCAGCAGCTGCTGTACGGCGAGCCCGGCGCGCGACCAGAACCAGAACGCGGCGAGGCAGCCGATCGCGTATGCGGGCAAGCGCACCGCGCGGGCCGGCAGTGCCGCGAGCGCCGGCCGGGCGACACGGGCCAGCAGCAGGACGGCGAGCACGAAGCCGAGCTGCCCGATCTCGATGCCGAGGTTGAAGGTCAGCAGTGCTACCGGGATCTCGCTCTGCGGCAGGCCGACCTCGCTCAGCGCGCCGGCGAAGCCGAGCCCGTGCAGCAGCCCGAATGCGGCCGCCATCGCCCACGGATGCCGGCGGACCCACGACGCGGGCGCCGGCAGGCCGGCGCGGTCGCCGTCGCGCAGCAGCTCGGCCGCGAGCAGCACGATGCTCAAGGCGATCGCGGTCTCGGCGACCGACTGGGGGAAGCGCACCAGGCCGAGCGTGGCGAGCGTGAGCGTGACGCTGTGACCGGCGGTGAACGCCGTGATGGTCCAGGCCAGCCTCCGACGCCCGGGGACGAGCAGGCAGAGACAGAGCACGAACAGCAGGTGGTCGATGCCGGTCAGCAGGTGCTCGACGCCGAGCTCGAGGTACTGCCGCGCCACGTCGAGTCGCGACTGCCGCTCGGGCACGATCGTCGTCGGACGTGCGCCGTCGAGCAGCTCGCGCACCAGCGTGCCGTCGGCGAGCTCGACGCGCACCAGCGCCAGCGTGCGGCTCACGTCGAGGTCGGCCACGCCCAGCGTCGCCCCGCGCAGGCCGCGCTCGCCGCAGTCGACGGTGAAGCGGCGCTCGACGGCGGCAGCATCGTCGCGTGACGCCTCCTCGCCCACGGGCGCGCACCAGTGGGGCAGGACCGGCGCGAGGTGCGCGCCGGTCGGCCGGAACGCGGAGGTCTTCCAGCGGACCGCGAAGCGGCCGCCTGCGATCTGGCGCAGCTCGAGCAGCGACGGCGCGAGCGGATGTGCGTGTGCCCCGGGCGCGCCGGTGACCGCGGCGGCCGCCAGCGCTATCGTCGTGGCGAGCAGCGCGCGGCGGCCGCGTGGCGCGAATCGCGCGGGCGTCACCCCGGCACCTCGCCGGGAGCCGGTGCGAGCGACACCGCGTAGCTGCGGCGCAGATCGTCGAGCGCGCGGCGGACCGCGACTGCGGCGCGCTCGCGCCGCACCAGCTCGCGCACCTGGTTCGCCACGTCCTCGAGCGGTGCGACGCGGGGCGGCTCGTGCGCCCGGACCAGGACTCGGTAGCGGCCCGAGGTCGAGGTGAGCGGCGGCGTCCAGGCGTTCGCCGGCGTGCGGAACACCGCGCTGGCGAACGGTGCTCCGTACGCGCGCGCGAGGTCGCGCTCCGACTGGGCGGGCAGCTCGCGTATCGAGGCGGGATCGGGTGGGCGCGCGGCCTCGCCTGCCGCCGCGTCGAGCGCGGTCGCGTCGGCGCGAGCCGCCGGCGCGACCGCGATCCGCGCGCGCGCGGGCAGGCGGAAGCGCTCGGCGTTTGCAACGAGCGCCCGGGCGAGGTCGTCGTCGGTCGGCTCCGTGGCGAGCGCCGCCTGCTCGAGCCGCGCGCGCATGCGATCGACCAGGCGGCGCCGTACGACGACGTCCTGCCGCAGCATGCCGCCCGCAAGCGCGTCCGGCACGGCTCCGGGCGGCGGACCGTCCTCGACGAACGCGAGGTTGCCGCTGATCCGGTGTTGCACGACGGCGTCGCCGTGCTCGATCCCGGGCGCAAGCGCCTCGCGGTAGAGGATCTCGTCGTCCACCTCGGCGGCGACGAGTGCGGCGCGCTCGCCTTCGTCGGACGTGCGGCCCGTGATCGCGACCCACGCCCGCGCCGCACCGGCGATGCGCTCCGGGTCGATCACGACGGCGCGCTCGGCCCGGCCCTGCGGCGCGCCCACGTGTGGTGCGATCTCCGCCGCGAGCGCGAGCGCGCCGCCCGCGAGCAGCAGCCGCACCACCGGTCCGCGCGCGCGCGTCACGTCAGGGGCCTGCCTTGGTACCCACCGGCGCGTACCAGATCGGTGACGTCCAGGCGCGCTCCGGCACGGTCTTCGGGTAGCTCGCGTCGCAGCAGCCCTCGAACCCGTCCGCGACGGTCGCCGGGTCCTCGCAGCGCACGCCGGCCGCGTTGCAGATCCACGTGCTCCAGCGGCAGGTCGGGTTCTCGAGCACCCGCGCGTAGTAGAAGGCGCGCTGCGCGGGGTCGAAGTCCGGGTCCTGCCAGACGGCGCAGAGGGCTTCTGCACCCGGACCCGAGGTCGCGCAGGTCGTGGGGTCGACGCCCGCGCCGCTGCGCGCGTCGCCCGCGACGTCGAACACCCGCTCGCGCGCCGCGCCGTTCTCGATCCAGCCCTTGACGATCTGGATGCGCTGCAGCGCTGTGCCCGGACGCTCCGGGGTGCCGCCGTCGCGCTCGGCACGCACGACGAAGCTCGGCGCCGTCGCCGTGCCCGCCGTCGGAGCGCGCAGGTCGCCGCCCATCGGCACGCCGAGCCGGTAGCCCTGCGCGACGAGGTCGGGATCGCCGCACAGGCCCGCCGGCAGCGGTGGCACCGCGTCGTTGCGGAAGATCGCGTTGCGGGGCAGGTTGTCGGTGTTCGGGCCGCCGGTCCACTCGTAGCCGACGAACGTGGTGAAGGTGCAGGCGGCGGTGCGGTCGTAGGCGCCCTCGGCGGCGTCCTGGATCTCGCCCCACGGCGTGCGCGCCGCCTCGAGGCAGCGCTTGCCGTCCTCGCCGCAGAAGTCGAAGCGGCGGATTTTCTTCGGGGCGCCCGAGGTGATCCCGTTGATCCGGTAGAATGCGAGCCGCGGCCAGCGGCGGTAGATCATGCACGTCGGCGAGTCGTGGCCCGGCAGCCCGGGAGTGGCGCAGACGTCGAACTCGCCGAAGAACTCCGCGCGATCGGTCACGGCGGCGAAGTCGAGCGGACGCGACAGTCGCAGCGTGCGGCGTGGCTTGCCGTTGCCGTCGAACGGCTGCAGGCCGACGGCCTCGCCGCGCGCGAAGCGGTAGGCGTCGGAGGGACGGTTGCGCGTGCCCTGGGTGCTCGCGTCGAGCGAGAACGCGGTGTGCACGTGCAGGTCGCCGAAGTAGGGTCGGCGAAGCGGGTCGAAGTGATCGCACGGCGCGCGCTTCTCGGTGCGCACGAGCGGTGGCACGGCAGCGGCGGGGTCGGGTACGGTCGTGATCGCGATCGCCCGGGTGGCGGCCGGCGCCATCGCGAGGGCGAGGGCCATCCCGAGCGCGCGCGCGGTCAGGGCGAGGGCGGGTGCGCGTGCCCGTGCGGCGGTTCCGGTGTGGAGCATGGCCGGCGGCGTCACTGGAAGAGCCGGAGGACGTTCACCGCGTCGCCACCCGCGACCAGCGGCGTGCGGTACACCGGAAGGAACGCCATGCCGAGCAGCGCCGCGATGGCCCCGAGGGCCGCGGCGGAGCGCGCGCTCGCGGAGCGGAGCCGCGCGCGGCCGCGCGTCGCATACCGCGCGACGAGCCACGTCACACCGACGAAGAGCGACGTCTGACCCACGAACAGGACCGCGACGAAGCCCGCCACCATGCCCCCCTCGCTGAGCAGCATCGCGAGCACGAAGGCCGTCAGCTCGCCCAGCCAGAGGGTCGGGACCCGTCCGCCCTCGAACACCCAGTACGGAACGGGCAGCGTCACGAGCAGCGCGAGCCAGAGCATGCGGCGGATCATACTGGTGGACATTGGTGGTGCGTGCTCATCGTGGCGCTCGCGGCGAGTTCTCGTGCGGGCTAGTCACGGAACCACGCGTCCGCGTGACGGGTCAAGGTCCGATGGTACGCCGTCGTGGGAATCTCCGGATGGAACGCGCGGGCGCAGGGTAACGTCCGATGGCACATGCAACGTCACAGCCCGAAGCCGTGTCGGGCACCGAGCGCGCACGCGGCCGCTTCGCGCCGTCGCCGACCGGTGACCTGCACCTCGGGTCTGCGGCGGCCGGTCTCGTCGCCTGGCTGCTCGCACGCTCCGCCGGTGCGAGCTTCGTGCTGCGGGTCGAGGATCTCGACACGCCGCGAGTCGTCCAGGGCACGGTGCAGCGCCAGCTCGACGACCTGCGCTGGCTCGGCCTCGACTGGGACGAGGGCCCGGCCGTAGGTGGCCCGAACGCGCCGTACGTGCAGTCGGAGCGCTGCAACCTGTACGCGGAGGCCATCGCGTCGCTCGCACGCCGCGACCTGGTCTACCTGTGCGATTGCTCGCGCGCCGAGGTGGCGCGCGTCGCGAGCGCGCCTCACGCGGGCGAGGAGGGCCCGCGCTATCCGGGTCTCTGCCGGGAGCACGGCATGCGCGAGCGGGCGTGGAAGCGACCACCCGCCGTACGGCTGCGCGTGCCCGACGACGCCGTGATCACCGTGCGCGACCGCTTCCAGGGCGACTTCACGCAGGACGTCGCGCGGTCGGTCGGTGACTTCGTGCTGAGGCGCGGCGACGGCGTGTACGCCTACCAGCTCGCGGTCGTGGTCGACGATCTCGCGATGCGGATCGGCGAGGTGGCGCGCGCGGTCGATCTGCTCGACTCGGCGCCGCGGCAGGTGCTGCTCGCACGCCTGCTCGGCGGCACCCAGCCGACGTTCGCGCACCTGCCGCTGATCCTCGCGCACGACGGGGCGCGGCTCGCGAAGCGCGCGCGCGGCGTGCCGATCCGCGACCGCCGCGACGCGGGGCAACGGCCGGAGTCGCTGGTCGCGGAGCTCGCTTGCCTGCTCGGCCTGGTCGATGCCGGCGCGAGCGAGGTCGCGCCGCGAGCGCTGCTCGACGTCTTCGATCCGTCGCGGCTCGACGGCCGCCGCGAGGTACGCCTGCCGCCGCCGCGGAACGCTTGACGGTGCGCTAGTCGATCGTCCACTGCGGCTTGCGCTTCTCGGCGAACGCCCGCGGCCCCTCGACGTAGTCCGGGTGGTCCCAGTGCGCGTAGATGTACCGCCAGCCGTTCTCGAGCGCGTCGAAGAGGCCGCGGTCGAGCGCCTCCCACATCGCGCGCTTGCTCGCGGCGATGGTCGCCGGCGAGAACTCGGCGATGGTCGCGGCGTGCTGCTTCGCGCGCTGCAGAAGCCCGGCCCGCGGCACGACCTCGCTCACGAGTCCCATGCGGAGCGCGGTCGGCGCGTCGAGGCGCTCCGTGCCCGCGAGCAGCATCATGCGCATCACCTCGCCGAACGGCATGCGGCGCATGAGGCCGATCGACTCGAGCGCGAACACCTGTCCGACGCGGACGTGCGTGTCGAAGAACGTCGCGTGGTCCGCGGCGAGGATCAGGTCGCCGTCGGCGACGAAGTGCAGGCCGGCGCCGAGGCACATGCCGTTGACGGCCACGATCACCGGCTTGTCGAAGCCGACGTGCAGGAAGTCGGTCGGAGTGCCGCGGTAGTACGGCCCCTGCGACGGGCCTTTCGTGCCCCCGATCGAGCCGGTCTCCGCGGCGTCCTTCAGGTCGGCACCCGAGCAGAAGGCCTTCTCTCCGGCACCGGTGAGGATCACGACGCGGACGCTCGCGTCCTCGCGCGCCCGCCGGAACGCTTCCGGGAGCTCGAGCTTGAGGAGGTTGCGGCTGAGCGCGTTCATGCGCTCGGGACGGTTCAGCGTCAGCGTGAGGACGTGTCCGTCCTGCTCGTACGAGAGATCCTTGAACTGCACGTCGCCTCCGATCGTGTCGTGTCTGAAGGTACGGAAGGCCGTGTCAGGCGAGGTCGTCGCACGAGAAGACCCGCTCGTCGGTCGCCATGGGCATGACCCTCCTTCGCCGCGCCTAGCACGGCAGGGATCGTCAGGTCGACAGATCGGGAACGGGAAGGCCGCGCTCGCGTAGCGACTCCGCGATTCGCAGAGCGAGGTGTCCGAGGGCGAGGAAGCCAACCGAGCCGAGGAAGAGGACCACGGTGTAGACCCAGAGGTTGAAGCGGTCGAAGAGGCCGCCCTGGCAGCCGTAGATCGTGCACCGGCCTCCCAGGGCGAACAGGAAGGCGTTGTGGGTCAGCATCTGCCCGAGGTAGAGGCCGAGCGAGTGGCGCCCGAGCCACGACAGGCTCTGGCGCAAGGGGTCGAGCGGTGACAGCGCCCGCATCGCCGCGAGCAGCAGGATCGTCAGCGGGAGCTCGAGCAGCCGATTGGCGATCGTGGCCCACGCGGTGAAGCGTGCGCGCGTCCCGACCACCGCGAGGATCAGGTAGACGACCGCCGACCAGAGAACCGTCGCCCGGTCGAGCCGGTGCACGAACGGCGCGAGCATCATGCCGAACGCGATGTGCAGGTAGAACCGCGGCGACAGGACCATCCAGCCCGCGAGACCGAGCTCCGCGCGGATGACGTGCATCCAGATCAGCGTCGCGAGCGTGACCGCGCCGCACAGCGCGACCATCCAGCGGATGCCGATGCGGCGCGCGAGCCAGTGGAACAGCGGAAACAGCAGCACGAGCTGGACGATGACCGTGATGAACCACCCGGTGCCGACCTGCTTCAGGTAGCCGAGCGCGTGGTAGAAGGGCAGGCCGATCGTCAGGCGGACCGTCGGCGGCCGGAAGATCAGCACCAGCATCCACCAGACGACCAAGGTTCCCCATGTCGGCACGAGGATGCGCTTGATTCCGCGCTCGTACCACGTCCGGGTGCGGCCGCTCGGGTTGCGGCGCTCGAACCACGCCTCGGTGTTGACGCCGAACAGCACCAGGAAGATCGGCACCGCGTGCCCGAACAGCAGCGTCATCGGCAGCGAACCCTCGCCCAGCGCCGTGGAGTGGATCAGCGTGACGCCGAGGATCGCGATGCCCTTGACCATGTCGATCTCGGGCAGGCGGTCGGCGGGTCGAGACGTCTGCACGGGCCGACGGTAGCGGATCGTTTCCGGCGCGGACAAGGCGACGCCGCACGCGGCGGCAATCGTCGTGCGCCGGAGATGCTCTTGAAGGGGCCGGCGCGATCCTGATAGCTGGGCGACGATCGCGCCGGCTGCATGGCACGGTTCCGGCTGCAGCCGCAGGAGAGCCCATCGAGATGACGATCCATCTGGCGGCAAGCGTGGCGGACCCGCACGCCGACGCACTGGACCTGTTCACCTGAGCGCCGCGCACTCGCGCGGGCTCGCGTTGTTGCTCGCGGCCTGCGTGGCACTGCCCGTCCCGGGTTGCGTGACGGGGGTCGCGCGGCAGGGCGCCTCGCGGGACGCCGCTGCGGCGGTGCCCGCCGAGCAGGTGATCACGCCGGCGGTGCTCGCCGAGCAGGTGATCACGCCGGCGGTGCCCGCCGAGCAGGTGATCACGCCGGCGGTGCTCGCCGCCCCGATCCGCCTCCTCGCGGACGACGCCCTCGAGGGCCGCGGCCCGGGGACGCGCGGCGACCAGCTCGCCCGTCTCTACCTCGCGAGCACGCTCGCGCTGCTCGGGCTCGATCCGGCGTTCCCGGGCGGGTCGTACGAGCAGCCGGTCGATCTGCTCGGTGTCGTGACACGCGCGCCGGCGATCTGGACGTTCCGCGCCGGGGCGCGACGCATGGCGCTCGAGGACGGGACGGATTTCGTCGCGTCGAGCGGCATCGCCGCGGCGCGTGCCGCGGTTCGCGACGCCGAGATCGTCTTCGCCGGCTACGGCATCGAGGCACCGGAGTTCGGTTGGGACGACTTCAAGGGCAAAGACCTGCGCGGCAGGGTCCTCCTGCTGCTGAACGACGACCCGGACTGGGATCCGGAGCTCTTCGCCGGCCCGCGGCGCCTCTACTACGGTCGCTGGACCTACAAGTTCGAGAGCGCCGCGCGGCAGGGTGCGGTCGGCGCGATCCTGCTGCACACGCCGAAGTCCGCCGGCTACCCGTGGCAGACGGTACGCACCTCCTGGAGCGGCGAGAACTCTCGTCTCGCAGAGGTGCCGCAGGGGCGCGGCCTCGTGGTCGAGGCGTGGATCACCGACGACGCCGCGCGTCGGCTCGCCGCTCTGGCCGGGCACGACCTCGACGCGCTCGTCGCCGCCGCGCGCTCGCGCGCGTTCGCACCGGTGTCGCTCGGTGTCACCACGTCACTCGTGCTCGACAACGAGGTGCGCCGCTACGCCACCGCGAACGTCGGCGGCCTGCTTCGCGGCGGCGATCCGGAGCTCGCGGACGAGGTCGTGGTGTTCAGCGCCCACCACGACCACTTCGGCGTCAAGCCCTCGCCGGACGGGAGGCGCGAAATCTACAACGGCGCGCTGGACAACGCAGCCGGTGTCGCGCAGGTTCTCGCCATCGCCCGCGCGTTCACGGCGCTGCCCGAGCGTCCGCGGCGCTCGATTCTCTTCCTGGCGCTCGCGGCGGAGGAGCAGGGGCTGCTGGGCTCCGAGTACTTCGTCAAGCACGCACCGGTACCGCTGTCGCGCCTGGTCGCGAACCTGAACGTCGACGGCGGCAACGTGTTCGGGCGCACCACCGACGTCGGCGTGGTCGGGCTCGGCAAGTCGTCGCTCGACGAGCATCTCGCCGCCGCGGCACAGGCTCAGGGGCGCAGCGTCGCCGGCGACCCGTTTCCCGATCGCGGCATGTTCTACCGCTCCGACCAGTTCAACTTCGCGCGTTCCGGTGTGCCGGCGCTCTTCCCGCGGGCCGGTGTCCTGTACGTGGGCCGTCCGCCGGATTGGGGGCGTGAGCGGGTCGATGCGTGGATCGAGCGCAACTACCACCAGCCGAGCGACGACTGGGATCCGGCGTGGGACCTGACCGGCATGGTGGACGACGCGCGGCTCCTGTTCCGCGCCGGACTCTCGGTCGCCGACGCCGATGTGGCACCGGCGTGGCTTCCGGGCGACGAGTTCGCCCCTGCGCGTCCCGCAGCGAACGGCGCGACGCGCTGACGCGCGGCCGAGCCGAGCGAGCGCGGGGAGTGGGGCACCGGCAAGCTCGGCGTGACGGGGCGAGGGGGGCGCGCCGCTCGCTGCGAGAGCTCGTGTGGCACCCGTCCGCGCGCCGATCTAGATTCCGGGGGGATCGACGAGCGGACCGTGGCCTACACCGTCAAGGAACTCTACTACACGTTGCAGGGGGAGGGTGCGCGCACCGGGCGCGCCGCGGTGTTCTGCCGCTTCACGGGCTGCAACCTGTGGACGGGCCGCGAGGAGGACCGTGCGACGGCGGCCTGCTGGTTCTGCGACACGGACTTCGTCGGCACCGACGGCCCCGGAGGGGGCCGCTTCGCGACCTCCGACGACCTGGCTTCGGCGATCGTCGACTGCTGGTACGAGGCGTCCGACGTGGACGAGGGCGCCCGGCCCTACGTCGTGTTCACCGGCGGCGAGCCGCTGCTGCAGCTTGACGCTGCCCTGGTCCGGGCCTGCCACGCGTCGGGCTTCGAGATCGCCGCGGAAACCAACGGAACGGTGCCGCCGCCCCCGGGCATCGACTGGCTCACGGTCAGCCCGAAGCCCGGCTCCACGCTCGTCGTGACGAGCGGTCAGGAGCTGAAGCTCGTCTACCCGCACGACGTCGATCCGGCCGAGGTCGAGGAGCTCGCCTTCGAGGTCTTCTACCTGCAGCCGCTCGACGGCCCCGACCGCGAGGAGAACACGGCGCGGGCGCTGGATTTCTGCCGCCGCCACCCCCGCTGGCGGCTGAGCCTGCAGACGCACAGGATCATCGGGATTCCGTAGGCGAGCCGCCGGTCGCACTGCGGAGCCTGCCATGCAGCAGCCGATCGCAGGGCGGCTGCTCGACAATCGGCAAAGCCGACTTATGGTCAGGCGCATGGAAAAGATGCGCCTGGTGGCCCTGGACGACACCGTCGTCTTCCCGGGTATGACGGTCACCCTGCCGCTCGAGGTCGGCGATTCGACCACGGTCCTTCTGCTGCCCCGGCACGCCAACGAGTACGCGAAGGTCGGGACGGTCGCCGAGGTGGTCGAGAAGCTCCGCCTCCCGGGCGGCGCCAATGCCGTCCTGCTCAACGGCACCACGCGCGGCGTGCCCGGCCAGGCGGAGACCGACCCGCGCGGCAACCTGCAGGTGGAGGTCGAGGTCCACGCCGACGAGACTCCGCCGCCGAGCCGCTTCCGGAATCTCGAGCGCGAATATCGCGCCGTCGTGGAGGAGATCCTCGACCTGCGCGGCGCCGACGATCGCGTGCGCGCCTTCGTCCGTGCCATCACCGAGCCCGGCGCCCTGGCCGACACCTCGGGCTATGCTCCGGACCTGACGTTCGCGCAGAAGGTCCGGATCCTCGAGACGCTCGACGTCGTCGCGCGTCTCGAGCTGTCGCTCTCGGTCCAGCACGAGCGCCTCGCCGAGCTGCAGCTCAGGAAGCGCATCCGCGACGACGTGGATTCCGGGGCGCACAAGCAGCAGCGCGAGTACCTGCTGCGCAAGCAGATGGAGTCGATCCGCAAGGAGCTCGGCGACGACAACGGCTCGGTCGCCGACGATTACCGCGCGAAGATCGAGGAAGCGGGCATGCCGGACGACGTGCGGGCGCAGGCCGAGCGCGAGCTCGGACGCCTCGACCGGATGGGCGAGCAGAGCCCCGAGTCCTCGATGATCCGCACCTACCTCGACTGGCTGATCGCCGTGCCGTGGTCGAAGCGCTCCGAGGAGAAGCTCGATCCGGTGCACGCGCGAGCCATCCTCGACGCGGACCACGCCGGCCTCGACGACGTCAAGCGCCGCATCACCGAGTATCTCGCGGTGCGCAAGTTGCGTGTCGAGCGCGGCGTCGCGGACGACAAGCGCTCGGGCGTGATCCTGACGCTCATAGGCCCCCCGGGCACCGGCAAGACGTCGATCGGCGAGTCGATCGCGCGTGCAACGGGACGCAAGTTCGTGCGCATGTCGCTCGGCGGCGTGCGCGACGAGGCGGAGATCCGCGGCCACCGCCGGACGTACATCGGTGCGCTCCCGGGCCGCCTCGTGCGCGCTCTGCGCGACGCGGGGACGATGAATCCGGTCATCATGCTCGACGAGGTCGACAAGGTCGGCGCGGACTGGCGCGGTGACCCGTCGGCTGCGCTGCTGGAGGTCCTCGACCCGGCGCAGAACCACTCGTTCCGCGACCACTACCTCGACGTCGAGCTGGACCTGTCGCAAGTCCTGTTCATCGCCACGGCCAACGTCGCCGACACCATTCCTGGTCCGCTGCTCGACCGCATGGAGGTGATCCGCTTCGACGGCTACACGGTCGCGGAGAAGACCGCGATCGCGCGCGGCTACCTGTGGCCGCGGCAGATCGAGCGCAACGGGCTGCGTCCCGAGGAGGTCGCGATCGACGACGACACGCTGCGGTCGATCGTCGCGGACTACACCAGGGAGGCAGGCGTGCGGCAGCTCGACCGGGAGCTTGGCACGGTGCTCCGCAAGGCGGCGACGCGCATCGCGTCGAGCGAGGCCACGCCGCCGATCGCGATCGACACCGCGTTCGTGCGCGACTCGCTCGGTCGCCCGAAGTTCTTCCAGGAGGCGGCGAGTCGCACCGCGATGCCCGGGGTCGCGACGGGTCTCGCCGTGACCGGAACGGGCGGCGACGTCCTGTTCGTCGAGGCCGCGGCGATGCCGGGCAACGACGGGCTCGTGCTGACGGGCCAGCTCGGCGACGTCATGAAGGAGTCGGCGCGCATCGCGCTCAGCTACGTTCGCAGCCACGCCGGCGAGCTCGGCATCGACCGTGCGTCCTTCCGGAGCCGCGAGTTCCACATTCACGTGCCGGCCGGAGCGACGCCGAAGGACGGTCCGAGCGCGGGCGTGACCATCGTCACGGCGGTCACGTCTCTGCTCAGCGGGCGTCCGGTCAAGCACTCGCTGGGAATGACCGGAGAGGTCACTCTCCAGGGCCGGGTGCTGCCGATCGGCGGGGTGAAGCAGAAGGTGCTCGCGGCGCACGCGGCCGGCCTCACCGACGTGATCCTGCCCGACCGCAACGCGGCGGACCTCGAGGAGGTCCCGGCAGAAGTGCGCGAGCGCATGCGCTTCCACCCGGTCTCGTCGATCGATGAGGTGCTGGCGATCGCCCTGGCGCCGGAGGGGGCCGCGATGGCCGCGTGACGGCGGCACCCCGCGTGCGGAAAACGCCCCCGCCGGCTGTCGCGATTCGAGGCCCCGAGGCTCGCTCGCGGACACCGGGCGGGGGCTCCCGCCTGCGGTCGGGCGGGTCGGCGCCGCAGCCGCGGGACGCGCCGCACGGCCGACGGCTTGCTTCCTTCGAGTGCATGTCCAGCTTCCGCCTGCAGGCCAGCGCCGTTCTCGCGTCCCCGCGAGACCTCGTGTGGAGTCGCCTCGTCGATCGGGAAGCGGTGGCGGGATGGCTCGACGACGTCGACATCTCCGGCTCCCCGGCGCGTCTCTCGACGCAGCGCGCCAGCAGGGCGTGCTGCGGTGCGGTCGAGGGGCTCGTGCTCGAGATCGAACGCGAGCGCCGACTGCGGGTCCTTCTCCGAGCGCCATGGCGCTTGCTGCGCGAGATCGAGCTCGATCTGACCGTTCGTCCCGAAGACGTCGGCACGCGCCTGTCGGTCCACGCGACCTATCACCTGAGCTGGCGCGGGTGGCTGGTCCGGCCCCTGGTCCGACTGCGGGCCGACGTCGCGCTGCGCCGGGCGGCTCGAGCCTTCCGCGCCGCAGTCGACGCCGAGGCGACACGGCGCCGCCGGCGGGCCGCTCGCGCCACCGCCCCCGGGGCGGTCCTCCGTCCGGCATCGCCCGACGCGCTCCTGCTGCGCACCGCGATCTGATCCGGCGTCCCTCCCGCCGTGGCATCGTCGGCGCGGCACGATATAAAGACCCCATGGCGTCGTACCGCGACGAGACACACGTCAAGTGCCGACTGGCATTGAAGAACCGGCGCGGTCGGTCCGTCATAGGGTCACGGGGCTCGTGCCCCGACCGGAGGAGAACTCAGCGATGGTGAAGCGGATCTTCCTGTTCCTGGCGGTGAACGTCCTGGTCCTGGTGACCATCTCCGTGCTGCTCAGCGTGCTCGGCATCCAGCCGTACCTCAGCGCAAACGGCATCAACTACGAGTCCCTGCTCGCCTTCTGCCTCGTCTGGGGCATGGGGGGGGCGTTCATCTCTCTCGCCCTGTCCAAGGTGATGGCGAAGATGATGATGGGCGTGAAGGTGATCGACCCGAACACCAGCGATCCCGCTGCGCGCGCCCTGGTCCGCACGGTGGAGCGGCTCGCGCAGGCGGCCGGGATCCCGACCCCGGAGGTCGGCACCTACGAGTCGCCCGAGGTGAATGCATTCGCCACCGGGCCGACCAAGCGCAGCTCGATCGTGGCGGTCTCGACCGGCCTTCTGCAGCGCATGGACCAGCCGGAGGTCGAGGGTGTGCTCAGTCACGAGGTCGCGCACATCGCCAACGGCGACATGGTCACGATGACGCTCATCCAGGGTGTGGTGAACGCCTTTGTGATGTTCCTGGCGCGCGTCATCGCGTTCGCCGCGGCACAGTTCTTCTCGCGCGACCGCGACGAGGGCGAGGGCTTCTCCTACGGGATCTACTTCGTCGTCCAGATCGCGTTCGAGGTCGTCTTCATGCTGCTCGGCACGATCGTGATCGCGTGGTTCTCGCGCATGCGCGAGTTCCGTGCGGACGCGGGCGGCGCGCAGATCGGCGGCCGCGAGCGCATGATCGGTGCCCTCGAGGCGCTGCAGCGCACCGTTCAGATCCGCGATCCGCGCCCGCAGGAGGCGGTCGCGACCCTCAAGATCTCGAACCCGAACGGCCTGATGCGCTTCTTCGCGACGCACCCCCCTCTGGAAGAGCGCATCGCGCGCCTGCGCTCGGCCGCCTGAGAGCCGCGCCACGCGACGACCGTGATGGACGGGGGCCTCCGGCGAGTGCCGGGGGCCCCCTTTCTTTCGCCGGGCGCCGGAGCGTCGCTCAGCGGAACGCGGGGATGACGCGTTCCGCGAACAGCTCGAGCATCGCGACCTGCGGGTTTCGGCCGAAGCTGATCACGAAGCTCGTCGCCCCCATGTCGATGCTCTTCTGCACGCGTTCGATGCACTGTTCCGGCGTGCCGGTGATGGCGAGGTCGTCGCCACCCGACAGGAACGGCAGCTCTGCCCGGACCGCCTCGGATGCCCGCCGCGCCTCGTCCTCGCTCTCGGCGATCGCGCCGAGCGTCTGCTGCGAGACCTCGATGGTCTCGAAGTCGCGCTTGACGTTGTCGCAATGTGCGCGCAGCGCGTCGATCTTCTTCGGCAGCTGGCGATGCGCCCAGCCGAGGTTGTTCCAGATGGCCGCGTGCTCGGCGACGATGCGCAGCAGCACCCGCTCGCCGGTGCCGCCGACGAGGATCGGTGGATGTGGCTCCTGCACGGGGCGCGGGCGGCAGAATGCGTCCTCGATGTGGAACTGCTCGCCGAAGAACGTCGCCGGCTCCTCGGTCCACATCTTGCGCAGGATCGTCAGCGATTCGTCGAGCTCCTTGAGCCGTGTCCCGATCGACGGAAACGGGATGCCGTAGGCCTGGTACTCCTGCTGGTGCCAGCCTGCGCCGATACCGAGCACGAAGCGGCCGTTCGAGACGTGGTCGAGCGTCGCGGCCATCTTCGCGAGCACCGCAGGATGGCGATAGCTCACGCACAGCACGAGGTGGCCGAGCCGGATGCGGCTGGTCAGCGCCGCGAGCGCCGTCAGCTCGGTCCAGCCTTCGAGGATCGGCTGCGTCGCGTCCGGGATGCCGAAGAAGTGATCGACCGCCCAGATGGAATCGTAGCTGAGGCGATCACAGGACCGAGCGACCTCGACCGCGTCGTTCCAGGTGCTGCCGTGCTGCGGCAGGCACACGCCGAAGCGGATCGGATGGCGAGGCATCGCTCGCGTTCTCGTAACAGGTCCGCGCCGGGGTGTGCCAGCGCGGTCGCGCGGGGCTGCGGCTGTGCTCAGTCCTTCTCGGCCGCCTCGTCCTCGGGATCGGGCGGATCGAGGGGTAGGTCGAGGAGGGGCTTGGCGCGCAGCATCTCCGCGACGGCCGGAACGGCCTTCTGCAGCGTATCGAGGCGCGCCGTGGCGCCGCCGACCTTGCGTGCCAGAAGGTCCTCGTACGCGTCGACGCTCGCCTTGAGCTGGTCGGCGCAGTCGTCCTTCACCGTGCCGTCCTCGCGCAGGTTCTCGTTGATCTTGTCGGCGAGCTCGTCGAGCTTCTCGCCGGACTTCCGGCCGAGCTTCGTGCCGACGCGCTCCGCCCACAGCGCGTGGAACGCGCGCGCGGCCGGGACGTCGCGGCGCAGGCCCGAGCTGAGCGCGAACAGGCGCTCGGCGACCGCGTGCAGCGAGTTCATGCCGCGGCGGCTGTGGAACGCGTTGAGGCGCGCGAGCCGGTCGCGCAGCTTCTCCGGCGTCCCGCCCTCGGCGAGGAGTCCAAGGCAGCTTTCGAATTCGTCGAGGGAGAGATTCGCCATGATCCGGAGGGTGTAGCGACCCCCCCGGGGCGTCTCAAGGACGGCCCGGCACGGTCCTGCGTCTTGAGGAAGCGCTCTGGCTGGCCTATCGACAGTGCCGGATGGGGCTCTTCTTCCTGCGCAGGCTGCTGCAGATGGTGCCCTTGCTGGTCGGGATCACCTTCTTGTCGTTCCTGATCGTGGATCTCGCGCCCGGCGACTTCTTCTCGAGCCTAGCGCTCAACCCCTCGATCTCGCCCGAGGCGATCGAGCAGATGAAGCAGAGCTTCGGCTACGGCGAGCCGCTGCCGGCGCGCTATCTCGCGTGGCTCGCGCAGGCCGTGCAGGGCGATCTCGGGCTCTCGGTGGCACACCGCGTGAGCGTCCTCACGCTGATCGGTCAGCGCGTGGTCAACACGCTGATCCTGTCGATCTCCGCGCTGGTCGTGACCTGGCTGCTCGCGATCCCGCTCGGCGTCGCGGTCGCCGTGCGCCGTGGCCACCTCTCGGACAGGGTGTTGTCGCTGCTCGGGTTCCTCGGCATGTCGCTGCCGAACTTCTTCCTCGCGTTCCTGCTGCTGCGCTTCGCGCTGCTGACCGGCTGGTTTCCCGTCGGTGGCTCGGTGTCGTTCGACTACGAGGACCTGTCCCCGTCGGCGAAGCTCCTCGACCGCCTGCACCACCTGATCCTGCCGACGATCGTGCTCGCCACCAGCGGCATGGCGAGCCTGATGCGCCTGATGCGCGGCGCGATCCTCGACCTGCAGCGTGCCGACTTCGTGCGCACCGCCCGCGCGAAGGGGCTCGCGGAGCGCACGGTGCTCTTCAAGCACGTGCTGCGCAACGCGCTGAACCCGTTCATCACCCTCGCCGGCTACGAGCTCGGCACGCTGCTCGGCGGCGCTGCTCTCGTCGAGAGCGTGATGAACCTGCAGGGGCTCGGCTCGCTCATGCTCGAGGCGGTGCTGGCGCTCGACATCTACCTCGTCATGGGCTCGGTGCTCATCGGCTCGCTGCTGCTGCTTCTCGGCAACCTGCTGGCCGACGTGGCGCTCGCCTTCTCGGACCCGCGGATCGAGCTGGGCGCGTCGAGGACACAGTGATCGAGCCGGGCGGAGGGCTCGCGGGTGACTCCAGCGGCGCACCATCGCGCCGCTGGCGGTGGCGCGCCGGGCTGAGCGGCGCCGTCCTGCTCTTTCTGTACGGGGTCGCGGCACTCGCCCCGTGGATCGCCCCGTACGAGCCCGGACGGCAGTTCCGTCGCTCGCCGAACGCGCCGCCGATGCGGCTCCACGTCGCGCCGCCGTCGGCGTGGGCGTCGGAGGGGCTGCTCTACGTGCACCCGCAGCGCATGGTCGACAGCCTGCGCCGCCGCTACGAGACCGATCGCGACCGCCGCATCGCGCTCGGCTTCTTCACGCGCGGCCACCTGCTGACGACGGCCGACCCGGCACAGCACTTCTTTCTCATCGGCAGCGACGCGCTCGGACGCGACCTGTTCTCGCGGCTCGTGTACGGCGCACGCATCAGTCTTTCTGTCGGCATCGTCGGCGTGGTGATCAGTCTCGGCATCGGTACGCTGGTCGGCGTCGTCGCCGGCTACGTCGGCGGCCGCACCGACGACTTGCTGATGCGCCTCTGCGAGGTGATGATGGCGCTGCCGTCGTTCTACTTCCTGCTGGCACTCGCAGCGGTGATCCCGCCTGGGCTGTCGTCGGCACAGACCTTCGTGCTCATCGTCGTGCTGATGAGCTTCATCCGCTGGGCCGGCTTCGCGCGCGTGATTCGCGGCATGGTGACGTCGATCCGCGAGCTCGAGTACGTGCAGGGGGCGCGCGCGCTCGGCGCCGGTCGCGCGCGCACCATCGTCCGTCACGTCGTTCCCGCGACGCTCGGCTACACGACCGTCGCGGCGACGCTCGCGATCCCGGGGTTCATCCTCGGCGAGAGCGCGCTGTCGCTGCTCGGCCTCGGCATCCAGGAGCCGAGCACGAGCTGGGGCTCGCTGCTGAAGGACGCGAACAACCTGACGAACCTCGACAAGTACCCGTGGATCCTCGCGCCGGGGGTGTGCATCGCGATCACCACGATGGCCTTCAACTTCCTCGGTGACCAGCTGCGCGATCGCCTCGACCCGCGCGCGGAGGCGCGCCCGTGAGGAGGGCGGAGCATCCGGTGCCCGGTGTGGGGCCGCTGCTCGAGGTGCGCGACCTCGTGGTCGAGTTCGAGACCCCGCGCGGCACGGTACGCGCGATCGACGGCGTGAGCTTCACGATCGCTCCCGGCGCGACGCTCGGGCTGGTCGGCGAGTCCGGCTGCGGCAAGAGCGTCACTTCGCTCGCGATCCTGCGCCTGCTCGACGGGAGCGCGCGTCTCCGCTCCGGTACGATCCGCTTCGAGGGCCGCGATCTGCTCGCGCTGCCCGAGGCCGACATGCGACGGCTCCGCGGAGCGCGCATCGCGATGATCTTCCAGGAGCCGTCGACGTCCCTGAATCCCGTGTTCACCGTCGGCGCGCAGGTGGCCGAGGCGTTGCGCCTGCACCGTGGGCTGTCGCGGAGCGACGCGTGGGCCGGGGCCGTCGACCTGCTGCGCCTGGTCGAGATCCCCGACGCCGAGCGCCGCGCGCGATCGTACCCGCACCAGATGTCGGGCGGGATGAAGCAGCGGGTGATGATCGCGATGGCGATCTCCTGCGAGCCGGCGTTGCTGATCGCGGACGAGCCGACCACCGCGCTCGACGTCACCATCCAGGCGCAGATCCTCGACCTGCTGCGAGACCTCAAGGACCGGCTCGGCATGAGCCTGCTGCTGATCACGCACGACCTCGGCGTGGTCGCGGCGGAGGCCGACGAGGTGGCGATCATGTACGCAGGGCGGATCGTCGAGCAGGCGCCCGCCGGCGCGTTGTTCTCGGCACCCGCGCACCCCTATGCGCAGGCTCTGCTCGCGTCGCTGCCGCGGCTGGAGCACCGTGCCCGGCGTCTCACGGCCATTCCAGGCCGGGTGCCCGACCTGCTGGCGCTCCCGTCGGGGTGCCGGTTCCGCGACCGCTGCGCGCGCGCGGCGGACCGCTGTGCGCAGGAAGACCCGGCGCTGCACGCCGTCACCGCGCAGCGCTTGGTCGCGTGCCACTTCCCGCTGCACGGAGGCGGCCAACCGTGAGCACGGAGCGCGCGGCGCGCCCGACCGGTCGCCCGCTCGTCGAGGCGCGGCGCCTCGTCAAGCACTTCCGCTCGGGCGGCGGTCTCCTCGGCGGAAAGCGCGAGGTCGTGCACGCGGTCGAGGACGTGAGCCTCGTCGTGCACGAGGGCGAGACGCTGGGTGTGGTGGGAGAGTCGGGCTGCGGCAAGTCGACCCTCGGCCGCCTCCTGCTGCGTCTGATCGAGCCGACGTCGGGCACGGTCACCTTCGATGGTCGCGATCTCGGCGCGCTGCCGGCGCGCGAGCTGCGACGCCTGCGGCGCGAGATGCAGATCGTCTTCCAGGACCCGTACGGGTCGCTCGATCCGCGCATGAAGGTCGGCGCGATCGTCGCCGAGGGACTCGAGATCCACGACCTCGCGCGCGGCGCGGCGAAGCGGGCGGAGGTCGAGCGGCTGCTGCTGGAGGTCGGGCTGCGGCCGGAGCACGCCGGGCGCTACCCGCACGAGTTCAGCGGCGGGCAGCGCCAGCGGATCGGCATCGCGCGTGCGCTGGCGGTCGGGCCGCGCTTCGTCGTCTGCGACGAGCCGGTTTCCGCGCTCGACGTGTCGGTGCAGGCTCAGGTCATCAACCTGCTCGCCGATCTGCAGCAGAAGCACGCGCTCGCCTACTTCTTCGTCGCGCACGACCTGCGCGTGGTCGCGCACCTGAGCCATCGCATCGCGGTCATGTACCTCGGCCGCGTGGTCGAGGTCGGGACGACCGCGCGCCTGCTCGAGGAGCCGCACCATCCCTACACGCGGGCGCTCCTGTCGGCCGTCCCCGAGCCGGACCCCGCAAACCGCGCACAGCGCATGGCCCTCGCCGGAGACGTGCCGAGCCCGATCGCACCGCCGCCGGGGTGCCCGTTCCACCCCCGCTGCGCCTTTGCGGAGGCTCGCTGCAGGGTCGATCGTCCCGCCCTCGAGGGCGATGCGGCGCACGCGGTCGCATGTCATGTCTTTCCCTTGCCGCCCGCGCAGGTCCTTCCCGTGCCACCCGCGCAGGTCCTTCCCGTGCCACCCGCGCCGCGTTGAGGCCCTTTACCGCGTCGCGCCCGTCCTACAGGATCACCCGATGGCGAAGATCGCCGACCTCATAGCAGCCGGACCGACCCTCTCGTTCGAGTTCTCCGCGCCCCGCGACCCGGCGGGAAACGAGCGCCTGGAGCGCGCGCTCGAGCGCCTCGCCCGGCTGCGGCCGAGCTTCATGTCCGTGACCTACGGTGCGGGTGGATCGACGCGCGGCCCGACGGCCGAGGTGGTGTCGCGCATCCAGCATGGCCTGCACATCACGGGGATGCCGCACCTGACGTGCGTCGCGCACACGCGGGAAGAGATCACGACGATCATCGACCGCTACCGGGACGACGGCATCGAGAACCTCCTCGTCCTGCACGGCGACCTGCCCGAGGGCACGGTGGACGTGCCGACCGGCCACTTCCACCATGCGATCGACCTCGCCGAGCTGGTGCGCCAGCGAGGGCCGTTCTCGGTGGGCGTGGCAGCCCATCCCGAGGGCCACCCGCGGGCGAGCAGCCGGGAGGACGACCTCGCGCACCACGCGGCGAAGCTCGCCGCGGCCGACTTCGCGATCACCCAGTTCTTCTTTCGCGTCGAGCACTACGAGCGCTTCGTGGAGGAGCTCGCGAAGCGCGGCGTGCGCACGCCGGTGATCCCCGGGATCATGCCGCCCACCAACGCAGAGGGCGTCGCGCGCATGTCGGCGGCGAATGCGACCGAGTTCCCCGACGAGATTCGCACCCGGCTCGAGAAGGCGGGCAACGACGTCGCCGCGCGCCGCGAGATCGGCGTCGATGTCGCGACCAGGCTCTGCGAGCAGCTACGCCGTGCCGGTGCCCCGGGCGTGCACCTGTACACGATGAACTTCGCCGAGGCGTCGCTCGGGGTGGTGTCCGCGCTCGGGCTGCGCTGACGTTCTCTGCGACCGGCGCGCGTCGCTCAGGCTTCGCGCGCCTTGGCGTGCCTGGCGGACTGCGCTGCGGCCATGGCCGGCGACCGCTTGCCGATGGAGCAGCGGCCCTCGAAGAGTGCGCCCGCGTGAACGACGACGCGCTCCGCCTCGAGCCCGCCGATGAGCCTGCTGCCGGGCTTCAGCTCGACGCTGTCGCTCTGGCACACGCTGCCCTCGATGGTGCCGAAGAGGACGAGGCTCTGCGCCCGGACGTCGGCGCGCAGGTGCGCGGTGGGGCCGACGACCAGGAGCGCGTCGGCGCGCACCTCGCCCGTGAGGCGCCCATCGATGCGTGCGTTTCCGGGAAAGGAGATGCGGCCACTGATCGCGACGTCGGCCGCGATCTCGTGCTTGAAGCGCTCGCCGGAATCGCCCGCCTCGGCGACCGGACCGGACGCGCGCTCGGGGCTCACCGCCGCGCCCCGACCTCCTTGATGCGCGCCGCCTTGCCGGAGAGCTCGCGCAGGTAATACAGCTTCGCGCGCCGGACCTTGCCGCGCGTGGTGAGCTCGACCTTGTCGATGCGCGGCGAGTGCACCGGGAACGTGCGCTCGACGCCGACGCCGTACGATACCTTGCGCACGGTGAACGTCTCGCGGATGCCGCCGTTGCTGCGGCGCAGGACGGCACCCTCGAACACCTGGATGCGCTCCTTCTCGCCCTCGACCACCTTCACGTGGACGCGGACGGTGTCGCCCGGCCGGAAGGCGGGGATGTCGCTGCGCAGCTGTTCGGCTTCGATTGCGTCGATGACGGTCATCTCGAAATTCCTTCTAGGCAGATCTGGATCCAGGCGACTCAGCGCGGACGTGTCAGGCGGTCGAGGATCACGGCAGCCGCCGATCGCACGGAGAGGTGATTGTAGCCGTCGACGCCGTGAACCGGCTCGAGGTGCGCCTCGCAGCGATCGAAGACCTCGTCGCACATACCGTATCCCGTTCCAAAAAGCAGCAGCCAGGCGTCCTCGCCGTCCGCGAGGTGCCTGGCCAGTTCGTCGTAGCGCATTGCCCCGGAACGCTCGCGGGCCGTGGTGGCGACCAGGCGCGGCATGCAGCCGCTGTCCTGCTCCACCGCGGCGATGACGTGGTCGAGGTCGGGCTCGACCTCCACACGCCCCAGCGCCTCGTGGCGGGAGGGGTTGTAACGACTTCCGTACCCACTTCGCCAGTGCTCGACGATGCGCTCGGCGAGCGATCGGAGGCCCGGCACGGGGTGGACCACGTAGAAGCGGCGAACGCCGAAGGTCCGGCCGGTGCGCGCGATGTCGTGCACGTCCATGTTGGTGATCGACGTGGTGACGGTCGCGCCCTGCCGGTCGAGCACGGGGTGGTGCACGAGTGCCAGATAAAGGCTCGATTTCACTCGTGTTTCTTCGGCTTTGCCGGCGCCGGAGCCGAGTCTGCAGGCGCGCCGGTGCCGGTCCGCATGTCGGGCCGGCGCTCGGTCGTCGCGGCCTCGGCCTGCGCCCGCCGCCAGCGTGCGATCTCGGCGTGGTTCCCCGACAGCAGGACGTCGGGCACGCGCAGCTCGCGGAACACCTCCGGGCGCGTGTACTGCGGGTACTCGAGCAGCCCCGCGGCGAAGGACTCCTCGTGCAACGAGCCCTCGTTGCCGATCACCCCCGGGATCAGGCGCGAGACCGCTTCGATGACGACTGCCGCGGCGGCTTCGCCGCCGGACAGCACGTAGTCGCCGATGCAGAGCTGCTCGTCGATGAACGAGCCGATCCGCTCGTCGACACCCTCGTACCGGCCGCAGACCAGGACCAGCGAGGGCAGCCCGGCGAGCCGGTGCGCGACCCCCTGCGTGAAGCGGTGCCCGCGCGCGCTGAACAGCACGCGGTGAGCGCCAGGCGGGCTGATCGCCTCGAGTGCCAGGGCCAGCGGCTCGATCTTCATGACCATGCCGTGCCCACCGCCGTACGGTGTGTCGTCGACGGTCCGGTGCTTGTCGGTGGTCCAGTCCCGCAGCTGGTGGAGGTGCACCTCGAGCGTGCCACGAGCGACCGCCTTGCCGAGCAGGCTCGTCGACAGGACCCCGGAGAAGTACTCGGGGAAGATCGTCAGGACTTCGATGCGCATGGCCCGGGCGTCAGGGGTCGATGAGTCCTGGCGGTGGGTCGACGATCGCGACCCGGGCGGCGAGATCGATCTCGCACACCACCGGTTCGACCGCGGGCAGCAGGATCTCGCGCGGCTTTCCGTCCGCGTGGCCCCGGCTGTGGATCACCCAGACGTCCTGGGCGGGCAGCGCCATGACCTCGGTCACGGTCCCCAGGTTCTCGCCCGCGACGGTCCGGACCTCGAGGCCGACGACCTCGAAGTGGTAGACCTCGCCTGCTCCCGCGGTGGGGACCAGATCGGTGTCCGCCTCGACGAAGCTGCCGATCCAGGGCTCGAGGGCGGTCAGCGAGTCGATGCCTTCGAACCCGAGCAGGAAGTGCCCCTTGTGGCGCCGGTTCTCGCGGATGCGGAACGACGTACGCCTGCCCGAGCGCTCGTGGACGAGCCAGACCTGCTTGCAGGTCGTCAGCGTGGGCGAGGCCGGGTTGAACGGCTTCACCCGCGCCAGGCCGCGCACGCCGTGACCGGCTACGAGCTTCCCGACGGGGAGGCTGGAGGCGGCTCCAGGAGGGGGGGCGGTCGTGGAAATCTGCGTGACGCTTACTTGTCTTCGATGATCTCGAGGACGACCTTGCGGTTCAGGCGCGAGGCCGCTGCGTTGACCAGGGCGCGGATCGACTTGGCCGTCCGGCCCTGCTTGCCGATGATCCTGCCGAGATCCTCGACTGCCACCCGGAGCTCGATGACGGAGGCCGTGTCGCCGATCGTCTCCTTCACTTCGACCTTGTCCGGGTGGTTGACGAGGTGTTTCGCCAGCATCTCGACCAGCTCTCTCATGGTCAGCTCTCGGAGGCCTTGGCTGACGGGCTGTGGCCCTTCCAGCCCGCCTTCTTCATGAGGCGGGCGACGGTCGGGGTCGGCAGCGCACCGTGGCGCACCCAGGTCTCGATCTTGTCGAGCTTCAGGTTGATGATCGCCGGCTCGCGCGTCGGGTCGTAGTGCCCCAGCTGCTCGATGAAGCGGCCATCGCGGGGCGCCTCGGTCGTGGCCGCAACCACGCGATAGAACGGGTGCTTCTTGCTCCCGTGCCGGGTCAGGCGGATTCTCGTTGCCATCAGCTTCTCCTTGCGTCCTCGTAGGTCGATCGTGGCTCGCCCGAACCCGAACTCGGGCCCGGCACCGCAGCGGGTACCAGGAGGACCCGGGCCTCCGGCCCGCAACCGCTGTTGTTAACGCCCGCCCTGCAGCTGGGCAAGAAGCCCCTTGCCGGCGCCCCGACTCAAGGACTTCATCATCTTCTTCGCCTGCTGGTACTGCTTGAGGAACTTGTTCACCTCGGCGACGCTGGTCCCGCTGCCGATGGCGATGCGCTTGCGGCGGCTGCCGTTGAGGATCAGGTGATCGCGGCGCTCCTGCCTGGTCATCGAGTTGATGATCGCCTCGATGCGCTTGAGCTCGTCGTCGGCGCCCGCCAGCTCGTTGCCGCCGGCGAAGCGCTTCATGCCCGGGATCATGCCGATCAGGTCGGCGACCGACCCCATCTTCTTGACCGTGCGCAGCTGGTCGCGGAAGTCCTCGAGTGTGAACGTATCCTTCTTGAGCTTCGCCTGGAGCTGCTCGGCCTGCTTCTGGTCGTAGGCCGACTGGGCCTTCTCGATGAGCGACAGCATGTCGCCCATGCCGAGGATTCGCGAAGCGACCCGGTCCGGGTGGAAGATCTCGAGCGCGTCGAGCTTCTCGCCGACACCCACGAAGAGCAGCGGCTTCTGCACCGTGGCAAAGATCGACAGGGCAGCGCCGCCGCGGGCGTCGCCCTCCATCTTGGACAGCACGACGCCATCGATGCCGACGCCGTCGCGGAACCCGGACGCGACCGCGACCGCGTCCTGACCGGTCATCGCGTCGGCGACGAAGATCGTCTGGCGCGGCTTGACTGCGTCGCGGACGGCGCGCAGCTCGCCCATCAGACGCTCGTCGATCGCGAGCCGGCCGGCGGTGTCGAGGATCACGGTCTCGAAGCCCGCGTTGCGCGCCTTCGTGATCGCGTCGCGCGCGATCCGCACCGGGTCGCCGCCCTGCTCGGGCGTATCGTGCACGGCGCAGCCGCTTCCGACCTGGCTCGCCAGCGTCTTCAGCTGCTGGATCGCGGCCGGACGGGAGAGGTCGAGCGGGACCAGGTACGGCCTGCGCTTTCGCGCCTCGATCAGGTGCTTCGCGAGCTTCGCCGCCGTGGTCGTCTTGCCGGAGCCCTGGAGCCCGACGAGCATGACCACCGCCGGCACGTCGCCCGAGAGGTCGAGCTTGCCGGCCGCGCCGCCCATGACGCCCACGAGCTCCTGGTGGACGATCTTGATGAGGTGCTGCTCGGGCGAGAGGCTGCGCAGGACCTCCTGTCCGAGCGCGCGCTCGCGAACCTTCTCGATGAAGGACTTGGTGACCTGGAAGTGGACATCGGCCTCGAGCAGCGCCAGGCGCACGTCGCGCATCGCCTCCTCGATGTTGGCCTCGGTCAGCTTCCCGGTTCCACGGATCCGCCGGAAGACGCCTTCGAGCTTGTCGGATAGTGAGTCGAACATGGAATGACCGCGAGGAGCCCGGGCAGGTCGCGGAAAAGTACCGTGGGATCAGGATTGCGGGGTGGCCTGACCCTAGTAAGCACCCGATCGGAAGTCAATCGCCGGACCTGCGAACGCGCCGGATCTGCAAACGGAAAGAGGGCGTGGGTTTCCCCACGCCCTCTCCAGCCCGTCGGGGCGGGACGGCTTACATCATGCCGCCCATGCCACCCATGCCGCCCATGCCGCCACCGTGCATGCCACCACCGCCAGCGCCCTTCTCCTCGGGCTTCTCGGCGATCATGGCCTCGGTCGTGAGGAGGAGACCGGCGACCGACGACGCATTCTGCAGCGCCGTGCGGACCACCTTGGTCGGATCGATGATGCCGGCCTTGATCAGGTCCTCGTACTCCTCGGTCGCCGCGTTGAAGCCGAACGAGCCCTTGCCGTTCCGGACGCGGTCGAGGACGATCGACGGCTCCTGCCCGGCGTTCGCCGAGATCCAGCGCATCGGATCCTCGCACGCGCGGCGCACGATGTTCACGCCGACCTTCTCGTGCTCCTCGACGCCGGTCAGCTTGTCGAGGGTCGACGAGGTGCGCAGGAGCGCGACGCCGCCGCCCGGGACGATGCCCTCCTCGACGGCCGCACGGGTCGCGTGCAGCGCGTCCTCGACGCGGGCCTTCTTCTCCTTCATCTCGACCTCGGTGGCGGCACCGACGCGGATGACGGCAACGCCGCCGATCAGCTTCGCGAGGCGCTCCTGGAGCTTCTCGCGGTCGTAGTCCGAGGTGGTCTCCTCGACCTGCGCGCGGATCTGCTGCACGCGGCCCTGGATCTCGGCCTTCTTGCCGGCGCCGTCGATGATCGTCGTGTTGTCCTTGTCCACGACGATCCGCTTGGCCTTGCCGAGGTCGTTCAGCGTGACGTTCTCGAGCTTGAGGCCGAGCTCCTCGGCGATCACGCGACCGCCGGTGAGGATCGCGATGTCCTCGAGCATGGCCTTGCGGCGGTCACCGAAGCCGGGCGCCTTCACCGCGGCGCAGTGCAGGGTGCCGCGGATCTTGTTGACGACCAGGGTCGCCAGCGCCTCGCCGTCGACGTCCTCGGCGAGCAGGACGAACGGCTTGCCGGTCTTCGCGATCTGCTCGAGGATCGGGAGAAGGTCCTTCATGTTGCTGACCTTCTTCTCGTGGATGAGGACCAGGGCGTCCTCGAGCACGACCTCCATGCGGTCGGGGTCGGTGACGAAGTACGGCGACAGGTAGCCGCGGTCGAACTGCATGCCCTCGACGACCTCGAGGGTCGTCTCGAGGGTCTTGGCCTCCTCGACCGTGATGACGCCGTCCTTGCCGACCTTGTCCATCGCCTCGGCGATGATGCCGCCGATGTTCGGGTCGTTGTTGGCCGAGATGGTGCCGACCTGGGCGATCTCCTTCTGGTCCTTGGTGGGCTTCGACAGACCCTTGAGCTCGCCGATCACGTGCTTCACGGCCTTGTCGATGCCGCGCTTGATCGACATCGGGTCGTGGCCCGCGGCGACCATCTTGGCGCCCTCGACGAAGATCGACCGGGCGAGGACGGTCGCGGTGGTGGTGCCGTCACCGGCCACGTCCGAGGTCTTCGAGGCGACCTCCTTGACCATCTGCGCGCCCATGTTCTCGAACTTGTCCTCGAGCTCGATCTCCTTGGCGACGGTGACGCCGTCCTTGGTGATGTTCGGCGCGCCGAACGACTTCTCGAGCACCACGTTGCGCCCCTTGGGCCCTAGGGTCACGGTCACTGCGTCGGCGAGAATGCTCACGCCGGCGAGGACCTTCTCCCTGGCATCGCTGCCAAAGCGAACGATCTTGGCTCCCATTCCTGAAATCCTCCTGATCTTGTTCTATTTAATCTGATGACGCGCTGTCGGGAGACGGTATCGGTCCGACGTCACTCGAGGACGCCGAGGATGTCGTCCTCGCGCAGGATCAGGTGCTCCTCGCCGTCGATCTTGATCTCGGTTCCGGAGTACTTGCCGAAGAGGATGCGGTCGCCGGCCTTGACGTCGAGCGGGCGAATCTTGCCGTCGTCCCCGACCTTGCCCTTGCCGGCTGCGATGACCTTCCCCTCTTGCGGCTTTTCCTTCGCCGTGTCGGGGATGATGATGCCGCCCTTCGACTTCTCCTCCTCCGCGACCCGCTTGACGATGACGCGGTCCTGCAACGGTCGGATCTTCATCTAGTTCCCTCTCCTTTCAACGTGATTCGCGAGGAATCAGATCTTGCTCGGTAGTGGTCGAGGCTCGCCCCGGGCGGGTCGCGCGGACCCTACCAAGACGGCAGCGGAAGTAACCACGACCGAATCAGTGTCAAGAGACCGACCGGCGCTTCTTCAACGACGGTTCTTGGCGATCTCCTGCTCGTAGTACTGGCGGTGAAGGACCTCGTACTCCGCGCTGCCGACGGGGACCGGTCGACTCAACGACGCGATGCGCCGTGCGACGGCCTCGTCGATTCGCGGGTCGCGGTCGAGCGCCCGGGCCAGGGCCTTCTTGACTTCGGCCAGGGCCAGGCGGTCGTTGCGGATCGCAGCTCCCGACTTGCGGAGCGCTTCGATCGCCCGGTGGGCGAGGTAGGACGAAAGGGACTCGCTGAGGCGCATGGTCAGACGGGGAGGCCCCGCTCCTCAGCGAGCTTGGTACGGATCATCTGGACGACCCGGTGGCGGTCGATGCCGGCGCTGCCGGCGCGCAGCTGGCGCAGGTGGTCGTCGGCCAGGCGCTCGGCGTCGGCCCCGAGCTTCGCCGCCGCCTTCTGGTAGGCGTCGACCTCGTCCGCGATCGCCTTTGCCGCGGTGTCGGCCGGTCCCGCGAGGGTGACCAGGTCTGCACGCACGAGCGCGTCGACGATCGTTCGCCCGAGGCTCGACAGCTGCTGTGATGACATCCGCACGGAAACGGGGCGGGACGCGGGCGGTCACCGATCGCGACGCACGACGCCCGCGCTCGGACTACCACGCAGCGGCGGCATTTCAACCGCTCGGGCCGGCGGCCTCGACTACGCAACGTCGGTGTGTTGTCTAGCGCTGCAGCGCGACCTTCGAGCGGTGGGGTAGACGGGGCATGGATGCAGCGAGGCTGATCAGGCCGGCGGCGTTGCGCCCGGGCGACCGGGTGGCCGTCGTCACACCGTCGGGGCCCGTCGATGCCGACCGCCTCGCCCGTGGCGCGGCGCTGCTCGAAGAGCTGGGCTTCCGCGTGTCCCTGCCCGAGCCTGCCGCGTCGTGGCGCATCTTCGCGGCGCGCGACGACCAGCGCCGCGCACAGCTCCTCGCTGCGTTCGCCGATCCGGAGGTGCGGGCCGTCTGGTGCGCCCGCGGCGGCTACGGCATTGCGCGCTTCCTGCCGGAGATCGAGCCGGCGTGGCTCCGCCGGCACGCGAAGCTGTGCATCGGCTTCAGCGACGCGACGGCGCTTCTGCAGCTGATGGTGCAGCACGCGCGGGTCGCGGCCCTGCACGGCCCCATGGTCGCGATGGACCTCGTCGCCCAGCGCGATGCCGGAACGGTCGACCATCTCCTCGAGATTCTCGGCGGCTCGGCGGCGTGGCGCGTACCCGTCCCGCGCACGATCGTCGCCGGCACGGCCGAGGGGCCGGTCTACGGCGGCTGTCTCACGGTGCTCGCGTCGCTCGCCGGTACGCCGCTCGAGCCGCGCTTCGCCGGCGGCATCGCGCTGCTCGAGGACGTCGCCGAGAGGCCGCTGCGGCGGATCGACCGCATGCTGGTGCAGCTCCGGCAGTCGCGGGTGCTCGACGACGTGCGCGGCATCCTCTTCGGCTCGCTGCCCGACTGCGGCCCGGCCGACGATCTCTGCGACGCGATCGCCGACTGCCTCGGCGGGCTCGGCGTGCCGATCGGCTTCGGCGCCCCGGTCGGCCACGGACCGGTGCACTACGCGGTGCCGCTCGGTGTCGCGGCGCGTCTGCGCATCGAAGCCGGTGGCTCCGCCGGCGTCGAAGGGGGCGTGCTGCAAGGCCTCGAGCCGCTGGTGGCCTGAGATGGACTTCTCGGCAGTCGAGCGCGCGCTCGAGGAAGCCGCGCAGCGCGGCGTCTTTCCCGGTGCCGTCCTTCTCGTGAGCCGCAACGGCGAGACGCTGCTCGAGCGCGCGGTGGGCAGCCGGTCGAACGAAGCGCGGCCGCCGGCTCCTCCCGCGAGGTCCGCGGACCCGACACCGACGTCGAGCGAGGCCGAGCGCATGCCGATGCGGCCCGAGGTCGTGTTCGATCTCTCGTCCCTCACCAAGCCACTCGCCACGACGCTCGCGGTGATGATGCTGGTGCGCGCGAAGCGGCTCGCCCTCGACGACCGCGTGACGCGCTTCTTCCACAACTTCGGCGTGCACGGGAAGACGCACGTCACGTTCCGCCACCTGCTGACGCACTCCTCGGGGCTCGCCGCGCACCGACCGTACTTCAAGGAGGTCGCCGCGCTCGAGAAGCGCGGCCGGCCGAACTTCGTCGCGAGCCGCGAGGCGAAGGAGTGGGTCTACGAGCAGGTGCATCGCGAGAAGCTCGAGGCGCCGCCCGGTACGCGCGTCGCCTACAGCGATCTCGGCTTCATGGTGCTCGGTCAGGTCGTCGAGGGCGTGTCGGGGCAGACGCTCGACCGCTTCTGCCACGCCCGCATCTTCGCGCCGCTGGGGCTGTCGTCGACGGCGTTCGTCGACCTCTCGCAGCTCCGGCAGAAGCGCGTCGAGCCGATCCGCGACATGATCGCGCCGACGCAGCGCTGCCCCTGGCGCAAGCGCGTCCTGTGCGGCGAGGTCGATGACGAGAACGCATACGCGATGGGCGGCGTCGCGGGACACGCCGGGCTCTTCGGCACCGCCCGTGACGTCGAGACCATCGCGAACCACCTCAGGGCGATCGCGGGCGGCGCTCCGGGGATCCTTCCGAAGGATCTCGTCGACCAGATGTGGACGCGCGACACCAGCGTTCCGGGATCGACGCGCACGCTCGGCTGGGACTCGCCGTCGCCGCAGCGCTCGATGGCCGGGACGATGATGTCGCCGCACACCGTCGGGCACCTCGGCTTCACCGGGGTGTCGCTGTGGCTCGACCTCGAGCGCGGCATCGACGTCATCCTGCTCACCAACCGCGTGCACCCGACTCGCGACAACGACAAGCTCGTCGAGTTCCGGCCCCGGATCCACGATCTCGTCATGGAGACCGTTCGTTGAAGATCGCGGCACAGCGCTCGATCCACATGACCGCCATCGGCGGCGTCGGCATGGCGGCGCTCGCGGGCCTGCTCGCCGAGCTGGGCCATCGCGTGCGCGGCTCGGACCTCGAGATCTATCCACCGGCGAGCGACGAGCTCGCGCGCCTCGGCGTTCCGGTCGCGAAGGGCTATCGCGCCGAGAACCTCGAGCCGCGCCCCGACCTCGTCGTGATGGGCAACGCGATCCCGGCGAAGAACCCCGAGGCGATCGCGGCGCGTCTTCTGGGCATCCCGACGATCTCGCTGCCCGAGGCGCTCGAGTGGCTGTGCCTGCCGGAGCGGCTTCCGGTCGTCGTCGCGGGGACGCACGGCAAGACGACGACCGCGACCTTCTGCGCGACGGTCCTGCGCGAGGCGGGCCGCGATCCGGGCTGGTTCATCGGCGGCATGCCGCTCGACCTGCCACGGAGCTACGCGCTCGGTGCCGGCCGCGAGTTCGTGCTCGAGGGCGACGAGTACGACTCGGCGTACTTCGACAAGGAGGCGAAGTTCTTCCACTACTGCCCGCAGGCCCTGCTACTCAACGCGGTCGAGTTCGACCACGCCGACATCTACCGCGATCTCGACCACGTCAAGCAGAGCTTCGAGCGCCTGATCGGCCTGCTGCCCGCCGGCGCACCGCTGCTCGTCTGCGCCGACTTCCCGCACGCCGTCGACGTCGCGAAGCGTGCGGGCAAGCCGTTCCTCACCTTCAGCGACGACCCGGCACGCGGCGCCGACTGGTCGGTGCGCGGGCTCGAGGACACGCCGGACGGGCTGCGCTTCGTCGCCGCGGGTCCGCGCGAGGAGATCGCGCTCGCCACGCCGCTCCTCGGGACGATGAACGCGCGCAACGTGCTCGGCGTGACGGCGATCTGCCGCGCGCTCGGCGTCGAGGCAGACGCGATCCGGCGCGCCGCCGCCGGCTTCCACGGCGTGCGGCGGCGCCAGCAGGTGCTGGTTGCGGAGCCGGTCACGCTGATCGACGACTTCGCGCACCACCCGACCGCCATCGCCGCGACGATCGCTGCCGTGCGGAGTCGTTACCCCGGACGCCGCGTGTGGGCGATGTTCGACCCGCGCTCGAACACGAGCCGACGGCGCACGTTCCAGCGCGAGATCGGCGAGGCCCTCGGCGCGGCGGACCGCGTGATCGTGGGTCCGGTGCACGAGCAGGGCAAGCTCGCGGAGGCGGAGCGCTTCTCGCCCGACGAAGCGGCGCGCGACGCCGGGCGCACGGCGGCGACCGCGTGCGCGCTCGACACGCACGAGGCGGTCGCGGACCTGGTCGAGCGTGAGGCCGAGCCGGGTGACGTGGTGGTGGCGCTGTCGAACGGTGCCTTCGGCGGGGTGGTGGCGCGCCTCGCAGCCAGCCTCCGCGAGCGCTGAGATGCGCGTGATCCTCGCGTCCGCGTCGCCGCGGCGTGCCGAGATCCTCGCCCGCGTGACGTGGCCGTTCGACGTCCTGCCCGCGGCGATCGACGAGCGCCGCCTCGGCGACGAGGACCCGGAGACCCACGTGCGCCGGCTCGCCCGCGAGAAGGCGATCCGCCTGAGCCGCGCGCACCCCGAGGCGTGGGTGCTGGGCTCGGACACCGTGGTCGCGCAGGGAGACGACATCTTCGGCAAGCCCGCGGACGACGCGGACGCGTTGCGGATGCTGTCGCGGCTCGACGCGGCGCCGCACCTGGTCTTGACGGGCTTCGCCTGGGCGCGCGGCGGCGAGGCGGTGGTCCACGACCTGTCGCGCAGCGAGGTGCGCTTCCGGAAGATCGGCGAACGCGAGATCCGGGCCTACGTCGCGACCGGTGAGCCGCGCGACAAGGCGGGCGCTTACGCGATCCAGGGCGGGGCCGCGCGCTTCGTCGATTCGGTGCGGGGTTCGGTCAGCGGCGTGATCGGGTTGCCGCTCGAGGGCGTCCTGGAGTCGGCGCGGCGGCTCGGGATCTCCGAGCCGGTGTCCCCGCTGCCGCCCGAGGCGGTGGCGCTCCGGCTGCGCGCGGTGCGCGGCGAGGTCGCGGCGCGCACGGTCGCGGCAGGACGCCCGCCGGAGTCGTGCCGCCTCGTCGCGGTGACGAAGGGCCACCCCGCCGCGCTGGCGCACGCGGCGATCGCCGCCGGGGCCACCGACGTCGGCGAGAACTACGTCCAGGAGGGGGCGCGCAAGCGGGCCGAGGTCGCGGCGCTAAGCAACGCGGACGCGGCGCGCTGGCATCTGATCGGTCCGCTGCAGACCAACAAGGCCGCCCTCGCGGTGCGCACCTTCGACCTCGTCCACGCGATCGACCGCGTGGAGGTCGCCGCGGCGCTGGCGAAGCGGGCTTCCGGACCGGTCGCAGGCCTCCTGCAGGTGAACGTCGCGCGCGACCCGAGCAAGGCGGGAGTTCCGCCCGACGACGTGCTCGCGCACGTGCGTCGGCTCGCCGACGTCCCCGGCTTCGAGCCGCGCGGCCTGATGACGATCGGACCGCTCGACGCCGACGCGGCGGCGACACGGGGGACCTTCGCGGCGCTGCGGCAGCAGGTCGACGAGCTGCGCGGCATGGGCTACGAGCGCCTGACGGAGCTGTCGATGGGCATGAGCGACGATTACCCGGAGGCGATCGCCGAGGGCGCAACGCTGGTGCGGCTCGGCACCGCGATCTTCGGACCGCGCGTGCGGCCGGTCGGAGATCGCCGTTGACCTGCGTCGGCTTCGCCGGCGCCGGCAACATGGCGCGTGCGCTCGCCGGCGGCATCGCCGCGGGCAAGCCGGACGTCCGCATCGTCGCCACGGATCCGGACGCCGGAGCGCGCGAGCGTTTCGCGAAGGAGACCGGCGGCACACTGGCGGCGGGGCTCGACGAGGTCGCCGCAGCTGCCGACGTGCTGGTGCTGGCCGTGAAGCCGCAGGTGCTCGGCGCCGTCGTCGACAGGCTCGCGGGGCACGTCCGGGCGGAGCAGATCGTCGTCTCGGTCGCGGCAGGCTTCACCCTGCAGAGCCTCGCGCGGCAGCTCGGCGCGTCGAGCCGGCTCGTGCGCGCGATGCCGAACACGCCAGCGCTCGTCGGCGAGGGCATCACCGTGCTGGTCGGCGGCGGTGCTGCGACCGCGGACGACCTCGAGGTCGTCCGCGGGCTCTTCACGAGCGTCGGCGACGCCGTGGTGGTCGCCGAGGAGTCGCTGCTCGACGCGGTGACCGCCGTGAGCGGCAGCGGCCCGGGATTCGTGTTCGCGTTCGCCGAGGCCTGGCTCGAGGCCGCGAAGTCGGTCGGTCTCGCGCCCGCGCTCGCCGAGCGTCTGGTCAAGCAGACTCTGTTCGGCGCGGCGACCCTGTGGCGGACCTCCGGCGATTCGCCAGACAAGCTGCGCGCGATGGTCACCTCCCCCGGCGGCACGACGCTCGCCGGTCTCGAGGCGCTCGAGGCGCGAGGCTTCGCTCGCGCAGTCCGGGCCGCCATCGAGGCGGCGACCCGGCGCTCGAAGGAGCTGTCGGCTGGCTAGCATGTCGCGGGCCGGCCGTCCGGTCGCCGGCCGCCCGGTCGCGGCGCCCGGGATCGGGAGCGGGAGTGGGATTCCGTCGGGGTCGGCCCGGCGGGTCGAGGGGCTCGCGCCCCTCGCTGGAAGAGGAGCGCCCCGATGTTCGTTGTGAGCAACTTCCTCGTCGCGACCGCGATGGTCGTGAACGCCGTCCTGAACATCTACTGGTGGATCATCATCGCGAGCGCGGTGCTGTCCTGGGTCAACCCGGACCCCTACAACCCGATCGTCCGCTTCCTGCGGTCTGCCACGGAGCCCGTCATGTACCGGGTCCGGCGGGTCCTGCCGCTGGCCTTCGGCGGGGTGGACTTCACGCCGATCGTGGTGCTGCTGGCCATCACCTTCCTGCAGGTCTTCCTGGTGAAGACGCTCTACCAGCTCGCGGCCAGCATCGGCGGCGGGGGCCCGTCGGTCCTGGGTGGACAATTCGACTAGGCGCCCTTACACCTCGGCGGGGCCTGCTGGTCCGGAGGAGTCCTCGACGATGCCGATCTACGAATACCACTGCCCGAAGTGTGGCGACTTCGATCAGATGCAGAAGATCACCGATCAGCCGCTCAAGAAGTGTCCGTCCTGCAAGGCGAAGGTGACCAAGCTGATCTCCAATCCGGCGTTCCATCTGAAGGGCGCGGGCTGGTACATCACGGACTACGGCCGCAAGGACGGCAACGCCGGTGCGACGGAGTCGAAGTCCTCCGACGACTCGAGCTCGAGCAGCAGCTCGACCGAGACCAAGTCGGAGAAGCCCGAGAAGAAGGAAAAGAAGGCCGACAAGAAGGGTTCGTCGGCCCCGGCCGCCGCCTGAGCGGCGCGTTCGCCGGCCCGGCGCGGAGCGCCGGACCCTTGACCCGTCGCCGGTCCCCAGGACGCCGGGTCACTCGGCCTGGGGCCGAGATGCGGCGCGCCCGCCCACGCGGGCCGCGCCGCCCTGCGGGCAGCCCTCAGGCCGCCTTGCTCTCGCCGGAGAGCTCGTTCACCCGCTTCTCGAGGTGTGACAGCTTGCGGCGCAGGCCGTCGACATCCTTGTCGAGCGCAACGTGCAGGCCGCGCGCGACCACCTCGACGCCCTTGCGCAGCTGGATCTCGGCGTCGCTCAGCTGCTTGCGCGCCCCTTCGAGCTGCTGCCATGCCCAGTCGGGCACGTCGGACAGCCGCCTGGTGCGCGAATCGATGGTCTCGAGCGCGGCCGCGACGTTCTTGCGCACCGCCTTCACGGTCCGCGCCGAGCGCTTCTGCGCCTCGGTGAACAGGGTCTCCGAGCGGCTGTAGAGCTCGTCGGCGGTCTGCTGTGCGATCTTGCGGGCCCGCCGGTCGAGCGTGCGCGCCTGCGCGACGGCGCCCTGCAGGGGCGCCCAGATGGACGTTTCAGTCTTGCTGCTCATCGTTCAAACCTCCGGGACGCCACGTAACACGGCGCGTCATCCCGTCAAGGCGACGGACCGAGTTTTTTGGCCGCGTGGTCAGGCCAGCGTCGGGCAGCGACGCCGGACCGGGCGTTTGCTGCCCCGCGTCGACCTCTGGTACCGGATGGATCCGAGATGATTCCCTACGCGCGGCCGTCGATCGGTGATGCGGAGGTCGCCGAGGCGGAGGCCTGCCTGCGCTCGGGATGGCTCTCCACGGGGCCGCGTGCGATGCGCTTCGAGCGCGACCTGGCGGCGTTCCTGGGGGTGAAGCACGCCCTGGGGGCCAGCTCCGGGACCGCCGCGTTGCACCTCGCCGTCCTCGCGGCCGGCATCGGCCCCGGCGACGAGGTGATCACCACGCCCATGACCTGGGTATCGACCGCGAACGTGCTCCTGCACGCCGGGGCGCGGCCGGTGTTCGTCGACGTCGAGCCCGGAACGCTGAACGTCGACTGCGCGCGTATCGAGGCGGCGATCACGCCACGGACGAGGGCGCTGCTGCCGGTCCACTTCGCGGGCCAGCCGTGCGACGAGGACGCGCTCGCCGCCGTCGCGCAGGAACACGGGCTGAAGCTCATCGAGGACGCCGCGCACGCGCTCGGCGCCTCGTACCGCGGCACGCCGATCGGCAGGTTCGGCGACGCGACGATGTTCAGCTTCCACCCGGCGAAGAACCTGACGACCGGTGAGGGCGGCGCCCTCGTGACGGACTCCGACGAGATCGCGGCGCGGGCGACGCGGCTCCGCTTCCACGGCATCGACCAGACCGCGGAGAGCCGCTTCGGCGGCCGCGGCGCGGGCGCGTACGACGTCGTCGAGGCCGGCTTCAAGTACAACTTCACCGACCTGCAGGCGGCGCTGGGCCTGCACCAGCTGGCGCGCCTGGACGCGCTGAACGCGCGCCGCGCGCGGCTCGCCGAGCAGTACCTCGAGCAGCTCGCGCAGGTGCCGCACGTACGGCCGCTGGAGCGCGCGCCGTACGATCACGTGAACGCGTGGCACCTCATGGTCGTGCGGCTCGAGGTCGAGGCGCTCACCGCGACCCGCTTCGAGGTGATCGCGGAGCTGAAGGAGAGGGGAATCGCGCCGGGTCTGCACTTCGTCCCGCTGCACCTGCAGACGCTCTATCGCCCGATGGTCGAGGATCCGTCGCGGCTCGCGGTCGCGACCGACGCCTTCGAGCGCATCCTGTCGCTGCCGCTCTATCCCGACATGACCGACGACGACGTGAGCACCGTCGTCGACGCGCTCGCCGACGTCCTCGCACGCCGCACGCGCGCCGGCGGCGCGATCGCGGCGCGCCGCGCCGGCGGAGGTGCCGCTTGAGTCCTTACACCGCCGGCGCGCCGGGCCATCGTCCGCTGTCGCGCGGCTCGCGCGACGTTCCCGAGATCTCGGTGGTCGTCCCGGTGTTCAACGAGGAAGCGACGCTGCACGACCTCTACGACGCGGTGTCGGGCGCCCTCGAGGGCGAGAGCTGGGAGATCGTGCTGGTGAACGACGGCTCGAGCGACGCGTCGAGCGAGATCCTGCACGAGCTGGCGGCCGCGCACCCGCAGGTCGTCGTGGTCGAGCTCGCGCGCAACTTCGGCCAGCACCCGGCCGTGCTCGCCGGCTTCTCGATCGCGCGAGGGCGCTACGTCATCACGCTCGACGCCGATCTGCAGAACCCGCCGAGCGAGATCCCGCGCATCGTCGCGGAGCTCCGCGACGGACACGACGTCGTCGGCTCGATCCGCGAGAACCGCCAGGACCCGTGGCTCCGCAGGCAGGTGTCGGCGATGGTGAACACGGTCACCGCCGCCAGCATGGGCGTCGGCATGAGCGACTACGGCTGCATGCTGCGCGGCTACTCGCGCGACGTCGCCGACGAGATCATCGAGCTCGCCGAGCAGTCGGCGTTCATTCCCGCGCTCGCGATGATGATCGCACGCGACCCGATCGAGATCCCGGTCGCGCACGAGGAGCGCGGTCGCGGCGCTTCCAAGTACTCGCCGCTCAAGCTCATGCGTCTCGGCTTCGACCTGATCACCGGCTTCTCGCTGCTGCCGATCCAGCTGGTGAGCCTGACGGGCGTGCTCATCGCGATCCTCGGCGTGGGTTTCGCGGGCTTCCTGATGGTGCGCCGCCTGATCGTCGGACCGGAGAGCGAGGGCGTGTTCACCTTGTTCGCGATCCTGTTCGCCTTCGTCGGCGTGCTGCTGCTCGCCGTTGGCCTCGTCGGCGAGTACGTCGGGCGCATCTACGCCGAGGTGCGGCGGCGTCCGGTGTACCGGATCCGCGAGGTCGTCTCGCAGTCGCACACGTCGCCGCGCGAGACGCTCTGAGCGTTCCGTGCCGCACGTCGTCTGCGCGTACGGCGAGGTGGGCCACGAGGCCCTCGCCGAGCTTCTCGACCTCGGAGCGGACGTCGGGCTCGTCGTCACGCACCGCGACTCCCCGGGCGAGAAGATCTGGTTCCGCTCGGTGGAGGCGCTCGCGCGCTCGGCCGGGGTGCCGGTCGTGGCGCCCGACGACGTCAACGGCGACGCCGCGCTCGCGGCGATCGCCGCGGTGCGGCCGGACTTCCTCTTCTCGTTCTACTACCGGCTGATGATGAAGCCGCGCGTGCTGGCCGTGGCGACCCGTGGTGCGCTGAACCTGCACGGCTCGTATCTGCCACGGTATCGCGGACGCGCGCCGGTGAACTGGGTGCTGGTGAACGGCGAGACCGAGACCGGCGTCACGCTGCACGAGATGGACGAGAAGCCGGACCACGGTGCCATCGTCGCGCAGCGGCGCATCCCCATCGCGCGCGACGACACGGCGCTCAGCCTGACGCGCCGGCTCGCCGCCGAAGCCCGCATCCTGCTGCGCGACGTCTACCCGCGGCTGGTCGACGGCACCGCCCCGCGGACCGAGCAGGATCACGGCGCAGCGACGTACTTCGGCGGTCGCAAGCCCGCCGATGGCCGGATCGACTGGTGCCGTCCGGCGGAGTCGATCCGCAACCTGGTCCGCGCGGTGACCGAGCCGTGGCCGGGCGCCTTCACGACGCTCGGCGGGCGCAAGGTCCTCATCTGGTGGGCCGAAGCGTGGCCTGGGGCGGCTGCGGGTGCGGCTCCGGGCACGATCGTGCCGGACCCGACGGGCGGTGGCGCACTGCTGGTCGCGACCGGCGACGGCGTGCTCGAGATCCGCAACGTCACCTGGGCGGACGGCGTGCCGATGCACGACCCGGCCCGGGAGGACGCGACGTCGACGGGTGGTCCGGCCCGGGAGGACGCGACGTCGACGGGTGGTCCGGCCCGGGAGGACGCGACGTCGACGGGTGGTCCGGCCCGGGAGGACGCGACGTCGACGGGTGGTCCGGCCCGGGAGGACGCGACGTCGACGGGTGGTCCGGCCCGGGAGGACGCGTCGTCGAGCGGCCCGGCCTGGGCCCGGGCGGCCGGACTCGCGCCCGGCGCCCGGTTCGCTACGGACACCAACAACGGCTGAACGCGCGGGCGGCTCGCGAGGCAGGGAGAGACACGACGTGAAGGTGCTGATCACCGGAGGAGGGGGGTTCGTCGGATCGCACCTCGCGGAAGCGCTGCTCGAGCGCGGCGACGAGGTGTTCATCCTTGAGCCCGGGGGCACGTCCAAGGTGCGTCACCTGATGGGCCACCCGCGGTTCCGTGTGGTTCGCGACAGCGTGATGGCGCTCGACATCCTCGACTCGCTGGTCGCGCAGGTCGAGATCGTCTACCACCTCGCGGCCGTGGTCGGCGTCGAGCACTACGTCGGCGATCCGTACGAGGTGCTCAACGTCAACGTGAACGGCACGCAGAACGTGTTGAAGGTCGCGTTCAAGTACGGGCGCAAGGTGGTGTTCAGCTCGACCTCGGAGGTCTACGGCAGGAACCCGAAGCTGCCGTGGTCCGAGGACGACGACCGCGTGCTCGGCTCCACGCGCATCGACCGCTGGTGCTACTCGACGTCGAAGGCCGTCGGCGAGCACTTCTGCTTCGCGTACCACAAGCTCGGCCTGCCGGTGACGATCACGCGCTACTTCAACGTGTACGGCCCGCGCCTCGACAAGATCGACGTCGGCCGGATCATCACGATCTTCATGGGCCAGCTGCTGCGCGACGAGCCGCTCACGGTCATCGGCGACGGCATGCAGACGCGCTGCTTCACGTACATCGACGACGCCGTGCGGGCGACGATCGCCGCGGGCACGAACGAGGGCACCGGCGGCGGGGTCTTCAACATCGGCACCGACGTCGAGACCTCGATTCTCGACCTAGCCAAGATCATGATCGACGTCTCGGGGAGCAAGAGCACGATCAGGTTCGTGACCAAGGAGCAGGTCTACGGCACGAGCTACGAGGACATCGCGCGCCGCGTCCCCGACGCGACGAAGATGCGCAAGGTCCTCGGGGTGACCGCGGAGGTCCCGCTGCGCGAGGGCCTCGCGAAGACCATCGACTGGTTCCGCACGCAGCAGCCGTGAAGCCGGCGTTTGCCCTCAAGGTCGACGTCGACACCCACGTCGGCCTGCGTGACGGCGCGCCGCGCCTGCTCGAGCTGTTCGCGCGGCACGGCGTGCGCGCGAGCTGGTTCGTCGCGATGGGGCCGGACCGCACCGGGCGCGCCGTCGCGCGCGCGTTCCGCCAGCCGGGCTTTCTCGCGAAGATGCTCCGTAGCCGTGCACCGAGCCTGTATCCGCTCTCGACCATGCTGCGCGGCACGCTGCTGCCGTCGCTGCCGATCGTCGCATCGCAGCCGGAGCGACTGCGCGAGATCGACGCCGCCGGGCACGAGGTCGGCGTGCACGGCTTCGACCACGTGCGCTGGCACGACGCGCTCGCGCAGCTCTCGATCGACGAGGTGCGTGCGCAGCTCTCTCCCGCGACGGAGCTGTTCGCAGCGGTGATCGGGCGGCGTCCCGCGGGCTTCGCGGCGCCGGGCTGGCAGTGCACCGGGAACAGCCTGCGGGTCGTCGACGATCTCGGCTACCGCTACCGGAGCGACACGCGGGGTACGCACCCGTACCGTCCGAGCGCAGACGGCTACCTCTCGTCCGTGCCGGAGATCCCGACCACGCTGCCGACGCTCGACGAGGTCATCGGCACGGCCGGGCGCACGCCCGAGGAGCTGGCGCGTGCCTACCACACCTGGATCATCCCCGAGGAGCTCAACGTGCACACCATCCACACCGAGGTCGAGGGCGGACCGTACCTCGAGCAGCTCGACCGCCTGCTGTCCCGGGTCAAGGATGAGCTGCCCGTGCGGACGCTCGGCGAGATTGCGGCCGAGCTGCCGGACGTGACGCGGCTGCCGGTCGCGGGCGTGCGCCCGGGCGCGCTGCCGGGACGCGGCGGCATGGTGGCTTGCCAGGTGGCGTCGTGACGCGCGCGAGAGCGGGCGCGCTGCTCGCGCTCGTCCTCCTGGTGGCGCTCTACGTGTCGCAGATCGGCGGCTGGGTGCTGCAGGATCCCGACGAGGGTCGCTACGCCGAGATCCCGCGGGAGATGATCGAGCGCGACGACTGGGTCACGCCGAAGCTCTTCCACGTCGACTACTTCGAGAAGCCGCCGCTCCTCTACTGGCTCACCGCGGCGTCGTTCGAGACGTTCGGTCAGACGGAAGCCGCGGCGCGCGTGACCCCGGCCGTGTCGGGGATCGTGACGGTATTGCTCACCTTCCTGCTCGGGCTGCGCCTGCTCGGCCCGCGTGCGGCCTGGCTCGGAGCCGGCATGCTCGCGACCATGCCGCTGTTCTTCGCCCTCTCGCAGGCGCTGCTCATCGACATGCTGCTCACCGCCTGCATGACGGCGACCCTGCTCGGCGTGTACGGGGCGCACCGGGCGGAGAGCAAGCGCGGCTGGGCGCTGCTCGTCGGCGTCTCGGTCGCGCTGGGCATGCTCGCGAAGGGACTGGTCGCGATCATCCTGCCGGGTGCGATCGCGCTGGCCTTCCTGCTCTGGCGGCGGGACTTCCCGACGGTGCGGGCGCTGCTCGACTGGCGGGTGATCCTGGTGTTCCTCGCCGTCACCGTGCCGTGGTTCGTGCTGGTGTCGCGGCGCAACCCGGGCTTCCTCGAGTTCTTCTTCGTGCGTGAGCACTTCCACCGCTTCGCCGGCAACGCGGGGGTGCGTGTCGGCCACCCTGAGGGGCCGCTCTACTACGTGCCGGTGGTCCTGCTCGGACCCGCGCCGTGGACGCTGGTGGCGCTCGTGCTCGCGGCCACGCAGGCCGGGCGGCGGGCGTTCGCCGCGATCCCCGCGGAGGCCCGGGCCTTCTGTCTGCTCTGGTTCGGAATCGTGGTCCTCTTCTTCAGCGCCGCGAGCTCGAAGCTCGGCAGCTACGTGCTGCCGGCGATGCCGCCGCTGGCGCTGCTGCTGGGGGCCTGGTTCGACCGCGCTCTGGAGGAGCGGCAGCTCGCGACGCTGGTGGTGCGCACGCTGCGCGTGGGCTTCGCGGCGATGGGAACGCTCTTCGCGCTCGTCGCGCTGCTCGCCTGGCCGCTGCACGGACGGCTCGCCGCCTGGCTGCAGCAGGACGTCGGGGACGTGATCCTGATCGCCGGGGCCACGGCGTCGGTCGCGCTCTGCCTGCTCGCCACGGCGCTCGCGTCGCGCGGGCTGCGCTGGCAGGAACGGGGGCGGCCAGTGGCCGCGGTCGGCCTGTTCATCGCGGGAATGGCGGTGATCCTGGCGTGCGCGACCCAGGGCCGCGCCGTGACCAAGACGGCCCGTGCGCTCGCCGTCGAGATCAATGCCCACCACCAGCCCGGTGACGTGATCGTCTCCTACAAGCGGCTGATGCAGAGCCTTGCCTTCTACACGCGAGAGCGCATCGTTCAGTATGACGCTTACGGTGAGATCAAGGGTGGAGCACTCACGGCCCCCGACCACGACGCGTGGTTCTGGAACGACCCGGCGCCGCTCGAGGAGGCCTGGGCCTCGCGCCGCGTGTTCGTCGCGACCGACATGCGCTGGGTCCCCGAGCTTCGCGAGCTGCTCGATCCCGAGCCCCGCATCCTCGTGCAGGATCATCGACGTGTGGTATTGGTGAACTTTCCCGCGTCGGCACATGGTTCCATCGAGGCACACGCGCCCGCGCCGGAGGCGGGCGAGCCCGGGACCTGACCTCCGGACGCGGCGAGGCCTCTCAGGAAGGGATCCATGGCGAATCTGACCTGTCCGAAGTGCGGCTGCCCGATCGCCGTCGACCGTGGCGTGCGGCGGGGCAGCATCGTCTTCTGCTGCCAGAGCTGCGTCGACGGGCTGCCGTGCATCTTCGACTGCCCGACCGACCGGGATCCCGCCAAGGGCGCCGGTGGCGCCGGACACATCGTGCACGGGCGGACCCCGTGGGGTGCCCCCTAATGTGCAACGTGCGTCTCCTTGATGCCCGAGCGGGTGGCAGAGGCAGAGGCTCGTCGCTAGGTTAGAGCGACACGAGGAATCGAATGCGATGACCGAGAAAGAGCAGTTCCTGCACCAGGACGGACGGCCCGGCAGCGCCGATCAGCGCGACTCGTTCTTCACCTCGCGTTACACCGACGCCCTCGCCTGGGCGCGCAAGTTCGCGATGTTCCAGTACCCGTTCGTCACCGCGTGCTGCGGCATGGAGTACATGTCGGTGACCGGCCCGCGATTCGACACCGACCGCTTCGGCCTGACCTTGCCGCGCTTCACTCCACGCCAGTCCGACCTGATGCTCGTCGTCGGCACGATCACCCACCGCCAGGCGCCGATCCTGCGACGCATCTGGGAGCAGATGGCCGAGCCGCGCTGGGTGATGTCGTTCGGCAATTGCACCAACACCGGCGGCCCGTACAACAACTACGCGGTCGTGCAGGGCATCGACACCATCATCCCGGTGGACATCTACATCCCTGGCTGCCCGCCGCGCCCCGAAGCCGTCATCGACGGGCTCCTCAAGCTGCAGGAGCGCATCGCGCGCGAGCGTCCGGGTCGCCCGATCGAAAACATCCACGGCCGGCAGAGGGCGCTCGACTTCCAGAAGGGTGAGCCCGCGCAGATCGTCGCCGGCACCGTCAAGGTCCACGAATGAGCGACGAGACCACCGCACGCGAGCCGTCTGCGGCAGGCGGCCGCTTCAAGAAGCCGGTCAGGGTCGTCATCGACGGCCGCGAGATCGTCGCCGAGTCGGGCCACCCGCTGCTGCAGGTCGCGCTCGACAACGGCATCGAGATCCCGCACTACTGCTACCATCCGAAGCTTTCGATTGATGGAAGCTGCCGGATGTGCCAGGTCAAGATCGAGAAGGCGCCGAAGCTCGCGATCGCGTGCAACACGCCGGTCGCCGACGGCATGGTGGTCGACACGACCTGCGACGAGGTCGCCTTCGCCCGCAAGGGCGTGATGGAGCTGCTGCTCGTCAATCATCCGCTCGACTGCCCGATCTGCGACCAGGCGGGCGAGTGCTACCTGCAGGACTACTCCTTCGGCTACGGCAGCCAGGAGTCGCGCACGTCGAGCCCGCGCCGCAAGGGCCTGAAGCGCCACCCGATCGGCGAGCGCGTGGTCTTCGACCAGGAGCGCTGCATCCTCTGCCGGCGCTGCGTCCGCTTCACGAAGGAGATCAGCCAGACCGACGAGCTGCGCGTGTTCGGCATCGGCGACAAGTCGCACATCGGCACGACGTCCGACCGTCCGCTGAACAACGACTACTCGATCAACACCGCGGACATCTGCCCGGTCGGTGCGCTGCTGTCGCGCGACTTCCACCACAAGCGCCGCGTGTGGTTCCTGCAGGAGCACGAGAGCGTCTGCCCGAGCTGCTCGAACGGCTGCAACGTCAAGCTCGGGATCTTCAAGAACGAGATCCAGCGCATGGTGCCGCGCCGCAACGACGCGGTGAACGACACCTGGATGTGCGATCACGGGCGCCTGAACTACCACTTCGCGCAGGACGAGACGCGCGTGCGTACGCCGCTCGTGCGCGACGCGGCGCACGCGGCGCCCGCCTCGGGCAACGGCGCGGGAGCCGACGTCAAGTACGCGGCGTCGCTCGACGTGGCGCTCGAAGCCGCGGCCGCGAAGCTCCGCGGTGCCATCTCGGCGCACGGCGCCGGCGCGATCGGCGTCCTCGGCTCGCCGCACCTGACCAACGAGGACCTGTTCCGCCTCGGGCAGCTCGTGCAGGCGCTCGGCACGCCGAACTTCGACATGATCGTCCCGGTCGGACCGGCGGACGACTTCCTGATCAAGCCCGAGAAGGCGGCCAATTCGACCGGTGCTCGTGCGCTCGGCGTCGCGCCGGGCGACGGCGGCAAGGACGCGCAGGCGATCCTCGACGCGGCGAAGAGCGGCGAGCTGCGCGTCCTTCTGGTCTGCGGCAGCGCCGACGCGGCGCGCGTGCTCGGCACGGACGGCGCCAAGGACGCGGTCGCGAAGCTCGACGCGCTGATCGTCGTCGACGCGACGCGCTCGGCGCTCACGGACGCGGCGACGGTCGTCCTGCCCGGTCTCGTCTGGGCGGAGAAGGACGGCACCTTCACCAACCACGCGGGGCGCGTGCAGCGCATCCGCCGGGCGATGGAGCCGCACGCCGGGCTGCTGCCCGAGGGGGCGCTGTTTGCGCGGCTCGCGGCCCTGGTCGCGCGCGCGAGCGCGCCGGGTGCGTACGACGCCGGTGCGACGCTGCGCGAGATCGCCGGCGCGGTGCCGGCCTTCTCGGGCATCGAATTCGACACGCTCGGCAGCGCGGGACTCCCGCTGCAGGAGCCCGGAGCGGCGGGCGCGGCGGAAGCCGCGGCGCCGGCACAGGCGTAGCGTCCATGGCGGTAGGCGTCATCAAGGTCGACCGCGCCGCGCTCAAGAAGGCGGGCGGGTTCATGGGCATCAACGCGATGCTCAAGGGTCTCACCGTCACGGGGCGGCACTTCTTCAAGAACCTGTTCGGCTGGATGGTCGGCAAGCCGCAGGTGTTCACCGTCATGTTCCCCGAGCAGGACATCGCCAAGCCGCCGTCGTTCCGCGGCATGCCGGTGCTCGTGCAGATGGACAGCGGCAAGGACCGCTGCGTCGCCTGCGGGCTCTGCGAGTGGGCGTGCCCGGTGGACTGCATCCACATCGAGCCGGGCGAGACGGAAGACGCGATCGAGCGCTACCCGAAGGTGTTCGACATCGACATGGGCCGCTGCATGTACTGCGGCCTGTGCGAGGAAGCCTGCCCGGAAGAGGCGATCGTCATGAGCAGCCGGATCGAGATCGCCGCGTTCTCGCGCGCGGGCACGATCTGGCACAAGAGCGACCTGCTGACGCCGGTCGACGAGCTGCCGCGGCGGCTCGACTACGTGCGTCGCAGCTACCAGCGCTGAGGGACGACGGTGGCGGAAGAGCAGAAGCCGGCCGAGGCCGCCGAGGCGCCCGCTCCGAGCGGACCCACGAGCCCGATCCTGAAGCGTCTGGCCGACGGCTTCGGCGAGAAGGTCCTGTCGAGGCACGAGTATCGCGGAGACGCGACGGCGATCGTCGACCGGGCGGCGCTGATCGACGTCTGCAAGCTGCTGCGCGACGATCCGGAGCTCGCGTTCGACTTCCTGATGGACGTGACCGCCGTCGACTACATCGGCCGCGTGCCGCGCTTCGAGGTCGTGTACCACCTCTACTCGCTCGTGAAGAACCACCGCGTGCGCATCAAGGTCCCGCTCGAGGAGGGCGACCCGAAGCTGCCGAGCGTCGTCGCGCTGTGGCCGAGCGCGGACTGGCTCGAGCGCGAGACGTACGACATGTACGGCGTGCGCTTCGAGGGGCACCCGAACCTGAAGCGCATCTACCTCTACGAGCAGTTCGAGGGGCACCCGCTGCGCAAGGACTACCCCAAGGAGAAGCGCCAGCCGCTGATCGGTCCGGGCGCGGTGCACAGGATCCCCGAGAACGACGACCTGAGCATCTGAGGTCCGAGGAAGCGATGGCCGACGAGCAGAAGAACGGCGCTCCCGACGAGCACGACGAGATCGATCTCCACCACGAGACCATGGAGCTCAAGGTGGGTCCGTCCCACCCGGCGACGCACGGCACCGTGCGCATCCAGCTCAAGCTCGACGGCGAGCGCATCGTCTGGTCCGAGGTCGAGGTCGGCTACCTGCACCGCGGCTTCGAGAAGGAGTGCGAGAGCGGCCTGTACTACCAGGCGTTCCCGTACACCGATCGCCTGAACTACGTCTCGCCGATGATCAACAACGTGGGCTACGCGCTGGCGGTCGAGAAGCTCCTCGGTGTGGAGGTTCCGCCGCGCTGCCAGTACCTGCGCACCATCGCGAGCGAAGTGTCGCGCATGTCCGACCACTTCACCTGCCTCGGCGCGTGCGCGCTCGAGCTCGGGGCCTTCACGGCGTTCCTCTACGGGGTGGAAGCGCGCGAGCTGGTGTGGGACATCCACGACGAGATGTGCGGCGCGCGCGTCACCTGCAACTACGTGCGCATCGGCGGCATCTCGGCGGACGTCGGGCCCGAGTTCAGGGCGTTCGTCCACGAGAAGCTGGCGCAGATCGCGAAGCTCAAGAAGGACTTCGAGGATCTCCTGCTGTCGAACCCGATCTTCATCGAGCGCATGGAGAACACCGGCCTGCTCGCGAAGGAAAAGCTGATCGCGCTCGGCGTGACCGGCCCGCTGCTGCGCGCCGCCGGCGTGCCCTACGACGTGCGTCGCGCGCAGCCTTACCTCGTGTACGACAAGCTCGACTGGGACGTGCCGATCGGCGAGCGCGGCGACAACATGGATCGCTTCCTGATCCGCATCAACGAGCTGAACCAGAGCACGCGGATCATCGAGCAGTGCGTCGACCAGCTCCCCGACGGGCCGGTGGACATCAACGACCCGCACGTCCGCCTCGCGGGCAAGGGCCGCGTCTACAACAAGATGGAAGAGCTCATCGCGCAGTTCAAGCTCGTGACCGAAGGTCCGAAGCCGCCCGTCGGCGAGGTCTATCAGGCGGTCGAGGGCGGCAACGGCGAGCTCGGCTTCTACGTCGTGAGCGACGGCAGCGGCAGCCCGTACAAGCTGCGCGCGCGCTCTCCCAGCTTCTCCAACACGGCGGCCCTCACGCCCATGATCCAGGGGCAGATGCTGGCCGACGTGATCCCGACCTTCGACATGATCAACATGATCGGCGGCGAGTGCGATCGGTGACGTGATGGGTGTTCTTTCCGAGGAGCTGAAGCAGCGGATCGCCGGCGAGTTTCCGAAGTATCCGGAGAAGCGTGCGGTGCTGCTGACCGCGCTGCACTTCATCCAGGCCGAGCACGAGGGCTGGATTCCGCCGGGCGCGTCGAAGGAGGTCGCCGAGCTGCTGGAGATCCACCAGATCGACGTGGAGGAGGTGATCTCCTTCTACTCGCTCTTCCACGACGAGCCGGTCGGCAAGTTCCACATCCAGGTGTGCGCGAACCTGTCGTGCTGCCTCGCGGGTGCGCGTCCGCTGATCCGCACCTTCGAGGAGAAGCTCGACATCCGCTCCGGCGAGGTCACCGACGACGGCGTGTTCTCGATCGCCGAGGTCGAGTGCCTCGGCTCGTGCGGCACGGCGCCCATGCTGCAGGTGAACAACGAGCCGTTCCTCGAGAACCTGAAGCCGGACGACGTGCCCGGCATCCTCGACAAGCTCAGAAGTCGTCTCGCGGAGGGCAAGCGCTGATGGCCGCCGTTGTTCGTTACCTCCTGCCGCCCGACGGCCAGAACTGGTCGAAGCTGTCCGAGTACAAGAAGAACGGCGGCTACGCCGCGGCCGAGAACGCCATCAAGGAGATGAAGCCCGAGGACATCGGCACCGCCGTGAAGGCGTCCGGCCTCCGCGGGCGCGGCGGCGCGGGCTTCGCGGCCGGCATCAAGTGGTCGTTCCTGCCGAACGACGGCCGGCGTCCGCGCTACATCGCCTGCAACGGCGACGAGAGCGAGCCCGGCACGTACAAGGACCGCCAGATCATCGAGCGCAACCCGCACCAGCTGATCGAGGGCCTGCTGATCGCGGCGCGCGCCAACACGATCGACGCGGCGTACGTGTACCTCCGCGGCGAGTACCGTGTCGCGTTCGACAACCTGCGCGCCGCGATCGCGGAGGCGAAGGAAGCGGGCTACCTCGGCAAGAACATTCTCGGCTCCGGCCTCGACTTCGAGATCTACGTCCACCGCGGCGCGGGCGCGTACATCTGCGGCGAGGAGACCGGCCTCATGGAGTCGCTCGAGGGCCGGAAGGGACAGCCGAGAAAGCGTCCGCCGTTCCCCGCCGTCGCCGGTCTCTGGAAGCAGCCGACGATCATCAACAACATCGAGACCATGACGCAGGTGCCGTACGTGCTCCGCGCCGGCGTCGACGGCTACAAGTCGATCGGCACCGAGAAGAGCACCGGCAACACGATCTTCGGCGTCAGCGGCTGCGTGATGAAGCCTGGCCCGTACGAGCTGCCGCTGGGCACGCCGCTCAAGGAGATCATCTTCGAGCACGCGGGCGGGCTCCGCCCCGGGCGGACGCTGAAGGCCGTCATCCCCGGCGGCGTGTCGATGCCCGTCCTCACCGCCGAGACCGCGATGCAGGTGACGATGGACCACGACACCCTGCAGAAGAACGGCACGCTGCTCGGTACCGGTGCGGTGATCGTCATGGACGACACCGTCTGCCTCGTGCGCGCGGCGCTGGTGATCGCGCGCTTCTTCCGCCACGAGTCGTGCGGCCAGTGCACGCAGTGCCGCGAGGGCACCGGCTGGCTGCACAAGCTCCTGCAGGGCATCGAGCGCGGCACGGGGACGCTGCGCGACCTCGACGTGATCGAGGACGTGACGAAGTACATGGAGGCGCACACCATCTGCGCGCTCTCGGACGCCGCCGCGTGGGGCACGGGCTACTTCGTGCGCCGCTTCCGGCCCGAGTTCGAGGCGCACATCGAGCACAAGGGCTGCCCGCTCGCCGGGACGTCCTTCGAGGTCTGATCCGCCATGTCCGTCGCGACCGCCAGCACCGCCACGCCCGAGCGCCGGGTCACCCGCAACGACATCGTGCGTCTCTTCGGGACGCCGAGCGAGACCGTCGGCAGCGTCAACGAGCCCCGGCAGCAGCACACGGACGGCTTCCAGTACAACGAGCGCTGGATCTACGACCGGCCGAAGAACGAGCCGTCGCGGCCCAAGGCGCGCGTGATCTACTGGCAGCGCTACGATTTCGTCGCCTCGGAGCGGATCGAGCGCGACGGGCACCGGGTGCCCGAGTCGCCGGCCGAGCTGCTCGCGCGGCTGGGCTGAGGCGCGCCGGGGCGCGCGTACGCCCGGGCGCGCGCCGGGGCCCCTCCTTTTCGGGCTTGCTCGCATCGCCGGCTGGCTCGTATGATCCCCACGTCCCCGACGGCCACCGCCCGTTCCCGATCCCGGAATCCTCACTTCTTTCGCGGGCTTGCAAGCGACGCCGACGGCGCCGCGGCGACCGACACTTCCGGAGCGAGATCCCCATGTTGAACGGATTTTTCCTGCGCACGGTCCTGGGCCGCAGCGGCTTCGCCGCCGTGCTGGCGTTCGCGCTTGTCGCCTGCGGCGGCGGCGGTGGCAGCGGCGACGATCCCCCGAAGACGCCGGAGACGCTGCGGCTGCTCATGAAGCGCGGCGATTCGATGCCGGGCGGCCTGGTGGTGAACTCGGTCGAGAGCGCGCGCATGTCGAACGACCGCACGGTGGTGGTGATCGCCTCGCAGTCCGGCACGCCGGCGATCAACGGCGTGTACCGCAGGGACCCGGGCGGCAGGTTCGATCTGGTCCTCGACCAGAGCTCGGCGCTCGCGTCGGGCCTCGCGATGACCGACGTCGCGCAGCTACTCGTCTCGCCGACCGGCGAGGCCGTGTTCAAGGAGGGCGGCAACCGCATCGACCGCGAGACGGTGTTCTCGTTCGCGAACGGCCGGACCACGCGCCTCGCCGGCGCGCTCGACCCGCAGCAGCCCGTGGGCTTCCGGAAGCTCGGCGAGATCCGCCTTGGACCGGACAACCTGCTCGCGTTCACCTACGGCGTGAACGGCGAGCAGCCGTGCGCGGTGGACTCGTCGAGCGGCACCGACCGGATCACCTGCAAGCTGCGCCTCGTGGTCGGGACCCCCGGCGACCTGCAGGAGGTGGCGCTGCCCAACAACCTCGAGGGCGAGCGTCCGACCGCGGTCGGCCTCGAGTTCAACACCGCCGGCGAGCTGCTGGTCGGCCTCCCCGCGAGCGGCCGCAACTCGCTGCTCGGTCTCGTGAGGAACGGCGCGTTCAACAGCATCGTCGAGCGCCAGGCCGAGTTCCCCGGATTCGGCGTGCTCCTGTCGGCCACCCCGCGCGCGATCGCGACCAACGGCGACGTGATCTTCGACGCCGCCTTCGATACCGACGACGACCGCGAGCGCGACCAGGAGCGCCTGCTGCTGTACTCGAACGGCGCCTTCCAGACCATCGCCCAGCTCGGCGAGCCCGCGGGCACCAAGTTCGTGGTCGACCTGCGCGGCATCGCCGTCGACGACCTGGGCCAGGTGACCTTCCAGATCCTCTTCAACGACCGCGACCAGTCCACCGGCCAGATCAGCCTGCGGCAGTGGTCGGACGGCGCCGTGCGCGAGATCGCCTTCGAGGGTCAGGGCACGTTCGGCGACGACGGCATGGGCAACGATTACAAGATCCTCAAGATCGAGTCGATCCGCGCGAATCACGTCGGCGCCGTCGCGTTCACGGCACGCGTCGGCTTCATCGAGGACGGCACCGAGAACACCGAGGAGACGCGCCTCCTGATCGACCGCGGCGCGGGCCTCGAGACGGTGCTGCGCACCGGCGCCCAGTTCAGCGGCGGCACGATCACCGGCATCGAGACGTTGTCGGACATCAACGACAACGGCGACCTGCTGGTGATCGTCGAGCTGCGCGGGCAGGGGCGCGCGCTGGTGATGATTCCGCGGGTGTGATGCTTCGCTGGTAATGACCCCGCGGCTCCGATGCCCCCGCTGATGATGATCCCGCGATTCTGATGCCCCGCTGGAGCTGATCCCGCGGTCCTGGTGCCCCGCGGCAAGAATTTGCCGCTGTCGCAGCGCTGCCGGGAACGCGCACGTTCCGCTCCCCGTTACGCCTTTCGCGTGACGGGCCATGTGCTGCAACGATCATTGCAACGACGATTCGGCGGAGTCGCCAGCGATCAGGACCGCGACTGGACGGGCTCTCGGCCGCGCCTCCGTTGGCGCGCAACGCTTGGCGCGTGTCCTGTCGCTCGGTGTGCTCGGCCTGCTCTACGCGGCCGGCGCGGGTACGTCGTTCGGCTCACCCTTGGAGACACCCGTTGCGCTGCCGGTCGTCCCGCCGCCGCACGTACGCTTGCCCGGGGCTTTCGATGAGAGCGGCTGTGCGCTGATCTCGATCCGCTCGTCGGGGCCCAGGCGCCTGTGTCCGGCTCGTGGGGCGACGCCGTCGACGGCGGCCGGGTGGTCGCGCCACCTCGGCTACGTAGGGCCGCGTGCCGTCTCGCACGTCGCCGGTACCGGTGTCGTTCTTCTGGCAGACACCCTGAACGTCGCGTCCAGCGGCTCGTGGCGTGCGACGGGTCTCGTGCGCAACCAGACGACCGAGCGAGCGCACGAGGTGAGGGTCACCGTGATCCTCGCGACCGCGGACGACTGGATTCTCGGCACCGCGACCGCCGTCATCCCCGTGCTCGACGTTCGTCCCGGTGAGCCTGCGCCGTTCGAGTTGCGAACGCTCCTGCCGGCCGAAGCCGTCCGGCGGATCGAGTGGAGCGTGACGGCGGGACCCGGCGCAGGTCCCGGCTCCTCCAGGAGCGCGGAGATCGAGATCGGCCGGGTCGGCCCGGCCCCGGTGCGACGGATGCCTCCCCTGCGAAGCATCCTCGAGCCTCCGGCAGCGAGCGCAGCAGCCGAGGAGGGCACGTGGATCGGCTGGGGCATCCTGCGCAACTGGGGCCCGGAGCCGCTCGAGGATCCCGTGGTCGTCGGCGCGTGGATCGACGAGCGCGGCCGTGCCGTCCGCATGGTTGACGGCCGCATGCTGCACGATGACGGTGCCTCGATCGCGATGTCGCCGCGCGCAACGCGGACCTTCGAGCTGTTCGAACGTGAGCCGGGTGAGCCGCACGGCGTCGGGTGGCGGCTCGCGCTCTGGCAGACGTCGTTATGACGTCGATTCTGGTCGTCCCCCCCGCGCTCGCACGTTCCTCCAACAAACTCCGACACTGCTCGGTCAAGGAGAGGTGAGCGGTTGATCTGTGTTCGGCGTCGCGAGATCGTCCTCTGCATAGCAACAGTACGTGCCGGTCCGGATCCGAAATGCGAGAATCCTGCCAGCCTCCGGGTCTGCCTCCGCGATGCGCCGGAGCGCGACCTGAAGCGCTCGGGTCACGCTGAGGCGCGCGCGCTCGACGTCCGAGTGCGGTCGATTCCGACCACCGAGCCCGACACCGCGCGAGAGCTCCCGCTCGAGCTTCGCAAGCTCGTTCTGCGCATCCATGATGCGCCCTGGATCACCGTCCGCTTCGGCGCTCGATAGTTCGTCGTGTAGCGCTTCCACGCGTGCCTCGTAGTCACGCCGCGCCCGGGCATCAAAGATCCGATCTACGAATCGGCTGCGTCCGCGTGAGACGCGGCCCGCTTCACGATCTGGCGCCGGCAGCGCCAAGCTTCCGGGACCGTTGGCCGCCGCTGCGATGAGGTCGAGTGCGAGAACGTCGCGGTTGGGGTGGCGCAGCAGTTCGGCCACATAGGACATTCCCCGGCAGTGCCGGACCGGCGTCTGCTTGTCTCCGTGGTGGACGATCCAAACACCGCGGGACTGCGGCAGGGTGATGTCAAGCGGCCCTTGGGCCGCCCACTTCGCCGCATGCTCGGTGATCTGCTCGACCACCGCCGAACAACGAGAGACTAGGTTCGCCATCCCGAGGTCGGTTGCCTCGGCCAGTGCCTCCTCGGCGAGCCGAGAAGCCCTTTCGAGGGAACTGGTGGTCGCCGTCCCTTTGAGATGGCGGGCCCAATCGAGCCTCGTTCGCGCGGTGTACGGCCGCGCGCGCATTAGGACGTTCGCGTCGACTGCTGCCTTGAAATGCTCTTCGGCTTGCTCCGACATCCCCAACGTGGCGGCGAGCAATGCGAGATAGCGTGATACCGAGCCGCGTGACCCGAGATGACTCGACGTCACGTTGTGATGAGCAAAAGGGAGCAACTGCTCGTACAGCGCGGCAGCGTGCTGGGCGTGGCCGATCAGCTCAATCGCTTCTGCGATGCAGGACATGGACGTCAGCCAGAAACTGTCCCGCTCGAAGTCGGCGAGGTTGAACGCCATGATCGTTGCGAGCTCTCGCGCGACCTCGTCCAGGCGACCGAGCTTGACGAGCTGTGCAAGCCCGGCAACGCGCCAGGTCGATACCTCGTGGTGACGATCTCGAAAACGCTTGGCCGTCTCCGCATCCAGGATTTCCCTCCCCCGTCCTTCGTCTATCAGGATCGACTGGGCGAACCTCGAGATCGGGCCATACAGTTCGTCGTTCTGCGGGCCGGGGTACTTTCCAACGAACTCGAACGCCGCGTTCGACAAGCGCTCGGCGTCGTCGAACGAGCCCTCGTGAAGTGCCAAGGCTGCCTGCCAGACCAAGTTGACCCAGAGCTCGAAGGGGTCGCGAGCCCACTCTGCGAGCGTTCGGTGACGTGCGAGCGCCCGTCGTGCGTCCAGCATCTGCCCCAGCTCGAACGTGATGGTGAACGCAAGCGCGTGCCCTCGCATCTCGGTTTCCTGATCGGCTCGTTCGACACCGATTCGAACTAGTTCTCTGGCGATACTGCTCCGCTCCTCCATGTGATCCGGCCCGAGGAGTACAGCGTGCCGCGCGGTCAGAGCTTGGACGAGAGAACTGGGGTCCTTCGAGTCTCGCGCCTGATGGATGGCTTCCGTGCTCAAGTTGACGGCGGCATCGCGAGACCCGGTCGTTAGCTCGAAGAGCGCGAGCCTGCTCAGAAGCTTGCCTCTCGATCCCGAGTCGTTCGCAGAAACTCGGAGCATCGCCTCGCGAAGGAGCCCCGGGGCCGTTTCACACCGAAACGTCGCCGTGAACTTGCGCGCGGCGATGGCGCCGACTCCTAAGGCGGCTCGGACGAGAAGGTCGGTAGAGTCGAGGGTGCGCGCGATCGCGGCGGCCTCCTCGAATCTGGTACGGGAACCTGCTGCGTCGTTGGCCCACTCCTTCGCCTCCGCAAGGGCAAGCAAGATCTCGCAACGCTGACGTTCGTCGGGCGCGGCAAGCGGGAGTGCCAGGAGTGTGCGTTCGTAGAGCGTGACCGCCTCCTCGAACGCCATCCGGGCCAGCGCGCGCTGGGCGGCGTGCGTCGCGTACTTCACGAAACGTCCGTCACCCTGAGCAGCCGCGATCAGCGAGTGATGCGCAAGGGCGCCGACGTGGCGATCGGGAGCGGAATCGGCGAGGCTCTCCATCGTGTCGGTGACCCGGCGATGCAGGATCAATCTTCTCGCGCAAGGGATCGATTCGTAAAGAGCGTCGCGAATCAGAGCGTGCCGAAACTGGAGTCGCTCGATACGGGTCGGGCTCTCCTCGATGAGACCGAGATCGATCGCGTGGGTGAGGGCGGCGAGAACTTCGGTGGTTGCTTGTTCGAGAGCTCGACCGATCAGCGCGGCATCGAACTCGCGCCCGAGGACGGCAGCAAGTTCGAGTACGTGGACCGTCGGGGTCGACATTCGTCCGAGACGAAGTTGGATGGCCTCGCGGACCCCGGAAGGAACCCGAGTTTCGAGCGTGGAGCGAGAGGCGCTGAGCCAAGATGCGTCGTCGGACAGTGCGCGCAGCATCTCATCGACGAAGAACGCGTTGCCCGCCGTCGCGTCGTGGATGCGCGCCGCAAGGTCGGCGCTCGCCTCGGCTCCCGCCTCGGACTGGAGCAGGCTCGAGATATCGCTCGTGGTGAGGCCCTTCAGCTCGATGCGTGTTGCGTGTCGTGCAACTTCGGCGAGCGGCTCGAAGAGGTCGTTCGAGACGCTTGTCTCGCCGTCGCGCATCGTGCCCAGTAAGAGCAGTGGCAGGTTCGTCGAGCGCCGTGCGAGGAACGTGAGCAGCAGGAGCGATGCGCGGTCCGCTACGTGGAGGTCGTCGATCACGATCGCGAGCGGGCCGCGCGCGGCGCTTCGTTGCAGAAGGGCGTGTACGGCGTCGAACATCAGGAAGCGCGCGCTCTCCGGGTCGGAGGGCGATGGCGCGGCAAGGCCCTCGGGCCCGAAGCGGTCGGCGAGGTCCGGTGCGAGCTGCGCCAGGAAGCGCCCGGGTGAACCGAGATCGATCGCCTCGCCCGGGCCCGCGAGTGCGCGGATGACCTCGACCCACGGCCAGTAGGACGCAGCACCTCCCGCCTCCCAGCAGCGGCCCCAGACGACTCTCACGCCTGCGGCCGTCGCCTCACGCGAGAACTGCGCCGCGAGCCGTGTCTTCCCTATCCCGGCCTCGCCGCACACGAGGAAGGACAACCCCTCGCCGCGAAGCAGTACGTCGAGCCCGATCCGCAGGCTTGCCAGCTCGGCGCGCCGCCCGACGAACGTGCGCTCGGCCGGCGGGCCGGCGGACGACGGCGGCGCGGCCATCGACGGCTGCGGCTTGGCCTGGTCGCTGAGGATGCGGTCCGGCATGCGGGGGCGACCGCAAGAAGAGCGCGAGAGCCCGTCGCTCGTCAAGGAAAATTGGGTACGGTCGGCCGTGCCCCGCCATGCCTCCCGCGCGGGGGGCGTCCCGCAGCTTGGACCGCGGCGAAGTCCAGCGCGGGCCGGCCTCCCCAACTTCCGGCCGGTCGATCAGCTCAGGACGCCGTCGGTCCGCAGTGTCGCGATTTCGTCGTCCGACAGCCGCAGAAGGTCTCGGTACACGTACGCCGAGTGCTCCCCCAGCAGCGGCCCCTGCCGCTCGATCGCGCCCGGCGTCGTGGACAGCGCGTAGCCCAGCCTCTCGCAGGTGTGCGGCCCGAGCACCTCGTGCTGCACCGGCACGAAGTGCCCACGCGCAGCGAGCTGCGGATCCGCGTTCAGATCGAACGCCGTCTCGACCACGCCCGCCTCGACGCTCGCTGACTGTGCGGCGGACATGACTTCCTCCGAGGACTTCTCTCGAGTCCAGGAAGAGATCAGTGACTCCAGCTCGTCCTCGCACCGCTGCCGCCCTGCGAGCGTCGCGAAGCGCGGATCGAGAGCCCACCCCGGCGACCCCATGGCGCGCGTCAGCCGCTGCCAGTCGGCGTCGTCGTGGCACGCGATCGTGCACCAGCGGTCCTCGCCGCGGCACGGGAACGCCCCGTGCGGCGCCGCGACGCGCGAGCGGTTGCCGTCGCGCTGCACGACATCGCCGTTCGCGAAGTACTCGAGCATCCAGCCGGACAGCGAGTACGCGGCGGTCTCGACCTGCGCCACGTCGATGTAGGTGCCCTCACCTGTCTTCTTCTTGCGCAGGAGTGCTGCGAGCACCGCAGCCGCGACGAAGCGTGGTGCGAGCGAGTCGGTGATCGTGCCGTGCTGGCCGGTCGCCTCGCGGTCGGGCCAACCCGTCAGGAAGTTGAAGCCGGAGATCGCGGAGCCCTGGCCGCCGAAGCCGGGGTAGTCCTTGTTCGGCCCGGTCTGGCCCATGAGGCAGGTGCTCACCATGATCAGATCCGGCTTGATCTCGACCAGGCTCTCGTAGTCGAGCCCCCACTTCTTCATCGCCTTCGGGGCGTAGTTCTCGGCCAGCACGTCGGCCCACTCGACGATCAGCCGCCGAGCGAGGTCGACGCCACGCCGATCACTCAGATTGAGCGCGACCGACATCTTGTTGCAGTTGAGCATCATGAACATCGGCGCGCGGTCGAGGCTCTTGTTCGTCTTCGACAGCCCCAGCACGCGCAGGAAGTCGGGCCGCGACGCCGACTCGATGCGGATCACCGTCGCGCCGTGATCGGCGAGGTGGCGGATCGCGATCGGCCCCGCCGCGCCTCCGCCGAGCTCGACGACCTTGAGCCCGGCGAGCGCCCGCGGCTTCCCCTGCTCGTGCTCCATCGGTGTCACCTTCGTCGCCCGCCCCGGTTCGGAGCCGGGCCCCCGTGCAGAGCCGGGCCGCGGTTCGGAGCCGGGCCTCTGTTCACACGGCTCGGTCGCGGGCCTAGCGTCGCCACGCAGCTGAAAAGGAGGTGCCGTACGATGGCCGCTCCGTCCATGGCTTCGGTCTCGCAGGAACGACGCGATCTCGATCCCGCCATGTTCCGCATGCACGGCTCGGTCGCCGGGCTGCTCGGCGCCGCGGTGCTCGCGATCTGGTTCTTCGTCCTCGACCTCTGGCGCGGGACCCCGCTCGCGACGCCGACGTTCCTCGCGCAGGCGCTGCTCTCGGGCGGCGCCGCCGGCGAGACCGCGCAGTCGGTGATCCCGTCGCTCGGGCAGACGTTCGTCTTCACCGTCGTGCACGGCATCGTCTTCGTGACGATCGGCGTGACGGTCGCGGAGTTCCCGCGCGTGTTCGACCTGGTGCACAGCAGGGCGTTCGCGATCGTGCTCCTGTTCGGGGCACTCTGCCTCGCGTTCCTCGTGTTCGGCGCGATGTTCGCGGCGCTGGGGCCGGACCGCATCGCGATCCGCGACGCGTTCATCGGCAACTTCCTCGCCGCGTTCGCGATGGCCGGGTACCTGGCGGGCACGCTCGGCGCGTCCAAATGTGCTTGACGGCGCGTGCGCTCACACGACCCCCGCGCGCCGTAGTGACTCGAGCTCCGCCGCCGACACGCCGATCGACCCGTAGACCTCCGCGTCGTGCTCGCCGAGGAGCGGCGCCGGTCCGCGGACGTCGGTCCCGTAGCGGCTCATCCGCGCGAAGCGCGCCGGCAGCTCGTAGCGCAGCCCGCGCTTCGGGTCGTCGACCTCGACGAAGAACTCGCGCGCGCGCAGCTGCGCGCTGCTCGCGATCTCGCGCGAGTCGTTGACCGGCGCGAGCATCACGCCGCGCCGCACCGACTCGTCGAACAGCTCGCGCATGGGCTTCTGCAGGAACAGCTCCTGCAGCGGCGCGGACAGCGCGTCGACCTGCTCCTGCGTCAGGTCGTTGTGGTTGTAGGCCTTCCAGTCGCGGCCTTGCCACGCGGGTGCGGGGATCCTCTCCTCCGCGAGCCAGCGCTCGGTCGCCTGCAGGCCGGGGATGCGCGCCGGGCCGCCGCGCAGCGCGTAGGACACGAAGCCATCCTTGCACCGCCACACCTCGCGCTGCAGCGTCCTGCCGACGGGATACGAGGCACCGGTGCGGTTGCGGTCGCGCCGGTCCATGGCCCACTGCGAGGCGCCGGTCATGATCGTCGACACCATCGCCGCCTGCAGCGAGACGTCCACGTGCTGCCCCTCGCCGATCACGCCGCGTGCGATGAGCGCGACGAGCAGCCCCGACGCCGCCTCCGCCCCGCCGTGGTAGTACGAGCTGGGCATCGTGCAGCGGAGTGGCGCGCGGTCCGGATCGCCGGTGAGCGCCATGTTGCCGCCCATCGCGGTCGCGGTGATGTCGCTGCCGCGGTACGCCGCGTACGGGCCGGTGCGTCCGAACGGCGTGATCGAGCACACGACGAGCCGGGGGTGGGCTGCGTGCAGCGTGTCCCAATCGAGCTTCAGCGTCGCGAGCGCCGCGGGATCGTACGTCTCGACCAGGGCGTCGGCCGTCGCGCACAGGCGGTCGAACAGCGCACGGCCTTCGACGCGCGAGAGATCGAGCGTCACGCCCCGCTTGCTCGCGTTGTACGCGAGCCAGGTGACCGCGCGCTCGGGATCGGCGACGCCGCCGACGTACGGCGGGCTAAGGCGCGCCGGGTCGCCGCCGGGCGGCTCGACCTTGATCACGTCCGCGCCGAGCTCGGCGAGCATGCGCCCGCACAGGAAGCCTGTCTCGTCGCTCAGGTCGAGGACGCGGAAGCCGTCGAGCGGGCGCTGCATCGCACCCTCCTATCAGACCCCCGCGCCGGGATGCGACCGTCGCGAGCCCCGCCGTCAGGTGAAGACGCCGGGGCGCGTCTTCATCCCCTCGTGGCCGGCGAGGCCGGTGAGGACGTCACCCCGCGACGCGCGGACCGATCGCCAGCAGACGCGGATCGAGCGGTGCCATGAGCCGCGCGATCGCCGTACGGACGTCGACGCGAACGTCCACGTCCGGCCAGCGCCCGGCGAGCGAGAAGGGCACCTCGAGCCGGCCGCCCGTCCCGAACATGCGCTGCGACTCCGGGACCAGCGCCGCGATCGCCGCCGTCGCGGCCGGCGTGAGCGCTACCGTACCGTGTGCCTCGAGCGTACCGCCCCGCGACACCGACCCGGTCGCGGTGGCTGCGAAGAGCGAGGTCGCAACCTGCAGGCCGGCGAAGCCCACGCTGCCCTCCGCGATGGTCACATCGCCGGAGATGTCGTCGAACGGCGTCGCATCCAGCGAGAGCGCGCTCGTGAGCGCCGGCGACTGCTTCGCGCGCGCCAGCACGTCCGCCGCGGTGGCCGCGGCGTCGCCGCCGGTGTGGCTCGTGAGCGCCGCGAGGAGGTCCGCCGTGAGGTTCGTCTCGCGCAGCTCGCCGCAGCAGATGCCCAGCGCGCCGTCACCGGACGCGTTCATCACGACGGCCTCGAGGCCCTCGCCGCGGCTCGCGATCGTGCCGTCGAAGCTCAGCGCGCCGGTCAGGCCCGCGGGCGCGCCGGGGATGTCGGCGAGGCGCACCTGCGCGAGCTTCACCTCGTCGAACCTCCAGCGCGGCTCGGCAGCGCCCTCGAACGGGCCGATCTCGCCGCGGACCACGATGCGCTGCTCGTCGTTCGCACCGATCCGGCTGGTCATCGACACCCGGGCCGGGGCGCTCGGGTCGTTGCTTGCGTAGGAGAAGTCGAGGTCGTGCAGCGTGACGTCGTGGCCCTGGCCGGTCTCGTCCTCGATCTGGAGAGTGCCGTCGCTGATCGACGCCGACGCGAGCCGCACGCGGCGCTCCTTCGCGCCCGAGTCCTTCGCTGCCGCGTCCTGCGCTCCGCGCGCGGCCTTGGCGAGCGGTACGCCGCCGCCGACCGCCGCCGCGGCGACGCCCTTGCCCGACAGCGTCTCGACGTTCCACGCCCCGGCCGCGTCACGCAGCAGGTGGACGTTCGGGCCGTCGAGGTGCACGTCGCCGCGGACGTTGCCGCGCAGCAGCGCGCCGGGATCGAGGCGCAGCGCCGCGCTGCGGATCGTGGCGAAGTCGCCGCCGCCGAAGCGCGGGTCCTCGGCGATCGTCACGTTCGCGAGCGCGATGCCTGGTCCGCCGGCGAGGACGAGCGACGGGTCGCCGCCGCCGACCCTGCGGCCGAGCGTGTCCGAGAGGCCGGCCAGCATCATCGGCTCGAGCTTGCGCAGCACGAAGCCGCTGCCGGCCGCGGCGGCGACGGCGAGTGCGCCGAAGGTGATCGCGAAGCCGGCGGCGATGCGGAACAGCGAGCGTCCGCGCCGCGCCGGAGCGGCCCCGCCGCGCACCGCACGCGCGGCGCGCCCGG
>Ga0194132_10000894_pt1 | contig 61015 bp, 62 predicted proteins | sample TA2KigOf80mmetaG_FD_148612 | JGI IMG/M metagenome (GOLD analysis project Ga0194132, IMG submission 148612) | Freshwater microbial communities from Lake Tanganyika, Tanzania - TA2015054 Kigoma Offshore 80m | ecosystem: Environmental > Aquatic > Freshwater > Lake | place: Tanzania: Lake... | reverse complement strand
CCTGCACCAACTCAATCGAGAACATGATGGGCACGGTGCGCCGCGTCTGTCGCAACGTGAAGCGGTGGCGAAATACCGATATGGCGCTGCGCTGGACCGCCGCCGGCATGATGGAAGCCGCCAAGGGATTCCGACGCCTCAAGGCGCACAAGCAGCTGCCGACGCTCAGAGCCGCCCTGGCTGCCCATCAGGCCAAGCAAACGATCCGAAACAGGCTTGAGGAACACCGGCAAGCCGCATAGCGTCATCAACAGGCAACGCTCGTCCCGCCAAGTTCAACAAAGGGCGGGACATCCCCCCGCGGCCCAGGCGGCACCGCAGAGCGCGCTCCGCACCGTTCTCTCACGCGGCAAGCTCGTCGTCGGCACCGGCTCGACCAATGCGCCTTGGCACTTCGAAAACGATAAGGGCGAACTCACCGGCATGGACATCGCCATGGCGCGGGTTCTCGCCGCCGGCCTGTTCGGCGCTGGGCGCGATGCCAAGGAAGACCTGAGCAAGATCGAGTTCGTGAAGCAGGACCCGGCGTCTCGCATTCCCAACATCACCACCGGCAAGGTCGACATCGTCATTCAGTTCATGACCGTCTCGCCGGCGCGCGCCCAGCTCGTCGCCTTCTCTCGCCCCTACTATGTCGAGGGCGTGGCGCTTCTCACCTCGGCCAAGGGCAAGTTCAAGACGCACAAGGAGCTGATCGACGCCGGCCGCAATGTGAAGGCCTCCGTGCTGCAGAACGTCGACGCCGACCAGCTTGTCGCGCGCGGCCTGCCGCAGGCCCAGGTCATGCAGCTCGACACCCAGGCGAACGCGATCCAGGCGCTCGATTCCGGCCGCTCGGATGCGGCGGTGATCGATCTCTCGACCGTCGGCTGGCTGGTCAAGCGGAACCCGGACAAGTATCTCGACTCGGGTTTCCACTACGACACGCAGCTCTACTCCGCAGCGATGCGCCAGGGCGATCCAGACTGGCTGCAATGGGTCAACACCTGCTTCAACGTCGCCATGCACGGGCATCAGACGCAAATCTACGACGCGGCCTTCGAGGAGTTCTTCGCCGCCAAGCCGCCCCGTCGTGTGCCAGGCTTCCCGACGATTTGAGTCCGACTCTTCGGGCCGCCACCCCCTTCCCGGCTCGACCGGGAGGGGGCCAGGTGGGGGCAGGTAGCAGACCCACCTCGTGACCTATCACTTCAACTTCAACTTCGTCTGGCGTTACGCCGATAAGCTCTATTGGGGTCTCGTGCTGTCGCTGGAGATCGCGCTGATCTCCATCCTGATCGGCATGGTGATCGGACTCAGCCTGGCGCTTGCCTATACGGGCGGCAACCGATGGATCCGCTCCGCAATCGCGGCCTATGTCGAGTTCATCCGCAACGTCCCGCTGCTGCTTCTGGTCTATCTCGTCTTCTATGGAATCCCCTCGGCGGGCGGCTTCGCCTATGACGCGTTGACCAGCTTCATCGCGACGTTGGCGCTCTACTCCGGCGCCTATCTGGTCGAGGTCTTTCGCGCCGGTCTCGATGCGATCCCCAAAGGCCTGATTGATGCCGGCAAGGCCGTCGGGCTCACGCCGTGGCAGCGCTTCATCCATGTGCGCATGCCGACCATGTTCCGCATCGTGCTGCCCTCGCTTTCCAACGTCTACGTCTCGCTGTTCAAGGACACGTCACTCGCCTACGTCATCGCCGTGCCGGAGCTGACCTACGGCGCCAACTGGATCAAGACCAACACCTTCCGCGTGATCGAGGTCTGGATCGTCGTCTGGCCGATGTATCTGGCCACCTGCTATGCGCTCATCTACGCGCTCCGCCTGCTCGAGCGCCGCTTCTCGCTGGTGCGCCGATGATCGCCTATGTCATGGGCGTTCTGCCCTTCCTGTGGCAGGGCCTCCTGGTCACCCTCACCGTATCGGCGCTCGTTGTCGCCTCCTCGCTGGTCACAGGCATCCTCTGCGGCATCGGCCTCGTCTACGGTCGCTGGTGGATCGCCTGGCCGATTCGAATCTACTCCGACATCCTGCGCGGCACGCCGCTGATCGTGCTGATCTTCCTGATCATTTACGGCCTGCCCCTACTCGGCGTCGACTTCGGCAACTACGGCTCGGCAGTGATCGCGCTCACCGCCTTCAAGACCGCGCATGTCGCGGAGATCGCGCGCGGCGCCATCCAGTCCATCCATTTCGGACAGACCGACGCCGGCAAGGCCATCGGGCTCACCTTCCGCCAACGCCTGCAATACGTGATCCTGCCGCAGGCGGTCCGTCGCTTCCTGCCGCCCTGGATCAACGCCGTCGCCGATGCGGTCAAGGGTTCTGCCCTGGTTTCGCTCGCCGGCATCGTCGACTTGACGCTAGCCGTCCAGCAGGTGATCGGTCGCACCTACGATCCGCTGCCGATGTACCTGCTGGGTGCGGCGATGTACTTCATCATCAACTACAGCCTGAGCCTGACCAGCCGCCGGCTCGAGGCACGCTTCGCCTACATTCGGGAGTAGCCGGTGCCCCAGTCGCTCGTCCAGATCCGCGGCCTCAAGAAGTCCTTCGGCAGCCTGCGCGTCCTCGACGGCATAGATCTCGACGTCGCCAAGGGCGAGGCCGTCTGCGTCATCGGTCCCTCGGGCAGCGGCAAGACCACGCTGCTCCGATGCATCAACCTGCTGGAACCCTATGACCAGGGCTCGATCAAGGTCGATGGCACTGAGATCGGCTACGAGGAAGGCGGCAGCACCCGCAAACGCCGCTCGGAGCGCGCCCTGGCACCGATCCGCGCCGATATCGGCATGGTCTTCCAGCTCTTCAATCTGTTCCCGCACCTGACCGCGCTCGAGAACGTCATGCTGGGACTGACCAAGGTGCGCGGCATCTCCAAGGCTGAGGCCAAGGACCGTGCCGGCCACTGGCTCAACCGCGTCGGCCTATCGGACAAGCTCCAGAGCCTGCCGAGCCAGCTCTCCGGCGGCCAGCAGCAACGCGTCGGCATCGCGCGCGCCGTCGCCATGGGCCCGAAAGTGCTGCTGCTTGACGAGATCACATCGGCGCTCGACCCCGAGCTAGTCGGCGAAGTGCTTTCCGTCGTGCAGGGCCTCGCCAGGGACGGCATGACCATGATCGTGGTCACGCACGAGATGACCTTCGCCCGCGACGTCGGCTCTCGCATCATCTTCATGGACGAGGGCCGCGTGGTGATCGACGGCCCGTCGCGTGACGTCCTCGCCAATGCATCGCAGAATGAGCGCCTCAAGTCGTTCCTCGCCCGCATCGAGATGAAGCACTGACGCCATGACCGCGAAGCCCAAATCCGGCAGCGACATCCGCGCACGCCTCGGCCTCCGGCCGATCATCAATGTCTCCGGCACCATGACGCATCTCGGCGCCTCGATCGCGGTTCCGGAGGTACAACGCGTTGCGAGCGAAATTCTGCCGGAATGGGTCGAGATCAACGACCTGCATCGCAAGGCGAGCCGCGCGATTGCCAGGGCGACTGGCACGGAGGCGGGATTCGTCACCGCGTCGGCTTCAGCCGGCATCACGCTCGCGCTGGCCGGCTGCATGACTGGCGCGGATCTGGCGAAGATCGAGCAGCTACCCGACTCCGCCGGCATGAAGAACGAAGTCGTGATCCAGATGGGTCACATGACCGGCTACGGCGCCCCGATCGAGCAGGCGGTCAGGCTCGCAGGTGCTACCTGCGTCCCGGTCGGCAACGTCACCGATGCACGCGCCTATCAGCTCGCGCACAAGATCACCGAGAAGACCGCCGCGGCGCTCTACGTCGTCTCGCACCACACCGTGCAATACGGACAGATTCCGCTCGCCGAGTTTGCCCGCGTCGCGCATGAGAAGGGAGTGCCGGTCGTTGCCGACCTGGCATCCGAGTACGACCTCAAGGGTTTTCACGCCGCCGGTGCCGATCTCGTGATCTACAGTGCGCATAAGTTCCTCGGCGGGCCGACGGCCGGGATCGTCGCCGGCAGGAAGCCGCTGGTGCGCGCGACCTTCTTGCAGAATGCGGGCATCGGTCGCGGCATGAAGGTCGGCAAGGAGAGCATCACCGGGACCATCGCCGCGCTCGAGGCCTGGGAGCAGCGCGACCATGATGCTGTGCGCAAGCTCGAGAGGAGCTACCTCGACCTCTGGGTCAAGCGCTTCACCGGTCTCCCGGGCGTCACCGCGACGATCATCCCCGATCCCACCGACAACCCGCTCGACCGGCTGATGCTGCAGGTCGAGGCAGAGACGGCGCGCATCACCGCCTGGGAGCTCGCCGACGCGCTGGCATCCGGCGACCCTCCGGTCATCGTCCGCGATCACGAGGCCGAGCAGGGCTTCTTCCAGCTTGATCCCTGCAACCTGCATCCGGGGGAGGCCGAGACCGTGGCCGACCGCGTCGTCCATGAGCTAAGCGAGGCGCGCAAGCGCAACCGCCCGCAGCAATACAGCCACGCCGAGCGCAAACTACGGCGCTTCGAGCGCCTTCTCCGCTGGCCGGACTGACACTTGCCGCGATCGAGGCGGCTGTCCGGCCCACCGGGCTTCGTCTTCGCGGCGGATTCCATTCGACCATCGCCGACGACGTGCCGGCCGGGACGATTGTCCTGCTCGGCTTCGTCGGCAGCGAAGGCTGGCCGCGTTTTTCCGCCTCGGCGGAAGCGGCCGACGAGCAGCCGAGCCCGCTGGATCGCTGGTCGCGCCGGATCATCGACGGCCTCGCCGCCGCTCTCGGCGGTTCGGCACTCTATCCTTTCGCGGGTCCGCCTTGGCTCCCCTTCCAGCGCTGGGCGCAACGTACCGGCGATGTCTTCATCTCGCCGCTCGGCATCCTGATCCATCCCGAGTACGGCCTCTGGCACAGCTATCGCGGTGCGCTGGCCTTCGCCGAACGGCTGAAGCTGGCGCCGCGGACGAAGCCCAGCAGCCCGTGCGCGACATGCGCGGCAAAGCCCTGCCTGACGGCCTGCCCGGTCTCGGCATTCTCGACGGTCGGCTACGACGTCGCCCGGTGCCGTGCACACATCGCGAGCGAGGCCGGCGCCGCCTGCATGTCCGGCGGCTGCCTTGCCCGCCTCGCCTGCCCGGTTGGCGCCCAGCATCGCTATGCGAGCGACCAAGCCAGTTTCCACATGCGTGCCTTCCGGCGCGGCTAGAGGCTACTGCCCCGGCAGCACAAATCCGGGCTCGACCTCGACCTCGACGAGATGGCGGAGGAAATACTCGAAGCTCCGTCGGATGAAGTAGCCGTCGCGGTAGATCGACAGGTGATTGTGGTTCGGCATCACCAGAAGGTCGAAGTTCTTGTTGGCCTTGATCAGCGCATCAACCACCTGAAGCGTCAGCGCCGGCGGCACGTTGTCGTCCATGTCGGCATAGGCAAGCATCAGCTTGCCTTCGAGCCGATGCGCGATGCTGGCATTGACCTGAGCCGCGTAGGAGACACCCTCCGACATCAGCCCCTGATACTTCTCGCCCCATTGCTGCATGTAGCCGCGTTGGTCGTGGTTGCCGGACGAGGCGACGGCGACCTTGAAGAACTTCGGGTACTGAAACATCGCGCGCGTCGAGGCGAAGCCGCCGCCGGAGTGGCCGGTGATGCCGACGCGCTCCAGATCCATATAGGGCCTGCTCTTGGCAAGCTGCCTCAGCGCAGCGATGTGGTCCGCGAGCCCGCCGGCCGTCTCCATCTTCCCGTACCAGTGATCGTGGAAGGCCTTCGAGCGCAGCGGCGTGCCGCGTCCGTCGATCGTCACGACGACCATGCCGAGTTCGGCATACGACTTCGGGAACAGGAACTGACGCATGCCATTGGCATCGGAGGTGAACGAGTGATGCGGCGTCTGGATGCGTTGCGGGCCCGGATAGATCAGATCGAGCACCGGGTACTTCTTTCGCCGGTCGAAGTCGTTCGGAAGGAAGACCGCGCCGTAGATGTCGGTCTTGCCGTCGGCGGCCTTGAGCTTGACCGCCTCCGGCCAGCGCCAGCCGCCTTTGACGACCTCGCCGACATCCGCCTCCTCGAGCGTCGCAATCACGCGCCCGTCCTTCGCGTCGAGCAGATAGGAGGCGGGCACGGTTGTCAGGGTGCTCTGGGTCTCGACGAGGTAGCGGCCGGAGGGCGAGACGCCTTGCGGGCGCGGGCGGTGCACCTCGAGCGGCAGCACGATCAGCGCGCGCGGCTGGATCGTCGCCACATGATGGTCGGCCGGCTCCGGCGTCAGCACCTTGGTCGGGCCGCCGTCGAGCGACGCCAGACAGACCTGCCGGTAGTAGGGATTGGCGCGCGGCGTAACGCCGCTGGCGACGAACAGCACGGTGCGATGCACGGGGTCGACATGCAGGACATCGCGTACGACCCATTTGCCGGTCGTGATGCGGTTCCTGACGGCGCCGCTCTCGGCATCGACCAGATAGAGCTGGGCCCAGCCATCCTCCTGCGAGAACCAGACGACCTCCTTGCCGCCGGGCAGCACGCGGAGGTTCGGCCGATCCTGCGGGGTGAGATTGGCCTCGACGAAGGTCGAGGCGCGCTCCTCGCGGACGACCTTCACCTTGCCGGTGTGCGTGTCGAAGCGCAGCAGGCGAAACCACTTCTCGGCGCGGCCGACATCGATGATCCAGACGACACGCGCATCCGCATCCCACCACAGGCGGCCGCGCTCGATCGGCGAGCCGTTGCCGGCGAGCTGCGGGGCGACCTCGGCAAGGGTCTTCTTGCCGGTCTCGACCTCGATCGAGAGGTGATGGCAGCAGGCGAGCTCGTCGTCACGGTCGCCGGGGAAAGACACGCGGATCTCGTGCACCACAGGCCGCACGCTGCCGTCGTCGGGCACAGACTGATGCAGGTGCAGCGGCTTGACGCGGCGCTCGTCGAGGCGATGCGTCAGCACGCGCCTGGAGTCCGGCGACCAGAGCAGTGCCGGCGGCGGCGCGACGCCAGCGCGCTTCCAGGTGATCGTGGTCAGATTGGTGTCCGGCGACTTGCCATAGGCGAAGCGCTCCTCGCCGTCAGTCGTCAGCGCCCGCTCCCTGCCCGTGGCGAGCTCGCGGACCCAGATGTCGGGGCCTTTAAGGAACGCGACCCAGCGCCCATCGGGCGAGGGCAACTCGGCATCGCTCGGCTTCCATTGTCCGGCTTCCAGCTTGCCGGCGGAGAGATCGAAGCGCCAGGACTTGCCGAGCGCAATGAAGTCTATCGCCCGAAGGTCGAGCGTGAAGATGAACCATGAGAAGGGCAGCGCCTTCGCCGAGACCTTCTGCTTGGTCGCCTGCGATAGGCCTTGGGCCAGCCGCTCGTGGTCGAAGGCCGGCGTCTTTCGCCCCGTCGCCGCATCGACGAACACGAAGACCGCCCCTCCCCTGGTTTCCCGGCGATACCAGAAGCGGTCCTCGCCGCCGATCCAGTAGGTCAGGACCTGGGCGTTCCGGACCTTCTTCGCCATCGCCCACGGCAGATGCCGTTCCACACGCGCGAAATCCGCATGGGTAAAGACGCGCCGGCTTTTGGCGGCCATCGATGGCTCCTTCAAGGATGACAAAGGCGCCCCCGGCGCGAGGCCGGGGACGCCGAGGGCGGGCCTACTTCTCTACTGTCCGGTAGTAGGCGCGGTTGCCGGTGAACTTAAATTCCTTGATCGAGGCGCGCATGCCGACATTGCGCTTGATCTGGAACATAAAGGCGTGCGGGCCGTTCTCCATCTGGTGCTTCTGGATCTCGTGATAGAGCGCGATCCGCCTGGCCTCATTCCGCTCGAACAGCGCCTTCTCGCCCATCTCGTTGACCTTCGGGTCGAAATAGGCGGACCACCAGCTCGCCATGTTGCTCGGCGGCAGGTTCGGGCTGTTGTCCGGGTTCATCGCCAGGCGCGAGACGAAGGCATGCCCGTCGGCCGGCACCACGTTCCAGTTCAGCATCGCCATCTCAAAACCGCGCTGGCGCATCTTCGGGAAGAGCTGCGCACCCGCCATGGTCTGGAGGTTCAGCTTGATGCCGATCTTGGCCGCGTTCGCCTGGATGTGCTGACCGACCTCGGGGTTGGGGAAGTTCGGCGTGAACAGGAACTCCTTCTCGAAACCGTTCGGGAAGCCTGCTTCGGTGATCAGCTGCTTGGCCTTGGCGAGGTCGAGCTTGAAGGGCTGACCCTCCTTCTCGTCGAGCGCGCCGAAGGCTTCGAGCGGCACCAGGCTCGCGCGCGCGATACCCTCGTGGCGCATCACGGTCTTCTGCAGCGCGTCGTAATCGACAAGGTAACGGAAGGCGAGGCGCACCTTCGGCTCGGCGAAGGCCTTTTCAAGCGTGTTGAATGTCATGTACTGCATGGTCTGGCGGACCGCCGATTGCAGCTTCAGGTTTCTGTCGGCGAGCACGCCCTCGAGACCTTCGGGATTGAGGTTGCGTGCCGCGTCGATGTCACCGGCCTTGAGCTGCAGGAACTGAGCGCCGGGCTCGTTGAGCTGCTTGATGATGACCCGCCGCATATGCGGGTTGCCGCGCCAGTAATTGTCGTTGCGCTCGTAAACGATCGAATCGTTGAAGGTCCAGGAGCGCAGCCTGTAGGGGCCGACACAGGCCGAATTCGTATTGAGCCAGCCCGGCGACTTATCGTCGCCTTTCATGAAGGGGTCTTCCGCCACCTTGTAGTGCTTCGCCATCTCCTTCTTGTCGAGGATGAAGGCGGCACGGGTGGCGAAGATGTTGGCGAGGATGAAGTTGGTCGGATAGGGCTTGTTGAGCTTGACCACCAGCGTGCGCTCGTCCGGCGCGGTGAAGGCCTCGGCCGCGCGGTCCTGGCCGAGACCGTATTCGCGCAGCGTGCCGGCGTTGATCGTGTTGATCGCCAGCGTCCGGTTGAAGGTCCACACCGCGTCCGACGCCGTCACCTGGTTGCCCGACGGGTGCTTCACGTCGCGCAGCCTGAAGGTGATGGTCATGCCGTCTTCGGAGACCGTCCAGCTTTCGGCGAGGCCGGGCACGACCTTGGCGTCGGTCGAGGTGTCCAGGGCCACGATCGGGTCGCAGACATTGTTGATGATCTCGTCGCCGACGGCATCGCCGATGCGGCCGGGATCGAGCGTGTTGACGGCATCGATCGCCATCGCCATGACGAAGGTGTCGCGCGGGGTCTGCTGCGCCTCGGCGGCCGAGGTCAGCGCCGCGGCCGAAACGCAGGACATGAACGCCGCCGCGCGTGCGGTACGTGCGATTGTCATTTGAGGGGCCTCCCTTGGGGAGGCGAAGTATCCGACCTCGCCCTGAACGAGGCAAGACAAGGGGCCGGGGGGGCGCCGGCAGGCCCGCGTCGTAGTTGGCACCGGCATTGCTTTGGAGGAAGGCACGATGGTTCGTGTATTCCTCCTCCCCGCCCTCCTCCTGGGGGCTACCTTGGCCGCGGCGTCCCCCGCCGCGGCCGGTTCTCTCAACAGCAAGGCGTGGTGGAGCAATGCGCTCCAGGGGATGCAGAACCCTCCCTCGAATGCCGTATCAGCCCTCCCGGCGGCCGTCACCCCGGGCGTCGGCCCCTCGCAGCTCCCCTCTGCCGGCCTGGCGCAACCCTTTGTAAAGCCGCCGATAAATCAAGCCCTTGGCGCGCATCAACCGGGTTCGAAGAGCCTCGATGTCGGCTACGACCTCTGCCTCGGGCCGATCTATGCCGCCGAACGCGACAAGGGCATCCCGGCCCATCTGCTGCGGTCCATCGCGCTCGCCGAGTCCGGACGCTGGGACGAATCCTCCAGCCGCACCGTCGCCTGGCCCTGGACCATCAACGCCGCGGGGGTAGGCCATTTCTTCCCCTCCAAGCAGGCAGCGATTGCCTTCGTGCACAAGCTACGGGCCAAGGGCGTCAAATCGATGGACGTCGGCTGCATGCAGGTGAACCTGATGTGGCATCCGGGCGCCTTCTCTTCGCTCGAGGAGGCTTTCGAGCCGGAGAAGAACGTCGCCTATGCCGCCAGCCACCTGTTCGACCTCAAGAACGAGCGGAAGACCTGGACAGAGGCGGTGGGCTACTACCATTCCGCCACGCCGGAGCATAACCAGCGCTACCGCGCCAAGGTCCTGAAGCTCTGGGCCGATGTGCAGCGGAAGCCGGAGTCAACCCAGCTCGCCGCAGCCGCCGCCGATGCTGGCCGGCAGATGCCGATGGGTTTCGGCCAAGCGGCGTCCGGCTTCACCTCGCCGGCCTGGATCAACCGCGATGCCCGGTCGGTCGGCACGCCCAAGGTCTCCGTCTCGTCCAACGCCGGCTCTATCAGCACCGGCCGCCGCGGCATGGGCATTCAGCAATACATGATGGCGCCGACGACGCAGGCGCTCGACATGCCGAAGGGCGTGGCCCTCCAATAAGCAAGAGACCCTCCCGCAATGCGGGAGGGCCTTGGACTCCTCGTCCCGAGGCGTTGGGCTCAGGCCAGCGCCTTCTTCAGGTTCGCATCGATCTTGTCGAGGAACTGCTGGGTGTTGAGCCAGGGTTGGTTCGGCCCGATCAGGATCGCCAAGTCCTTGGTCATCGATCCGCTCTCGACGGTTTCGACGCAGACGCGCTCCAGCGCCTCGGCAAAGCGCTTCACCTCCGGCGTGCCGTCGAAATCGCCGCGGTAGTAGAGGCCGCGGGTCCAGGCATAGATCGACGCGATCGGGTTGGTCGAGGTCGGCTTGCCCGCCTGGTGATCGCGGTAGTGGCGCGTCACGGTGCCGTGCGCGGCTTCGGCCTCGACGGTCTTGCCGTCCGGGGTCAGCAGCACCGACGTCATGAGGCCGAGCGAACCGAAGCCCTGCGCCACCGTATCCGACTGCACATCGCCGTCGTAGTTCTTGCAGGCCCAGACGAACCCGCCCGACCATTTGAGCGCCGAGGCCACCATGTCGTCGATGAGCCGGTGCTCGTAGACGATCTTCTTCGCCTTGAACTTGGCGGCGAACTCCTCGTCGAAGATCTTCTGGAACAGGATCATGAAGCGCCCGTCATAGGCCTTGAGGATCGTGTTCTTGGTCGAGAGATAGACCGGCCAGCCCAGCGTCAGCCCATAGTTGAAGCAGGCGCGTGCAAAGCCGATGATCTGGTCGTCGAGGTTGTACATGCCGAGCGCGACGCCGCCCGAGGGAAAGTCGAAGACTTGGTATTCGACGGGCTGGCCGCCCGTCGGCGTGAAGGTCATGGTCAGCTTGCCCGGGCCCGGCACGACGAAGTCGGTGGCGCGATACTGATCGCCGAAGGCGTGGCGGCCGATGACGATCGGCTGCGTCCATCCCGGCACCAGGCGCGGCACGTTCTTGCAGACGATCGGCTGACGGAAGATGGTGCCGCCGATGATATTGCGGATGGTCCCGTTCGGGGACTTCCACATCTTCTTGAGATTGAACTCCTTGACCCGCCCCTCGTCCGGCGTGATGGTCGCGCACTTCACGCCGACGCCGTATTTCTGGATCGCCTTTGCAGCGTCGACCGTGACCTGATCCTCGGTCTTGTCCCGGTACTCGACACCGAGGTCGTAGTACTTAAGATCCACGTCGAGATAGGGCAGGATCAGCTTGTCCTTGATGAACTTCCAGATGATCCGCGTCATCTCGTCGCCGTCGAGCTCGACGACGGGGTTCTTGACCTTGATCTTGGCCATGGGCTCCGCGCCGGGAACAGTTTTCAGAAGGGCTGCACCATATCAGCGGCGCCTTGGAAGGCAAGCATGGGCGCCTGTCCGCGATATCAGATCGGCGGACGACACCGCGCGCGCAAAAGCGCCATCCGGTCCCCTGGTTCGATGACCTCCCGAACACCCATGTCGCGCCGGAGCCGGGCGCCGAGATTCAAGGCATCGGACGCGGGCGAATACTTTTCGCCTTCTGCCGGCCCTGATCTAGATCGGAGGAAAAAACCAACAAAAACTTCACGATTACTCTTATTATTTCTTGATCTGGCCCATATCTCAACAAATAGCCTCTTGATTTCGACTATCGCGCTCATGTATATACTGTAAGAGAGGGCGATACCTTGGGCAAACGATGAAATCTTGTCGGCTCTTTGAATTGGATTCATGAGCTGCCCATGCCCGGACGCTACACGCGGCTTCCATCGCTCGCCGCGCTCAGATCCTTCGAGGCCGCCGCCCGCCATGCGAGCTTCTCCGCCGCGGCGGAGGAACTCGGCATCACGCCGAGCGCGGTCAGCCATCAGATCCGCACGCTCGAGGAGAGCCTGGGCGCGAAACTGTTCGTGCGCCTCAATCCCGGGATGACGCTGACCCAGGACGGAAGGCTGCTGCTCAAGGGCGTTGAGGCCGGGTTCCTCAGGCTGGTCGAAGCGACCGACCAGGTGAAGACGCGATCTTCCCGACGCATCCTCACCGTTTGCGCCCCGACGCCGGTCGCCTCGTTCTGGCTGCTGCCGCGCATGCCGGTCTTCGCCGAGCGCTTCCCGCATCTGGAGCCGCATGTCGTTTCCTTCGATACCGGCGAGCCGTCTTTCGCCCGCGATCAGCTCGACCTGGCGATCCTCAAGCGGCACCTCGATCGCTTCGGCCTGCAGAGGAACGAGGCGCTGTTGATGCGCGATGCCGTCTTCCCCGTATGCAGCCCATCGCTTCCGACCAATGAGCGACCACTGTCGGAGCCGTACCATCTTGCCGCGCATGTCCTCATCCAGGAGGACCAGCTGACCTCGCCCGACATCGACTGGGCCGTGTGGTTGAAGCGGCTCGGCGTCGATGCCTCTCCGCCGAGGCTCTTCCGGGTCAGCCACTTCGCCATGAGCATCCAGGCCGCGATCGATGGCCACGGGGTAGCTTTCGGTCGGTCGCCGCTCGTCGATCGCGAACTTGCCGATGGCCGGCTGGTTCGCCCGCTCGGCGATCTCTCGATCGGCGCAAGCCGGGCCTATGTCGTGCGCTGGCCCGAGGCCGCGGCGAACGACGCCGAGACGATGGCGCTCCGCGACTTCCTTCTGGCCGAGGCGACGGGCGCCGGCGTCGCCGTCGGCTGATGCGTCACGCCCACTTCACATCCGGGCTGAAGGCCGGCGCCGGCATCGCCTCCAGCGTCGGGATCACCTCCTCGACTCTTGAGACGACTCCGAGCAGGCGACGATGCGCCGGCTGCACGAAGCCCTCCTTGATCATGTGCTCGATCAGGCCGGAGAGCGGCTTCCAGTACCCGTCGACGTCGACCAGCACGATCGGCTTGTCGTGAAGGCGTAGCTGCTTCCAGGTGACGATCTTGAAGGTCTCGTCCAGCGTCCCGAGCCCGCCCGGCAGCACGGCGAAGCCGTCAGAAAGATCGGCCATCTTCTGCTTTCGCTCATGCATGGTGCGCACCTGGATCAGCTCCGTCGCGCCGCCATGCCCGACCTCGAGCCGCATCAGGTGATCGGGGATGATGCCGACGACCTCGCCGCCTGCCTGAAGCGCGGCATCGGCCAGAATACCCATCAGGCCGACGCGACCGCCGCCGAAGACGAGGCGGATCTTCGCCTCGGCCAGCAGGCGGCCGAGCTTGGTGGCGGCATCGCGGTGGACCTGAGCGACCCGTGCAGAGGCGCCGCAATAGACGCAGAGCGAGCGGATCTTCGCCATCGGCAAGTCGAGACCTCTACTTCTTCCGCGGTTCCATGTGGACCGGCGGAATCGCCTTGAGGTAGGCCGCGAGCGCCTTCCGGTCTTCCGGCGTCAGCTTGCTCGTCGTCTCCTGGATCACCTCGTACATCTCGCCGCCGACGACGTCGCCATCCGGCTTCATGCCGCTGTCGAGCAGTGTGATCAGATCGTCCGCGGAGGCGTCGGCGATGCCGGTCTTGTCCGGCGTGATGTTGGGGATGCGCCCGCCCGGCCCGGTCGGGTTGCCGCCGAGATGCTTCGAGGGATCGAGAGCGCCGAACCAGTTCCGCGGCGTATGGCACTCCCCGCAATGGCCAAGCGCGTTGGCGAGGTAGTGACCGCGTTTCACCTCGTCGGACGCGCCGACCGGCGCCGGCGGGAAGGCAGGCCCACCGAAGAACAGAAGCTGCCAGCCCCAAGCGGCGATGCGCCAACCGAAGGGCGGCGAGACGTCATGCGTCCGGTTCGGCTTGGCGACCGCCGGCAGGGTGAAGATGTAGGCCTTGATCGCCTTGGCGTCGTCGTCGGCCATCCCGGCATAGGAGGGAAAGGGAAAGGCCGGGAAAAGATGGCGGCCGCCCTTGTCGATGCCGCCTTTCATAGCCTTGACGAAATCTGCGTCCGTCCAGGTGCCGATGCCGTGCGTGCGGTCGGACGTGATGTTCGGGCTGTAGAAGGTGCCGAACGGCGTCTTCAGCGCCCGGCCGCCGGCGAGCAGTGGACCCTTGGTCGCGACATCGGTGTGGCAGCCGGCGCAACCGGCAGCATGGAAGAGGTACTCGCCCTTCTTGGCGAGGTCCTGGGCTGCAGCACCTCCGCCGGCGATCGCGACGCCTACCAGGATCATGGCAAGCATCGGCTTACGACTCGGCATGGCCACCCCTCCTAAAGACTGCGCCCCCGCCCTCGACCATCGTCGAAAGCGGGGGCGCATGGCAACTGCGACCGAGGGCTGCGCGCAGCCCCGGGGCGATCAGGTCACTGCAACGGCGAGCGGAACTTCGAGTGGCAGGCGCCGCAGGCCGGGCCCATCTTCTTGAATTGCTCCTGCACCGCGTTGTTGTCGGTGCCGCCGGCGATCCGGATCATGTCGGCGCTGACGGCTTCGAGATTCTTCGCGGCCGCATCGAACTCGGCCTTGGCCTGCCAGATCTCCACCTTCGAGTGGTTCTTGCCGCCATTCGGCACGGCTACCAAGTCGGTGCCCGCCGGGAACCAGCCGGGTATCGCCTTGGCGTGGTTGTTGATCAGGGTTGCCGCGGCGACGATCTGCGGATGAGCGGAGACTTCCTTCTGGTTCTGATTGATCCGCCCCATGGCGCCGCCAATCTCTTTCATTTTGGCAACGCGGTCTTCATGTACCTTTACGGGCGACTGGGCGAGCGCCAGGGGCACGATCCCGAGCCCGGCGGCGGCAACCAGGGCCAGGGTTAGCGTCCGAATCTTCATTGTCTTCCTCCGGTGGAGTTGTATGTCGGCCGCCATGGTCCGTGCCCCCGCGCGAGCCATGACGCCCGGATCATGCCCCGAGCGTCCTGTCCTAGGCAACGCAGGCGCTCCGGGCTAGACTTCACAAGACTTTGATCGACCAGGGTGGAGACGTCTATGCGGCGTCTGTTGGTCGTGGCTGTGGGCACCGTCCTCGTGCTCGCCGCGGTCGTCGCTGGCGGCCTTTATTGGCTCGGCCTGGGCGGCGAAGCGTCATCGCCGCCATCGGCTGCGCGGACGGCGACGGCTCCGGCCGCACCTCTGAATCCGCCCGCCGGTGCACCCGCTCCGCAGACAGCCGCCCAGCCGGCGCCCGCCGCACCGACGACGACGCCGCAAGCGGCGAGCGCGCGGCCGGCACCGCCCACTGCCCCGCCCCCTCCGCCGGCCGTTCCATCTCCCCCGGTCGTGACCCCGGCGACGCCGACGGCTCCGGCTCCCGCACCACCGCAGCCCGCCCTGGCTGCGCCGACCACGCCGCCGCCAGCCGTCGCCGCCACACCTCCCGCACCAGCGCCGGCACCGCGGCCAACCCCGCCGGCGTTCGACGTCGTCCGCGTCGCGCCCGACGGCAGTGCGGTGATTGCCGGTCGCGCCGCGCCAGGCGCCAACGTCACGGTCAAGGACGGCGACAAGGAACTTGGCACTGTGACCGCCGATGGTCGCGGAGAATGGGTGCTGCTGCCGACATCGCCGCTTGCCCCTGGCGGCCGCACGCTGACGCTGGATGCCAAGGTCGGCAATGGTCCGTCGGTCGCCTCCGAGCGCGACGTCGTTCTGGTCGTGCCGGAGCGGCAGAAGGACCTTGCCGGGCGGCCCACGGCACAACCGAGCCAGAGCCTCGCCCTCTCGGTGCCGAGCGCCGGCACAAGCGGCCCTTCCAGCGTGATGCAAGCCCCCCCGACGCAGCGATCGACGCCGGCGCCGGTGCAACCGCAAGGCCAGATCACCGTCGACGTGATCGACTACGACAAGACCGGCCGCGTTATCTTCTCGGGCAAGGTCCAGCCCGAAGGCGACATACGCGTCTATCTCGACAACCGCCTGATCGGCGAGTCCAAGAGCGCAGCCGGCGATTGGCGGCTGAGCCCTGAAGACGAAGTTGCGGCCGGAAACTACACGCTGCGCGCCGATCTTCTGGGGCAGGGCGGCAGGGTAGTCGCACGCGTCGAGCTGCCGTTCCAGCGCGCCGTGGTCACGCCCGAGATCCTGGCCGGCGGCTCGGTCGTGGTGCAGCCGGGGAACAGCCTCTGGCGGATCGCGCGCCGCGCCTATGGCGGCGGCGTCCTCTACACCTTGATCTACACCGCCAATGCGGACCAGATCCGCGACCCCGACCTGATCTATCCCGGCCAGGTCTTCCAGGTGCCGACGCGGACGAATTAGGAGCCGATTTCGGTTCCAAATCCCCATCCGCGCCGCTAAGTCTCGGGTCGTAGGGACGAACAACGCATTCAATCGGGGACTTGGTTGCTTAGCTCCGTGCTCGTGCCGATCGCCCGCGAGGGCCGCCCATTCGTCGCCGGCGGCATCGCGGTCGCGCTCGTGCTTCTCTATTTCGGTCCGTGGACCGGCGCGATCGGCATCGCGCTCGCCGGGTGGGTCGCCTATTTCTTCCGCGACCCGCCGCGCGTGGTGCCGACCCGGGGGGGCCTCCTCGTCAGCCCCGCCGACGGCGTCATCAGCCACATCACCGAAGCGGTGCCGCCGCCCGAGCTCGAGATCGGCGCCGAGCCGCTTACCCGGATCAGCGTCTTCCTCAACGTCTTCGATGTGCACATCAACCGAAGCCCGATCGCCGGCGTGGTCGAGCGTATTGCCTACAACGCCGGGAAGTTCCTCAACGCTTCGCTCGACAAGGCGAGCGTCGACAACGAGCGAAACGGGCTGACGATCAGGCTCGCCGACGGGCGCAAGATCGGCGTGGCGCAGATCGCCGGCCTGGTCGCGCGCCGGATCGTCTGCCATGCGCGCGAGGGCCAGGCCTTGAAGACCGGCGAGCGCTTCGGATTGATCCGCTTCGGCAGCCGAACCGATCTGTTCCTACCTAAAGGCGTCGCTCCGCTCGTCGTGGTCGGACAGCGCATGGTGGGCGGCGAGACCGTGGTGGCGGACCTCCTGTCGACAGAGGGGCCGCGCCGGGGAGAGATCCGGTGATCCTTCGCCGCCGTCCGCCGCGCCTCAAGGGCCTGTCGCTCAATCACCTGCTGCCGAACGTGCTGACGGTGCTGGCGCTCTGCTGCGGCCTAACCGCGATCCGCTTCGCGCTGCTCGAGCAGTGGCAATTCGCCGTCGCTGCGATCATCGTCGCCGGCGTGCTCGACGGCCTCGACGGCCGCCTCGCGCGCCTTCTCGGCGGCGGCAGCAAGTTCGGCGCCGAGCTCGACTCGCTCGCAGACTTCCTCTCCTTCGGCGCGGCGCCGGCCGTGGTGGTCTACACTTGGTCGGCGCATGCGCTTGGCGGTCTCGGCTGGGCCTGCTCGCTCTTCCTCGCCGTCTGCACGGCGCTCCGGCTCGCCCGCTTCAATACCGCGCTCGAGGACCCTGACAAGCCAGCCTTCGCCTACAACTATTTCGTCGGCGTGCCCGCGCCGGCAGGCGGCATCCTCGCGCTGCTGCCGATGATGATCTCCTTCGAATGGGGCGGCGCCCTCTTTCGGGAAGCCCCGCTGACAAGCCTTTGGATGGTCGCGATCGGCCTCATGATGGTCAGCAAATTTCCGACCTTCGCCTTCAAGAAGGTGAAGGTGCCGCATGCTTACGTGTTGCCGACCTTGGTTGGTGCCGGGCTCTTCACCGCGGCGCTGTTCAGCGCGCCCTGGCTCACCTTGATTGCGGTTGGCGTCGTCTACCTTGCGCTGTTCCCGCTCAGCTATCGCTCGTTCCGCTGCCTGACGGCCGAAGCCCGGAGGATCGCCGGCGCCGCGCCGGAAGAAGCGCCCCCACCCCCGGCATAAGATGCTCGACGCCCGCCTGCGCCCGTTCATCGAACCGCTGCTCGACCGGCTGGGGCGACCACTGGCGGCCCGCGACATCGGCGCGAACCAGGTCACGCTGTTCGGTTTTGCGATCGGTCTCGGCGCCGTACCGGCGCTCGCCGCCAACGCCTACTGGCTCGCGCTTCTGCTCATCCTCGCGAGCCGCGTCCTTGATGGGGTCGACGGCGCCGTGGCGCGCGCCTCGACGCCGACCGACTTCGGCGGCTTCCTCGACATCGTCTTCGACTTCGTCTTCTACGCCTCGGTGCCGCTCGGGTTCGCCATGGCCGACCCGGCCAATGCGCTGCCGGCGGTCTTTCTTCTCGTCAGCTTCATGGGCACCGGCGCCTCGTTCCTCGCCTATGCCGTGCTCGCGGCCAAGCGCGGCTTCGCCATGGATCTCCGTGGGCGCAAAGCCTTCTACTACCTCGGCGGCCTGACCGAGGGTTTCGAGACGATCCTCTGCTTCGTGCTGATGTGCCTCTTCCCCGGCGCCTTCGCGACGCTTGCCTGGATCTTCGGCGCGATGTGCTGGATCACGACGGCGAGCCGAGTGCTCGCCGCCCGATCCTCCTTCGGCTGATCTGTCCGACCGTCGTCGGGCAGGCTACTCAGCCGCCTTCAGCTTCGGTCCTGCGACCGGCGCAAGCCGAGGCTCCTCGCCGCGCCTGTGCCGGACCCAGGCGCCGAGGTTCGCCTTCCACATAAGCGCCGCCGGCGTGACGATCAGGGTCAGCACGGTCGCGAAGGTAAGGCCGAAGACGATCGCGGTCGCGATCTGCGTCCACCATTGGGTCGAGGGAGCGCCGACCGAGATGTGGCGTGCCGGGATGTCGAGATTGATCTGGAACATCAGCGGCAGGAGGCCGAGCACGGCGGTCATCGCTGTCAGCACCACCGGCCGGAGGCGCTGCGCGCCGGTGCGTATCAAAGCCTCCCTGACCGTCGGCACCTTGCCCTTGAGCCGATCATAGGTGTCGATCAGGATGATGTTGTTGTTGACGATGATGCCGGCGAGCGCGATCACGCCGATCCCGCCCATGACAATACCGAAGGCCTGGCCGGTGGCGAGCAGGCCGAGAAACACGCCGATGGTCGACATGATGACCGCCGAGAGGATCAGCAGCGTCGAGTAGAAGCTGTTGAACTGCGCCAGCAGGATCACCGCGATCAGGAAGAGGGCTACGAGGAACGCCCGCGACAGGAACGACGCCGCGGCCTTCTGCTCCTTGTCCTCGCCCTTGAAGCGGACGATGACCGCCGGGTTGATCCCGGCCGTCTCCATCCAGGCGCGGATCTCGCGTACCTTGTCGTCGGCGAGCACGCCCGGCGCGATGTCGGACTTGACGTGCATGACACGTCGGCCGTCGATCCGATTGACCTTGGTGGTCAGCGGTGCCGCCGTGCGCGAGACGAAGTTCCCGATCGGAACCAGGCCGGCTTCCGTCTGGATGCGGATGTCGTCGAGCTGGCCGACCGACCGATCGCTCTCGGGGTAGCGGACGACGATGTCGACCTGCTTGTCGGCATCGTTCGGCCGATAGTCGGTGAGCTTGAGCCCGCGCGTGACCAGCTGGATGTAACTGCCGACCAAGCTCGTATCGACGCCAAACTTCGAGGCCTGGGCGCGGTCGACCGCGACCCGCCATTCGATGCCGGGAATCGGACGCGAATCCTCGACATTGGCCAGGCCGGCTATGGTCTCAAGATGCGCCTTCACCCTGGCGACCTCGGACGGCAGCAGCTCAGGCTCGCGCGACGAGAACTCGATCTGGATCGGCTTGCCCGCAGCCGGTCCCTTGCGCTCCTCGGCGGGCTCGACCCAGATGCCGGCCAGATCGGCGGTGCGCTTCAGCACCTCGGCCGTGATTCCCTTGGCTGAGCGGCGCTGGCCCCAGTCTTTGTATTCGAGCGTGATCACGGCGACGACGTCCTCGGCGATTTCCTGGCCGCCCTGGCCACGGGCGCCGACCTGGGTATAGACCGACTTGAATTCGCCGATTGGCAGGATGCGTTCCTCGACCTCGATCGCGAGCGCCAGTTTTTCCTGGAGAGACAGGTTGCCGCGCGCATGGACAAGGACGCGTGATCGCTCCGCCTCGATCTTCGGGAAGAACTCAACGCCGCGGCCCTTCGCCGCATAAAGCATTTGCACGCCGACGAGCAGCGCGATGGCCAGCAGCAGCACTTTGCCTGGATGGTCGAGCGCTTTCGACAGGATACGGACGTAGAGGCCTGTCGTTCCCTTCAGGTCCTCGACCTTGAAAGCCGTATCGACGTCGTGGCGATGACCGCCGCCGCCTGCGGCGGAGCGCCGACCTACGATCGAGGCAAGTGCTGGGATGAACAGGAGCGCCATCACCAGTGAGGCCGCGAGCAGCGCGATCACCGTCACCGGCAGATACTTCATGAACTGGCCGACGACGCCGGGCCAGAACAGCAGCGGCATGAAAACGACAATCTTGGTCAGGGTCGAACCGATGATCGGCGGCGCCATGCGCTTGGCCGCAGCAAGATAGGCCTTCTCGCGCTCGTATCCTTCGGCCATCAGCTTGTCGGCGTATTCGTTCAGCACGATCGCATCGTCGACCAGCATGCCGACGGCGAGGATCAGACCGAAAAGGACGACGATGTTGACCGTGTACCCCATCAACGCCAGCACCAAGATGCCGAGCAGGAAGGACCCGGGAATGGCGACGCCGACCAGCAGGCCCGAGCGAATGCCGAGCACGCCGACGACCACCACCATCACCAGGATGACGCCGGAAACGGCGACGTTGGTGAGGTCGGCCAGCATCACCTTGATGTTGGTCGACTGGTCGTTCGAGTAGGTGACGGTCACCGCCTCCGGCCAGTGCCTGCGCTCGGCCTCGACGATCTCCTTCACGCCCTCGATGGTGTGGATGATGTTTTGGCCGACGCGCTTGGAGACCTCGATCGCCACAGCCGGCTGGCCGTTCATGCGCGCCACCGATTCCCGGTCCTTGAAGCCGCGGCGGACCTCGGCGATGTCCGCGATGCGGACGACCGCATCGCCCTTCACCTTGACCGGCATGTTGAGGATGTCGGGGATCGTCTCGAAGACGCCTGGAACCTTGATCGCGAAGCGGCCGTGGCCGACGTCGAGCGAGCCGGCCGGCACGAGCCGATTCGACCGGGTTAATGCGGCAATGGTCTGCACGGCATCGAGGCCGTAGCTCTCCATCCGCATCGGGTCGATCACGACTTCGACGGTCTCGTCGCGGTTGCCGGCGACCTGGGCACGCAGCACAGCCGGGTTCGCTTCGATCCGTTCCTTGAGGTCGCGCGCCAGCTTGATCAGCGTGCGCTCCGGCGCCGAGCCCGACAGTGTCACCACCAGCACCGGAAACTCGCTGATCGCGACCTCGTTGATGACCGGCTCCTTCGCCGTTGCCGGCAGGTCGGGCTTGGCCAGGTCGGTCTTGCGGCGGACATCGGCCATCGCCTTGGCCGAGTTGAAGCCGGCCTCGAACTCCATGACGACGGTGGCGCCGCCCTCGAAGGCGTTCGAGCGCATCTCCTTGATGCCCTCGATCGAGCGGAGCTGCGTCTCGAACGGCCGCACGAGCAGGCGCTCGGCATCCTCAGGCGAGATGCCGTCAAGCGTGAGCGCGACGTAGATAATCGGGATCTTCACGTCGGGATCGCTCTCCTTCGGGATGTCCCGAAAGGTGATGAGCCCGGCGATCAGGATCAGGACGAGTGCAGCGATCGTCGTCCGCTTGTTGATCAGCGCCAGCTCGATTAGGCGGTTCACGACTTGCGCCCACCAACAAGGAGGAGCTGCGGGGAGACCCGTTCGCCGTCCCTGACGAACTCCTGGCCGACCGCGATCACGCGCGCCGTCTTCGGCAGGCCGCCGAGCCAGACCCGCTCGGCATCGCCGGCGATCACCTGCGCCGGCACGAAGGCGACCTTGTCGCCCTCGACCACGAGCTTGACGCCGATACGGCCGAGATCGTCGAGCGTCAGAACCGACGGCGGCAGCGCATGCGCGAAGGTCTGCGCGACCGGCAGCTTGAGCTCGGCGGTCACGCCTTCGACGATTCGTCCATCGGCGTTCGGCACTTCGAGCTCAACCCTGAAGGTGCGGGTTGCCGGATCGCTGACCGCGCTCACGTAGCGGATCACGCCCTCGACCGTGCCGCCCGTGACCAGCCGTGCCGAGCCGGTCTGGCCGACGCGGATCTGGCCGACCTCTCGCTCGGAAATCTGCGCCATCACCACGGCAGCGGTGAGGTCGACGACGGTCGCGATCGAGTTGCCCTCGCGCACATAGTCTCCGACCTCGACCGGCCTGAGCTCGAGCACGCCTTCGAAGGGCGCGCGGATCAGCGTCCGCTGCATATCGAGCTCGATGCGGGCCAGCATCGCCTTCGCCGATTCGAGCGCGGTGCGCGCCTCGGCGAGCTTGATTTCGGGACGATAGCCCTTCTCGGCGAGCTGCTTGCCGCCCTCGAAGTCGAGCTGACGTTGACGCACCAGCGCCTGCGCCTCCTCGAGGCGTGCCTGCCGGTCATCGGTGGCGAGCCGGACGATGAGCTGGCCCTTCTTCACGCGGGCGCCTCGATCGGCGCCGATCTCGATCACCTTGCCGATGGTCTCGGCCTTGATCTCGACCTTGCGCGCCGCCGCCGTGCGGCCCTGTACGATGATCTCGATCGGCTTCACCTCGGCGGCGAGCTCGACGACCCTGACCTTGGTCAGGGGGGCCGCGGCCGGCGCAGGCGCGGCACCGGCGGTGCCGTCGCGATGACCGATTATGCCGCTCGCCATCCAGGCCGCCACGGCTGCAACGACGCCAAGAGAGAACCACCAGGAGGACATGCGCATGGGAATCGTCCTTACTCGGCCGCGTCCTGTCGACGAGCAGAAAGCTCGGCCAGGAGCGCGTCGCGGTTGTCGCGGAGGTAGTCATGGAGGGCGCGGTAGACCGCAAGGCCGACACCGCGCACGAAGACATGGCCCGGAAGCTTGTGCGCGCACTCGGGATCCCTGGCACGTTCCTCGATATGGCCAAGGCACTCACGGTAGAGCGCGATATGCGCGTCGATCTGGCGTGCCACGCGATGCGCCGGCATCAGATGCGCGAAGAACATGAGGAACAAGAACTCGGAGCGGATGTCGTCGCGGACAGCGACGCCGGTCGCGTGGTCGGTGAGCGCATCCGCCAGGGCGGCGCTCCCGGCCGGCGTCAGCGCATAGACGCGCTTGTCGGGCTTGCCTGCCTGCGCCTCGTCCCGGCCGACGATCAGCCCGTCCGCAGCAAGCCGCGCCAGCGCCGGGTAGATCGAGCCGAAGCCGGCCTTATAGAAGTGGCTGAAGGGTCCGTCCTCAGCCTGCTTCTTGATCTCGTAGCCGGTGGCATCGCCGAGACTGAGCACGCCGAGGCAAAAGGTGCGCACGTCCATGATCTTTCCGATCCGATATATCTGACGTTCATATATCGTCTGGATATATAGCGGATCGTAGTACATCGTGCAAGTGCCCTCAGCCGTAGCCTGCCGTCGCCGCCACAGCCTGGATCAGCCCCTGGGTCGCGAGCGCACTGGCTCCGTCCGAGGTGCAGGGTGCACCGGGGTTCCGGGCCAGGTCGGCGAGTTCGGCGGCAGCGGCCGTGAAGACCGAGACCTGAGCCAGGGAGGCGTAGCGCCCCTCGCCCGCCGCGGCGAGGCGCTGGTAGCCCTCATATTCCGGATGCTTGCCGAAACGCTCGATGGTGAGCCGGCTCGAATCCTCGCGGACCGTGAGCCGCCCGCGGCCGCCGATCGCTTCCGCCTCGAAGACGAGCTGCGCGCGGAAGCCGGTTATCTGGAGTATCCCGTAGGCGCCGGAGGAAAAGGTGAACATCGCCGCCACCGCCGGCTCGCCGGTCTCTTCGAGCTGCGGCAGAGCGAGCGAGGTGATCGACTGCGGATCGCCGGCGAGAAACCGCAGAAGGTCGAGCGCGTGGCTGGTCTTCGAGTAGATCCGGTTGGGAGCGGCAATCCTCAGGCAGACCAGATCGCCGATGGTGCCGTTGTGGATCAGCTCGCGCATGCGCCGCCACATCGGCAGCCAACGCCGGTTATATGTCACGACCATCGGCACGCCGCGCCGGCTCGCCGCCGAGACCATGGCTTCGGCGTCGCCAAACGAGGTAGCGAGCGGCTTCTCGCACCAGACGGCCTTGACGGACGGACAGGCCAGCGCCGCTTCGAGGTCGGCGCGATGCCGGCCAGCCGGCGTGCAGATGCTGACGACATCCGGCCTGGCCTCGGCGAGAAGCGCGGTCGCATCCGGATAGATCGGGACGTCGGCGCATCGCTGACGGTAGCGGTCGGCATTGGCGGGGTCCGGATCGGCCGCGCCGATGATGCGGAAGCGGTCCGCGAGCGCAAGATAGGCGCCGGTATGGCTCCAGGGCGCAGTGCGCCCCGGCTCCTCATCGAAGCGCGAGCCGGCCTTGCCGAGGCCGATGACGACGGCGGAAAGCAGGTCGGTCATGCCGGGCAGCCTGCCGGCGTCACGGCTTGAATGCCACGAACTCCTGCACCTGCTTGCCGAGCCCGCCGATGCTGAGCGTGACGACATCGCCCGGCTTGAGGAACACCGGGTTCGGCTTGACGCCGCCGCCGACACCGGCTGGCGTGCCGGTCGCGATCACATCGCCGGGCGTCAGCGTGAAGAAGGTGCTGAGATAGCTCATCAGGAACGCGCAGTCGAAGATCATGTCCTTGGTGTTGCCGTTCTGGTAGCGCTTGCCGTTGACCTCCAGCCAGATCGGCAGCGTCTGCGGGTCTTTGATCTCGTCCGTGGTGACAAGCCAGGGGCCGAGAGGGCCGAAACCGTCGCAGGCCTTGCCCTTCTGCCATTGTCCCATGCGCTTGTGCTGCCACTCGCGCTCGGAGACGTCGTTGCAGATCGTGTAGCCGGCGACATAGTCGAGCGCATTCGCCTTGTCGACATGGCTCGCCGTACGGCCGATGACGATCGCGAGCTCCGCCTCCCAGTCGGTCTTCTGCGAGCCCTTCGGGATCGTGATCGGATCGTTGGGGCCACCGATTGACGTGTCCCATTTGTTGAAGACGATCGGCTCGCTCGGGATCGGGATCGGGTTCGTGCTCTCGGCGATGTGGTCGCGGTAGTTGGCGCCGATGCAGATGAACTTGCCGACGCGCCCCACCGGCGCACCGAGACGCGGGTTGCCGGAAACCAGCGGCAGGCTCTTGGGATCGATCCCCTTGATGCGGGCGAGACCCTGCGGCGTCAGCGCCTCGCCGGCGATGTCGGGCACCTGGGCCGAAAGGTCGCGGAGCTTGCCGTCCGCATCGACGAGACCGGGCTTCTCGGCACCCTTGGCGCCGTAACGGACGAGCTTCATCGCCTTGGTTTCCTTTACGAAATTCGATGAGGCCGATAGTATGGCGCAAATCCGGCGCTGCCAAGCGCCAGGCAGGTCGTCGGGGATCATCGCATGCGCACTGTCATCGTCGGCGTCGGCCACTGGCATGCGCAGATGTATGCCGAGGCGCTCGCCGCGCTCGGCGCCCCGGTCCTCGTCACCTCGGATCTCGACGCCGAGGCCGGCAGAGCGGCGGCGGCAAAGCTGAACCTCCCGTTCGATGCCGACGCCGGCGCGCTGCTCGACCGCGCGAAGCCGGAGCTCGTCTTCGTCCTGCCCCGCCACGATCGGGCGATGGCGGAACTGGCGCCGGTGCTCGACCGGCGCATTCCCTTCCTCATCGAGAAGCCAATGGGACGCAACGGCACAGAGGCACGCGCCGTCGCCGAAGCCGCCAAGAAGGCAAAGGTCTTCGCCGCGGCGGCGCTCGCCAATCGCGGCATGTCGATCTGGAAGCGGTTCGAGGCGTTGAAGCAAGCGGGGCGCCTGGGAACGGTCATTCACGGTCATTTCCGCACCGTGAACGGCCCGCCGGGACGCTATCGCGACTGGGCTGTCGGCTGGATGCTCGAGCCGTCCATCTCCGGCGGCGGCTCGTTGCGCAATCTCGGCTTCCACGGCGTCGACGCCGCGCTCGTTATTGCAGGCGGCAGGCCGGTCACCGTCCGCGGCGCCTCGGTCACGAACCTCGCCTACAAGCTGCCGGTCGAGGAGTTCGCGGCGGCCGTCGTCGCCGCCGAGGGCGGCCCGACCGTCACGCTTGAGGCGGGTTACTCCTATGCCGCCGGCGGCGGCGATATGGAGTGGCGCATCGCCGCGACCGGCGCCTATCTCAAGGAAACCAGGGGCAAGCTCGAGGTTCGGTTCGCCGACGGTACGCTCGAAGCGACGGAAGTCCCGGTGCCGGGCTATCATGCGCTGACCGAGGACGTGCTTACGCGCCTGAAGCAAGGACGGCCTCCGGCGGCGGATGTCGAGGATTGCGCCCGCGCCGCCGAGCTCATCGACCGGATCTATCAGTTAGCAGAACAAGGGAGGACAGCATGAAGAAGATGTTGCTCGCGACCGCGGCGCTCGGCCTCGCGTTGGCGGCGCCCGCCTATGCGCAGACGACGCTCAAATTCGTACCGCAGGCCGATCTCCGCATCCTCGACACCGCCTGGACCACGGCGGCGATCACCCGCAACCACGGCTACCTCGTCTACGAGCCGCTCTTCTCCTACGATTCCAAGAACGAGCCGAAGCCGCAGGCGGTCGAGTCCTGGACGGCGAGCCCCGACGGGCTGACCTGGACCTTCACCCTGCGATCCGGGATGACCTTCTCCGACGGCACGCCGATCACGGCCAAGGACGCCGCTGCCTCCCTCGAACGCTGGTCCAAGCGCAAGGCAAGCGGCACCACCATGCGTGCCCGCATGGCCGCGATCACACCTAAGGACGACCGCGTCTTCGAGATCACCTTCAAGGAGCGTTTCGGCCTCGTGCTGGAAACCCTCTCGGATGCGATCCAGCCGACCTTCGTATTGCCGCAAAGGGACACCGAGGCCGATCCCTTCACCCAGATCCAGTTCAAGAACGTCGTCGGCTCCGGACCCTTCGCCTTCGTCTTTGAGGAATGGGTTCCGGGCAGCAAGGCGGTCTACCGGAAGAACGCGAATTACAAGCCGCGGACCGAGGCGCCCGACGGATTCTGGGGCGGCAAGACCGCTAAGCTCGACCGCGTCGAGTGGATCTATATTCCGGACCCGAACACCCAGGTCCAGGCGCTGATCCGCGGCGAGGTCGATGTCGTCGAGATCCCCGCGGTCGATCTGCTGCCGCTGCTCAAGAGGGCACCCGGCGTGAAGGTCCAAGTCATGGACCAGCTGGGAAGCCAGGGCTTCTTCATGCTGAACACCCATGCCGCCCCGTTCGACAAGCCGGAGATCCGCCAGGCGCTGGCCCATGTCGTCGACCAGGCGCAGTTTCTGACTGCGACCATCGGCGATCGCGCCTATGAGAGGCCGTGCCAGTCGATCATGGCCTGCGGCTCGCCGAACGAAAGCGCTGCCGGCGCCGCGCCTTTCGCCAAGGCCGACGTCGCCAAGGCGAAGGAGCTGCTCGCCAAGGCCGGCTACAATCGCGAGCCGATCGTGCTCATGGACCCGACCGATCAGCACATCCTTCACCAGATGGCGGTGGTCATGGCCCAGCTGATGCGGGATGCCGGCTTCAACGTCGATCTGCAGGCTAACGATTGGAGCGCCGTCGTCACGCGCGCGGCGCGCGGCGACAAGCCGGGTCCGGGCTCGCCGGGCTGGCACATGCATCCGACCTGGGCGCCCGCCCGCGTCGTGGGCAGCCCGCTGACCGCGACCCAGCTCCGCGCACCGTGCAACACCACCACCTTCGTTCCGGCACCGTGCGACCAGGAGCTTGAGGCGCGGAAGTCGCGCTTCTTCGCGGCGGCGACGCCAGCCGACCGCAAGGCTGCGATGGACTCGCTGCAGGAGCGCTTCTACCAGATCATGCCCTATGTCGTGACCGGGCAGTTCCTGGCACCGAAGGCCTGGCGCGACAACATCGCCGGCGTGGTCAATGCCAGCGAATTCGTCTTCTGGAACGTCGAGAAGAAGTAGCTGTACGGCCCCTCTCCCGGCCCAGCCGGGGGAGGGCCTTTCCTAGTCGTTATGCTCGCGGCCGACGCCGCTTGCATTCGCCAGATCCTCCAAGATCGGACAATCCGGCCGGTCATCGCCGTGGCAGCGATGCGCCAGCATCATCAGCGCCGAGCGCATGCCCTGCAGCTCGGCGATCTTGCCGTCAATGGTGGCGACACGGTCGAGCGCGATCCGCTTCACCTCGCCCGACGCCCGCTCGCGGTCGCGATAGAGCGCCAGCAGCTCGCGGCACTCTTCGATGGTGAAGCCGAGGCCGCGCGCGCGATGGACGAAGCGCAAGGTTGCGACATCCTTGTCGGAGTAGTCGCGATAGCCATTGCCGCGGCGCTCCGCCGGCTGAATCAAGCCGACGGATTCGTAGTAGCGAATAGTCTTGGGCGGCATGCCCGAGCGTTCAGCAGCGGCGCCGATATTCATCAGCGTTGTTCCTCTACGCTCCCCCCAGAGACAGAGCCTGCCTCGTCAACTCGCGCACGGCAAGATGTCTCAGATGACCTCGTCCCTGCGCGAGGTCGTTTCGCCGTAGCGACGAAGCGCCGGCTCCTTGAGGCCGGCATAGGCATCGGTCAACTTGGCGTTGACCTTACGGTTCTCGATCTCGAAGAGGCTGTTGCCCTTGAGGTCGCCATCGACGAGGAACGGACCGAAGGCCTCGACCTCAAATATCCACATTGCCTGAGCGATACCCAGCTCTTCGAGCCAATGCACCGAGCGCACCCGCTTGATGCCGCGGCCGAGCAGCGCGCCCGTGCCGTACCCGACCGTGGTCAGATAGACCGCTCCGTTCGGCACGAAGTGCTGGCGGTAGTCCTCCTCCGACATGCCGCCCTTGCCGATGATCATGCGGCAACCCGAGACATCGAACCAGCGGCTCATCCACTTCGAGAAGCGGAAGCTTGCGGTCGCGGTGACGGCGCCGACCTGGTAGCTGCCATCCGGACGGACAGCTGCCGCCGGCGAGCAGTGAAAGTTCACGTTGGAGACGGCGGCGAGTTCGACCGGCGGTCCTAGACCTTCGTCTAGGACGCGCCGATAGAGGCCTTCGCGGCCCGTGTAGAGAACGCCGTCGAGATAGACAACCATGCCGGCTTCGAGCTTCGCCAGATCCTCGGGCTGGACCGGCGCCTTGAGGCGGATCTCTTTCATTCCACGCCCTCCCGGCGATGATAAGAGGTGAACCAGGCCGGGTCGGTCCGGTACTCGACCTTGCCGCCGGCACGGAGGCGCGCAACCGCGCGGCGCGAGGAGAGGCAGAACGCATGCACGCTCATCGGCATGCCGCCGGTATGCGTGTGCGCCACCTCGATATGGCAATCGACGACCATCGAGGTGCCGACGAAGCCCATGGGCCCCATGCCGATCGAGTTGCCGAGCGCCTTCAGCTCGGCCTCGAGCGCGGCGATCTTCGGGTCCGGATTGCGGTCGCCGACGATGCGCAGGCATGCCGCCTGCTTGCCGATCGTCATGGCCGTGTCCTTCGACCCGCCGAGGCCGATGCCGATGATCGCCGGCTGGCAGGCGAGCCCGCGCCGGCCGAACTGGACCAGCACGTCGAGGAAGAACTTCTTGATGCCGTCCAGACCGTCGCCCGGAAACAGCATCCGGTAGTCGGTGCCGAAGAGGCCGCCCTTGTGCACGGTGGTGAGGTCGAGCCAATCGGCCTCGGGCTCGAAGGAATAGTCGATCTCGGGCGCCCTGATGCCGACATTGTTGTTGTGATCGGCGCGCGAAAGCGGATGCACGCGGTTGGGCCGGAGCGGCACCTCGCTGGTGGCGCGGGCGACGGCACGGCGGAGGGCCTTTTCGAGCGCGACGAAGCCGCCCTCGACCATAGCTTCGTTGCCAGCCTTCACATAGAAGCGTGGCAGACCGGTATCGGCGCACATGGCGCGGCGATCAGTCTCGGCCGCCTCCCAATTCTCGACCATGGCCTTGAGCACGAACTTGGAAAGCTCGTTCTCCTCGGTTTCCAGCATCGCCTTGATGCCGTCGGAATAGTCCTTCGGGATGACGATCGCCGCCTGGCGCGTCAGCTCGAAGGCGACGTCCTCGATGGCCGATGCGGCGATCAGGCGAGGCCCGCTCACGACAAAGTTTGTCCCGGGCGGACGCGGGTGAAGGCGACGGGCTCGGTGGTCACGGCGATCCGGTTCTCCTTAAGCGTGACGACGGTGTTCTCCGACCGCTCGAGCGATCCCGTCTCCGGGAAGTCCGAACGGTAATGCGCGCCACGTGAGTCGTCGCGCTTGAGCGCGGCGGCGGCGATGGCACGGCTGGTCAGGATCAGGCTGTCGAGGCTGAGCCAGTCCGCCCAGGTCAGGTTGAAGGCCCGCGTCGTATCCGGCAAGCCGGCCTCGCCTAGCTCGGTCGCAAGTTCGTCCAAAGCCTTCTGGCCGCGCGTGAGGCCGGCTTCGTCGCGGACGATGCCGACATCGTCCCACATGAGGCGGTAGAGCCGTTCGCGGAGATCGTTGAGATCGCCGGGCTTGCGCGAGAAGGGCCGGAGCGCGTCGGCGACCGCGGCCTCGATCGCGGCTTCGTCGGGCGCGACGATGCCGCCCCCGGACTTCACGAACGCGGCCATAGTTTCGCCGGCAATGCCGCCATAGACGGTCGAGTTGGCGACGCCATTGCCGCCGAGCCGGTTGGCGCCGTGGACGCCGCCGGTATCCTCGCCCGCGGCGAAGAGGCCAGGCAGCGAGGTCCGGCATCCGAGGTCGAAAACGACGCCCCCCATCATATAGTGAGCCGTCGGCACCACCTCGACATCGCCCCCGACCAGGTCGAAGCCGACATCGGCGCAACGCGTGACCATTCCTTTGAACTGGCGGCGGACCATTGCCGGATCGAGGTGCTTCATCGTGATGAAGACCCCGCCGTTCGGCCCGGTCTTGCCGGCGCGCATCTGGTCATACATGCCGCGGCTGACGATGTCGCGGGTCGCGCGCTCGTTGCGCGGATCGTATCTGTGCATGAAGCGCTCGCCGGACCCGTCGAGGATATGGCCGCCGGCACCGCGCAGGCCCTCCTCGATGATCGTGCCGGTGATGCGGGTGTCCTTGCCGGCGATGAGCCCAGTCGGATGGAACTGCACCATCTCCATGTCGCGAAGCTTGAGACCGGCGCGAAGCGCCATGGCGAGCCCGTCGCAGGATTTGTCGCCCGATGGCGTGTGGTAGAGATACATGGTCGGCCCGCCGCCGGTAGCGAGCAGCACCGCCTTGGCGGCGATGAACCGGAACTCGCCGGTCCGCACATCGAGCAGCACCACGCCGGAAAGACGCTCGCCGTCGCGCGCGGGGATCAGCGCCAGCGCGCGGTGCTCCTCCAGTCGCCTGATGCCGCGGGCCCAGACCTGCTCGGCCAGGCGGTTGATGATCTCAATGCCGGTAAGATCGCCCTTGTGCACCGTGCGGTCGACGGTCTGTCCGGCAAAGGCCTTGAAGTGAAGCTTGCCGTCGGGGTTGCGGTCGAAGAAGCAGCCCCAGCGGTTTTCGAGCTGGATGATGCGCTCGACCGCACCCTCGACCAGCCGCCAGGCGAGCTCCTGGTGGTTCAGCCACTTGCCACCCTCGATCGTGTCCATGAAGTGGCGCTGAAGCGAGTCACCGGGCGCGAGGGCGACGTTGTAGCCGCCCTGCACCATGCGCGTACAGCCGCTCTTGCCGAGCAGGCCTTTGACCGCGATGGTGATCTTGAGGCTGGGGTCCTTGTCATCGGCGTGCAGCGCGGCGAGCAAGCCGGCTCCACCGGATCCGAGGATCAGAAGGTCGGTCTCGTGTCGCTCGATCCCGCTCATATGAAGGACCTCACGACGAAGCCGGCGCCGACCGTGAGCGCGGCCGCCGCGGCCCAGCCGATCCAATCCTTCTGCCGGTCGCTCCAGGGCAGCAGCTCGATTGCGAGCAGTCGCAAGCCGCCGAACAGGTGGAGCGCCAGCAGGACGACAAGGATGGTCTCGGCTGCCTTGACCAGCGGCTGCGCCGACCAATTGAGGAAGCCGTCGAGGGCCGCGGCTTCGAGCGCGAGCCCCAGCACGACCAGGTGCACCGGCAGAAACAGCGCAAGCGCGACACCCGAGAGGCGATGGACCAGAAAGGCCCGGTATGAGGCGTGGCGACGCATTACGCGATCGCCTGCACGGCACGGAAGCCGAGAAGCAGCAGCGTCAACCCGAAGCCAACGGTCGCAATGTCGAGCGAGCTGTCGCGCCACGACGTCCATTCGCGCAGGACGACACGAAGCCCGATCGCCGCATGGATCGCCGCGGCAACGACGAAGAGGCCGTAGGTTGCCGGCCAGATCCAGCTTGTGCGCGTCCGCCCGAGGATCTCGGCGGCGGAAAGGCCACCCGCCACCGCATAGAGGATGACGCCGAGATGCAGCAGCACCAAAGGCGCCAGCACCAGCGCCGAGCCGCGCTGCGCGACATAGAGCCAGAGCTCCGGCCGCTTCACAGACGCCCCCGGATCGCGGCCATCAGCACCAGCCGCTTGAGGCCGGAGATCGAGCGGGTCGGGTTGATGCCGACCGGGCAATGCTCGGCACAGCTCTGATGCGCGTGACAGGCGTGGCAGCCGGCATCCTCGGCGATCGCCCGGAGATGGCCGATGCGATCGCCGTCACGCGCATCATTGACCAGGGTCCAGGCGCGGTTGAGCGCGGCCGGGCCGAGGTATTCCGGCAGCCAGCGGACGACGTCGCAAGCGGCGTGGCAAACACCGCACCCGATGCACTCGATGCCGGCATCGGCCTCCTTGCGTTTTGGTTCTTCGGGCGGGACCTCGGCAACGCTCTTCGCCGCCGCGTCGGAGGGGATGAAGCGCCCCCTCGCCTCCTGCACTTTGTCGAAGAAGGGCGCCATGTCCGTCGCGAGATCTTTCACCACCGTCAGGTTGCGTAGCGGCGCGATACGAACGCGGCCCTGGGTCGCGACCTTCTGTACGTGGGTGCGGCAGGTCCAACGCGGCGTGCCGTTCACGGTCATGGCGCAGCTGCCGCAGACGCCGACCCGGCAGGCAAAGCGATAGGCAAGGCTGGGGTCGAGCTTCCGCTGCACATAGGTGACGAGGTCGAGCACGGTCTGGCTCGGCTGGCTCGGCACCTCATAGGTCTCGTAGCGCCCCTCCTCGGCACCGCGCCAGATCTCGACCTCGAGCGTCGTCATCGCTGCATGCCCCAGCGGCGCACGGTCCGCGCCTCGATCGCGCGGAACACCACACCCTCCATGGCAAGGCCGATCAGGATGACCATGACCAGCCCGGCGAAGACCTCCGGAATGTTCAGCTCGTTGCGGTTCTCGAAGATGAACCAGCCGAGCCCGCCCGAGCGCGAAGAGACGCCGAAGACCAGCTCGGCCGCAATCAGCGTGCGCCACGCGAAAGCCCAGGCGATCTTGAGCCCCGCCAGGATCGACGGAAAGGCCGCGGGGATCAGGATAAGAGCCACGTAGCGGATACCAGAGAGGCCGTAGTTGCGTCCGGCCATGCGCAGCGTGTCGGTCACCGCAGTGAAGCCGGCATGAGTGTTGAGGGCCAGCGGCCACAAGACGGAGTGCACGAGCACGAACACGAGCGAGGTCTCGCCGAGGCCAAACCAGAGCAGAGCGATCGGCAGCAGCGCGATTGCCGGCAGCGGATTGAACATGGCGGTCAGCGTCGAAAGCAAGTCGCTTCCGACCCGGGTCGAAACGGCGAGCGCGGTGATCGCGAGCGCGAGCACGACGCCGATGAGGTAGCCCTTGGCCAGCACCGCAATCGACGCCCAGGCCCGCCAGAGCAACCCGCGCCTCGCGATAGAGTCCCAGAGAGCGTCGATGACACTGGCAAAGGGCGGGAAGATCAGCGGGTTGGAAAGCCAGGCGCCATAGGCCTGCCAGGCCGCCGCCAGCACCAGCACAATCAGGATGCGGCGCGTGCTGGTGAGGTTGATCAGGCGCTCGAAACCCGAGAGCGGCCGGGCAACGTCGCCGACGGCCCCGAGCGGCGGCAGCGTCCGCTCGAACTCCGGCCGCTTCGGCGGCGCGGGCTTCGCGGTGTCGTCAGCCATGCGACTCGACCCGGTCGGCGAACAGCATGTTGTGAATGCGCGTCTGCAGCCGCTGGAAGGCTTCGCCGCCGACGGCGCGGTGATCGAAAGCATCGGCGTCGAGCTCGGCCTTGACCCGCCCGGGATGCGGCGACATCACTAGGATGCGGCTGCCGACGATGATTGCTTCCTCGATCGAGTGGGTGACGAAAAGGACGGTGAAGCGCGCCTCCTCCCAGAGATAGAGCAGCTCCTCCTGCATCTTGCGCCGGGTCAGCGCATCGAGCGCGGCAAAGGGCTCGTCCATCAGCAGGATCGCCGGCTCCATCGCCAGCGCCCGCGCAATCGCGACGCGCTGCTTCATCCCGCCGGAGAGCATATGCGGGTGGACATCGGCGAAGCGCTCGAGGCCGACCTTGGCGATATAGGCGCGCGCTCGTTCCTCCGCTTCGCGCCGTCCCAACTTGCCGCTCGCCGTCAGCGGGAACATGACGTTCTCCTTGACCGTCTTCCAGGGCGGAAGCTGGTCGAACTCCTGGAACACCATCATGCGATCGGGGCCGGGGCGCTCGACCTCGCTTCCGGACAGGCGGATCTCGCCCTCGACCGGCTTGAGGAAGCCGCCGACCGACTTCAGCAGGCTCGACTTGCCGCAGCCGGACGGTCCCAGCAGCACGAACCGGTCGGAGGGGAAGACCTGAAAGTCGACCCGGTATGTCGCCGTGACCAGATGCTCCGGCGTTTTGTACTGAAGCGTGACACCGGCGACGTTGAGAAGGGGTTCCGCCACGCGACTCGATCTCAGCTTCCCTTGCCGGCCGCCGCTTCCTCGAAGACGTAGTCCTTCCAGCTTGCTGCCTTGTTCTTGAGCGCACCGACCTTATGCATGAACTCGGCATAGGCCATGGTGTTCTGCGGCTCAAGCGTGAAGACGATCTCGGGGTCGTTCAGCATCTTCAGGATGAAGGCCGGGTCGTCCTTGCTCTTGTTGGCCTCGATATAGATCTTGGCCGCCGCCGGCTTGTCGGCGTTGATGCGCTTGACCGCCTCGGCTAGCGCCTCGCGGAAGGCGGCATAGGTCTTCGGGTTCTTGGCGCGGAAATCCTCGCGCGCCCAGACCAGGTTGAAGGTCGTGGGGCCGCCTAGCACCTCGTAGGAGTTGAGAACCCGCGTGACCCTCGGGTCCTGAAGCTGCTGGTACTGGAAGGGCGGCGAAGAGAAGTGCGCGCTGACCTCGGTCGCGCCGGAGAGGATCGCCGCGGTTGCGTCCGGATGCGCCATCGAAACCGTGAACTCGTCCAGCGCGTCGAACTTGCCGAGCAGCTTCTCGGCCGCCATCTGCAGCGTGCGCGCCTGCACCGAGACCTTGACGGCCGGCAGCGCGATCTTGTCCTTGGCCGTGAAGTCCTTGATCGTCTTCACGGCAGGGTTGCGCGTCGTCAGGTAGAGCGGCATCGAGTTGATCGCGGAGATCGCCTTGATGTTGAGGTTGCCCTTGGTCCGATCCCAGATCAGGAGCAGCGGGCCGACGCCGCCGGAGCCGACATCGAGCGATCCGGAGAGAAGCGCGTCGTTCATCGGTGCGCCAGAGGCGAGCTGAGACCAGGTCACCTTGATCGCGAAGCCCTGGCGCCTGCCGGCCTCCTCGATCAGGTTCTGGTGCCGCATCATCTGCAGCGGCAGGTAGCTGATGCCGAACTGCTCGGCGATACGGATCTCGCCCTCGGCCCGGGCGGCGCCCGCGGCAAAGGCCAGCCCTATTGCCAGCGCCATCATCCGTTTCATTGAGGCGTCTCCCCCGACGATGTTCTTCTAGGAGCGAGTATGCCGTACTCGCGGGGGATCGTCGATTTCTGCATACTCCGCGCCCGATGACTCCGAAACGCACGGTTGCCGACGCGATCGCCGGCACGCTCAAGACCTATGGCGCCGAATGGGCCTTCGGCATCCCCGGCAATGACGTGCTCGAGCTGATCCGTGCGTGCGAGGAGGCTGGCATCCGCTTCGTGCTGGCGAAGAGCGAGCCATCGGCCGCCTTCATGGCGGATGCGGTCTATCAAGTGACCGGCAAGCCCACGGTGCTGATCCCCGCGCTCGGCCCCGGCCTCGCCAATGCGATCTCGGGAATCGCCGGCGCGACCCAGGAGCGCTCCGCCCTCATCGTGCTCGGCGGTGAGATGGCGACAAGGCAGATGGGGATCTACACGCACCAGGTCTTCGACCATGTAGCGCTGGCGACACCCGTGACCAAGCTGGCAATGACGCTGAACCCGAGCCGGGCGGCGCAGCAGACGGCAAAGGCGCTCGACACCGCCCTCGCCTATCCCGCCGGCTCCGTGCTGCTCAACTGCCCCGCCGACTACGGCCGAGCCCCCTCGGAGGAGCCCGTCTGCGCGCCGCCGCGGCGGTTGCCGGCAGCGCTCGATGCCAGCGCGGTCGAGACCGGCCGCACTCTTCTTGGCCATGCCAAGCGCCCGCTCGCGCTGATCGGGCGTGGTGCCGTTCGCGACGGCGTCGACGCGCCGCTCAGGGCCTTCATCGAAGCCCGGCAGATGCCGGTTCTAACGACCTACAAGGCGAAGGGCACGCTGGACGAGCACCACGCGCTGGCAGTAGGCAGCCTCGGCCTGTCGCCGATCATCGATGCCGTCACCATGAATCTGATCGGCGAGGCCGACCTGCTGGTGCTGATCGGCTTCGATCCGATCGAGCTGCGCGATGCCTGGATCGATGCCTGGCCCGCCGACCGTGCCGTGCTGTCGCTCGACTGGGGACCGCTGCCGCACCGGATGTTCCCGACGGGCACCGAGGTCTTCGGCGACCTGCCGACGATCTTGGCCGACCTGACCGGCTCCGGCGCCGGCGCCTGGCCCCGCGCCCGGCTCGACGCTCACCGTGCCGAGATCGCCGGGATCGTCCGGCCGCGGGTGCCGAGCGCTGGCATCAGCCCCGCCGCCCTCTTCAAGGCGGTCAGCGACCGCGTCCGGCCCGACTGGCTGATGACCGTCGATGTCGGCGCGCACCGCATCCTCGCCAACCATGCCGTGCTCTGCCGCACACCGGGTCAGCTGATCCAGTCGAACGGGCTCTGCCATATGGGCTATGCGCTGCCGGCCGCAATAGGCGCCGCGCTGGCGAAACCCGGCCGGCCGGTCGTAGCCCTGATCGGCGACGGATCGCTGCTGATGTCCCTGGGCGAGCTCGCGGTCGCGGCCGAGCGCAACCTGCCGATCGTCGTCGTCGTGCTCGACGACCAGGCGCTGGCCCTGATCAAGCTCAAGCAGGCAAAGATGCAGATGGCGCCGCGCGCCGTCGACTTCGCCGGCGCCCGCTTCGACCGGCTTGCTCGCGGCTTCGGCATCGAGGGCTGTCGCGTCGGCTCGCTCGCCGATTTCGAGCAGGCCTTCGACGCCGCTCTTAGGAGCGGCCAGCCGGCCGTCATCGACGCCTTCATCGATCCCAGCGAGTACTGGGAGCAGATGTGACGCGCGATCCCGGCGGCAAGGCCGACGAAGATGACCTGTCCGCGATGCTCGGAAGTCTGGCGCCAGGCTTTCTGCCGCGTCCGGTATTCGATGCCGTCGCCCGCCTGGTGGTGCTGCCGACTTTCGTCGTCATTCCTCTTTTGCCTCGCGACGGCCGGATCATGGTCCTGCTTCACCGGCGCGACCCCTCAGACCCCAACTACGCCTCTTTTCTCCATCCGGCGGGAACCGTCCTGCGCTCGACCGACGAGAACCTGGCCACCGCCTATCGTCGATTGCTCGACACCGAACTACCGGGCGTCCGGATCGCAAAGGGGCCGATATTCGTCGAACCTTGGTTCGAGCGCATCGCGCGCGGGCAGGAGCTGGCGCTGATCCATTGGATCGAGCTCGACGCGAAGTCGCAGGGCGATGGCCTGTTCGACGCCGAGGCGCTTCCGACCGATCTCGTGCCGACCGACTATCGACGCATCTCACGCGCCGTCGATCACTATCGGGCCTTCACCGCCAATCGTTGATGCGGTCGAGCGGGTAGATCGGGCGGCGGATCTTCTTGAAGTCGAGCAGCGTATTGTCGGAGGTGGTCACGCCCTGGCCGTCGAGGCGGAAGGTGTGCTTCGCCATCTTGGCGAAGCCGGCGCGGTAGTGGATGCGCGACTTCAGCAGCAGATAGCGCTTCTCGGTCGGCTGGATGCCGAGCGAGGTGAAGATGCCGACATCGAAGGGCTCGTGGTGGCGCGAGATCACGACGATCTGCATCTTGCCGGTATCCAGCACCGCCGCCGGGCCGAGCTGCGCCTTGGTGCCGGTGCCCATCGGCCCGCGAATGACGAACTCGCCATCGGTCAGCGTCTTGACCTTGCCGGTGACGGAGAGCGGCTTGCCCCTGAGGTTGATCGAGGGCATGTCGGTCTTGCCGCCGAGCCCGATCGTGACGGTCGCGCCGACGCCGGCCTTGGTCATCTCCTGGACGGCCTGCGGGTCCCACACCGCGGCGACGGCGACGTCCTCGAGTCCCTGACGCATGACCTCGGCAATCACCGTCATCACGTCCTGAGTGGCGCCGGAAGCAGCGTTGTCGGAATGGTCGAGCAGCACGATCGGGCCGTCGGTGAGGTCCTTCGCCTCGGCGACGGTCTCGGCCAGCGCCCGGCCCTTGTAGACGAAGTCCTCGCGCGCGTTCCAGCCGGCACGGGCGATCTCCTCGGCCGCCGCCTCGGCTTTCGCCTTGTCGCCATCGGCGATCGCGACCACCGAGAAGCCGGCATCGCGGATATCGGCAAGCGGGAAGCCGAAAAGGATGGAGGCCGAGATGAGGCCCTGCATTTCCTTGGCTCGGGCGAGTGCGTTCAGGCTCTTCATCGGCTCGTCATCGGTGCCCTGGCGCAAGGTCTGCGAGAGCAGCGGCACCTGCTTCCAGCTCATCACCGGCCTGGTCTTGCCGGCCATCGCGTCCAGCACGATGCGGCCCGCACGCTTGCCGGTGTCGTACATATCGATATGCGGATAGGTCGAATAGCCGACCAGGGCGGTGGCGTTGTCGACCATCGCCTGGGTGCAGTTGCAATGCGGGTCGAGCGCGACCGCGATTGGCAGACCGGGACGCAGCTTCCGGATGCGCGCGAGCAGCGCGCCCTCGCCATCCTCCTCGGTCTCGGTGACCATGGCGCCGTGGAGGTCGAGCAGCGCCGCATCGCACCCCTTGTCGATCGCCTCGCAGATCGCATCGGTGATGACCTTGTAGGCCTTGGCCGCAACTTTGCCGGAAGGAACCGCGCTGGCGGTGATCGGGATCGTCATCTCGGCCTTCATCGCCTCGGCCTGGTCGATGAAGGCGGCGATCGCGGTGTTGGTGCCCTTGAAGTAGTCGCGGGCCTCCTTGCCCTTGAGCATGGCGCGATGGCCGAAGCGTGCGACATCGGTCGGGATCGGCGAGAAGGTGTTGGTCTCGTGCAGCATTGCGGCGACGACCAGGCGCATGAGCGTCCCCCAAAAATGAAAGGCGCCCTCTCTCCCTTTGGAGAGAGGGCGCCTTCACTCTACCTCACGCCTTGGCGGACGCGTCCACTTCCTCGTCGGTCGGGAAACGGCCCGTCTGGTGCTTCGAGTAGGCGAGCTTGCCATCGACGGTGATGTCGAAGATGCCGCCCTTGCCCTTCACCAGCTGAACCTCGGCGCCCAGCTTCGTCAGCCTGTCCCTCGCACGGAGGGCTCTCGGTTCATAGTTTCAAGATACGCAGTATTCGATCCGGGCTTTCATGGTGAACCTCTCAGTGTCGATGGCAAGGATATGGTGCGTCAATCGGCCTTTTGCAGCATGCGGCCGAGCGGGCGGCCGCCGACGACATGGAAGTGGAGGTGGGGCACCTCCTGGTGCCCATGCTCACCGACATTGCTCAACACACGGTAGCCCGACTTGGCAAGGCCGGCGTCGCGCGCGACCTTGCCGATGGCGCGCATCAGGGCTGCCTGCTCGGCCGCGCTCGCCTTCTCGGTGAAGTCGTCGACCGAGACATAAGGTCCTTTGGGAATGACGATCAGGTGCGCGGGCGCCTGTGGGCGGATGTCCTGGAAGGCGAGAACATGCTCGTCCTCATAGACCTTCTTCGACGGCAGCTCGCCCCGGAGGATGCGGGCGAAGACATTGCCGGAATCGTAGCTCACGAATCGTCCTTCTCGTCGCGCGCGCGCCGCTCGGCGATGCCGCTCATGCCGTCGCGGCGCGACAGCTCGGCCCAGACATCGTTCGGGTGGATGCCGGCGTCGGCCCACAGCACCAACAGGTGATACATGAGATCGGCGGACTCGGCGGTGAGCTTCTGGCGGTTGCCGCGGATGGCCTCGATCACCGCCTCGACCGCCTCCTCACCCACCTTCTGGGCGATGCGCTTGGTTCCGCGCTGGAACAGCTTGGCGGTGTGGGAGGTTTCGGGATCGGCGCCGCGCCGGGATTCGATGACCTTGAAGAGGCGGTCGAGAAGGGCGCCGTCCAACGCTGCGCGGGCATCGGACATATCGATCCGATACCATGATTCGCCGGGGCATGTAACAGTTTCGTTATGCGAGCCTCAGGCCAGCCGGACGGGAACGCCGGCCGCCGCCATCCGCCGCTTGGCCTCGCCGATAGCGATCTCGCCAAAGTGGAAGATCGAGGCCGCGAGCACGGCCGAGGCATGGCCCCGAACGACGCCGTCGACCAGATGCTCGACGACGCCGACGCCGCCCGAGGCGATGACCGGGATCGGCACCGCATCGGCGACGGTGCGCGTCAGGTCGATATCGAAGCCGGTGCGGGTGCCGTCGCGGTCCATCGAGGTCAGCAGGATCTCGCCCGCACCGAATTCGGCCATCCGAACCGCCCAATCGACGGCATCGAGGCCGGTGTCGTTGCGTCCACCATGGGTGAAGACCGACCAGCGACTGCCCGAGCGCTTGGCGTCGACCGCGACGACGATGCACTGGCTGCCGAATTTCTCGGCCGCCTCGCGCACGAACTCCGGGCGCTTCACCGCGGCGGTATTGATCGAGACCTTGTCAGCACCGGCCAGCAGCAGCGCGCGCACGTCCTTCACCTCGCGCACGCCGCCGCCGACGGTCAGCGGCATGAAGCATTGCTCGGCGGTGCGCTGCACCACGTCCAGCAGGATGGCGCGGTTGTCCGAGCTGGCGGTGATGTCGAGGAAGCAGAGCTCGTCGGCGCCGGCCGCATCGTAGGCGCGCGCATGCTCGACCGGATCGCCGGCATCCTTGAGGTCGACGAACTGCACGCCCTTGACCACGCGCCCGCCCTTGACGTCGAGACAGGGGATGAGGCGGACCTTGAGGCTCATGCCGCCGCCTTCAGCGCCTCGGCCGGATCGACGCGGCCGTCGTAGAGCGCACGCCCGATGATCACGCCGCTGATGCCGTCGGCCTCGCGCGTCTTCAGGCGATGGATGTCGTCGACCGAGGCAAGCCCGCCTGAGGCGATCACCGGGATATCGAGCCCACGCGCCAGATCGGCGGTGGCCTCGACATTGACCCCGGCGAGCACGCCGTCGCGGCCGACGTCGGTGAAGATCACGGCGGCGACGCCGGCATCGCGGAAGCGGAGCGCGAGATCGCGAGCCGGCAGCGAAGAGACCTCGGCCCAGCCCTCGACGGCAACGAAGCCGCCGCGGGCATCGATGCCGACCGCGACCTGGCCGGGGAACAGGGCGGCTGCCTCGCGCACCAGATCCGGGTTCTTGACCGCGGCGGTGCCGAGCACGACCCGGCTCAACCCCCGGCCGAGCCAAGCCTCGATCGTCTTCAGGTCGCGGATGCCGCCGCCGAGCTGGATCGGCAGGTCGACCGCGCCATGGATGGCGGCAACCGCCTCGGCGTTCTGCGGCTTGCCGGCGAAGGCGCCGTCGAGATCGACGACATGGATCCAGGCGAAGCCGGCGCGAGCAAAGGCGCGCGCTTGGGCGGCGGGGTCGGGGTTGTAGACGGTCGCCTGCCCCATCTCGCCGTGCTTCAGGCGCACGCACTGCCCGCCCTTGAGGTCGATCGCGGGATAGAGGATCACGCCTCATCTCCGTTGAGCACCTTATAAAAATAGAGGCCGGCGACGAACGCGCCGTTGACGCGCGCATAGCGCGGGTTGGTGCCCCAGTGGACATAGCCGCGGTGCCGGTAGATCTCGATCGCACGCGCCTGAGTCTCGCGGACGTCGAGGTTGAGGGTCTTGTATCCGGCTTCGCGGGCGGCGGTCTCGACCGTCTCGGTGATCAGGTTGGCGAGCCCGTGGCCGCGCGCCCAGGGAGCGACGAAGCTGGTGGTGAGCCAGCAGGAATGCGCCTGGGCCTCGTTGTTGCGCGGCGGCTTCTGCAGCAGCGCCGACCCGGCGATGGTGCCGTCGATGCGGCCGACGAACAGCATGCGTTCGGGGATCAGCAGCACGCCGCGCCAGAACGCCTCCATGACGTGGCGCGGCGGAGGCTTGAGCCAGCCGAAACCGCCGCCGACCTTGATCGCCTCTTCGGCCGCGTCGCACAACTCCTCAAGCTCGCGATCGGAGAGCTTGGTCACGCGCTCGGCCGAGGTCTTGGTGTCGGTCATGGCCGCCATTTGAGGAAGTTGCCGAGAAGCGCCAGGCCGAGCGCCTGGCTCTTCTCCGGATGGAACTGGGTCGCAACCCGGTTGGCGCGCGCCACCGCCGCGGTGACCGTGATGCCGTAGTCGGTCGTCGCCAGCAGGTCCGCCGGGTCGTCGCATTCCATATGGAAGCTGTGACAGAAATAGGCGTGCGCGCTCGGCGCGACGCCGGCGAAGACCGGATGCGGGCGCCGCAGCGCAAGCTCGTTCCAGCCCATATGCGGCATCTTGATCGCGGGGTCCTTGACCTCGATGCGCACGACCTTGCCGGCGATCCAGCCGAAGCCCGGCGTCGAGCCGAGCTCGAGCCCGACATCGGCCATGAGCTGCATGCCGACGCAGATTCCGAAGATCGGCCGCGCCCGCTGCTCGACCGCTTCGACGATCGCCTCGGTCAGCCCCGGAATCGCGTCGAGCCCGGCCTTGCAGTCGGCGAAGGCGCCCTGGCCCGGCAGCACGATGCGCTCGGCCCGGCGTACCGTCTCGGGATCTGATGTGATCGCGACCGGCGCGGCGCCGGCCGCGGCACGCTCGACCGCCTTGGCCGCCGAGTGCAGGTTGCCGGAGCCGTAGTCGATGACGGCGACCGTCATCGGGACCTCCGGGGAGAGGCCCTCATGCAAAGATCGAAAAGCATGAGAGCCTCTAGAGTGTGCCTTTGGTCGAGGGGATTCGGCCGGTCTGGCGCCGATCGATCTCGATCGCCTGGCGCAGCGCCCTGGCCAGGCCCTTGTAGCAGCTCTCGACAATATGATGGTTGTTCTCGCCGTAGAGGGTCTCGATGTGGAGCGTGAGCCCCGCAGCCTGAGCGAAGGCCTGGAACCACTCCTTGAACAGCTCGGTGTCCATCTCGCCGAGCTTCGGCTTGCTGAAATCGACCTTCCAGATCAGGTAGGGGCGGTTGGACGCATCCAGCGAGACGCGCGTCAAAGTCTCGTCCATCGGGATCATGGCTGAGCCGTAGCGGACGATGCCGGCGCGCTCGCCGAGCGCCTGGGAGATCGCCTGGCCGATGGCGATACCGGTGTCCTCGGTCGTGTGGTGGAAATCGATATGGAGGTCGCCCCTGGCCTCGACCTCGAGGTCGATCAGGCTGTGGCGGGAGAGCTGCTCGAGCATATGGTCGAGAAAGCCGATGCCGGTTGCGACCTTGTAGACGCCGCTGCCGTCGAGCCCGACGGTGGCACGGATCTGCGTCTCCTTGGTCTTGCGTTCGACGGTCGCCTTGCGCATCTCGGCCCTCCGGCGGCGAGGTTGTATCACCGGGTTCCGGCGGGGCCAACCCCGGCCTTGATCCGGCCCGGTCTTAGGCCAATCTATGGGCCTCTCCCGAAACCCCCAGAGCGTCTTCATGACCGAATCCGCCCAGACGCCGGCTTGGCACGGCACCACCATCCTCTCCGTCCGCAAGGGCGGCAAGGTCGTCATCGCCGGCGACGGCCAGGTGTCGATGGGCGCGATGGTGGTGAAGGCCAACGCGCGCAAGGTCCGCCGGCTCGCCGACGGCAAGGTGATCGCCGGTTTCGCCGGCGCCACCGCCGATGCCTTCACGCTGTTCGAGCGCTTGGAGGCGAAGCTCGAACGGCATCCGGACCAGCTGCTGCGTGCTGCCGTCGAGCTTGCCAAGGACTGGCGCACCGACCGCTACTTGAGGCGGCTCGAGGCGATGATGGCGGTCGCCGACAAGGAAGTCTCGCTGATCCTCTCCGGCACCGGCGACGTGCTGGAGCCCGAGCACGGGCTCATCGGTATCGGCTCGGGCGGACCCTACGCGCTTTCGGCTGCTCGCGCCCTCATCGAGATGGAAAGCCTGGACGCCGAGACGATTGCGCGCAAGGCGCTCGACATCGCCGCGGACATCTGCGTCTACACCAACCGCAACGTCACCGTGGAAACCCTGTGAACGCCGCCTTCAGCCCCCGCGAGATCGTCTCCGAGCTCGACCGTTTCATCGTCGGCCAGCACGACGCCAAGCGCGCCGTGGCGATCGCGCTTCGCAATCGCTGGCGCCGCCAGCAGCTCGCACCGGAGCTTCGGGAAGAGGTGCTGCCGAAGAACATCCTGATGATCGGCCCGACCGGCGTCGGCAAGACTGAGATCGCCCGGCGCCTCGCCAAGCTCGCGCAAGCCCCCTTCCTCAAGGTTGAGGCGACCAAGTTCACCGAAGTCGGCTATGTCGGCCGCGATGTCGACCAGATCGCCCGCGACCTGGTCGAGATCGCGATCGGCATGACCAAGGAGCGCATGCGCAAGGAGGTCTCGGCCAAGGCCGAGCTCGCCGCCGAGGAGCGCGTGATCGACGCGCTGGTCGGCTCCAATGCCTCCGACGCCACCCGTCAGCAGTTCCGCAAGCTGCTGCGCGAAGGCAAGCTCGACCAGAAGGAGATCGAGGTCGAGGTGGCCGAGACCGGCGCAGGCGGCATGCCCATGTTCGACATGCCGGGCGGCAGCCAGGTCGGCATGATCAACCTCAACGACATGCTGTCGAAGGCCTTCGGCCAGCGCAGCAAGCGCCGGCGCATGACGGTCTCGGAGAGCCACGCCGTGCTGATGGCCGAGGAATCGGACAAGCTGCTCGACCAGGAGAAGGTGACGCGTGCGGCGATCCAGGCGGTTGAGCAGGACGGCATCGTCTTTCTCGACGAGATCGACAAGATTTGCGCGCGCTCCGAGCGGCATGGCGCGGATGTCAGCCGCGAGGGCGTGCAGCGCGACCTCCTGCCGCTGATCGAAGGCACGACCGTCTCGACCAAGTACGGGCCGGTGAAGACCGACCACATCCTGTTCATCGCCTCCGGCGCCTTTCATCTGGCGAAGCCGTCGGATCTCCTGCCCGAGCTTCAGGGACGGCTGCCGATCCGGGTTGAGCTCAAGGCGCTGACGCGCGACGATTTCCGCCGCATCCTGACGGAGCCGGAAGCGAGCCTGATCAAGCAGTACAAGGCCCTGCTCGCGACCGAGAACGTGACGCTGGATTTCGGCCAGGACGCCATCGACGCGCTCGCCGATCTTGCCGTCGAGGTCAACACCGCAGTCGAGAACATCGGCGCCCGCCGCCTGCACACGGTCATGGAGAAGCTGCTCGAGGAGATCAGCTTCGCCGCGCCGGACAAGGCAGGGTCGATGCTGACGGTCGATGCCGCCTATGTGCAGGACAAGGTCGGATCGCTCGCCAAGAAGGGCGATCTCAGCAAGTTCATCCTGTAGAGAGTCAGGGCAGGCCCGCGAGGCGAGGCGCATCGAGGGCGCTCTTGCCCGCGCGCGAGCGCCTCGCTATCCCTCCCGGCCATGAACACCGACTACATCGACAGCTATTACAGCCGCACGCGCGCCGATGATACGCGGCGACCCGCGCTCGACGGCGCGATCGAAGCGGAGACCTGCGTGATCGGCGGCGGCCTCGCCGGGCTCGCCACGGCGCTCGCGCTCGCCGAGAAGGGACGCAGCGTCGTCCTAATCGAAGCGCGCCGCGTCGGCTGGGGTGCTTCGGGCCGCAATGGCGGCTTCGTCTCGCCGGGCTACTCGCTCGGCCTCGACGGGATCGAGCGGAAGCTCGGCGCCGATGCCGCGCGCACGCTGTACCGGCTCAGCCTCGATGCGCACGCGCTGGTGCGCCGCCGCGCCGACGGGGCCGGGGTCCGACGCGAAGCAGGACTGCTCAAGTGCCACCTGGCCGAGCACGGCGACGGCCTTGCGACCTATGTCGCGCATATGAACCAGGTCTATGGCCTTAGGCTCGAGCACTGGCCGCGCGCGCGGATGGCGGAGGCGCTCGCAACGGATCGCTATGCCGACGGCGCCTACAATCCGGATGCGTTTCGCGTGCATCCGCTCGACCTGTCGCGCGGCCTCGCGCGCCTCGCCGAAGGAAAGCGGGTCAGGATCTTCGAAGGAACGCCGGCCACGGGGCTTGGCCGTGACCTCGGCCATCGTCTCGTCTTCACGCCCAACGGGCGCGTGCGCGCGCGCCATGTCGTGCTCGCCTGCGGCGGTTATGTAGGCGGCCTCGATTTCCGCGTCTCGGCCGCGACGATTCCGGTCGCCACCTACGTCGCCGTCACCGAGCCGCTCGGTGACCGGCTCAAGCAGACGATCCGGGTCTCGACCGGCGTCTCCGATGTCCGGCTTGCCAACGACTACTACCGGCCTCTGCTCGATACCCGCATCCTCTGGGGCGGGCGCATCTCGGTCTTTCATCCGGATGCGGAACGGCTGAAGGAGATCATCCGCGCCGACATGCTGAAGGTCTATCCGCAGCTTGCCGATGTCCGCATGGAAGTCGCCTGGGGCGGCTGGATGGGCTATGCGCGCCACAAGATGCCCTGCATCGCCGAGCTCGACGACGGGCTCTGGCACAATACCTGTTTCGGCGGCCATGGCCTCGTCGCCACCACGGTCGGCGGCGAGCTCGTGGCCTCGGCGATCATGCATGGCGACGACCGCTGGCGCATGCTCGAGCCCTTCGGCCTCGCCTTCGCCGGCGGCCCGGTCGGCAAGATTCCGGCGCAGATGGTGTACTGGTCGCTTGCGGCCGGCGACTGGCTCCGCCGCAGGCGCTACGAGGCGCGCGCCGCCTGACCGATTCCGTGCTTGGCGAGAAGCCGGCGGAAGCGGTGGTAACCCAGACCCAACGCGCGCGCTGCGGCGGCACCATTGCCGCCTGATGCAGCCAGAGCCTCGGCGACGAGGCGGCGCTCATAGCCTGCGACCTTGTCCTTGAGCTTCGCCGCCGGCCGTTCCGACGCGGGCGCCCTCTTCGCCGCCGTCGGTGCCAGCCGGTGCGGGCTGTCGAAGGGGTCGAGCGCGATCTCCGCCACCGGCTCGTCGGCGCCGCTGCGCGCGACGGCGCGTTCAACCGTATTCTTGAGCTCGCGCACATTGCCGGGCCAGGCATGCCCAACCAGCTCGGCCTCCGCATCCGGCGTGAAGCCGGCGAAGAGCGGCCTGCCGAGCTCGCGCGCCATCGCCACCGCGAAGTGCTGCGCCAGCACGAGGATGTCGTCTTTCCGCGCCCGCAGCGGCGGCAGCGTCACGACCTCGAAGGCGAGACGGTCGAGCAGGTCGGCGCGGAAGCGCCCCGCCTCGACCTCTGCCGGCAGATCGACGTTGGTGGCGCCGACGACGCGGACATCGACGCGCAGCGTGCGGCCGCCGCCGACACGCTCGATCTCTCCGTACTCGACGACGCGCAAGATCTTCTCCTGCACGCGGCTCGAGGCGGTCGCGATCTCGTCCAGCAGCAACGTGCCGCCATCGGCGCGCTCGAAACGCCCGATGCGACGCTCGCGCGCGCCGGTGAAGGCGCCGGCCTCGTGGCCGAACAGCTCGGAGTCGAGCAGGTCTTCCGACAGCGCGGCGCAGTTGACGGTGACGAAGGGACGGTCCCAGCGGCGGGAGAGATAGTGGAGACGGGCGGCGACAAGCTCCTTGCCGGTTCCCCGCTCGCCGACGACCAGGCAAGGCCGATCGAGCCGGGCAAGGCGGGATACCCGGTCGAGCACGTCCATGAAGGTCGCGCTCTCGCCGAGCGGTGTCGGCACATCTCGAATTTCGCCGCTTCGATCTGTCATTATCGCCAGTATATAGCGATTTTCGCTATATCGCGAGAGCAAGAATGGCGGTTTTCTGCGGTTTCTCGGCTGGCATGCCCGTTGCCAATAAAGGCCCGCGGCCGCGCCGGCCGGACAGAACTCGGAGCTTGAAGAGACCATGAGCATTTTCTCGCGCCTGACCGACATCGTGAACGCCAACTTGACGGCGCTCCTCGACCGGGCCGAAGACCCGGAGAAGATGGCGAGGCTGATGATCCAGGAGATGGAAGACACGCTGGTCGAGGTGCGGTCGGCCGCGGTCAAGGCCATCGCCGACCGGAAGGAGCTGGAGCGGCGCCTGGCCGAGGCGCGCTTCAATCTCGAGGACTGGGACCGCAAGGCCGAGCTCGCCGTCGCCAAGGGCAAGGAAGACCTCGCCCGCGGCGCGCTGCTCGAGAAGCGGCGGTCGAGCGAGATCGTCCGTTCGCTCGAGACCGATCTGGTCCAGGTCGACGAGGTGCTCGGCCGTTACGAGGAGGACATTCGCCGCCTGCAGTCGAAGCTCGACGAAGCCAAGGCGAAGCGGAAGTCGCTGGAGATGCGGGCAGAAGCCGCCGGCCACTCGATCAAGGCGCGCAAGGTCCTGCATGACGCGCGCGTCGACGAGGCGCTCGCCCGCTACGACCGCATGCATCGCCGCATCGACGAGCTCGAAGGCGAGGCGGAGGTGCTCGACAAGGGCCGCGCCCCGTCGCTCAAGCAGCAATTCGCCGAGCTCGAAAGCGAGGGCAGCGTCGAGGCGGAGCTCGAAGCGCTCCGTCGCAAGGTGAAATCCGGCTCCTGATGAGATAGGACATGTCCCTGTGTTCACGTCCATGCTCTTCATCGTGCCGGCGATCGTCCTCGTCGGCTTCGTCCTGCCGCTCTGGCTGGTGCTGCACTACGTGACGGTGTGGCGCCAGCAGAAGCGCAGCGGCTGCGTCGACGACGCCGCCTTGAGCGAGATCGAATCCGTCGCCCGCCGGCTCGAAGACCGTATCGCCACGCTCGAACGCGTGCTCGATACCGAGGATCCGGCGTGGAGGGAAAAGGCATGAGCAGGTGGAAACGCGAGCGCCGCCGCTGGGAACGCGAGGCGCGAAAGGGCGATTTCGACGTCAGGGTATCGGTCGAGGTCGACGACCGTAACGAGGACCGCCGCGAGCGCGACTGCCACCGCAGGCGCGAGCGGGGCCCCTTCCGGCGCTATCCCGAGCGCGGCATCGCCTTCGGCGTCATTGCCGGCCTCGCCCGTTGGCTCGGCTGGAGCACCTGGGCGGTCCGCGGCCCGTCGATCGCGCTCCTGGTGATGAACCCGCCCTTGTTCTTCGCTGTCTATGGCGCGCTCTGGCTGATCATGGAGCGCGAGACGGTGTTCGGCTGGGTGCAGCAGCGGGTGCCGAGCCTCCCCGATGCCGTACCCCAGGCCAAGGTCGAGGACGTGCGCGCCCGGCTCCGCCAGCTCGAGGAGCGAGCCGCGCGCCTGGAAGCCCGCGTCACCTCGGACGCCTTCGCGCTCCGCCGTCGCTTCCGCGGTCTCGACGGCAACTGACGTTCTGGCACGGGCGGGGCACGATCTATAGTGTGCCCCGCCCATGCCACGCCTTTCGATCCTGATGCCGACGCTGCGCCCGGACTATGCGGACAACGCCATCCGGCAGGTCCTGATGTGCAGCGGCCGCCACGACTATGAGCTGATCGTCGTCTCGCCGTTTCCGGTGGCCGGCGACCGCATTCGCCACATCCCTGAAGAGACGCCGGAAGGCGACTCCGCCGCCTATGCGCGCGCGCTTGCGGCCGCCAGCGGCGACATCGTCCTGCCGATGATCGACGATTTCGCGCCCGCCTTCGGCTGGCTCGACGGTCTCGCCGAAGCGGTCGAGCGTGCCGAGAAGGAGGTGCTGCCTTTCTGCGGCGGCCTTCATTGGGTCAATCACCCGTGGTTCAACACGGCGTATGATCGCTACTACGCCTTCTTCCCGGTGATGAGCCGCCGAAGCCTCGCGCTTTCCGGCGGCTATATCGACACCGCCTTTCGCGCAAATTTCGGTGACGTCGATCTGTCGCTGCGCGTTTGGGAAGCCGGCGGACGCGTCGCCATGCTGCCCAGATCGGGCATCTACAAGGCTCGGCCGGAGGACGAGGCTCGTCTGTCGCCCTACAAGCGCCACGGCGCCGAAGCAGACTTCGCGGCGCTCATCGGGCGGTGGCATCAGCGCCTCGGCGACGGCCGACCGGCTTCCTTCAACGGCGTCATCGCAACACATGACATCTCCGACCTCGACGACCCGCGGTGGTTTGCCGGTCGCTCAGGCCATTTCTCATGACGCAGCCTGCGGCGATGACGATCGAGGCCGCCTTCGGCCTCGGCATCGACCATCTGGAAGCGGGTCGGTTCGACGCCGCGACGCAGGTCTTCGCTGCCATTCTCGCTGCTGCGCCCGCGCATCCGCAGGCGAGCTATCTCCTCGGCGCGGCGCTCCTGCAGGCGGGCAGAGCAGCCGATGCGCTCCCTCATCTGAGCGCGGCCGCGCGCGCCGACCCCGGGAATTGGCGGGTCGGGCTCGCGCTCGCCGGCGCGCTGGACGGACTCGGTCGCTTCGCCGAGGCGGCGAAGACGCTCCGCGGCGTCGTCGCGACGGCGCCGGATGCGGCGCAAGCCCTGGCGGCGCTCTCCGCGCTGCTGGAACGGTTGGCCTTACCGCCTCGCCATGCGGCAGCTTCGGTGCGGCGCGCGCTGGCGCTCGGCCTTGCTCCGACCGATCCCGCCGCATTCTTCAATCTCTCACGCGCGCTGCTTGCCGGCGGTCATGCGGGGCCGGCAACGCAGCTGCTTCGGCGCGGTCTCGCGCTCGCGCCGTCGATGCCCGAGCTCGTCAATGCGCTTGCCGCCGCCGAGCTCGAGACACTCAAGCTGTCGGCAGAGGGCATGGCGCGGCGCGGGCTGGCGCTCGCGCCCGATCGCCCCGACTACCGTTACAACCTTGCCGGCTGCCTGGCGCTCCGGGGCCTGACGGACGATGCAGCGCGTGCCTTCCGCCATGTGCTGGCGCTCTCGCCCGCGCATGGAGCCGCCCTCAACAATCTCGGCTTGGTCCTCAAGGACCAAAGCCTGGTCGAAGCCGCCTTCGCCGCTCATCGCCGCGCGCTCGCGGTCGAGCCGGGCAAAGCCGACCTGCACCGGAACCTGCTGGCGACGCTGCTCTATCTGCCGGGCAACGACGAGGGTGAGCGCTTCGCCCATCACCTCGCCTTCGGGCGCGCGGTTCGGCCGAAGATCGTCGCGGCGGCGCCCACACCCCCGATCGGCGAGGACCGCCCGATCGCCGTCGGCTACCTTTCTTCGGACCTGCGCGATCACCCGGTCGGGCGCGCGCTTGAGCCGGTGATCGCCGCGCATGACCGCTCGCGCCTGCGCGTCGCGCTCTATCTCCAGGGTCATCGCGTCGATGCGATCACCCAGCGCTTCCTCGCCCATGCTGACTTGGTGCGTGATGTGAGCGCGCTCGATGATGCCGAAGTCGCAGCGCTGATATGTGCCGACGGCGTCGACGTGCTGGTCGTCACGGCCGGACGCTACGATCGCAACCGGCCGGGCGTCGCTGCTCACCGCGCCGCGCCGGTCCAGATCAGCCTGCACGATACGGCGACCTCCGGCATCGGCGAGATGGACTATCTCGTCGCCGACCGTGTGCTGGTGCCGCGTCCGAGCCGAGAGCGCTTCGTCGAGCGCGTGATCCGGCTACCGTCCTTCGTCGTTCACGGCCCGCTTCCCGAGCTACCGGTCCGGCGCAGTCCGGGCCGACCGCCGACCTTCGGCAGCCTGAACGCTCCAGCCAAGCTGTCCGGGCCGACGCTGACGCTTTGGGCAAGGTTGCTTGGGCGAGTACCCGGCTCGCGGCTCCTGCTCAAGAGCAAGAACCTCTTCGCCTCGCACGCGCTGTCCGCGCGCGTGCGTAGCACCTTCGCCGCGCACGGCATCGATCCGGGCCGGATCGAGCTTCGCGCCGCGATTGAGCCTCTCGAAAGCCATCTCGCGCACTATGCGGACATCGACGTGGCCCTCGATCCTTTCCCGTTCAACGGCTCGACGACCACCTTCGAGGCGCTGTGGATGGGCGTGCCGGTGGTGACGCTGCAGGGTGAGCGGATGGTCGGCCTGTGGACAACATCGATGCTCGGCGCGCTCCGCCTCGACTGGCTGATTGCCGGCAACGAGGACCGCTACATGGAGATCGCCTCGGCCCTGGTCGCGGATACGGCCGCGCTCGACCGGCAACGGAACGAGCTTCGCACCCGCCTCAAGTCCTCTCCGCTAATGGACGGGCGCGCTCGCGCGCGCCAGCTCGAACGCGTCTACCGCGCTCTTCTCAGGTGCCCTCGCCGCTAGGCGGCAATCTCAACTAGTGACCCGAGCGACGAGGTTTGTCCTGACGGCCGGATCGGCGGCGCCAGCGACGTCAGCCCGCCCGTTATCTCCGGACGCTCGACCGGGGCGATACGTATCTCCTCGTCACGTCGGCCGTCAGGGCGCCGGATGCGCCCATTATCGTCGCCGTTGTTGCTTTCTCGGACGATCGGACCTCGATCGTCGCGGATGAAGCCGCTGCGCCGCGGCTCCGGCCGCTCGACGATGGCCGCGGGGTTCGGCACCGGCAGCGGCGGCGATGCCAGCTCCTCAAGCGGCGCAAGAAGATTGGAGGCGGTCGAGTAGGCCCGCACCTGACGCCTGATCTCGGTACGTGCCTCCGCGGGCGTCGGCGGCAGCTCGACGGTCTGGCGATTGGTCGTGGTCACCGTGCTGCCGGGTATCGTCGTCGTGACTGCGTCGAAGCCGCCGTCGATCACCTCGGTCTCTTCGCGCGTGATCGTCTGAGTCGTCGTCGGCCGCACACGGTCGACCGCGGCCTGCAGCGCTTCGATCGCCTCGGGGCCTGCCCGCACGAGCAGGTCTTCAAGCCGGCGGTTGACGTCGTCCCCGGTCGCTTCGAGCACGCGTCCAAAGGTGCTGACAATCCGCTGGCTATTCCGCTCGACCAGCTGGTCGAAAGCGCTGACGCCACGCTCTCCGCCGCGGTCGAACAGACGGTCGATCGAGCGCGCCACCAGCCCGCCAAGCCCGTCGAGCGCACGCTCGATGCGGCGCTCGGTGCGACGGCCGCCGCGGTCGAGGATCTTGTCGAGCGAATCCAGCAGCCGGTCGCCCGCACGTCCGATGAAGTCGGCAAGCCGGTCGACGTGGCGGTCGGAATACCGTCCGTCGCCACGGTCTTCCGCGGCGCCGGCGCGATCGGCAGCACGATCGAGAAGGGCGCGCAGCTCCTGAACGCCGGCGCTCTCCTCGCCGGGAACGATGATCGTCTCGGTGACGGTGCGCGTGACCGTCCGGTCCGGCAGCTCGACCAATTCCGTCGTGGTGACGTCGGGCGTCGTCACCGTGACCTCGCGCTGGAGCGAGGTAAGAGTCCGCTTGAGCTCACGCGCGGGCGCCTCGACCGCTTGCTCGAAGATCGACTCGTCGCGGACCGCAAATTGTTGCGAAGACTGCTGCAGCGCCTGAAGCGTGCTTGTCGACAGGGGCGACGGCGGAACCTGGATCAGGGGCGAAGAGCGGCCGAGCGACGATTGGTTTTGGGCCAGGGCGCCGGCGAGAAGCTGCGCCACAGGCGAGGAGCGCGCCTCTTCCGAAAGCGCACGCGACGGCACGGCCAGCGCCGTGGGCGTTGTCCGGGAATTCGCGCTCGATATGAGCGCAAGGCTCAGACCGGTTGCCCCTATCCCATTATGTTTAGAATACGCCTAAAGCCGGGCTTATCTCAATCCTTGCCGGCGACGACGCGGTCGAAAACCTCGAAGAAGCGGTCGATCTCGCCGAGGTTGTTGTAGACGTGCGGGCTCATCCGAAGGGAGGTCCCACGCACCGAGGCATAGCACTTCGCGCGATTCAGACGGTCAGCAAGGCCAGCGGGGACGCCGCCACCCGAAAACTGCAATCCGATGAAGTGCTTAACCCGATGCTCGGCCGGCGGCACCGCGAGCTGGCGGGCAGCAGCGTGTTCGGCGATCCGTTTGATCAGGGGCTCGATCGTCGCCTCGACCTCCTCCGTTCCCCAGGCCAGGAGCTGCTCCAGGCCCACATTGGCGATCGGCAGGTGGATGAAGTGGCTCCGCTCGCCCATGTCGTAGCGCCGCGCCCCCGGCGCATAGGAATCGCCCATGCCGCGGTTGACCGAGTTCTGGCTGCCGGCGCGTCCATAGTTGTGCTGCTCCAGCGGTCGCCCGTCCTGGCGGTGCGGTGCGACATAGAGGAAGCCGAGACCGTAGGGACCGAGCAGCCATTTGTAGGCCGAGCAAATCAGGTAGTCGGGTTTCAGTTTTTGCACGTCGACCGGCTTGGCGCCGAGCGACTGGGTCACGTCGGTGATGAACACGGCACCGACCTGATGCGCGCGGTCGGCGACCTTCTGCAGGTCGACCAGACCGCCATCGGTCCAGTAGCAGTTGGGAACGCCGACCCAGGCGGTCTTCTCGTCGATCGCGGCGAGGATGTCGCGGGTCCAATCGCCATCCTTCGGATTCGACACGAGCTTGAGCGTGGCGCCCGCCTCGCTCGCCCGCCGTTTGTATTCGAGCAGGGTCGAATAGTGCTCGCCCTCGAGCGCGACGATCGAGTGGCCTGCCTTGAGCCCGAGATTCTGCGACGCCGTCGCCACGCCATAGGAAGTCGCCGCGACGATCGCGATGTCGTCAGGCGCGGCGTTGATCAGGCGGGCGAAGAGCACGCGGGCGCGCTCGACATCGTCGTAGAAGTGCTTCCACTCGATGGTCCAGGGATGGACCTTGCGGTCGACCGCCCAGTGCCCCATCTCGCGCTGCGCCTTCAGGTTCGGCGAGAGGTAGGCGCAGTTGATGTAGACGACATCTTCGGGGATGTCGAAAAGGGCGCGCTGTTCCGGAAGCATGGCTCGGGCTCGCTCAAGGAAGGGATGCTCGCGAGCATGGCAGCGGAGCGCGAAGGCCCGCAAGTAACCACTCCCGAAACGAAACGCGCCTAGAATTTCTCGATCAACGGCCTGAGGTCGACCTCGTGCGCCCAGGTGCTCGCCGGCTGGCGATGGATCTGCAGGTAGGTCGCGGCGATCGCGTCGGGGTCCAGCTTGCCCACCTCGTTGGCGCCGGCGCGGCCGATGGCGCCATCGATGATCACATGCGCGACGTGGATGCCCTTGGGCCCGAGCTCGCGCGCCAGGCTCTGGGCAAGGCCCCGAAGCGCGAACTTGCCCATGGCGAAGGTCGCCGACTCAGGGTAGCCCTTCACGCTGGCGCTGGCGCCGGTGAAGAGGAGGCTGCCTCGACCGGCCGGCAGCATCAGCCGGATCGCCGCCTGCGCCACCAGGAAGCCGGCGAAGGCCGTGATCTCGATCGCCTGGCGCACGGCGGCACGATCGAGCTCGGTGGCCGGGCCACGCACGCGCCGGCTCGCGTTGTAGACGACGAGGGACGGGACGCCGAGATCGCGGCGGACCTTCTCGAACAGCGCATCTACCGAAGCGCCGTCGGTCGCATCGCACTGAACAGGCGTGGCTCCGGTCGAGCGAGCGACCTCGGCGATGCTGCTCGCGCTCCGCGATGCGACAACCGCCTTCATTTCCGCCGTCCCGGCCGCGCGCGCCAGCGCTGCGCCGAGGCCGGGACCTGCACCGACGATCACGGCGACTTCATCGGCCATGAGCCGCATCCCGCGCCGCCCCCTTACGGGGCGAGCGCTATCCTGCTGCCGCCACGTTGAGCGGCGCCGACTGGTCGAACCACTCCGGCTTCGCCTTCTCGATCTGACGCGCGATCTGCAGCAAGAGCGCTTCCTGCGACCAGTTGCCGTAGAACATGGCGCCGATCGGAAGCCCGTCGGTGTCGAGCCCCGCCGGCACCGAGATGCCAGGAAGGCCCGCTTCGTTGCCCGGCATCGTGTAACGACAGGCGTTCGCCAGGCGATCGAGCCAGGGATCGAGCGCCTCATTCCGGAGCAATGAGTAAGGCCCGTTCGCTTCGGGCACGCGGATCGCCAGAGTCGGCGTCAGCAGCACGTCGTACTTCTCGAGGGTGGCGCCGAAGCCGCGCATCACCGTGTTGGTCTGCCCCATCATCTTCCAGATGTCGTACTTGTCGTAGCGATCGGCCGCCTCGAGATGGCGATGGACCATCGGCCCGAGGTAGTCGCGCAGATCGGGCGTGTTGATGCCGCGGTCGGCCGCCATGGTACGAAACTGGGCACGGCTGCCGATCCATTGGCAGTAGTAGCTCGACCACATCTGGTCCCAGTCGCAGATCTTGGAGTCGTCGAGCTCCTCGACCCTATGGCCGAGCTTCTGCATCAGCCGGCCGACCTCGCGCACGCGCGCCGCCACCTGCTCGTCGGTCTTGCCCGGGCGGCCCCAATTGCCGGTCGAGAGCCCGATCTTGAGCTTGCGCGGGTCTTTCTTGATCGCCGCCAGATAGGAGCCCTTGTAGCGCTCCACATTCATGAAGCTGCCGCCATTCGGCACCTTCGTGATGTAGTCGTAGGCGGCCGCCGTATCACGGACGCTGCGTGTCACCACGCCCTCGGCCGAGATGCGGACCATGTATTCGCTCTGCTTCCAGGGACGCGGCACCATGCCGCGCGTCGCCTTGAGGCCGACAAGGCCGCAGAAGGAGGCGGGAATGCGGGTCGAGCCGCCGCCATCGGAGGCCATGCTGATCGGCGTCACGCGCGCGGCCACCATCGCCGCCGAGCCGCCGGAGGAGCCGCCCGGGGTGTGCTTCAGGTTCCACGGATTGCGCGTGACCTTCACCCGGCCGAGATAGTCGGTTGCGGTGTCGAAGGTCATGCCGAACTCGGGCGTGGTCGAACGGCCGATCGGCACCAGGCCGGCGGAGAGAAAGTTGAGGATGTTGGGATCGGTCTCCTTGGCGACCTGATCCTTGTCGAACTTCGAGCCGGACTCGCGCTTGCGGCCCTTCAAGCCCGATCCGAGATCCTTGAGGAAGATCGGAACGCCGTAGAGGCGGCCGTCCTTCGCCGGCTTGTCGGCGTCGGGGTTCTTGACCACGTCGTCGAAAACCTCGAGCACGCCTTCGAGCTTCGGGTTCACCAGCTCGACGCCGGCGGCGACCTGGCGGGCGACCTCGCGGGCAGAGATCTTCCTCTTCCTGATGAGATCGGCGATTGCGATCCCGTCCTTCTTCGACCACTCCTCCCAGCTCATCGCGAGGCCGGACGACTTGGGCATGTTCCCCTCCCCGTTTCCAACTGGAAAGGAGTGCAGCGCCGATAACGTCCACGGTCAAGTCTTACGGAGGAGAAGCGTCAGGTCGGGAAGCCGTTCCTCGTTGCTGCGGCCGTCGCTGGCGCCGATCTCGACGGCCCGCAAAGTGGGCGACGGGAGGTGGACGACGCGGTGACAGGAGCCATGGATGAGTCGGCTCCTTCCTCTTGTAATTCGCCAGAAAAATGGCATTACCCGCAAAGGCATCACAGTCGCCGAGAGTTCCCGCTAACGATAGATCATCGTCGGAAGCCAGAGCACCATCTCAGGCCAATACGTGACGGCTCCTAGCGTGACGAGCAGCGGGATCAGGAATGGCGCGCATGCGCGCGTCGTCCGCTCGAATGAGATGTTGGCGACGCGCGCCAGAATGTAGAGCACCATCCCGACCGGCGGAGTCAGCAGCCCGATCATCAAATTCAACACCATGATCAGGCCGAAATGCACCGGATCGACACCAATCCGTTCCATCAGCGGCAACAGGACCGGGACCAGGATCGTGATCGCCGCGATCGTCTCCATGAAGCAACCGACGATCAGCAGGAAGATGTTCACCATCAGCAATACGGCCCAGGGCTCGCTGGTGATCGACAGCACGAGCTCGGCCACGTTGTCGGTGATCTTGGTGATGGTGATCAGGTAGCCGAAGATCGAAGCGCCGGCGACAATCAGCAGGATGATCGCTGTCGTCTCCGTGGTCTCCATGCTGACCTTGATCAGCCCACGCCAGGTCAGCGTGCGGTAGACGACCATGCCGAGGAAAAGCGCGTACGCGGTCGCCGCGATCGCGGCTTCCGTCGGCGTGAAGATGCCGCTGGTCATGCCGCCAATCAGCAGGACCGGCGTCATCAGCGGCAGGAAAGCGCGCTTGGATGTGTACCAGAGGCGCGATAGTGCGAAGGTCGCGTCGCGATGGAATCCGCGCACATGGGCGTACCAGGAGACCATGACCATCATCGTCGCTGCCATCAGGAGCCCAGGGATCAGGCCCGCGGCGAAGAGCTGGCCGATCGAGGCGTTCGCCATGACGCCGTAGATCACCATCGGCAGCGATGGCGGGATGATCGGCCCGATGGTCGAGCTCGCGCCGGTGATGCCGACGGCGAAGTCGACGTCGTAGCCGTGGTCGCGCATCGCCTTGATCTCGATGTTGCCGAGGCCGCCGGCATCGGCGACCGCCGTCCCCGACATGCCGGCGAAGATCACCGAGCCAACGACGTTGACATGACCGAGGCCGCCTTTGAGCCAGCCGACCAGCGCCAGGGCGAAGTCGTAGATACGTGCCGTGATACCGCTGGAATTCATCAGACTGCCGGCCATGATGAAGAACGGAATCGCCAGCAGCGGAAAGGAGTCGACACCTGAGATCATGCGATGGACGACGACCAGATGCGGCTGCACGTCCTCGGCCATGACCAAGAGCAGCGACGAGCCGCCGAGGGCGATCGCCACCGGCACGCCAATGACGAGCATGACCAGGAAGACCATGGCCAGGATGGCGCTCATTGGTGACGTCCTTCCACACGGACGCGCGTGAGCGCGCTCTCGCCGTCGCGCCAGTGGCGCAGGGCGATCTGGATCGAGCGGAGCGTCAGGATCGCGAAGCCGGCCGCGCCGATCCCGAACACGATGCTCATCGGCCAGTCAACCACCACCATGCGCTGGAACTGCATGATGTTGGCGACCTTCCAGCCGAGCCATGCCGCATAACCGAAGAACAGGATGCGGATGACGTCGACCAGCGTCGACAGCGCGAAGGCGACCCGCGGTGCCAGATAGACGTAAAAGAATTCGACATGGATGTGCGTGTTCTTGCGCGCCGCCATGCCGGCACCGATGAAGGTGACGCAGATCAGGAGATATCGAGCGATCTCCTCCGTCCAGGCCAAAGAGTCGTTGAGGACGTAGCGCGTGAAGAACTGAAGGAAGACGACGACCGCGAGTCCCCAGAACAGCGCGAAAGCGATCCAGTCCTCGATGCCGTAGTCCGACAGGCTCACGCCGATGTCGTCGGAAGTACCGATCATCGGCTGGCCGAGATCGGGACCGGGCGCCGGCTGTGTCACGTCTCCCCCTCTTGGCCGCGCGGGCACGGGCCCGCGGACAACCGTCCCCGGCCGCGCGAGGCGGCCGGGGCGTTAGCACGTCGGCTCAGCTCTTCTTGGCGAGAGCCTGCAGGCGGTCGTACTGGTCCTTGGTCCAGCCGGCGCCGGAGGCTGCGTCGTTATGCAGCGGCTTCGAGGCATCGATGAAGCTCGCTTTGTTGGGCACGACGACGATCTTGCCCTGGCTCTTGAACCACTCGGGAAGCTTCTGCTCCGAATCGCGGATCGCCGCGGTCGCCCGCGCCGCGGCTTCCTTCCAGACCGCGTCGAAGATCTGCTTTTCCTGAGCACTGAGACGATTCCAGAGCGGGCCGCTAGCCACCGTGACCAGGCTTTCGAAAATGTGCTCCGTCAGGTTGATGTGGCTCTGCACCTCATAAAACTTCTTCGCCTGGATCGTCGGCAGGGGGTTCTCTTGGCCGTCGACGGTCTTCTGCTGGAGGGCGAGGTAGACCTCGGCAAACGCGATTGGCGAGGCGTTGGCACCGATCGCCTTGGCATACATGAGATAGAGCGGCGCCTGCGGCACGCGGAGCTTCATGCCCTTGGTATCGGCCGGCGTCATGATCGCCTTGTTCGCCGTCGTGTGGCGCGCGCCGTAGTAGGTGAGCGCCAGGATCTTGTTGTTGGACGCCTTGTCGTAGCCTTCGGCCAGCTCCTTGAAGAGCGGGCTTGCGGAATAGGCCTTCCAGTGATCGAAGTCCTGGAACATGTAAGGCGCGTTCGAGATGGCGATCGGCTTGAAGGTGGCGCCGGCGAAGGCCGCGCCCGTGTAGATCATGTCGATCGTGCCGAGCGGCAGCGCCTGGTTGATCTGCTGCTCGTTGCCGAGCGCCGAGGCCGGGAAGACGTCGATCTGGAACTTGTTATTGGTGCGCTTGGCGATCTCGCCCGCCGCCCACACCGCCTCGGTGTGATAGGGCTCGTTGGTCTCGTAGACATGCGCGAATTTGAGCTTGGTCTGGGCAGAGACCGTGCCGGCAAAGCCGAATGCGGCAACAACAACTGCCGCCGTCAGATAGGTGAGCTTCATCTCAAGATGCCTCCCGTAAGGACGCCTGGGCCAGCCGTCTCGTCGCGGCCCGTTCAGGGTGGAGCGCCACTTTGTCGCATCATCACATAAGCGACAAGGACGATCCTAGTACCCGGAATCACAATTGGCTGATACGTCGGTCTTTGAAGCGGCGTTGATGGACGTTTGTCTTGGTCCAGACGAACGGCTTGGCGTTCTGGTTGTAGGTTTGGATGAAAGCATCGATGTGCTCCCGGAGCTGCTTGATCGAGACGAAAGAGGTGCCGCG
>Ga0194132_10000891_pt1 | contig 61185 bp, 53 predicted proteins | sample TA2KigOf80mmetaG_FD_148612 | JGI IMG/M metagenome (GOLD analysis project Ga0194132, IMG submission 148612) | Freshwater microbial communities from Lake Tanganyika, Tanzania - TA2015054 Kigoma Offshore 80m | ecosystem: Environmental > Aquatic > Freshwater > Lake | place: Tanzania: Lake... | reverse complement strand
GGGCCAACCGCGCGGCGGCAGCGGCGGCGGCGGTTCGCGCCGGCGCGAGATCGGCAGCGGCGCGATCGCCCGCAGCGCGGCGCCACGTTTGCACCAGGTTGGCGATCGCGATCATCGTCGGCCGTGCACCGGCGAGCGCTTCGGCCCGCCGGTCGAGCAGAGCCGCGAGCTCGGCCACGGTCTCCGCCGGCGCCGTGCGCGCGCTTTCGCCGCACCACTCCAAGCACCGGCGGGCGAGCGCGCTCGCGCCGCGGCTGCGATCGGCGTTGAGCTCGGCCAGACAGGCTTCGAACCGCGCCTCGTCCATGCCCGATCCTAGACCTTCGGCGCGCGGACGCGCTATGCGGTGGCGACCGAGTTCGGCACCGGCGCCTCTTCGTGCGCGATCAGCCGGCCGCCGCCTGACTCTTTGGCGCGGTACATGGCGGCGTCAGCGAGTTGCATCAGCGCGCTGAGATCGTCGTTGTGCTGCGGGTAAATCGCATAGCCGATGCTGGCCGTCACGCGCGCGGTCGCGTTGCCGATCGCGATCGGGCGCGCCAGCTCATCGACGATACGGGCGCCGACCTTGGCCGCGACTTGCGCGTCGACGTCGGGCTGCAGGATCACGGCGAACTCGTCGCCGCCCATGCGCGCCGCGGTATCGGTCGAGCGCAGCAATGCCACCAGCCGGCGGCCGATCTCGCGCAGAACCGCGTCGCCGCCGTCGTGGCCGAAGCTATCGTTGACCGGCTTGAACAAGTTGAGGTCGATATAAAACACCGCGAGCGAGGTCTGCCGCCGCCGCACTTGGGCCGCGGCGAGCGTCAGACGGTCCTCGAACAGGACCCGGTTCGGCAGCCCGGTCAACGAATCGTGGAGAGCGAGATGCTCCAACTGTTTTTGAAACTGCCGTTCCGACGTGACGTCGGCAAAGCCCAGGACGAAGCTTCCCGATGGGGTGCGTTGATCAAGCACAAGCATGATCCGGCCGTCGCCGAGCGAGGCTTCGGTCTCGACGTAATCGTCGGTCCGCCGCGACAAGCTCTCGAATGCGTCGTAGTTGACGCCGCACGCGCTGCGCACACCGCTCAGGTACATCGGGAAAACGTCATTGAAGTGGACGACGGCGCCGGTCTGGCGATCGAGCGACGGGAACAGGCGGCGGAGCCCGGCATTGGCGAGGACGATGTAGCCGCTGGCGTCGAGAATCGCCAGGCCGTCGGGCAGGCTGTCAGTGGCATCGGCCAGCAGTGCCCGCGACTGGCGTGCCATCTGGCGGGCGCGGACGATGCGGCGGTCGAACGTGACCGCGCCCGCGACCAGCCCGAGCGCAAGGATGGCGGCAACGCCGGCAAGCGCGCCGATTCCAACCGCATCGAGCGCGCCGGCCACGCGCGGCCGCCCGCTCGGGAAGAATACCGACGCCAGTTCGTTCAAGTAGTGCGATAGAACGATCGCCGCCCCAAACGCGACGCCGGCGGCGAGGCGCCCGCCATCGAACCGGCCCAGTTCGACCCCTGACAGCCGGAACTTGAGTTCGAACGCGGCAACGCCGCCGACGATCGCCGCAGCGATTGCGAGCATGAACGGGATCGGTGCGAAGAAGACGATCACCTCGATATTGATCGCGATGACGCCGATGTAATGCGCCGCCGCGATCGCCGCGCCGGCGATCGCGGCGGCGGCGAGTCGCCGACTGCAGGTCACCCACTCGGGCGCGACCAGCGCCAACGCAACGCCGCATCCGACCACGGCCGCGCCGGCGGCCAATAAGACGCCGCCGAGGTCGAAGGTGCGGGCGACCGGCAGCGTGAGCGAGAGCCACGCGATCGTATGCGCCGCCCACAGACCGATGCCGCCGGCCAGTCCGCCGGTTACGATCCATCCTTTGCGCGCCGTCAGCGACTCGTAAGCGCGCATCCGCTCGAGCGCCCCAAACAGGACGTAGCCGGCTCCGAGCGCGACGACGAGCGCGACGAGGATCAAGATCGGGGCGTAGGTTTCGGCGAGCGCCGAGGATCGATCGATCGCGCTGGACAAGAATCGAAGTGGTTGCAGGTCCATGAGTCGAGCCGATCAGCGCGGACGTAAGCTAACAGGATTCGAATCCGGCGGGTAGAGTTGGCCGCGCGCCGCGGCTAAGGTGGCGTGCCGCAGTCAACGAGGTTAATCCGTGAAAGCAGCCGTGATCGAGCGCCAAGGCGGCCTCGAGAATATCGTCTATCGCGACTGGCCCGATCCGACGCCCGGGCCGGACGACGTCGTCGTGCGGGTCAGGGCGTGCGGGCTCAACCATCTCGACATCTTCGTCCGTCGCGGCATGCCGGGCTTCCCGGTGCCGATGCCGTTCATCTCCGGCGGCGACGTCGCCGGCGAGGTCGCGGCGCTGGGGTCGGCGGTGGCGGACTGGCGCATCGGCGAGCGGGTGATCGTCAACCCGCAGACCGATGGGGGCATGATGGGCGAGGAGATCCCGGGCGGTTTCGCCGAGCTGGTGCGGGTCCCGGCCAAGAACCTGCTCCGGCTTCCCGCCCCGATCGGATTCGCGACCGGTGCCGCGATCCCGATCAACTACGGCACCGCGCAACGCATGTTGACGACGCACGGCCGCATCCAGGCCGGCGAGTCGATTCTGATCGTCGGCGCGAGCGGTGGCGTCGGGATCGCCTGCCTTCAGATCGCCAAGCTCCACGGCCTGCGCACCATCGTGGTCGCCGGTTCGGCCGAGAAGTGCATGCGCTTGAAAGCGCTCGGCGCCGACGCGATGATCGACATGAGCACGGGCGATTTCAGCCGCGCCGCCTGGGCTCTGACCGGCAAGCAGGGCGTCGACGTCGTCGTCAACAACACCGGCGGCGATACCTGGGTCCCGAGCTTGCGCACCCTCAAGAAAGGAGGCCGCCTCATCACCTGCGGCGCCACCGCCGGCTACGACCCCAAGGAAGACCTGCGCTTCATCTGGGTGCGCGAGCTCAAAGTCCTGGGCTCGAACAGCTATACCCAGGACGACATCGCGACCGCGTTGGCCGCGGTTGCCGCCGGCAAGCTCGAACCGGTCGTGACCGAGCGGTTGCCGCTCGCGCGCCTGGCCGATGCCGAGGCCATGATGGAAGCGCGCGCTTTCTTCGGGAAGATCGTGCTGGAGCCCTGAGCTATCGCGGGCACGCATCTCGTACGTTTCGGTCTCCCTCCCTGCGCCGAGCGGAGCCGTCCTCGATACTCCCTCCCCCGCTCCGCGGGGGAGGGAGTATCGAGGGTGTGCCCCAGACCCCAAGCTGCGAGATGACGGCGCTGCTTCTTTACCGGCTTGGTTCGGGAGCATCCGATCTCGCGGCGAGGAGCTTCGTCCCCAGTTCGCGCACCGCCTTAGGATCGACCTTCTCGGTCCCGCCGAGCGGGATCGCGTCGATGAAGAACACCCGCCGCGGGTGGGCGTAGGCCGGCCCGTTGGCAAGGCAGTATCGCTTGAGCTCGTCTTCGCCGGTCTCGGTGCCGGTGCGGCGGACGACCAGCGCAATCGGCACCTGGCCCTTGACCGGATGCGGCGCCGGGATGACCGCGACGTCGGCGACGCCGGGATGGCCGAGCAGCAGGTTCTCGACTTCCTTGGGGTAGATATTCTCGCCGCCCGAGCGAAACGCATCGTCGGTGCGGCCGAGAAAATAGTAGAAGCCCTCGGCGTCGCGCCGGAACACATCGCCGGTGCGAAGCCAGCCGTCGCGGAGCCGCTCGGCGGTGAGGTCGGGCAGGTTCAAATAGCCGACCGCGACCACCGGACTTTTGACCCACAGCTCGCCTTGCCCAGTATTCGCGCGCCCGTCACGGTCGACCAGCCTGAGCTCGACTTCGGGCGCCTGGACGCCGCAGCTTTCCGGCGGCAGGCGGCGTCCGTCCAAGGGCGAGCCCAACGGCCCGCCGCCCTCCGTCAACCCATAGGTGTCGCGGGCAGGGACGCGGAACGCGGCCTCGACCGCGTGCAGGAGCTCGGCGCCGACCACCGCCGAACCCATGGCGAGGCCCTTGAGCTTGGGAAACGTGAGCCGCGCCAGCAGATCGCGCTGCTGCAGCATCAGCTTGAACATCGCCGGCACGCCGGCGAAATGGACGCACGAATGCTCGGCCAGGGCGACCAACGCCGCGCGCGGATCGAACCGGGGCATCAGCACGACCGAGCCGCCGGCGTGGAGCCGGGGCTTCACGCCCTCGCGCATCGCGTTCTTGTGGTAGAGCGGCCCGGCGACGAGCGCGCGGTCGTCGGGTCCCGACGGGCGATACTTCTGCGCCGTGCGGATGCTCCAGAGGAGACCTCGGTGCGCCAGCATCACGCCCTTGGGCCGCCCGGTCGAACCCGAGGTGTAGGGTATGAAGGCGATTTGCGGACCTTCGATCGCCGGTGGGTCGAGCGCGGCCGGATCGGCGGCATCGAGCCAGCCGGCGTAGCTCTGCCATCCGGAGGGCGGCGCGGCGGCGAGGGCGATCCGGATCCCGAGCCCGGCCGCGTCGACCAACGCGACCACGTGCGGGTTGGCTTCGGGCTCGACCACCGCCGCGACCGCGCGCGAATCGTCGAGGATGAACCGAATCGTGTCGGCGCCGAGCTTGATGTTGAGCGGGATCGGCACCGCGCCCGCGCGCATCAGGCCGAAGAACGCGGCGATGAACTCGGCGCGATTGGTCATCGCCAGCACGACGACGTCGCCCGGCTTCAAGCCGGCGCCTTGCGCCGCCGCCCCGACCCGCTCCATCGCCGCGAACATCTCGCCGTGGCTGACGAACCGAGGCGGCGTCGTTGCGTAGTCGAGGATCGCGGGCCGCGCGGCATGGGCGGTCGCGGCATCGAGGTTCAGGTAGCCGAGATTGGCGCGCCGGCGCGCGTCGAGCGAGGGGGACATCGGAGTTCGACTATTGCCATGAGCCCCCGTTCTTGCCAAGCGGATCGGCGCCGGTTTCGCATTTGACATGTGTACGGTTAAACCGTACATATGACACGTGACCATTCGCGGTGTACGGCATCGCGGGCTTAGGCGCTTGCTCGAAGGCGACGACGATCACGGCATTCGTCGCGACGCGAGGACTACCACTGATGGCCGGCAAGACCATTGTCGTCGGTATGAAGCCAATGCATCCGGGCACGTTCGTGCGCACCGAGATTCTGGAGGAACTCGGACTTTCCGTCGCGGGCGCCGCCACGGCACTTGATGTGCGCCGTGCGACCCTGTCCGATCTCATCAACGAAAAGGCTTCGCTCTCGCCCGAAATGGCTCTCCGCATCGAAAAAGCGTTCGGGCTCTCGATGGACACGCTGCTCCGCATGCAGGCGTGGCACGATAGTTACACGATGCGCGCGCGCGCCGGCACGATCAAAGTCGCGCGCTACAAGCCGGCCTAGCCGACCCCGCCACCAACGCTTTTCGTGTCCTTCCGCCCATGATCCGTTTCGGCGCCGGCCACAGCGTCGCCCGCAAGGAGGACTTCCGGTTCCTGACCGGCCGCGGCCGCTACACCGACGACCTCGCCGCGCTGGACCAGGTCTATCTCCACGTCGTTCGCTCGCCGCACGCGCACGCGCGCGTGGGCGCGATCGATGCGACCACTGCCCAGGCTGCCGCCGGCGTCTGCGCGGTCCTGACCGGTGCCGACGTCGCGCGCGCCGGGTTCCGGCCGATCCCGTGCCTCCTGCCGCTCACCGATCGCGCCGGCAACAAGTCGGTGACGCCGCCCTACCCGATCCTCGCGCACGACAAGGTCGCCTACGCCGGCCAGCCGGTCGCGGCCGTGGTCGCGACCAGCCTCGCCGCGGCCCGGGCCGGGGCGGAAGCGCTCGCGATCGACTACGCGGTGCTGCCTGCCGTCGCCGACACCGCCACCGCGGCCAGCCCGGGCCAGCCGACGATCTGGGACGAAGCGCCCGCGAACGTGTGCTTTCGCTGGGAGGACGGCGATCGGGCGGCGACCGACGCCGCCTTCGCCGCCGCGCCGCACGCGGTCGAAATCCGCGTCGTCAACAACCGGGTCGCGGTTCACCCGATGGAGCCGCGCGCCGCGCTCGCGAGCTACGACGCGGCCACCGATTCCTACGTCGTGACGACGCCGACCCAGGGCGTCTTCATGGTGCAAAAGGTGCTGGCCGAGGTCCTGAACGTCGCGCGCGAGCGGGTGCGGGTGATCTCGCCCGACATCGGCGGCGGCTTCGGCGCCTATTTCTGCTTCTACCCCGAGCACGCGTTGGCGGCGTGGGCGGCCAAGCTCTGCGGCCGCCCGGTCAAGTGGACCAACGATCGTTCCGGCGCATTCGTGAGCGACACCCAGGGGCGCGATCAGGTGACGACGGCGGCGCTCGCCTTCGACGGCGATGGGCGCTTTCGCGCGATCCGCTTCGATCTCATCGCCGCGATGGGGGCGTTCTGTCCGAACGCCGGACCGGTGGTGCCGGTGCTGGCGCCCAAGGCGATGCAGACCGGGGTCTACCGGATCGCGGTCGCCCACGTCGCCGCGACCGGCGTCTTCACCAACACGGTCCCGATCGATGCCTATCGCGGCGCCGGCAATCCGGAAACGCACTACGTGCTGGAGCGGCTGGTCGACGCCGCGGCGCGCGAACTCGGGATTGCGCCGGACGATATCCGTCGCCGCAACATGATCTCGGCCGGGGAACTCCCCTACAAAACCGTGCTCGGCCAGACCTACGACAGCGGCGACTTCGCCGCCAATCTCGAACGGGCGATCGCGCTGGCCGACACCGCCGGCTTTCCGGCGCGCCGGCAGGCCGCGGCCGCACGCGGGCGCTACCGCGGCCTCGGACTCGCCAACCACATCAAGCCCGCGTCCAGCTCGGCATTCGGCCCCGAGGCCGCCCAGATCCGGATCGAGCGCGACGGCGGGGTAACGCTGCTTTCAGGGTCGCAGTCGATGGGCCAGGGCCACGAGACTGCCTACGCCCAGATGATCGCCGGCTATTTGGGCGTGCCGTTCGAGTGCGTCCGCGTCCGCCAGGGCGACACCGCGACCACGGCCGAAGGCCACGGCACCTCGGCCTCGCGCTCGATGGTGGTGGGCGGCACCGCGATGCGCCAGGCGATGGACCAAATCGTCGCCAAGGCGCGGCCCAAGGCCGCCGATTTGCTCGAAGTCGCCGCCGCCGATCTCGATTTCGCCGAGGGCGAGTACCGCGTCATCGGCACCGACCGGCGGATCGCCTTCGTCGACGTCGCGGCGGCGCTCGGCCGGGCCGAGGCCGGCGATGGCGGCAACGGCGCGATCCTCGAAGGCGAGGGCCGTTTTCGCGCGACCGGGCCGACCTTCCCGAACGGCTGCCACGTCTGCGAGGTCGAGATCGACCCCGAGACCGGAGCGCTCGCGCTGGTCGGCTACTGGGTGGCGGACGACTATGGCCGCGTCGTCAACCCGCGCCTGCTCGAAGGCCAGGTCCATGGCGGCGTCGCACAAGGGATCGGCCAAGCCGTGATGGAGAACGTCGTCTACGACCCGGCGAGCGGGCAACTGTTGTCGGGGACGCTCATGGACTACGCGCTGCCGCGGGCCGAGGACATCCCGCCGCTCGCCGTCCTGCTCGACGACACCCACCCGTGCACGACCAACGTGCTCGGCGTCAAAGGCGGCGGCGAGTCGGGCTGCGTCGGCGCCCTCCCCGCGGTCGTCAACGCGATCCTGGACGCGCTGGCACCGCTGGGCGTCCGCCACATCGACATGCCGGCGACCCCGGCGCGGGTATGGGCGGCGATCGCGGCGGCTCGGCGCAGGGAACGCTAGATCGACGGCCCCCTACCGGGTCGCGACCCGGAACCGGCGCAGGCCGCGCAACACGACCGAGACATGCCAGTCGCGTTCGGGCTCGAGCGCGCGCAACCCGGGACAGCGCGCGAGCAGCGCGGGAAGCGCGATCTGCGCTTCGAGCCGGGCCAAGGGCGCACCGACGCACAGGTGAATGCCGGCGCCGAAGGTGAGGATGCCCTGGGGGTTGCGCCGGATATCGAAGCGGTCCGGGTCGGGAAACCGCGCCGGATCGCGGTTGGCGGCGTTGATCATGGCGTAGACCCGATCGCCGGCGCGAAGCGGAACGCCGCCGAGTTCGAGATCCTCGCGGACGATCCGGGTCATCGCCGCCGTTGGCCCCTGATAGCGGAGCACTTCCTCGACCGTCGATGGCGCCAACCCGGCGTCGGCGCGGAGCAGGGCGAGCTGCGCCGGGTGACGAAGAAGCTCCGACAAGCCGTTGGTGACGAGGTTGGTGGTGGTCTCGTGGCCAGCGAACAGCATCAGGATCGCGGTCGCGACCAGCTCGTCGTCCGCGATCCGGGTGCCGTCGTCGCCCGGCTGCATCAAGTCGCTCAAGAGATCGTCGCGCGGCGCGCGCCGGCGCTCGGCGATCATCGCCGCGAAATAATCGGCCATGGCCGCGGTCGCGGCATCGGCGCGGGCGTACTTGTCGGGCGCGAGCAGACCCGAACCGATGAACTCGGCGAGCGCGTCCGACCAAATCCGCATCGACGCGATATCGGCGAGCGGCGTCCCCATCATCGTCATGATGACGGCCGCCGGCAGCGGATAGGCGAAGTTGGCGATGACGTCGAAATCGGCGCGCCCTTCCAAGCCGGCGAGGAGATCGGCGACGATCGCCCGGATCCGCGGCGTCATCCCCTCGACGCGCGGGATGAAGGTGCGATTGAGGATCGTGCGGACGCGGGTATGGACCGGCGGATCGTTGAACACCGCCCACGGCGTCACGTAGCGCTCGAGGTGCGCAACCGTTGCGCGCCGTGCCGGATCGAGGTGCCCGAAAAACGGCCGCATGCGGTCCGATGAGAACCGGCGATAGTCCATGAGCACGGTGCGGACGTCGTCGTAACGGGTGAGGATCCAGCCGCCCAAGGTCGGGCTCCACGCGACCGGGGTCTGCGCGCGCAGCGCGTGGAGCGCCGGGTGCGGGTCGACGACGGCGGTCGCGGCCGCCGGGTCGAAGCCGACCGCGGCGAGGGGTTCGCGCGCGAGGCGCCGGCGGGCCGGGGTTGCGGTGCTGGTCATGGGCCGGTCACGACCACTTTAGCACGCGCGGCAGGATGCGTTCCGCGAAGCGGGGAAGCCGCTCAGCTCCACTGCTTGAGGAACGCCATGCCGCACTCGGCCTGCTTGGTCCACACCACCCGCGCCGGCAGCGATACGGTGTCGGACAGCCACAGCGTGACCTGTTGCTCGGTCGCGAGCCGACATTCGGCGAGCGCGACGGCGGCGCCGGTCACCGACAGGTTCTTGAGCGTGCAGGCATGCAGCCGGCCCTCGGTCTCGACTTGGACCGGATCGCTGCTGTCCCACCGCTCGGCGATACGCTGTTCTTCGCCCACGTCCCTCGCCCGACCCGCTAACAAGGTAGAGCGGGCTCTTGGAATGGGCGAGCGGGGAATCTACTGAGGCCGCTAAAGGAGGCGCGCAGGCCGACGGTGGCGCGCGCCCGGTCCCGCGCTATAAAGGAAGCGTTTCGGCAACCGGTTCGCGTGTCATGGCTCCCAAACACAACCCGCTCAACTTGAATTCGCTGCAGCTCCGGACGCTGACCTTGCTTCAGGAGCTCGCGCAATCGACGACAACCTCGACCCGCGACGAGGCGACCGGCGAGGTCCGGATCGTCAATTTCCCGCACCCGCACGGCAATCACTTCCACATCGGCGCGGCGATCGCGTTCTCGAAGGACGCCAACGGGTTGCGCAACGAGGCGGTATGGAAAGCACTCGAGCGCAAGGGTCTCGCCCGATCGCACTATCCGGTAGCCCTGGTCTTGACGCCGGCGGGGCTCGACTACGACACCCGGCTCAAGAACGTCATCCTGGTGCGACCCGATCATTAAGGGTTCGCTAACCGGTCGGGCCTTGAATCGCGCCATAACGAGTCGCTCGATCGACGTCCGCGCCGCCCTGGTCTTGGTCGCGCTGACGATCGCCCTGCCGCTGCCCGCCGCGGCCGCCGGCCCGGCCCAGGAAGTGGGCGCCGCCACCCGCGTCGTCCGCGACGTCTACGGCACCAATCTCAACCGTAAGATGGCCGAGGGCGAGACCCTGATCTTCAATCAGATGGTGCGAACCGGCGCCGACAGCGCGGCCGAGCTCGCGCTGGTCGACCGCTCGCACATCGCGGTCGGCGAGCGCGCCGAGATCAAGATCGACGAGTTCGTGATCGACGGCAACGCGCTGGTCGCCAAGGGCGCGATCAACTTGACCCGCGGCGCGCTCAGGTTCGTCTCGTCGAAACTCACGCTCGACGTCAAGGTCAAGACGCCGACCGCGACGATGGGCATCCGCGGCACCATCTTCGATCTCAACGTCACCGGTCAGTCGACCGAGGTCGCCGTGCACGAAGGCGCGGTCGCGATCGAATCGCCGTTCGGCAACCGCACCGTCAATCCCGGCGAGGTGGTGCGCGTCGCGGCGGCAAGCGGTCTTGCGGCGGGGACCAAGCCCTCGCCCGAGCTGGCGGCGGCGCTGGTCAAGATGTTCGCCTCGCTTCAGGTTCCGGCCGACCAGTACGCGCAACGCGTGCGCGCACCCGGCGCCACAGCCGCCGCTCAGCCCGCCCCCAATAGCGGCCGCCGCGCTCGATCATTTCGCGCTCGATCTCGCCAAGGGCCGGATCGTGATCAAACTCCGACCCGACCTGGCGCCCAAGAGCGTCGCCCAGATCAAAGCGCTCGCCGAGCGCGGCTTCTACGACGGCCTCGTCTTTCACTCGGTCGTCAACGGCGGCGTCGCGGTGACCGGCGACCCGACCGCCACCGGCCAGGGCGGCTCGGGCCAGACCCTGCCGCTCGAGACCTCGCGCGAAACGTTCAAGCGCGGCAGCGTCGGCATGGTCCAGAAACGCGGGGATCCGGCGAGCGCCGACAGCCAGTTCTTCATCTGCCTCGCGCCGCAGCCGCATTTGGACGGCAAGTACACGTACATCGGCGACGTCGTCCGCGGCCTCGACGTGGTCGAGAAGCTCGCCCGCGGCACGCCGCCCAAGACGCCCGACCGGCTGGTCAAGGCGCGGCTCGCCGCCGACGCCGGCGGCTAGCGCTCCCGAACCAGGCGCGCCTCCCTCTCCCGCGGAGCCGTTATGCGTGGCGTTCCGCTTTGGGAAGGTGGCAGGCGATGAAGATAGTCGATACCCTCGTCTTTGCGCGGCGCTTACATGAAGCAGGCGTCCCGCGCGTGCTAGCCGAAGCCCACGCCGCGGTAATGGCCGAAATGGTGCTCTCCGAAGTCGCGACCAGGGCCGACCTTGCCGAAGTCCGAAGGGATTTCGACCAGGGGCAGGCCGCCTTGCGCAAAGACCTCCAGTTCGGGTTGGCCGAGGTGCGCAAGGACCTCGACCGCGTGCGCGATCAATTGACGATCCGGCTCGGGGCGATCCTGGTCGTCGGCCTGACCGCGCTCGCAACCTTGCAGACAATTCTCTGAGCGCGGTCGCTGCCGTGCGGCTCGCGGACAAGATGGCGTTGGTGACGGGGGGCGGCCGCGGCATCGGCGCCGCCATCGCCGCGCTCTATGCCCGCGAAGGCGCGTCGGTCGTCGTCGCCGACAAGGACGCCGCCACCGCGCGCGCGACCGCAGACGCCATCGTCGCCGCCGGCGGGACCGCGCGGTCCTTCATCGGCGACGTCGGCCATCCGGACGACTGCTCCAGGATGGTCGAGGCGTGCGCCGCCGCGTTCGGCCGGATCGACATCCTGGTCAACAACGCCGGCGTCGCCTTCCATCGCCTGTACGTCGATACCACGCTGGCCGACTGGGAACGGGTGCTGCGCATCAACCTGACCGGGCCGTTCCTGATCGGCCAGGCCGCGGCGCGGCGCATGATCGCGCAAGGCGCCGGCGGCCGCATCGTCAACATCGGCTCGATCACCGGGCAGCGCGGCTCGACTGGCCGTTCCGCCTATGCCGTATCCAAGGCCGGGATCATGCAGCTGACGCGGGTGATGGCGGTCGAGCTCGCGGTCCACAACATCGCCGTCAACGCCGTCGCACCCGGGCCGATCCAGACCGACATTACCAACCACGGGCCCCGGCAGACCCAGGCCTATCTCGACCGTATTCCGATGGCGCGCTACGGCCGCGCCCACGAGGTCGCCGGCGCCGCGCTTTATCTCGCGTCCGACGAGTGCCAGTTCGTGACCGGCGAAACCATCAACGTCGACGGCGGTTTTGGCGCCGCCGGGCTCATCTTCTCGCAGGACGAGATGCGAAGTTACCGGAGCGGCGGGAGGGATTAACGTTTACCCACTCGCCGACCGCCCGCGCGATGTTGTAAAAACAAGAAAACGAACCGCGGTGCGTAGCGCAGGGATGCCGGATCGGCAATGACGGTCGTTTTTCTTCAGGGAAGTCCCGAACCGGACTGGCGCCAGCTCCGGATCCTGATGGCTGACGGCGACCTTCGCTTCCAATCGTGGTCGCAGCAGGTCCTGCTGCACAAGGGCGTCAACAACTTCTACACCGCCGCCACCAGCGACGACGCCATGGCGATCCTCCGCCGCGTCGGTATGGACCTGCTGCTGATCGATGCCTTCATCGACGGGGCCACGGCGGGGCGGTTCCTGCGGGTTCTGCGCGACCCGACCAAAAGCCCGAACCCGTCGCTGCCGATCGTCCTGATGTCGAAGTCGGGCGATCCCAAGCTCTTGCGCGACTCGTGCGAAGCCGGCGTCGAGAACGTGCTGCGCAAGCCGACCTCGCAGGCCGAGTTCCTCAAGCGCCTGATCTCGACGCTCCGGCAGCCGCGTCGGATCGTGTGGGTCGACACCTATATCGGTCCCGACCGGCGGCGCGCGGCCGACCCTAACTACAGCGGTCCCGAACGCCGCGGCGTCGCCAAGAAAGTCGAGGTCGCGCCGGCCAAGGCCCCGGCCCGCCCGGCGGCGGGCGACGCGCCCCCGCCGCCGGGGATCGCCCGCCCGACCAAGACCGCGACGCCGGCCACCGGCATCGGGCTGTCGCCGGGCGAGGGCGGAGCGACCATCCTGCCGCCGGTCGGCGGCGGGCTCGCGCCCAAGCCGTCGATCGGGGTGCCGCCGGTCGGCAGCCGCGGCGGCGATGCCGGCAGCATGGCCGACATCCTGGCCGAGATGAAGCGGGAGACCAGCCTGCCGGCGATGCGGGTGCCGCCGGTCGGCAGCCGCGGGGCCGACGTCGACATGTCGGACGTCCTGGCCGACCTCCGCCGCGAGACCCAGGCGCCGGCCAAACCGCGCCCGGCCGCGCCGGCGGCCGCGGCGCCTCCGGCCGAAGAGGAAATCGCAGTCACCGACATCCTGGCCCGGCTCCGCTCCGAGCAGGAGACGCTCACTCACGACATCGAAGCGGCGCGCGAGGCCGAGCGGCGCGCCGCGCTCGAGGCGGCGCAGAACGGCGCGTTCGACGACGTTCCGGCCGAACGCGACGACGCGGACGCATGGGACGCCGCGATCGAAGACTTGCAGGAAAGCGAAGGGACCGAGGGCGAATACGAAGACGAATACGCGGAAGAAGCGGAAGCGCCGGAAGCGGCGACCGAGAAAAGCGAAGCCGAAGGCGAGGAACAGGAAATCGACCTTGGCGCCGGAGAAGCCGCGGACGACGAGGAAGTGCCCGAGCGTTCGGGCGATGTCGCGGTCGACGTCGCCCGGGTCCTCGACCAGCACCAAGCCTGGCTCGCCTCCAAGGGCGCCGAAGGCGAGCGCGCGTTCCTGGCCGGCGAGGATCTCACCGGCCGCGACTTCACCGGCGTCGATCTTTCGAGCGCCGATTTGCGCGATTGCAATTTGACCGACGCGATCCTGAACGAGACCAACCTCGAAGCCGCCGACCTCCGCGGCGCGACGCTCACCGGGGCCAAGTGCAAGGGCACCAATTTCAACGTCGCCAAGCTCAGGCGCGTCGATTTCTACAAGAGCAACCTGCGCGGCGCGGTGCTGACCGCCGCGATCGTCGACGATGCCGACATGGCCGGCGCCAATCTGTTCCACTCGGTGCTGGCCGGCGCCGACCTCACCCGCGCGCATGGGCTCGTTCAACGCCAGCTGACGTCGGTCAAGGGCGATCGCCACACGCGGCTCCCGGCCGGCCTCCGCATCGCCAAGACAGGCACGTAGCGTGCCGCGCTGGCGCGAGTTCCTGTGGCCGCCGCTCCCCGATCGCGACGCGGCCCGCCAGGCGGCGATGCGCGGCACGATCGCCGCCGCGTTCGTTGCCGTTTACGTCGCGCTCGCGCCCGACCTCGCCCGCACCTTCGCGCTCGAGCCGACCTACTGGATCAACGTCGCCGCCGCCGCGGCCTGGGCTTTGATCGCGCTCGGCATCCGGGCGATGTCGCGGCTCGCGGCCACCGCAGCGCTCGTCCTGTTCGTGCTCGAACGCGGGCTCGCGCTGCAGGCCGGCGGCCGCGCGGTCGCGATTATCCTTGCGCTCCTGTTCGCGATCTTCTTCATTACGGCGGTGCGCGCGACCCAGCGCTTCCACGATCTCGCCGCCGCCCCGCCCGATCGCCGAGCGTCGCCATGACCATCGAAGTTCCGAGCGCGCCGCGCGCACCGCTCAAAGTCGGCATCGCCGGCTATGGCACCATCGGCCGCAAGGTCGCCGCCGCGCTCGACCGCGGCATCGACGGTTTGGCGCTCGCCGCCGTGTGCGCGCGCGATCGCGCCAAGGCGGCAGCGGCGATGCGCGCGCTCGAAGGTCAGGTCCCGCTCGTCGATGCCGACGGCCTCGCCCAAGCGGCCGACGTCATCGTCGAATGCGTGCCGCGCGCGGCCTTCATCGCGATCGCCGAGCCCGCGCTCGAGGCCGGCCGGGTGCTGGTGACCGTCTCGGGCGCCGGGCTCTTGGCGCACCCCGAGGTGGTCGGTCTCGCCAAGCGCCACGGCGGCCGCATCATCTTGGCGACCGGCGCGCTCTTGGGGCTCGACGCGGTGCGTGCCGCCGCCGAGGGCACGATCCGGTCGATCACGATGGTGACGCGCAAGCCGCCCAAGTCCCTGAAGGGCGCGCCCTACCTCGATGAAACGGGGATCGACGTCCTGCGCGTCAACGCGCCGACCAAGGTGTTCGACGGCTCGGCGCGGGACGGCGCCAAGGGCTTCCCGGCCAACGTCAACGTCGCGGCGGCCCTCGGGCTGGCCGGGATCGGCCCCGACCGGACCCGGCTCGAGATCTGGGCCGACCCGACGGTGACGCGCAACACCCACTCGATCAAGGTCGAGTCCGACGAAGCGCGTTTCCAGATGACGATCGAGAACGTGCCGAGCGACGAGAACCCAGCGACGGGCAAGATCACCGCGCTTTCGGTGATCGCGTGCCTCCGGGGCTTGGTCGCGCCGCTGAAGGTGGGGACGTAGCTACTCGACTTTGGTCCAGAGCTGCGCCTTGCAGATAAAGAGGACGCAGCCGCTGACTTTGAGCGTGCGCGGGTCGGCGAGTTCCATCTTGGCGCTATAGGTGCGGCCGTCTTCGGGGTTGTAGATGGTGCCGCCGTTCCAGCGCGCCTCGCCATCCGGCTTGAAGCCGGCGATCAGCCGGATGCCGACGATCGGACGGGTGCGGAGCGCCTCGTCCTCGTTACGGGCATCGACTTTCGAGAGGTCGTCGCGCACCCAGACGATCGTGCCGCACAGGCGATCGGCGCAGCGCTCGACCGCGACCCGCGACCGGCCGCCCTCGGTCAGCCACGTGCCGAGCGGCTCGGCGGCGGCCGGCACCGCCTGCAACAGCGCCCCGACGAGCAGCGATGCGACCCCCAACAACAAGCGTGTGCGGCGCATGGCTCCCTCCTCGTGCGGCGTGCGACCGGAAACCGCCTCTTACTCGGCGAACTTAGCGCCGATCGACTGAGGGCGCACCCGCGCCGCCGCCGGTCGGTCGCGGCGAGCCTGGCCCGCGAGCGCAGGGGGTTGGCCGAGATTATCGAGCGGAATCTCGAGCAGAGCGCTCAACGTCCGCACCATCGGCCGCGTACGCCGCTTGTTGAGCACTTCCTAGACGCAGTCGCGGCCGCCGTTCCCGGCTCGAGGTCGCGTCCCACAGGCGCTCGACCGGCGTCGACGCAGCGCGGCAGTCGGCGGCAGTCTCGAGCGGGCGGATATCCACGGAGTCTCTCGTATCGTTCCGGCATCGATCCGGTCATAGCCGCGGTGCGTACCGATAAAGCGGATGTAAACCCGCTTGCCCCGATCGTGCACCGCCGCCGCCGGCCGGAATTCGCTACCGCCGACCCCAAGCCCAGCGCCGCGCGACCCGCTAAATCACCCCGGCCTTCTTGAACTCGGCCAATTGCGCCGCGCTCAAGCCCAAGATCCCGCCATAGACGTTCCGGTTGTGCGCGCCCATCTCCGGCGCGCCCAGCCACTCCATCCGCCCCGGCGTCGCCGAGAAGCGGGGCGTCATCGCCGGCACGACGATGTCGCCGTAGAAGTCGTCCTTGGCTGGCACGATCATGCCGCGCGCCTTGAAGTGCGGGTCCTTGACCATCTCGGCCGCCGAGTAGATCGGCCCGACCACGACGTTGTTGTCGTTCAGGATGGTGTCGATCTCGGCCACCGTGCGCGTCTCCGCCCATTCGCTGATCGCGCGCTCGATCGTGTCGCGATTCTGCGCGCGGAGCTCGTGGGTCGAGTACTGCGCCAAGTCGGGCCGCGCGATCGCCTTGCACATGCGCTGGTACATCGGGTCGACGTTGGCGGCGATCACCACCCAGACCCCTTCCTTCGACTTGAAGATGTTGGACGGCACCACGCCCGACAATCCGGTGCCGGAGGGCCCGCGCACGTAGCCGAACTTGACGTAATCGGGGACCACGCTCTCCATGAACGCGAAGCAGCTCTCGATGATCGAGGCATCGATCACCTGGCCCTTGCCGCCGCCCATGGCGTCGCGCCAATAGAGCGCCATCAGGACGCCCTGGGTCGCGAACATGCCGGTGAGCGAGTCGCCCAAGGAAATGCCCATCCGGACTGGCGGCTCGCCGGGGAAGCCGTTGACGTAGCGAAAGCCGCCCATCGCCTCGCCGACGCTCGCGAAGCCCGGGCGCTGCGCGTAGGGCCCGTCCTGGCCCCAGCCCGAGACCCGGCAGATGACGAGGCGCGGATTGATCTTGTGCAGTTCGGCCGGACCGATCCTCCAGTCCTCAAGCGTGCCGGGGCGAAAATTCTCGACCAGCACGTCGGATTGGGCGCAGAGCTTCCGGATCAAGTCGACGCCGCGAGGATCGCGCAAATTCGCGGTGACGCACTTCTTGTTGCGCGAGAGCCACGACCACCACAGGCCGGTGCCGTTCACCTTGTGCTCGCCCCACACCCGCATCGGGTCCTTGCGGTCGGGCGCTTCGACCTTGATGACTTCGGCGCCGAAGTCGACTAGGCGGCTCCCGACGTACGGGCCCGCCAGCATCTGGCCGATCTCGATCACGCGCAGGCCGGCGAGCGGTCCGCGGCGACCTTCGGCCTCGGCGCGGACGCGGGCGGCCGCGAGCGGCGCCGCCGCCGGCGCTCGGCGGCGAGCGGGGGCCGCCCTACCGCGCGTGCGCGCCGACTTCGCCGCGCGCTTCCCCTTCTTCGCCGTCTTCTTCCGTGCGCGCGCCATGACGTCCCTCAATGTTTGCCGAAAAAGTCCATGAGCAGGTTCGAGAAGCGGATTTTCTGCTCCTTGCCCGCGACCACGTGCGCCATGTCGTCGTAATGGACGCCGTGCGCACCCGGGATCGCCTTCTCGACCGGGACGGTCAAGCGCGGCGATGTCACCGCGTCGCGGCCGGCATGGATCACCAGCGTCGGGCACTTGACCCGGTCCAAGCGATCGATCGCGTGATGCGTGACGCAGGCGTTCACGAACCGCTTGTGCGCCTGGAACTTGCCGATCAGGTCTTTCCAGCCGCCGTGCGGGCCGAGCAGCAGGTTCTTCTTCTCGTTGAAGTACTCGGGCGTGAACGAGTGGAGGACGACCGAGAGCTGGAAGGCGTAGAAGCCGACCTCGCCGTGCAGGGTCGTGAACATCTCCATCTGGCCCTTGAAGTGCTCGTCGGCATAGGCCCAGCAGCCCATGTTGACCAGCGAGCGGATCTTGTTCGGATAGTTGATCGCGATCTCCTGGCCGATGCAGGCGCCCATGCCGACCATGCCGAGCATGTGGAACTTGTCGTAGCCGAGGTGATCGATCAGGCCGACGATGTCGTCGGCGTAGAGCCGCATCGAGGACGGGATCGAGAGATCGTCGCTCGATTCGCCCAAGCCGCGGTGATCGAAGATCACGACCGAATAGCGGTCGGTCAGCCCGCGCGGTACATGCTTGTCCTCGCCGTGGCAGAACGTGCCCCACCCGCCCGAACAAACGAGCGGCGGGCCCGATCCGTGGACCTCGTAATACATCTCGTGATTGTTGATCCGCGCGATCGGCATCGTTTTTCGACCCTCCCCGGTCACCGCGCCCTCCCGACGGAAGGGCTCTCGAATCTCTTTGGCGAAGCGGCTATAACCCAAATCCGGTTCGGTCGCGAGAGGGAAATATCGATGAAGGTCGCGAGTTATTTGGTGGGCGGAACGCCCGCGTACGGCGTCGTCCGCGGCGACGGCGTCGTGACGGTGAGCCACAAGCTCGGCAAGCAATACCCCTCGCTCGGCGCGATCTTGCGAGCCGGCGCCCTCCACCGCATCGCCACCGCGGCGGCCGGCGAGACACCGGACGTAAAGGTCAAGGACCTGACCTTCTTGCCCGTGGTCTGGGATCCGGAGAAAATCCTGCTGGTCGGCTTGAACTACGAGGCGCACCGTATCGAGACCGGGCGCGACAAGACCGAGCACCCCTCGATCTTCGCCCGCTTCAACTCGGCCCAGGTCGGCCACAACCAGCCGATGCTCCGGCCCAAGGTGTCGGAACGGCTCGACTTCGAGGGCGAACTCGCGCTGGTGATCGGCCGGCGCGGCCGCTACATCCCGCGCGCCGAGGCGCTCGACTACGTCGCCGGCTATGCCTGCTACAACGACGGCAGCGTGCGCGACTGGCAGCGCCACACCACCCAATTCACGCCGGGCAAGAACTTTCCGAAGACGGGCGGGTTCGGACCCTATCTGGTCACGCCCGACGAGGTCGGCGAGGTCCAGAACCTCGACCTCGAGACGCGGCTGAACGGCCAGGTCGTGCAGAAGACCAACACCGCCGACATGACCTACACCGTCGCCCACTGCATCGAGTACATCTCGAGCTTCACCGAATTGGTGCCGGGCGACGTGATCTCGACCGGGACGCCCTCGGGCGTCGGCGCGGCGAGGAAGCCGCCGCTGTGGATGAAGGCCGGCGACGTGGTCGAAGTCGAGATCGGGAAAGTCGGGCTCCTGCGCAATCCGATCGCCGACGAGTAGGCCCGCCCTCCGCTCGCTCCGCTCGCCGCCCTCCCCTGGAGGGCAGCTATCGTGTGCGCACATCGCGCAGCTTGGGGTCTCCCTCCCCGCGCCGAGCGGAGCCGTCCTCGATACTCCCTCCCCCGCGGAGCGCTATCAATCGACAAGAGCCCATCCTCAATGCTCCCTCCCCCGCGGAGCGGGGAAGGGAGCATTGAGGATGGGCCCCCTTTCGACAAATGCGATCGAGGGGGCGATCTGGAACAGGACTTATGTGAATGTGAATCAGTTAGCGCTCCGCGGGGGAGGAAGCATCGAGGATGTGCCCCCCTTCGATCGATAGCGCTCCGCGGGAGGGAGCATCGAGGGTGTGCCTCCTTTCGATCGATGCGGTCAGGCCGCCGCGTTCGCCTCCAGCGCGAACGCGTAGCCGGCCGAGCGCACGGTGCGGATGACGTCGACCTCGCCCTCGCCGTTCAGCGCCTTGCGCAGCCGCCGGATGTGAACGTCGACGGTGCGTTCCTCGACATAGGTGTCGCGCCCCCACACCGCATCCAGGAGCTGGTCGCGCGAGAACACGCGCCCGGGGTGCTGCATGAAGTGCCGCAGCAGGCGGAACTCGGTCGGCCCGAGCGGGATCGCGCGGCCATCGCGCATGACCCGATGGCGGGCCAGGTCCATGACCACACCGGCGCGCTCGAGCCGATCGTCGGCGGCGACCGGGCGGGTGCGGCGCAGCACGGCGCGGACACGGGCGACCAGCTCGGTCGGGCTGAACGGCTTGGTGATGTAATCGTCGGCGCCGGTTTCGAGGCCGCGGATGCGGTCGCTTTCCTCGGCGCGCGCCGTCAGCATCACCACCGGCACGTCGCGGGTCTCGGGCCGGCGCCGGATCTGGCGGCATACTTCGAGGCCCGAGGTATTGGGCAGCATCCAGTCGAGCAGCACGAGATCGGGCTTGGCTTCGGCGATCAGCGTCAAGGCTTCCTGGCCGTCGTGCGCAGCCGCAACGCGGAAGCCCGCCTTTTCGAGGTTGTAGCGGAGCATGGTGACGAGCGCGAGCTCGTCCTCAACCACCAGGATGAGCGCGCGCTCGGTCATGAGGCGGGCGGATTGACGACGGTGAAGCTGGTGGTATCGGCTTTGGGCCGCGCCTCGGTCAAGGGCACGCCCTTGACCAGGAAATAGATGATCTCGGCGACGTTGGTGGTGTAGTCGCCGATCCGTTCGATGTTCTTGGCGATGAACAGAAGATGCGTGCAGGCGGTGATGTTGCGCGGGTCCTCCATCATGTAGGTGAGGAGCTCGCGAAACACGCTGTCATAGAGGCTGTCGACGCCCTCATCGCGATGCCAGACCGCGAGCGCGGCGTCGGCATCGCGCCGCACATAAGCGTCGAGCACCTCGTGGATCATCTGTTCGACCAGCCGGCCCATGCGCGGCACCGAGCGCGCCGGCTCGACCTGGGGCAGCTGGTTCAAGACGGTGGCGCGCTTGGCGACGTTGGCGGCGTAATCGCCGACCCGTTCCAGGATCTGCGCGATCTTGAGCGAAGCCAGCACCTGGCGAAGGTCGTCGGCCATCGGCTGGCGCAGCGCCAGGAGCTCGACCGCGGCTTCGTCGACCTTGGCCTCGATCCTGTCGATCGACTCGTCCTGGACGATCACTTGCGCGGCGAGTTCGGAGTTGCGCTTGCCCAGCGCGTCGAGCGCGGCCGCGAGTTGCGCCTCGGCGAGCCCGCCCATCTCGGAGATGTAATTGTTGAGCTGGTTCAGCTCCTCGTCGTAGGAGCGGACGGTGTGGCCTTTGGGGGCGCTGGTCATCGCGGTTCCTTTCCCGGGCCTCAGCCGAAGCGGCCGGTGACGTAGTCGTGGGTCTGACGCACCTTGGGCACCGTAAACATAGCGCGGGTTTCGCCATATTCGATCAGACGGCCAAGGTACATGAACCCGGTGTTCTGCGAGACGCGCGCTGCCTGCTGCATGTTGTGGGTGACGATCACGATCGAGTAGTGCCCGCGCAGCTCATCGATCAATTCCTCGATCTTGGCGGTCGCGATCGGATCGAGCGCCGAGCACGGCTCGTCCATCAACAGCACCTCGGGGTCGCCGGCGATGGCGCGGGCGATGCAGAGCCGCTGCTGCTGGCCGCCGGACAGGCCGAGGGCGTTATCCTGCAAGCGGTCCTTGACCTCGTCCCACAGCGCGGCCCGGCGCAGCGCCTGTTCGACCGTTTCCTCGAGCCGGCGACGGTCGCGGACGCCGTCGACCCTGAGCGGATAGCCGACGTTGTCGAAGACCGACATCGGAAACGGGTTGGGCTTTTGGAAGACCATGCCCATGCGCTTGCGGAGCGCGATCACGTCGGCACGCGACTGGTAGATGTCGGCGCCCTCGAACACGATCGATCCGGCGATGGTGAGGTTCTCGATCAGGTCGTTCATCCGGTTGAACGACCGGATCAGGGTCGACTTGCCGCAGCCCGACGGCCCGATCAGCGCCGTCACCAGCCCGCGCTCGATCGTCATTGAGACGTCGAACAACGCCTGACTAGCGCCGTACCAGAGATTGAAGCCGGCGACATCGAGCACGGCGCCCTGGTCGCCTTTCTTGACGTGGTAGACGGTCGCGCTTGCTCCGGGAGCGATTTTTTCGGCTACCGCCATGGCGATCCTCAAAACTGACTGCCCATGAATCGACGCTTGAGACGGTTGCGGACCACGATCGCGCTCGCGTTCATAACCGCGATCAGCGCGATCAGCAGCATCGTCGTCACGAATACCATCGGCTTGCCGGCCTCGGAGTTTCGCGACTGGAACCCGACATCGTAGATGTGAAAGCCCAGGTGCATGAAGCTGCGTTCGAGGTGGATATAGGGGAAGATGCCGTCGATCGGCAGCTCGGGCGCCAGCTTGACGACGCCGACCAGCATCAGCGGCGCGACCTCGCCGGCCCCCCGCGCCATCGCCAGGATGATACCGGTCATGATGCCCGGCATCGCCCGCGGCAGCACGACGTAGCGGATGGTCTGCCACTTCGAGGCGCCGCAGGCGAGCGAGCCCTCGCGCATCGAGCGCGGCACCGCGGCCAGCGCTTCTTCGGTCGCGACGATCACCACCGGGACGGTCAGGAGCGCGAGCGTGAGCGAAGACCACAGCAGGCCGCCGCTGCCGAAGGTCGGGCTCGGCAAGCGTTCGGCATAGAACCATTGATCGATGGTGCCGCCGACGATGTAGGCGAAGAACCCGAGCCCGAACACGCCGTAGACGATCGAGGGGACGCCCGCCAGGTTGTTGACCGAAATGCGCGCGATCGAGACCAGCCGCCCCTGCTTGGCGTATTCGCGCAAGTAGAGCGCGGTGATGACGCCGAACGGGGTCACAACGATCACCAGGAGCAGCGTCATGACGAAGGTGCCGAAAATCGCCGGAAACACGCCGCCCTCGGTATTGGCTTCGCGCGGTTCGTCGGCCAGGAACTCCCACCAGCGCGAGAGATAGACGCCGAGCTTGGCGGCGAGGCCGAGGTCGTTGGCGGCGTACATCCGCACTACCGCCGAGAGCGCGATGGTCTTCTCCTTGTCGCCGATATCGGCGAACGTAATCGTGTCCTTGGCATCCGCGGCGCGGAGCGCCGCAGCTTCGGCGGCGAGCCGGTCGTAGTCCTGTTTGAGCGCCGCCTCGCGTTCGGCGAAGCGCCCCGCTGCGGTCCGGTAGTCGGCGCTGTCGATGCCCGCGGCGAGTTCGACCTTGCGTAGCTTCAGTCGCTCCTTGTCGAGCGCGTGGTTGACCGCCCCGATATCGCCGCGTTCGATCCGGTGAATTCGCCCCCACCGCGCCCGCGCCTGTGCGTGCGCCGCATCGATGGCGGCTGCACCGAGCTCGGCCGCCGGCCGCGCCGCGCCGCCGCCGGTCGCAACCGCCTTGACCCTGCCGATGAACGGCCCCCATTCCAGCCGCTCGACCAGCACCAAGCCGGCCGGGTACTCGACGCGGCGAGCGTCGTGATCGGCGATCCAGCGGAAGTCCTCGCCGTAGAGGTCGTAGTTACCGACCCGGTAAAGCGTGCGGCTGGCCAATCCGTCCGCGGCCGCGATCTGGGCGCGGAGCGGCGGCGCGAGCGCCGCCAGCGCCTCGACCGTCGGCCGAAAGGGCTCGCTCCGCACCGGCTCGCCGGCGAAGACATCGCCGTTCACCGCGGTCACCACCGCGATCGGTTTGGGAAAAAAGGTCACGATCCCGTTCCACACCACCAGGAACAGGAAGCCGACGATCATCAGGATGCCGATCGCCAGCGCACCGCCGAGCGCCCACACGAACGGCTCGCCCTCGGCGGCGAAATCGGTCGCGGTGCGCCGTTTGCTGCGCGCCGTACGGGGCACGGCATCGGCGGCGTTCGGGTTGGTGAGTTCGACGGTCACGGATGGCCTAGAGTTGAGCCGCGCGCTGGCGGAAACGTTGGCGGATGATCTCGGCGCCGGTGTTGACGACAAACGTCATGACGAAGAGCGCGAGCGCGGCCAGGAACAGCATGCGGTAGAGGGTCGAGTCCTTGACCGCCTCGGGCAGCTCGACCGCGATGTTGGCGGAAAGCGCGCGCAAGCCGCTGAACACGTTCCACTCGATCACCGGGGTATTGCCCGCGGCCATGACCACGATCATGGTTTCGCCGACCGCGCGTCCCATGCCGATCATGATCGCGGCGAATACGCCGCTCGCCGCCGCCGGAAGGATGACCGCGGTCGCGGTCTGCCACGCCGTCGCACCGCACGCCAAGCTCGCTGCGCGCAGGTGCTCGGGCACCGCGTTCAAGGCGTCCTCGGCGATCGTATAGATGATCGGGATGACCGCGAATCCCATCGCGAAGCCGACGATCAGCGTGTTGCGTTGAACGTAGGTGTCGACGATTCCGCCGCGCGGGCCGAGCCCGATCGCGACCAGCGCCGCCGCCACGGCGTAACTCACGGCCAGCGCGGTGGCGACCAGGGTGAGCCACCGCCCGGCGTCGACGACGCCGGCGCGCGCGCGCGCCAGGCGGCTGGTCGCGTCGTGGTAGGTCGTGGCGCCCCAGGCGTCGAACGCGCGCAGCGCGAGCGCAAACACCGCCGGGAAAAGGATCAACATCAGGAACGGCGTATCGCTGCCGATGTCGCCGTTGGCCCATGCCTTGAAGTCGCCGTCGAAGAACAGCGTTTCGAACGCCGGCACGGTCGCCGTGGCGACGTATGCGGTCAACAGAACGACGGCGGTCATGATCGCGAGCTTGGGCGCCTCGCCCAGCGCGAACACGGTCGAGCGCGGCAACGCCTGCCAGATCAGCGCACCCGCCAGCAGACCGCTCGGAATCACGACGAAGGCCCACGCCACGGCTGCGATCCAGTTTTCGACGATCGGCGCCAGGATCAAGGCCGCGATGAAGCCGAGCACCACCGAGGGCAGCGACGCCATCATCTCCATCGCCGGCTTGACGATCGCGCGCGTGCGGCGGTTGACGAACTCGGAGGTGTAGATCGCCGCGAGCAGCGCGATCGGCACCGCAAACAGCATGGCGTAGACGGTCGCTTTGACGGTTCCGAAGATGAGCGGCACCAGCGAGAATTTGGGCTCGAACGAATCGGTGCCGGACGAGGACTGCCAGGTGAACGCCGGCTCCGGATAGCCCTCGTACCACGTCCTGCCGAAGATCGAAGCCCAGGTCGTTTCCGGGTGCGGTATCGCGATGTCCCACAGCGTATAACGGTTGTCGGCGGTCGCGATCAGAATGCCGTCGTCGCGCGGCGCGATCGCCATCGCCTCGATCACGCCCGCCGCGGCGTCGGGACGTTTCAGCTTGAGCAACGTCTGATCGCTGGTGGCGTGCCGAAGCCAGACGTTGCCGTCGGCATCGGCGGTCGCGAACGACTTGGTGCGCGCGCTCTTGTCGAACGCCACCACCGCGGTGCGGTGCGGCTCGAGCGTGTGCGCCTTGACCAAGGCGTAACCGTCCGCTGTCTTGGCGCCCGGCTGCTGGAGGCGGAAATAAACCTCGACGCGGCCGTCCGATCCGCCGATCACGAGCGATTGTTCGCCGATCAGGAACCCGACCGCGGTGAGGCGGAGTTGTCCCGGCACGAGGTCGACGACTTCGGCGAGCCTGGGCGCCGCGAAATCGCGGGTATCGAAGCGATAGATCGTGCCGCCGGCATCGGCGACGTAGACCTGGTCGCCCTGCTCGCTAATCAGGGTCTTAACGAGATCGATATCGCGCGGGAGGTCGGGAAGCGCCGCGGTCGCGACCCGCGTGGCCGTCGCCCCGGTCAGGAGATTGACCCGGGTCTCGCTGCGGCTCAAACGAACCACGCCGTCCACGTCGACGGTTACGAAGGTGCGGGTCGGGCGCTCGACCGTGCCGCCGATCCGGAAATCGAGCGCGCGAATGCCCGTGCCGGCGGCGATCGGCTGCGGCGCGCCGAGCTCGATCGCGACCGATAGTTTCCGCACCTGTTGCGGGTCGAGCGTCGAGAAAACCCCGTCGGCATCGGCACGATCGCGCCGATCGAGCCAGCGCGCCGCGGCCGGCACTTTGTCCGGCGTCACGACCTCGACGCGGAGATCGACCTTGGCGAACCGCACGGTGCCGTCGGCGAACCCGAACGCGACTTGGTCGCGTGCGAACGTCGCGCCGAACGCCGTCGCCACGTTATCGCCGAAATCGAACTGGCCCTCGAACACCGGCGTTCCGCTCGGCACGTGCACGGCGCGAACGGTGCCGCGATCGGTCACGGTGAGCAACAACGTCTTGTATTCGTCGATCCGCGACATCAGGACGTTGCCGTTCGCCGCGGGCACGGCGTTCTCGATGCGGGCGCCGGCGCTGCCGCCGGTGAACAGCGGGACTACGACTTCGACGAGAAACGCCATGATGCCGAACACGGCGACGATGACGCCGATGCCGCCGACGGTAATGATCCAGTCGACCGCCCGGTCGATGACGATCACCGAGCGGCGGGTCTTGCGGCCGCTCGCCTTGGCCCGCTTGGGCTCGGAAGCGCCCTTTGCCGTCTGAAGCTCGGAAACCGTCATAACGAGATCCGATCGCGCGACCGAGGTGGGAACGAGGCGGGCCTGTTGCCCGCCCCGCTTTTCGGCGCCTAGTTGGTCAACTTCTTCGCCTTGAGGTCGGTTTCCGCGATCTTGGCGGTGACCGGGAAGTAGCCGTCCTTGACGACCGCTTCCTGCCCCGGCTTCGAATAGACGTACTTGATGAACTCGGCCCGTACCGGATCGAGCGCCTGGTTCGGGTTGACGTTGACGTAGATATAAAGGAAACGCGCGATCGGATAGTCGCCGGCATAGGCGTTGTCGGCGGTGGCGTCGAAACACTCATCCCCCTTCTTGGCCGCGATCGGGACGGTGCGAACGTCGGCGGTCTTGTAGCCGACGCCCGAATAGCCGATCGCGAACCTGTCCGATGCGACGCCCTGGACAACGGCCGAGGAACCCGGTTGTTCCTTGACGCTGTCCTTGTAGTCGCCGTTGAAGAGCGCGACTTCCTTGAAGTAGCCGTAGGTGCCCGAAGCCGAGTTGCGGCCGTAAAGCGAGATCGGCTTGTCGGCCCATTCGCCGGTCAAGCCGACCTCGCCCCAGGCGGCGATCGCCCTGTCGCCGCCGCCCTTGCGGGTCTTGGAGAAGATCGCGTCGACCTGCGGCATCGTCAGGCAGTTGATCGGATTGTCCTTGTGGACGAACACGGCGAGCGCGTCGACCGCGCCGCGGATCGCTGAGGGCTTGTAGCCGAACTTCTTCTCGAACTCGTCGATCTCGGCGCCCTTCATCGGCCGCGACATCGGGCCGAAATGCGCGGTGCCGTTGATCAGTGCCGGCGGGGCGGTCGAGGAACCCTTGCCTTCGATCTCGATCTTGACGTTGGGATATTGCGCCTTGAAGCCTTCGGCCCACAGCGTCATCAGGTTGTTGAGCGTGTCGGAGCCGATCGATTTCAGGCTCCCGGAAACGCCGCTCACCGGCTTATAGGACTTGAGATTGGGATCGAGGGCCTGGGCGCCGGCGGCGCTCGTCACGGCGACGAGGCCCATTGCGGCGAGGACGGCGGATTTCGTTCGCATGATCAGTTCCTTCGGGTTGCGCCGGGCGGGGATCAAGTCCGGCGGCACGACTCCTAAGAGCGTCCGGCGTCCTATCTATGACCGTTTCATTGCCGTTTTGTGACAGCCCGCGCCGCGTCGGCGGCCGCATCTAAGCGATTGATTCGATTATCGATTAGGCGCGCGGCAAGAACACCGTGAAGGTGCTGCCGCGGCCCTCGACACTATCGATGGTGAGCGCGCCGCGGTGACGGTTGACGATGTGCTTGACGATGGCGAGGCCGAGGCCGGTGCCGCCCAGCGCGCGCGAGCGGGCCGGGTCGACCCGATAGAAACGCTCGGTCAGCCGCGGCACGTGTTCGGGCGGTATGCCGGGACCGCGATCGATCACGGCAACGGCGAACGAGTCGCGGGTGCGCACGCCGCTTCCCTCGTCGGCCTGATGGCCCTTGGTCTCGACCTCGATCGTCATGCCGTCGCGGCCGTAGCGGATCGCATTGTCGATCAGGTTCTGGAACACCTGCGCCAACTGGTCGCGGTCGCCCGACACCGCGCACGGCCCCGCGGCGTCGCGGCGAACGATCGTCATCTTGCGCGCGCCGGCCTGCGGTTCGAGCGCCTGGATCACCTGCGTCAGCAACGCTTCGAGATCGACGCGCCCCTGGGGCGGCGTATGCTCGAGCAGTTCGATCCGGCTCAGCGATAACAAGTCGTCGACCAGCCGGTTCATGCGCCCGGCCTGCTCGCCCATGATGCCGAGGAAGCGCTCGCGCGCGGCGGCGTCGTCGCGCGCCGGCCCCTGCAGCGTTTCGATGAAGCCGATCATGCTGGCGAGCGGCGTTCTGAGCTCGTGGCTGACGTTGGCGATGAAGTCGGTGCGCATCGCATCCGATCGCTTCGCATAGGTGAGGTCGTGCAGCGCGACGATCGCCCGCGGCAGCCGCGCGACGGCGTCCGGCAGACGCGCCAGGTGGACGAGATAATCGCGCTCGACCGCCTCACCCGAGTCGACGTACTCGACGGTACGCTCGCCTTTGCCGCCCGCGAGCACGTCGTCGGCCGCCTGCAATACCTCCGGATTGCGAATCGCGACCGAGAGGTCGTAGCCGGCGAGGCCGGGACCCAGCGCACTCTCGGCGGCGCGGTTGGCGCGCACGATCGTGCGCCTGGCGTCGAGCAGGAGCAGCGGTTCCGGCAAGGCGTCGATCACGGCCTCGAGCGAAGCGATGTCGTCGGCGAGCGCGCCGATGCGCTCGACGCCCTCGCGGACGTAACGGCCGAGCGAAGGAAGGAGCGCCGGCGACCCCGCCGGCGACGGCGCCGGCCCGCCCGGTCCCGCCGACAGGAGACGGCCGATGAAAATCTCCCAGCGGCCGAGGCGTATGACCTCGGTCGCGACCAAGCCGACCGACACGATCAACACGAACGCGAGCGCGGCGAGCAACGCCAGGAATCCGATCAAGCCGAGCGCAGCCAGGAGCGCCAGCACCAAGGCGGCCGGAACCGCGAGCACCGCGCCGGCGATCACCGCACGGCGGATATGGACCGAGTCGATCATGAGCGACGCTCCTCGGGCGGCTACGCCCGCGCAACTTAGTGCGGACACCCGCGCGAGGCTAACGATATCATCGCCGTCCGCGCCGGTGCCGGAGGAGACCGTCGAATGACCGCACTCGAGACGATGTTTTCGTTGCAGGGCCGCGTCGCCCTGGTGACCGGAGGCTCGCGCGGGCTCGGCGTGGCGCTGGCCGAGGCGCTCGCATCCGCCGGCGCCCATGTCGTCCTCGCCGGGCGCGATCGCGACGCGCTCGAGGCGAATGCCGCGGCGATCCGAGACCGCGGCGGCTCGGCCTCGACCGCGGCCTTCGACGTCACCGACGAGGCCGCTGCCGCCGCCGCGGTCGCTGGCACCGTGCGTGAGCGCGGCCGGCTTGACATTCTTGTCAACAACGCCGGTCTCGCGCGCCGTGGCGCATTCGAGCAGTACACGAGCGAGGACTGGCGTTATGTGGTCGATGTCAACCTGAACGCCTGCTTCTATCTCGCGCGCGAGGCGGCGAAGCCGATGCTCGCCCGGGGCTACGGCCGCATTATCAACATCGCCTCGATCGCGAGCTTCATCGCGCGGCCGACGATCGCGCCCTACATCGCGACCAAGCACGCGCTGGCCGGGCTCACCAAGGCGATGGCGGTCGAATTCGCCGCCCGCGGCATCACCGCCAACGCGATCGCGCCCGGCTATTTCGTGACCGACCTCACCAGGCACTTGGCCGCCGATCCCGCTTTCAATGGCTGGCTCACCGCGCGGACGCCGGCGGCGCGCTGGGGCGAGCCGCACGAACTGGGCGGCGCCGTCGTGTTCTTGGCTTCGCCCGCCAGCGCCTACGTCAACGGCCACATCCTCACGGTCGACGGCGGCATGACCGCGTCGATGTGACTAAGCGCGCCGGAGCGCCCGCCAGATCGTCTCGGGCGTCGCCGGCATGTCGATCGCGCGCACGCCCGCCGGCGCCAGCGCATCGAGGATCGCGTGCACGACGGCGGCTGGGGCGCCGATCGCGCCGGCTTCGCCCGCGCCCTTGACCCCCATCGGGTTGGTCCGGCACAGCACCTCGTTCCACGCGAACTCGATCGGCGGCACCAGGCTCGCCATCGGCATCGCGTAGTCCATCATCGAGCCCGACACGAGCTGCCCGGCACGGTCGTAGACCGCGTGCTCGATCAGCGCTTGGCCCAACCCTTGCGCGATGCCGCCATGGACCTGGCCCGCGAGCAGGAGCGGGTTGACGACGCGGCCGAAATCGTCGACCGCGACGTAGCGCACCACCTCGACCTCGCCAGTCTCGGGATCGATCTCGACCTCGGCGACGTGGCAGCCGTTGGGGAAGGTGGCATCGCTTTGCTTGTAAGTGACGTCGACCGCGATCGGCTGACCGCGTTTGGCGGACTCGGCCGCGACCTCGAACAGACCGACCCGGCGGTCGGTGCCGACCACGGTGTACGCGCCTTCCGCATACGCGAGATCGGCGGCCGCGACTTCGAGCATCTCGCCGGCGACCGCTTTGGCTTTCTCGATCACCTCGCGCGCGGCTTCGCCGGCGGCTTGCCCGCCCAGCGCCATCGAACGCGAACCGCCGGTGCCGCCGCCCTTGGGGATGCGGTCGGAATCGCCGAAGCGAATCACGATACGCTCGAGCGGCAAGCCCAGGCGCTCGGCGGCGACCTGCGCGAACGCGGTCTCGTGGCCCTGGCCGTTGGTCTGGGTACCGACCCAGATCGCAAGCCGGCCGTCCTCGAACGCGGCATGCGCGATCTCGGAGCCGGCGAAGGCGCAGACCTCGATGTAATAGGAGAGCCCGAGGCCCCAAAGTTTGCCGCGCGCCTTGGCCGCCGCCTTGCGCGCCGCCAGGCCAGCGACGTCGACGGTCGCGCGCGCCTGGTCCATGTTCTTCGCGAACTCGCCCGAGTCGAACTTCTTGCCGAGCGAGTTGGTGAACGGGAACGCGTGCGGCGGGATGAAGTTCCGCCGCCGCAGCTCGCCCGGATCGAGCTTCATTTCGCGCGCGGCGGCATCGACCAGCCGTTCGATCAGGTACGAGGCCTCCGGGCGCCCGGCGCCGCGATAGGCATCGACGGGCACGGTGTGGGTGAAGACGGCCTTGACGTTGATGAACGCGGCCGGGATCGCGTAGACGCCGGTGAACATGCCGGCGGGCGACCCGGCCGGGATGAGCGGCGCGAAGTTCGAGAGATACGCGCCCATGTTGGCGTAGATGGTGGCGCGCATGGCGAGGATCTTGCCGTCGCGGTCGAGCGCGAGCTCGCCCGACGCCACGTTGTCGCGGCCGTGAACGTCGGTGACGAAGGCGTGGCTGCGATCGCTGGTCCACTTGATCGGGCGGCCCAGCTTCTTCGCCGCCCAGCACGCCAGCACGTATTCGGGGTAGACGAAAATCTTGGTGCCGAAGCCGCCGCCGACGTCATCGGTCAGAACCCGGATCTGCTCGGGTTTCACACCGAGCGCGCCGGCCATGCGATCGCGGATGTTGTGGACGCCCTGGCTCGCGACCCGGAGCGTGTAACGGTCGGCGGCCGGATCGTAGGCCGCGAGCGCGGCGCGCGGCTCGATCGGATTCGAGACCAGCCGGTTGTTGACCAGATCGACCTTGACCCGGTGCGGGGCGGCGGCGAACGCCGCCGCCGTCGTCGCCTCGTCGCCGTTCACCCAGTCGAAGCAGATGTTGCCGGATGCCTCCGGCCACACTTGCGGCGCGTTCGGCTGGGTCGCCGCGACGAGATCGACCGCGGCCGGCAGCATCGTGTAATCGACCTCGATCGCTTCGGCGGCATCGCGCGCCGCCGCTTCGCTCGTCGCCACCGCCATCGCCACCAGATTGCCGACATGGCGGACGCGGCCCCGCGCCAGGAGCGGCCAGTCCGGCTCGACGTTGTTCGAGCCGTCGCGGTTCTTGGTCTTGATCACCGGCTTGATCGCGCTCAAGCCGGCGCGATCGGCATCGGCAGCCGTGAAGACGCCGACGACGCCGGGCAGCGCGCGCGCCGCCGCGGTGTCGATCCGGACGATCTCGGCGTGAGCGTGGGGCGAGCGCAGGAAGTAAGCGAAAACCCGACCCGGCGCGCCGACGTCGTCGGTGAAGCGCCCTTGGCCCGTCAGGAGACGTTGGTCCTCGACCCGCGTGAGCGGTTGGCCGATGCCGAATTTGTACATGGCAACCCCCTCCCTACCCTCTCCCTGCAAGCAGAGGGAGGTCGGCGCGAGGCGCCGGGAGGGGGTTCACGCCCGTCACGTCGCCTCCGGCTTATAGCAGATCGTCTCGATCTCGAGCTTCATGCCGGGCAGCGCCAGGCGGTTGGCGCCGAACAGCGTACTCGCGGGCTTGGCCTTGCCCCAGTACTTCTTGCGCACTTTGTTGAGGATTTTGCGTTCCTCGCAGTTGTCCATATAGACCGTGGTCTTGGCGACATCCTCGAAGCCCATGCCGCCGGCCTTCATGATCTTCTTCAAGTTCTCGTGCGTACGGACCGCCTGCTTGGTCATGTCGTCGCCGCCGACCAGCTTGAAGTTGGCGTCGAACGGGCCCTGGCCCGACACGAACAGGAAATCGCCGCAGCGCACCGCGTCGGTATAGTGCGAGAGCGGCTTGTGCATGCCGGGCACGCGGATCTCCTTTCGTTTCGGCTTCTGCGGATCCCGCGGCTTGTAGGCGATCGCCTCGATCTCGTGGTTCATGCCCGGGATCGCGAGCCGGCGGATGCCGAACAAGGTCGACACCGGACGCGACTTGCCGAAGAATTTCTTGCGCGCGACGTTGATCTGCGGCCGGTCGTGGACGTTCTCGAGATAGCAGACGACCTTGGCGATGTCCTCGAAGCCCATGCCGGCCGCCTCGAGCATCACCTGCATGTTCTCCATCGTCACGTGCGCCTGGCGCTCGGGATCGCCGAAATGGACGGACTTGCCGTCGGGTCCGACCGGGCCGGTGCCGGACAGGAACGCGAAGTCGCCGCAGACGACGACGTCGGTATAGTGGCTCGGCGGCTCGAACAGATTGGCGCAGCGGATCTCGCGTTTGGCCGGCCCGCCCGAGAACGGCTTATAGGCGACGCAGTCGATCTCGAGCAGCATGCCCGGGATCGCCAGATGGCCGACGCCGACGCGGGTCGATCCCGGCTTCGAGTCGCCGTGGAAGGCCTTGCGCACCGGGTTGATCTTGGGGCCGTCGTAGACCTCCTCCATCAGCACCTTGAAGTAGACGACGTCCTTGAACGACATGTCGGCGGCCGAGAGCATCGCCGCGATCGACTGGCAGGTCGCCTCGCACTGCTTGGTGACGTCGCCGGGCGCGATCAGGCGGCCGTCCCGGTCGAACGGCGCCGCGCCCGACATGAAAAGAAAATCGCCGCACAGCACGGCGTCGGTGTAATGGCTGATCGGCTCCATCAGCGATTTGAGCCGGATTTCCCGGCGCGCGGCGGCGGTCATGGCGTCCCCTCCTCGGCTATGCATGCCCCCCTCCCGTCCCCTCCCCCGGCATGCAGGGAAGGGCGGCGCGAAGCGCCGGGAGGGGGTCGTTCCTCAACGCTCAATCGTACGATCCGGTCGCGGGCTTGTTGCGGTTGGCTTCGCCCATGCCCGGCTTGTACGCGATCGATTCGATCTCGAGCCTGAGCGGCTCGATCGCGAGCCCGCGCACGCCGAACAGCGTGCTGGCGGGGAGCGCCTGCTTGAAGATGCGCTGGCGCACCGGGTTGATGAGCGGCCGCTCGACCACGTGGGTGTGGTAGACCGTGACCTTGATCACGTCGTCGAAGCCGTAGCCGGCGATCTTGAGCATGGCTTCGATGTGCTCGAAGGTCTTCACGCACTGCTTGACGACGTCGCGATCGTGCACCGGCTTCAAGTTGGCCTCGAGCCCGCCCGCGCCCGAGACGAACAGGATGTCGCCGCACTGGACCGCGTCGGTGTAGTGGCTGATCGGCTTGCGATAGCCCGGGACCACCCATTCCTTGCGCGGCGGATTGGTGCCGGTCGCTTTGTAGCCGACCGGCTCGATCTGATGGTGCTGGCCGGGGATGCAGAGTTCCTTGATGCCGATCATCGCGCTGGTCGGGCGGCCGCGGCCGTGGTAGCGGGCGCGCGCCGGCCGCAAGAGCTGATTGTGGCGGACGTTCTCGATGAAGACCGTGACCTTGGCGATGTCGGCAACCTCTTGGCCGGCCGCCGCGCACATCTTGGCCAGGTTCTCGTAGGACTGGTTGGCCTGGAGCGCGGGATCGCCGACATTGAGCACGCGGCCGTTCTCGTCGATCGGGCTGGCGTTGATGCCCGAGTACCAGGCGAGGTCGCCGGCCTTGCAGACGTGGCTGTAGTGGAGGCCCAAGTCGCAGACGCCCGGGACCATGATCTCGCGCCGCGGCCCGGCGCTGCCGGAGGGCTTGTAGGCGACGCCCTCGATCTCGATCAGCATACCGGGGAGCGCCAGCGCCTCGGCGCCGATATAAGTGGTCGCCGGTTTGGCTTTGCCGGTGACGCGCTTGATCGCGGCATCGACCTTCTTCTGGTCGCGGACGTTGTCGAGGAGAATCCGCCAATAGACGACGTCGTCGAACGACATGCCGGCGGCTTCGAGCATCTTCGCGATATTGGCGAGCGTCGCCTCGGTCTGGCGTTCGATTTCGCCGAGGCCGATCAGCTTCAGGTCGACGTCGAACGGCCCGGCGCCCGACATGAACAAATAGTCGCCGCACAAGACGGCGTCGGTGTAGTGGCTGATCGGCTCCGACAGTTTTCCTGACAGACGAAAGTCTTTGCGCGGCGCACCCATTAGAGACCCCTCCCGTGCGTTTTCGATGAGCGGGCGGCGGTCGCAGTCAATGTCGTGGACCGCGCCCGTCTTGAAACGGCCCGACTCCTAGCCCGGGACGGGCGGGGTGGCAACTAGGACTCAGCCGGTACGGGAGCGCGGACGATTTTTCGGCGCGACGCGGTCGCCGCCGCTCGTGTGGTGCGCGGCATAGGCGTCGAGCAGGCGTCGGATCATTCGCTGGTACGGGGTGTTGTGTTTTTGCGCCGCGCGCTTGAAGAAGGCGAGGCTGCGCTTGCTGAGCGCGATCGTGACTTTGACCGAGTCCTCTCGGAAAACGAGGTCTTCGGGTGGCGGCAAAAAATCCTGCACGACCTTAACGTCGCCGAGCGGTTCGTCGGTGTACTTGATTTTCCCGGTCATAGACTTCTCTGCCTTTGCGCCAGTACCCGGCGCCGATGATGCGGATAGAGCCGCCGCGATAGGCAAATCGGACGGTGAGAAAGCCGTCGCCGACCCGGCCGAAACAGCAAAATCGCTTCTCGACCTGGCTATGCGATAGATCCTCGGCGATCACACGGTGCGGGTCGGCGAACGCGCGCTGCGCCGCGTCGAAGGACACCCCGTGCTTGGCTTGATTCTCCCGGTCTTTGTTGGAATCCCAGTCGAACCAAGTCGCCATGACGGATCACAATATCACCGATATGGGTATGTTACCATATTTTCGTATGGTCGCCGCGGCGGCCGGCAGTTACCGGCTGCGACCAGCCGGTAACCGACAAGGGCTCGGCCCGGTTCGCACCTACGGACTCACCCCAAGTGGCCGGTCCGGCGCGAGGTTGCTAGAGTAGGCTGGTTCGCCCGGCGACCTCTTCAGCGGTGACCGGTTCCGCTTCAGCCTTCATGACCTCGACCGCCCGCCACATCGCTCCCGCCTCGACCGATTCGGGCCGCCTCGCGCGGCTGATCGATTTGGGTATCGCGCTCTCGGCCGAGCGCAACCACAACCGGCTCTTGGAGATCATCCTCGAGGAGGCTCAGGCGCTATCCCACGACGACGGCGGCACGCTCTACATCCGCGAGAGCGAGACCCGGCTGGCATTCGCGATCATGCGCAACGATACGCTCAATATCACCTTGGGCGGCACCTCCGGCAACCTGATCCCGTTCCCGCCGCTGTGGCTCTACGACGAGAAGACCGGCGCGCCCAACGAGAACAACGTCGCCACCTACTCCGCCGTCCACAACGAGACCGTCAACATTCCCGACGCCTACGACGCCAAGAAGTTCGACTTCACCGGCACCAAGGCGTTCGACAAGAACACCGGCTATCGCTCGAAGTCGTTCCTCACCATCCCGCTCGTCAATTACGAGGACCACGTCATCGGCGTGCTGCAGCTGATCAATGCCAAGAATCCGGCGACCGGCGAGACGGCGTCGTTCGGCCCCGACGTCCAGCCGCTGATCGAGGCGCTCACCAGCCAGGCCGCGGTCGCGCTCGACAACCAGCAGCTCCTGAAGGGCCAGCGCGACCTGCTCGAGTCGTTCATCAAGCTGATCGCCTCGGCGATCGACGAGAAGTCGCCCTACACCGGCGGCCACTGCCAGCGGGTGCCGACCCTGACCGAACTCCTGGTCGATGCCGCGTGCGCGTCCGAGGATCCGGCGTTCGCTGCGTTCGATCTCTCTGAGGACGAGCGCTACGAAGTCCACATCGCCGGGTGGATGCACGACTGCGGCAAGGTGACGACGCCCGAATACGTGATGGACAAGGCGGCCAAACTCGAGACCATCTTCGACCGCGTCGAGATCGTGCGGGTTCGTTTCGAGGTCGTGAAGCGCGAGATCGAGCTCGCCTACTGGCGGGCGCTCGCCGAGAACAAGCGCGACGCTGCCGAGCTCGAGGCCCGGCGCGACGCCGAACTCGCGGCGATCGAGGACGATTGGCGCTTCCTCGAAAAGGCCAATGTCGGCGGCGAGGCGATGAGCGATGCCGACGTCGAGCGCGTGCAGCGCATCGCCAAGCGCCGTATCCGCGGCGCCGATGGCCGGGAGTCCAATCTTCTCACCGACAACGAGGTCTACAATCTCACCATCCGCCGCGGCACCCTCACCAAAGAGGAGCGCACCGTCATCAACAACCACATGGCGGTGACGATCAAGATGCTCGAGCAGCTCCCGTTCCCGCGCAATCTGCGTCGCGTGCCCGAGATCGCCGGCGGCCACCACGAGAAGATGGACGGCACCGGATATCCCAAGGGCCTGACCCGCGATCAGATGTCGGTGCCGGCCCGCGCCATGGCGATCGCCGATATCTACGAGGCGTTGACCGCCGCCGACCGTCCCTACAAGAAGGCGAAGACGCTCTCGGAGACGATTCGCATCATGTACAACATGAAGAAGACCGCGCACATCGATCCCGACCTGTTCGACCTGCTCCTCAAGTCCGGGGTCTACAAGAAATACGCCGAACTGTTCCTGAAGCCCGAGCAGATCGACGAGGTCGAAATCGAGAAGTATCTCGGCTAGTGGTCGCACATGGCCGGGCCCGCTGCAGGCCGGGTCCCGGCGATCCATGTCATTCGCGATTCAATACAGGCGTGGACACGCGGGCCGAACCCGCGTAACGACCTTGGTTTGCAGGGCGGCCCACGAAAGTGGGACGTCGCCCGGGCATGACCGAAAGACATCGATCCATGAGGGCGCCTCTCTCCCCGGCGCGAACCGCTCAGCCGATCTCAGCCAGCCAGGGAAAAACCTCGAGCAGGAAGAACGCCAGGCGCGAGAGATCGCCGGTGAAGATCGCGGCCCCGGTCGCGACCAGGAGCAGCCCGGCCGCGATCTCGACCTTGCGGATGTGGCGGCGGAAGCGCTTCAAGAAACCGGTGAACGGGCGGATCGCGGCAGCGGCGATCAGGAACGGAATACCGAGGCCGGCGGCGTAGGTGCCAAGCAGGGTGACGCCGTAGGACAGCGACTCGTTCGCGGCGGCAACCGTCAGGATCGCGGCCAGGATCGGTCCGATGCACGGCGTCCATCCGAACGCAAAGGCCAAACCGATGCCGAACGCGCCGACCAGGCCGGCCGGCGCGTCGGGGTGAATCCGCGCTTCGCGATTCAAGAACGGAATCCGGATCAAGCCGGTGTAGTGGATGCCGAACACGACGATGACGAGGCCGGCGACCTTGCTGATGACGTCGACGTGGCGAAGGATCAGCGCGTTCACCGCCGAGGCCGATGCGCCGAGCAGCACGAACACGGTGGCGAAGCCCAAGACGAACGCCACCGCCGCCGCGAACACGCGCCGCTCGGCCGCCGGATCGCTGGCGCTGTCGTAGGCGATCCGCTCGATCGACTGGCCGGCGACGAACGAGAGATAGGCCGGCACGATCGGCAACACGCACGGCGACAGGAAACTGACGACGCCGGCGAGCGCCGCCATGCCGTAGGTTAGATCCGCTGCCGCCGTCATGATCGGTCCGCGCTTTCCGCCCTCTACCTAACGCGGCGACGGGACCGGGCGAATCACTTTGTCGTGCCGTGCGCCGCCGCCTAGACTCCCGGCCATGCCGATTCTCGACACCACGGGCCTCGCCTGTCCGCTGCCGGTGCTCAAGGCCCGTAAGGCCCTGGCCGGTTTGAAACCCGGCGAGGTGCTCGAAATCGAGGCGACCGATCCGGCGGCGAGCCGCGATTTCCCGGCGTTCTGCGCGAGCGCCGGCCACGAGCTGGTCGAGGCCGGCGAGCGCGCCGGCCGCCTCGTTTTCAAGATTCGCAAAGGCGCGCCGTCACGAGCGCCGGAATAGCGCCGCTGCCAGCCAGCCGCCGAGCGCGGCGATCGCGACCGCGAGCGCGCCGTAGGCGAGCGGCTGCTGGTGGGCGAAGTCGTAGACGGTCCGACCGAACCCGGCCTTGTTGATGAAGAAGAATACGTTGCGGGTTTCGACCACCGCGCCGCGATTGACGAGATAAAAGGTGACGTAGTAACCGCCGTCGGGGGCGTGGGCGGGCAGCGTGACGCTGGCGCGAAACAGGGTGCCGGCCGACACTTCGATCGGCTTGATATCGCGATGATAGAGCCGGTCTGTCTCTTTGCTGCGGATCAATGCCTCGCGGAACGGCGCCGCCGCCGTCTGGCCTTCGGCCGCAGCGCCGCGCGGCAGCAACGGCAGGTTCTCGGTCCCGATCTGGAGCGCGGCCCACACGTGGGCCGGCGCGATCTCGAGCAGCGGCCGCGTCGCCGCGACCGCGTAGAAGCCCGGCACGTCGTTGAAAGCGGCCGACGCCGCATTGATCCAAATGCCGGCGATCTGGCTCTTGCGGCGCACGACTTCCGGCTGGCTCGGTCCCCGGACCACGATCACGATGTCGCCGCGGCCGGTGCGCGCACCGAACATCACGATCTCGGCGCCGGTGTAGTTCGAGGTAATCTCGATCAAGCGCGCCGAGACGTCGCCGACGATCTGATCGGCGCGGGCCGGCGGCGCCGCCGCCGCCAGCCCCGCGAGCACGGTTGCGACCGCGGCGATCGGACGAACGCGCGGTATCATTCGCCGAGCTGCCGCACGACCGAGAACAGATCGGCCGGCGGCACCACGAGGTCGTAGCCGACCTTGAACCCGACGCTCAGCACCAGGAGCCCCAAGAGCGCGCGCAGTTGTTCGGCCTTGAGCCGCGCGCCGATGCGCGTGCCGATCTGCGCGCCGATCACGGCGCCGATCAGGAGGACCAGAGCCAGGATCACGTCGACGGTCTGGTTGGCGGCGGCGTGCAAGAACGTCGCGATCGAGGTGACGAAGATGATCTGAAACAGCGAGGTGCCGACCGCCACCACCGTCGGCATGCCGAGCAGGTAGATCATCGCCGGAATCAGCATGAAGCCGCCGCCGACGCCCATGATCGCCGCGAGAATGCCGGCCACGAATCCGATTATCGCCGGCGGCAGCGCGCTGATATAGAGCTTCGAGCGCGGGAACCGCATCTTGAGCGGCCAGCCGTGCACCCAATAATGCGTATGCAGGCGCTGCTGTCCGGCCGGGTGGCGGCTGCGGGCGATGGCGCGGAAGCTCTCGCCGACCATCAGCGCGCCGACCACGCCGAGCAGCACGACGTAGGTGAGCGAGATCATGAGGTCGACCTGACCGACCTCGCGCAGCAGCCGGAACACCCAAACGCCGACCGCCGATCCGACGCCGCCGCCGGCCAGCATGACGAGACCCATGCGGAAATCGACGTTGCCGCGCCGCCAGTGCGCGAGCACGCCCGAAACCGACGCCGCCGCGACCTGGTTGGCCTCGGTTCCGACCGCCACCGCCGGCGGGATACCGATGAAGATGAGAAGCGGTGTCATTAAGAAGCCGCCGCCGACCCCGAACATGCCGGACAGCAAACCGACCCCGCCGCCGAGCCCGAGCAACAACAGTACGTTGATCGAGAGCTCCGCAACGGGCAGGTAAATGGTCATCGAACCGAATCGACTCCCGGCGCCGCGACACCGGGCGGCGGAAGGTCGCGAAGTGTAAGACTCCCGCCCGCGCTTTACAACGCGCGAAAGCGTGAAAGGCGCCGAAATTCGCGGTCGTCTTTCGGTTTTACCCGCGCGGCGGAGGCGGTTACAAGGAGGACCGCGGCGCCCGTTCCATGCATCCGGCTTACTCCGTCATCGTCTTTACCGTCGCCTCGGGCGCGGGCTATGGGCTCTTGTTCGCGATTGCGGCCGCGGCGCTCGCCGGGGTCGCGCCGGCGGGATCGTGGTTCGCGATCGCCGCCAGCGCGCTCGCGCTGGCACTGGCCGGCATCGGCGGCGCTGCTTCGTTCTTCCACCTCGGCCATCCCGAGCGCGCATGGCGCGCGCTCAGCCAATGGCGTTCGTCCTGGCTCTCGCGCGAAGCGGTCCTGGCGCTGGCCGCGGTGCCGGTCGCGCTCGGTTTCGGTGTCGCCTGGACGCTCGCGGGTACCGGAACGGCCGCGGCATGGCTGCCGGCGGTCGCGGTCGGCGCCGCGGCGGTCGCCGTCGCGACGGTGATCGCGACGTCCAAAATCTACGCGACGCTCCGTGCCATCCCGGCCTGGCACAACCCCTGGGTGACGCCCGGTTACCTCGCCTGCGCCGGCTTGAGCGGCGCGCTCTTACTGCAGGGGATGGTTGCGATCGCCGGCCAAGTCGCGGTCGCTTTGCCCGCGACCGCAGCCGCCGCGGCCGTCGTCGCCGGGGCGATCAAGCTCGCCTACTGGCGTTCGATCGACCGCGCGCCGCCGGCGTCGACCGCCGAGAGCGCCACCGGGCTCGGCCGCTTCGGCGCGGTCACGCTGCTTGACCCGCCCCATACCTCGACCAACTTCCTGTTGACCGAGATGGGCTATCGCGTCGCCCGCCGCCACGCCCGGCGGCTGCGGGCGATCGCGGCGATCGCGGCGTTTCTGGTTCCGGGGCTGCTCTCGCTCGCGCTGGTCTGGATCGAGGGGGTCTGGGCCGTCGTCGGCGCGTCGTTGGCCGTGGCCGGGGCGACGCTCGGCCTCGTGGTCGAGCGCTGGCTGTTCTTCGCCGAAGCGAAGCACACTGTCACGCTTTACTACGGCGACGCCCGGGTCTGACGACACGGCACCCACCCGGCGCTCCGCGCCGGCCTCCCCCTCCGGCGGGAGACGGTGCGCGAAGCACGGGGGGTGCCACAACGTGCCGACCGGACCGTTCGCGGCCGCCGGCGGCGCCGCTAGAAGCGGTACGAGACGCCGAGCGTGACCGAGGTGTTGTTGCGGTCGAAGTTGACGATGTTGGACGCGATCGAGGAACGCTGCAGCGTCGCGACGACGGGCCATTCCTGGGTCACCGGGATCGCCTGGGTGAACGCCACCCGCCATTCGCGGTCCTCGCGCGCGACCGTGGTCGAGACCGAGGGGTCGGGAAACTCGTAGTCGGTGAGCTGGCGGTGAATGGTGAGCGAGGACGACCACTGTTCGCTCATCAGCCACGCCTCCTTGACCCACGCCGGCATGTCGTAGGTGAGCGTGCCGCCGACCTGGATGAAGCGGCCGTCGCTGGCGCGGAAGGCGGCGCGGTCGGCCGACTCGCCGATCAGGCCGACCGCGGCGTTGAGCATCAGCATTTCGCTCGCCGCGACGCGGGTCGAGAGCCGGACGTCGACGCTGGAGCCGCTTTGCTCGGCGATGGTGCGGCTCTCGGCGGCGCCGTTCTCGAACTCGCGCTCGATCGCCTCGATGGTCAAGTCGACCAGCCGGCGCGGCGTGAACTGATGGGTGTAATCGCCGCCGATGCCGAACGCCTCGAGGTAACGCACCCCATCGAGGCGCGCCATGTTGGCGATCAGGTACGGGCGGAACGTCGCGTTTTCGAACCAGCCCGGCCCGAACTTCATGCGCGGTCCGGTGTCGACGCGCAGGAACACGAGGTCGAGGTTGTCGAGGTCGAACTGTTCCGAAAAATAGGCGGTGCCGTTGCTCCCCCAGGCCTCGCCGCGGGCAGTTTGCATGTCGAAGAGGTGGCGGATCGAGCCCGACACGAACCCGTTGGCATCGTCGGTCGCGGTGAAGCGGTTGTTGAGGGTTGCGACCACGCCGTTCGCCAGTACCGTCGTCGAGGACGGCGCCGCGTTCGCGTTCGACTGCCAGCGCATGCCGGCGAACACCGAGCCCGAAATCTGGTGGCGCGACTGGCGCTTGGCGATTTCGTCGAGGAACGCGGCGACGCGGGTCCGCACCTCGGGCGGCACGTTCGGGCCTTCGACCGCGGCCTGCAAATAAGTCCGCGCCAGGTCATAGGAGCCCAGGCGAAAATAGAGAACGCCGAGTTCGAGCCGGACCCGCGGCAGGTTGGGATTGATGATCAGCATGCGTTCGAGCGCGCTGATCGCCGCCTCGAAGTTGCCGACCTGGATTGCGACTTCGGCGAACGCGAACGACTTGTCGAGGTTGCCGGGATCAGCGAACACCGCCCGGAACGCCTCGTCGTAGCGGCGCTTCAAGGCCTCGTCGGCCGACGGATTGACGCCCTGGGCGAGCGCGGCCGTCCCCAGCGTCGCCACCAGCGCGCCGATGCCGAGCGTCCGACTCAGCCGGCGCTGCCAACTTCGAATGAAGCCTACGCGTCGCTACCCCTATCCAGTCACCGGCGGTCGGTCCCGCCTTGACGACCCTCGCTTATAGACCGATCCTCGTGAATTTACCATCCGGAGCAAGGACTAAGCCTCCGGGATTGCCCCAGCACGCTCGAGTTCCGGATCGAGCCGCGCAGCGACCGCCAGAAAGTACATGCGGAAGTCGCTCGCCAACGACCAAAACGGATAACGGAACGTCGCCGGCCGGTTGTGCTCGACGAAAAAGTGGCCGATCCACGCGAACAAATAGCCGCTCACCACGGACGCCAGCAGATACCAGGTCTCCCCGCTCGCGATCAGGGCGACCAAGAACGCGATCGCCAGGGTCGTGCCGACATAATGCAACCCGCGTGTGCGCACCCGGCTGTGCTCGCGCAGGTAATAGGGCCAGAAGTCGCGGTAGGTACCGATCCGATCGCTCATCGATCTCCCTTTGGCACTGAGCTTCGGTGCTCGGGCATTTTAGGGCAGCGACGGCGGAACCGCAGCGCGTTTTGACGGCCCCCCGCCCCCGCCCTACTGTCAATGGCACGACCTTGGAAAGGCCGGTCATGCGCTACGCCCGCGAGGTCCGCGGCCAAAATCTCTACGCGATCGACCCGCGCCTGCACAGCGTGCTCGGGCGTATCGACGGGGCCGCGCACGCGCGTTTCGCCCCGGCGCTCGCCGACTTCGGCGCCTGGGTCGGAGACACCGTCGATCGCGAGGCCGAGTATACCGACCGCTTCGGCCGCCCGACCCTCGAGACCTACGACCTCGACGGCGCGACCGTGAACCGGGTCCGCTACAACCCGGCCTGGCAGGCGGTCGCGCGCGAAGCCTACATGAAAGGCGTGGTCGGCCTGAATTACGGCCCCGAGCCGGCGCCGTTCGCGACCACCTTCGCCATGGGCTATCTGCTCTCGCAGGCCGATGTCTCGCTCCACTGCCCGGTCACCATGACCGGGGCCGTCGCCTACGTGCTCGACCGCCACGGCCCGCCGGAGCTGAGAGCCCGCTACCTCGCCGACCTGGTCCGCCGCGACGGCCGCGCGCTCACCGGCGGCACCTGGGCCACCGAACTGCACGGCGGGAGCGACGTCGGCGGTTCGACCACGATCGCCCGCGCCCGCAACGATCATGTCCGGCTCGCCGGACTCAAATGGTTCGTGAGCAATGTCGACGGCGGCTTGGCGCTCGCGACCGCGCGGCCCGAGGGCGCGCCGCCCGGCACCGCCGGCCTCGGTCTCTATCTCGTGCCGATGACGCTCGACGACGGCACCCCCAACGCGCTCCGCATCCGCCGCCTCAAGGACAAGCTCGGCACCTGCGGCATCGCGACCGGCGAGGTCGACCTGGTCGACGCGTGGTCGCTCGAAGTGGCGCCGCCGCCGCAGGGCTTCAAGTTGATGATGAAGGCGCTCGAGATCAGCCGCATTCACAACGCGGTGGCGTCGGTCGGGCTGCAGCGGCGCGCGTTTCTCGAGGCGGTGAGCTATGCCAGCCACCGCCAGGCGTTCGGCCAGACGATCACCGCCTATCCGATGCTCCAGGACGAACTCCTGGCGATCCTGGTCGAGCTCGACGCCGACCTCGTGCTCGCCTTCGAGGCGGCGCGCGCGTTCGACCGCGAACAGCAGGATCCCGCCGAGACGACGTGGCTCCGGCTCGTGACCGCGCTCGCTAAGTATCGCACCGCCGAGAACGCCAACCGCGCCTGCCGCAGCGCCATCGAGATCATCGGCGGCAACGGCTACACCTATGACATGGCGACGCCGCGGCTCCTGCGCGATGCGCAGGTGACGACGGTGTGGGAGGGCCCGGCCAACATCCAGGCGCTCGAAGTGTTGCGGCTCTTGTCGCCCCGCTATGGCGGGTTCGCCGCGTTCACCGCGCGGATCGAGGCGGTGCTGGCGCGCCTCCCCGACGCTCTGGCCGGCGCCGCGCAAACCGTGGCCGGCGCGCTCGAAGACTGCCGCGCCGCGGTCAAGTTAATCGCCGCCGAGCCGACGCTCGCCGCGCGCCACGCGCGGCGGCTGATGGCGTTGATGGCGGACACGTTGGCGGCCGCGCTCGCGCTCGATGACGCCGCGGCCGGGCTCGCCGCCGGCGACCGGCGCATGGCGATCGTGGCCGAGCTTCTGCTCGAGCGCCATTTCACGCCCGCCCCGCGGCGCGGTATTGTGCGCGACGAAAATGCCGGACACCGCCATTTCGAAGCCCTGATAGGGTACGATCCGATCGTCTGACCGCCGGCCGACAACGACGTCGGATCGACGGTTCGATCTCAGCCGGGACCATAGGAGTGCTCATGAAAAGTATCGTCATCTGCGGCTACGCGCGTTCGCCCTTCACGCTCGCCCGCAAAGGCGGGCTCGCCAAGGTCCGCCCCGACGAGCTGGTCGGGCAGGTGATCAAGAGCCTGGTCGCCAAGAGCGGGATCGACCCCAACGACATCGAGGACGTCGTCATGGGCTGCGCCTTCCCCGAAGGCGAGCAGGGCTTCAACGTCGCCCGCATCGCGGTGTTCCTGGCCGGCCTGCCGCAGAGCGTCGCCGGTGCCACCGTCAACCGCTTCTGCGGCTCCTCGATGCAGGCGATCCACATCGCCGCCGGTTCGATCCAGTTGGGCGCGGGCGAGGCCTATGTCTGCGCCGGGGTCGAGTCGATGACGCGGGTGCCGATGACCGGCTTCAACCCGGCGCCGCACCCCGGGCTCTACCAGCGCCAGCCCGAGGTCTACATTTCGATGGGCGAGACGGCGGAGAATTTGGCGCGGAAATACAAGATCGACCGCCAGGCGCAGCAGGCGTTCGCGGTCGATTCGCACGCCAAGGCTTCGGCAGCGCAGAAGAACGGCAAGTTCAAGGACGAGATCGTGCCGATCGTGGTCGGCAACCTGCGGGTCGAGGCCGACGGCGGCATCCGGCCCGACACCACCCAGGCCGTGCTCGACACGCTCGAACCGGCGTTCGACAAGGCCGGCACCGTCACCGCCGGCACGTCCTCGCCCCTGACCGACGGCGCGGCGGCGGTGCTGGTGTGCAGCGAGACCTACGCCGATAAGCACAAGCTGCCGAAGCTCGCGCGGCTGAAGAGCATCGGCGTCCACGGCTGCGCGCCCGAAATAATGGGGATCGGGCCGGTCGGCGCCACCGCCAAAGCGTTGAAGCGCGCCGGTTTGAAGCTCGACGACATCGACATCATCGAACTGAACGAAGCGTTTGCGGCGCAAGCGATCGCGGTCGTGCACGAATCGAAGATGAACCAGCAGCGGATCAATCTCGATGGCGGCGCGATCGCCTTGGGCCACCCGTTGGGCGCGACCGGCGCCCGCATCACCGGCAAGGCCGCGGCGCTCTTGAAGCGCGAAGGCAAACGCTATGCGCTCGCCACCCAGTGCATCGGCGGCGGTCAGGGCATCGCCACCGTCCTAGAGGCGTGCTGATGGCCGCCGGCGACGACGGCCGATTCGGCAAGGTCGCAGTCCTGGGCGCCGGCGTCATGGGCGCGGCGATCGCCGCCCACGTCGCCAACGCCGGCGTGCCGGTCGTCCTCCTCGATATCCCGGCCAAGGACGGTTCGGACCGCAGCGCGCTCGCCAAGGGCGCGATCGAGCGCATGCTCAAGACCAACCCGGCGCCGTTCATGTCGCGCGCCGCGGCCGAACTGGTGACGCCCGGGAATTTCGACGACGATCTGGGCCTGATCGCCGACGCCGATTGGATCTGCGAAGCGGTGGTCGAGAACGTCCAGATCAAGCACGCGCTCTACGCCAAGATCGACGGGGCGCGCAAAAAGGGCGGCATCGTCTCCTCGAACACCTCGACCATTCCGCTGGCGCGCCTGATCGAAGGACAGTCCGCGGGCTTCAAGCGCGACTTCGCCATCACCCACTTCTTCAACCCGCCGCGCTACATGCGACTGTTGGAGATCGTCGCCGGCAAGGACACGCGCGCCGATGCGATCGAACGCTTGCGGCGGTTTAGCGATCTCCACCTCGGCAAGGACGTGGTCGATTGCCGCGACACCCCGGGCTTCATCGCCAACCGGATCGGCATCTACTGGATGACGGTCGCGATGGGCGAGGCGCTGGCGATGGGGCTCACGGTCGAAGAGGCCGACGCCATCGTCGGCCGGCCGATGGGGATTCCGAAGACCGGAATCTTCGGTCTCGCCGATTTGACCGGTATCGACCTTTCGCCCCACGTCATGCGCTCGATGGCCGAACTCCTGCCCGCGAGCGACCCGTTCCACGCCGTCCACGACGAGCAGGGCCCGCTCGCCACCTTGATCAAGACCATGATCCAGGAGGGCAACACCGGGCGCAAAGGCAAGGGCGGCTTCTATCGCATGACCAAGACGGACGGCGAGCGCGTCAAGGAAGCGCGCGATCTCGCAACCGGCGTCTACCGGCCGTCGGAGAAAGCCGCGCTCGAAAGCGCCAAGACGCGCGGCTTGCGGGCGCTGGTCGAGCACCCCGACAAGGGCGGCCGCTACGCCTGGCGCGTGCTCGCGAAGACGCTCGCTTACGTCGCCGGGCTGCTGCCCGAGATCGGCGACGATCCCGCGCTGGTCGATCGCGCGATGCGCTCGGGCTACATGTGGAAGTACGGCCCGTTCGAGCAGATCGATCAGCTCGGCACCGGCTGGCTGGCCGAGCGGCTTGAAGCCGACGGCGTCGCGGTGCCGCCCTACCTCGCGGCGGCCAAGGGCGAGCCGATCTACCGCGAAGGCGCAGCCGGGACCGAAGTCCGCCGCGCCGATGGGCGCTACGCGCCGCTGGCGCGGCCCGCGGGCGTCATTCGCTTGGGCGACTTCAAGCGCGGCAAGCAGCCGGTCGCCGGCAACGCCTCGGCCTCGATCTGGGACATCGGCGATGGCGTCGCCTGCCTCGAGTTCCATTCCAAGATGAACTCGATCGATCCGCTGATCATCGCCATCGTGCGCGAGGCGGCCAAGCTCGACAAGAAAGGCTTCAAAGCCCTCGTGATCTATAACGAGGGCGAGAACTTCTCGGTCGGCGCCAACATCGGCCTGGCGCTGTTCGCCGCCAACGCCGCGATGTGGCCGGTGATCGAACAGACGACCCGCGAAGGGCAGGACGCGTATCTCGGGCTCAAATACGCGCCTTATCCCGTGGTCGGCGCGCCGTCCGGCATGGCATTGGGCGGCGGCTGCGAGGTGCTGCTCCACTGCAGCGCGATCCAGGCCCACGCCGAAAGCTATGTCGGCCTGGTCGAGGTCGGCGTCGGCATGGTGCCGGCGTGGGGAGGAACCAAGGAAATGGTGATTCGCCACACGCTGAACAAGAAACGGCCGGGCGGCCCGATGCCGCCCTTGGCGAGCGCGTTCGAGACCATCAGCCTGGCCAAGGTCGCGCGCTCGGCCGCCGAAGCCAAGGAACTCCTCTATTTCCGCCCGGGCGACGGCATCACCATGAACCGCGACCGCGTGTTGGCCGATGCCAAAGCGAAAGCGCTCTCGCTCGTCGCCGGCTACCAGCCGCCGGCCAAGCCCGAACTGCAGTTGCCCGGGCCGACGGCGCGGGTCGCGCTCGAGCTCGCGGTCACCGGTTTCGTCAAGAACGGCAAGGCGACCGCGCACGATGGCACCGTGCTCGGACATTTGGCGCGCGTCGTCTCGGGCGGCGATACCGACATCACGCAAGTGACGACCGAGAAGGACTTGCTCGCGCTCGAACGCGAAGCGGTGACCGCGCTCCTCAAAACCACGCCCACCCTCGACCGGCTCGAGCACACGCTCGAAATCGGCAAGCCGCTCAGGAATTGAGGAGCCATGTTCAAGCCAGCGCGAGCGCGTTCACGCATTTCCGTCCTTCCCTTGGACCCGCAGGGTGCCCGCTCCCCCTGTTCGCAGGGGGAGGGTAGGGAGAGGGCCGCGTTCGCATTTCAGCCCGCCGTACCTTCGATCCGTCGAAGCGTGACCCTGTCCCCCGCCTTGGCGGGCCGTGACGCCAGAAGGTAAGAACCAATATGCCGACCTACCGTGCGCCCCTTCGCGATTTCGACTTCGTGCTTCGCGATTTCCTGAAAATCGACACGCTCCGTCATCTGCCGGGGTTCGAGGAAGTGACGCCCGACTTGATCGCCGCCGTGCTCGAGGGCGGCGGCAAGCTTTGCGAGGACGTGCTGTTCCCGGCCAACGCGCCGGGCGACGCCAAGGGCTGCACCTACGCCAACGGCACGGTGACGACGCCCACGGGTTACAAGGACGCCCACCGGGCCTTCGTCGCCGGCGGCTGGAACGGGCTTTCGTTCGCGCCCGAATACGGCGGCCAGGGCTTGCCGCGGGTCTTGGCCGAGTGCTTCGGCGAGATGTCGATGTCGGCCAACCTCGCCTACACCACCTATCCCGGCTTGGCCGCCGGCGCCGCCGAGGCGATCTCGAAGCACGGGAGTCCCGAGCAGAAGGCGACCTATATGCCCAAACTCGTCGCCGGCGAGTGGGGCGGCACCATGAACCTGACCGAGCCCCATTGCGGCACCGATCTCGGCTTGATCCGCACCAAGGCCGAGCCGCAGGCCGATGGCAGCTACCGCATCACCGGCACCAAGATCTTCATCTCGGCCGGCGAGCACGACCTGACCGCGAACATCATCCACCTGGTGCTGGCGCGGATCGTCGGCGCGCCCGCCGGAACCCGCGGCATCTCGCTCTTCATCGTGCCCAAGTTCCTGCTCGACGCCGACGGCACGCCGGGGCGGCGCAACGGCGTTCGCTGCGGCTCGATCGAGCACAAGATGGGGATCAAGGGCTCGGCCACCTGCGTCATGAACTACGAGGACGCGACCGGCTATCTGCTCGGCGAGAAGCACAAAGGCATGCGCGCGATGTTCACGATGATGAACTCGGCCCGCCTCGCGGTCGGGGTCCAGGGCTTGGCGCTCTCCGAGATCGCCTACCAGAACGCCGCCCACTACGCCAAGGAGCGCCGTCAGGGCCGCGCGCTCAAAGGCGCCGCCGAGCCCGACCACGCCGCCGACCCGATCATCGTCCACCCCGACGTGCGGCGCATGCTGCTCACCATGCGCGCCTTCAACGAAGGTGCGCGCGCGCTCGCCGCCTGGGTCGGCTTGAACCTCGACCTCGCCCACAAGCATCCCGACCCGCGCGCGCGGCGCGATGCCGACGATCTCGTCGCGCTGCTGACGCCGGTGATCAAGGCCTATTTCACCGATTTCGGCTACGAGTGCGTCAATACCGGCCAGCAATGCTTTGGCGGCTCGGGCTACATCGTCGAGACCGGCATGGAACAGTTCGTGCGCGACGCCCGCATCAGCCAGATCTACGAAGGCGCGAACGGCATCCAGGCGCTCGACCTCGTCGGCCGCAAGCTGCCGCAGGGGATGGGGCGGCTTTTGCGCCAGTTCTTCCACCCGGTCGATCGCTTCATCCAGGCCAACGCCAACGACCCGGCGCTCGCGGACTACGTCAGGCCGCTCGCCAAGTCGTTCGCCCGGCTGCAGCAGGCGACGGCGTGGATCGGCGAGCAGGGCCTGCGCGATCCCAACCAGGCCGGCGCCGCGGCCAGCGATTACCTGAAGTTGTTCGCGCTGGTGGCGATGGCCTACATCTGGGCGCAGATGGCCGAGGTCGCGAACGAGAAGCTGGCCAACGGCGCCGACGACAAGCGCTTCTACCAGGCCAAGCTCGCCACGGCGCGCTTCTTCATGGAGCGGCTGCTGCCTGAAACGTCGTCGCTCCTCTCCAAGCTCACCTCGGGCGCGGGCAACCTGATGGCGCTCGACGCGGCGGATTTCTGAGCGGCGCCGCTCGCTCGCTTCGTCCAGCGTTTTCACCTCGGAGGGCGACCATGCGCGCGAAACCGCTCGCCGGAATCAAGATCCTCGATTTGACGCGGCTCTTGCCGGGGTCGATGTGCACGCTGCACCTGGCCGACATGGGCGCCGACGTCGTCAAGATCGAGGACCCCGACCGCGGCGACTATTCGCGCTGGATCGAGCCGCTCAAAGTAAAGCACTCGAGCTTCTTCCTGGTGGTCAACCGCAACAAGCGCTCGATCAAGCTCGACTTGCGGAAGCCCGAGGGCAAGGCGGTGTTCTTCGATCTCTTGAAGGGCGCCGATGCCGTGGTCGAGAGCTTCCGCCCCGGCGTCGCCGACCGCCTGGGCGTCGGCTACGCCGCCGTCAGCGCCGCCAGCCCGCGCGTCGTCTACTGCTCGATCTCGGGCTACGGCCAGGACGGTCCCTACCGCGAGCGCGCCGGACACGACTTGAACTACTGCGCCTACGCCGGGGTCGTCGACCAGTGGGGCGACTATGGCGGTCCGCCCGCGCTCATCAACTTCCAGATCGCCGATCTGGCCGGCGGCTCGCTCGCCGCGGCGATGGGGATCTTGGGCGCGCTGGTCGAGCAGCAGCGGACGGGCATGGGCCGCTACGTCGATGTGTCGATGACCGACTGCACGCTCGCGCACGCGGTGATCGCGCTGGCGCGGCTCGATGAACAAGGCGCGACGCGGGCGCGGGGCGACGATTACCTGACCGGCGGCATTCCGAGCTACGGCGTCTACGCGACCGCCGACGGCCGCTACATGAGCCTGGGCGCGCTCGAACCCAAATTCTGGGACGCCTTTTGCGACGCGGTCGCGCGCCCCGACTGGAAAGGCAAGGGTGAGACCTGGGGCGAGGCGGGGCGCCGGCTCCGGGCCGAGCTCGTCCAACTCTTCAAGTCGAAGCCGTGGGCGTATTGGACGGCGCTCGGCGAGCGGGTCGATTGCTGCCTGGCGCCGGTCCTGACGCTCGCCGAGAGCATGGAGAACGCCCAGTTCAAGGCGCGCGGCATGTTCGTCGTCGACGACCATCCGACCGACGGGCGCGTGCATCAGTTCGCGCACCCGATCAAGTACAGCGACGATCGCTTCGCGATCGTGCGCTCGGCGCCGCTCCACGGCGAACATACCGACGAAGTTTTGGCCGACCTCGGCTACGATGCGGCCAAGATCGCGGCGTTGCGCAAGGCCGCGGTCATCTAGAAAAGGACCCGCATGGCAACGATCGACGAAATCACCGAACGAATGCGCGAGCGCTTCGCCGCGAGCGACTTCGATTCGAAAATCAAGTTCGACTTCGGCGGCGACGGCTTGATCCACGTCGACGGCTCGCAGAAACCGCCGTCGGTCAGCAACGCCGATGCCGAGGCCGACTGCACCATCACGATCGCGTTCGCCGACTTTCTCGATCTCGTCAAAGGCGAGCTCAACCCCACCACCGCCTTCATGATGGGGAAACTCAAGGTCGACGGCTCGATGGCGGTCGCGCTAAAGCTCGCCGGGATTTTGGGATAGATGCTCCCACCTCCCGGCGCGTTCGTGCCGGGCCCCTCCTCCCCCCGCGCGGGCGCGCGAGGGAGGGAGTTATGTCAATTGACACCCTCGCCCGCCGGGCCCCGGCGGGGGAGGTCGGCGCGAAGCGCCGGGTGGGGGCGAGCCGATCGCCTCACCGCGGCCGCGCTTTCGCGAACACCCGCCAGACGCCGCTCGCGGTCATGATGTCGCTGCCCGCGACCGACAACCGGCCCCGCAGGAACACGAGCGCCGCGGTCCGGCGCGTGATCTCGCCCTCGCCCTCGATCCAGTCGCCCGGTTCGACCGGCGCCAGGAAGTCGCAGTTGAGGCTCACGGTCGAGAACGGGATGCCGCCGCCCAACGCGTGATCGACGGTCGCCGACAGCACCATGTCCATCACGGTCATCAGGAGCCCGCCATGGATCGGGCCGTCGGGGTTGGTGTGGCGCTCGTCGGCGCGCAACCCGTAGCGACGCCGGCCGCCCGTCTCGGCGAGGTAGGCCGGTCCCACCAGTCCATAGAATCCGCCGCCCAAACGGCGGAGCGAAAATCCCGCGGGAACGTCGTGATCGCTGGCGCTCATGGCCGTTGCTTCTAAAGGCTATCCTCGGATTTGCCCACCCCCGTCGTCGTTTTGGAAATCCTCGGAATAACCCTATAATCCTGCGTTTACGTGTGGCTTCCGTCACACGCCGACCGTCGTTCGTATGATAGCGATCGGACCGGCTTCGACCGGTGCCGAGCGCGGGTCGACGTGGGCGGTAATTTATCTTTTTACAATAATAGGTTACGAGAATATATTCAGATGTTTGACTATCGACCAGTGCGGGGCGGTCTTACCTGATGGCGCAAGCGGCACCCAAGTCCGACGCCAAGGAATCGGCGGCGAAGCAGGCGGCGGCGGCGGCCAACGACTGGCTGCGCGACTTCGTGCGCCCGCTGCGGCCGATTTTCCGCGAAGTGCTGGTGATGTCGTTGTTCGTGAACCTGCTCGCGCTAGCGGTGCCGGTGTTCTCGAACTAGGTCTACGACCGCGTCATCGCCACCGCCGGTTCTCGACCCTCGAAGGGTTGATGATCGGCATGGTGCTGGTGGTGACCTTCGATTTGATCCTGCGCCAGTCGCGCGGCCGCATCATGCAGAAGGCGGCGCTGCGGATCGACGCCGGGGTCGGGCGCAAGCTGTTCGACAAGCTGCTCAACATCCCGCTCCCGGTTCTCGAGAGCAAGCCCAACGCCCACTGGCAGGCGCTGTTCCGCGACGCCGAGATGGTGCGCAACACGCTGTCCGGCCCCTCGGCGCTCCTGGTCACCGATCTGCCGTTCGCGATCCTGTTCCTCGCCGTCATTTTCATCATCGCCAAGCCGATCGTCTGGGTGCTGGCGATCATTCTGCCGACCTTCATCTTCCTGGCGTGGCGCTCGGCCGACAAGCTCGCGACCTTGAGCGCCGCCGAGAAGCAGGTCGGCCTGGGCCGCGACGCGATCCTGGCCGAGACCATCGCCGGCCGCACCACGGTCAAGGCCCTGGCGCTCGATCGCACCATCCGGCCGTTGTGGGAGGACCGCCACGCCAACACCATCGAAGAGTCGCTGGTGCGCGGCAAGTTGGCCGACCAGTACGCCAATTTCGGCGCCATCCTGTCGCTGGTGAGCACGATCCTGATGACCGGCGTCGGCGCGGTCGCGATCATCAACCAGGAACTGACCATGGGCTCGCTGATCGCGGCCAATATGCTGATGGGCCGCGTGCTCGGGCCGTTCAACCAACTGGTCGGGTCATGGCGCAACTACGCGCAGTTCAAGCAGGCGGTCACGCGCCTGGGCGAGACCTTCGCCACCGCCGAGGACCGCCAGTCGACCGGCGTCACCGTCGACCTGCCCAAGGGCGAGATCACGGTCGAGCACGTGACGTTCCGCTACGGCGACGAGCCCAAGCCGGTCATCGACGACATGCGGCTCACCATCAAACCGGGCACGATGGTCGCGGTGATGGGGCCCAACGGCTCGGGCAAGACCACGCTGATCAAGATGCTGCAGGGCCTCTACCAGCCCTCGAGCGGCCGCATTCTGATCGATGGCGCCGACATCGCGCAATTCGCGCGTCACGATCTCGCCAAGTGGATCGGCTATGTGCCGCAGGAGGTGTTCCTGTTCGCCGGCTCGATCCGCGAGAACATCGCCAAGGGCACGCTCGGCGCCACCGACCAGCAGGTGATCGAGGCGGCCAAGGCCTCGGGCCTGCACGAGCGCATCATCGATCTCTCCGACGGCTACGCCACCGACATCGGCGAGGTCGGCCGCAAGCTCCCGGGCGGCATGCGCCAGCGCCTGGCGATCGCGCGCGCCTTCATCGGCTCGCCGCCGGTCGTCATCCTCGACGAGCCGTCGAGTAACTTGGACCGCGAGGGCGAGGCCGAGCTGGTGGCCTCGCTCCGCGGCTACGCCGAGTCGGGCAAGACCGTCATCATCGTCACCCATTCCATCGTCACCCATTCCGGTCAGATGCTGGCCGGGTGCGACCAGGTGCTGGTGCTGCAGAAGGGCCGCCTCGTCCGCGCCGGCGCGCCCGAAGACATCCTGCCGCAGCTCGCCGCCGGCGCGACCCAGATGCGCGCGCCCAAGCCGGCGGCCGCGCCGCCGCCGGCCTATTCCGAGGCCTCGAGCGAGGCGATGCGCGCGGCGCTCGGCGAACTGCCCGCGTCGCTGCCGCCTCGCCCGAGCCCGCCGGTCGCCGACCCCGCCGCCATGGGCCAACCGGCGCTCACGGCCTTGGGCGGACGTTCGGTTTCAGTCCCGGCCGCGGCGCCTCCGCCGGCCGCCCTCGGGCCCGACCTCGGCCTGCCGCCGATCGGCCTGCCGGCGATGAGCGAAGCCGAAGCGCCGCCGGCTGCGCCGATCGTGCCAGCCGCATCGCCCGCGCCGCCCGCGCCCATCGCAGCGGCCGCGCCGGTCGCCGCACCGCCGCCATCGGCCCCGGCTCCGGTCATCGCCACCATCGGCATCCCGGCCGCCGTCGTCGCCGGTCCCGAAAGCGAAACGACGCCGACCACCTGCGTTCCGATCGACGCCGAGCCCGCCGAGCCGCCGCCCGCGGCGGCGCCCGGCGGTTCGGTCATTCCGCTCGATGAATCCAAACGCCGCCGCGGTATTCGTTCCTGAGCGAAGACGGTTATGAGGTCACGGTCATGAGCCGGCTCGACGAACTAGTTGCCCATCATCCGATCCCGACCATGCGCCCGCTGGCCTGGGTGATCATGTTCATCCTCGGGATCGGGACGATCTGGGCGTTCCTCACCCACCTCGAGGAGGTGGCGACCGCGACCGGCGAAGTGATCCCGCAGGGGCAAGTCAAGGTCGTGCAGCACCTCGAGGGCGGGGTCATCCGCGACATCCACATCGACGACGGCTCCAAGGTCAAGGAGGGCGACCCGCTGCTTCAGCTCACGCTGTCGGCGACCGCGGTCAATCGCGACGAATTGCAGGTACGCCTCGACGGCCTCATCCTCAAGCTCGCGCGGCTCGATGCCGAAGCCCGCAACAAGCCGCTCGCGTTTCCGCCCGACGTCGCCAGCCGCCGGCCCGAGTTCGTCCGCACCGAGGCCGATGCTTTCGAAGCGCGCAAGAACGAACTCGAAAGCGCGCTGTCCTCGCACCGGCAGATCGGCAAGCAGAAGGAGCTCGAGATCAAGGAGCTTGAGTCGAAGATCACGACGCTCAGCGCCGATCTCAAGCTCGCCAAGAAGAATTTCCAGATTTCGAAGGATCTGCTGGAGCAGAAGCTGACGCCGCAGGTCGAGCATCTGAAGCTCGAGCGCGAACTGGGCGCGCTCGACGGCGAAATCAAGGGCACCAAGGTCGCGCAGGACAAGGCGCGCGCCTCGCAGGCCGAGGCGCGGGAACGCGAGCGCGAGGAGACGCTCAAATTCCGCCGCATCGCGCAGGACGAGTACAACACCACCGAGAAGACGATGGCCTCGACCAAGGAGCTCCTGGAGAAGGCGACCGAGACCGCGAGCCGGACCACGATCCGCGCGCCGATCGACGGCATCGTCAAGAACCTGAAGCACCACACCATCGGCGGCGTGGTCCAGGCCGGCGAACCGATCATGGAGATCGTGCCGGTCGGGGCCAAGGTGCTGATCCGGGCCAAGCTCAACCCGATCGACCGCGGCTACGTCGAGGAAGGCCAGGAGGCCAAGGTCAAGGTCTCGACCTACGATTTCGCCCGCTACGGCGCGCTGCTCGGCAAGGTGACCCAGATCGCGCCCGACGCCAACGTCGACGAGAAGGGCATTCCGTTCTTCCGCGTCATCGTCGAGACCGAGAAAACCTATCTCGGCAAGGTCGAAGGCGAGTTGCCGATCACGCCCGGCATGCAGGCGACGGTCGATATCAAGACCGGCTCGAAGTCGGTGGTCGACTACCTGCTGCGCCCGGTCTTGAAGCTCCAGCACGAGAGCTTCCGCGAGCGCTAGTCTAGAGAACTTTAGCGTCGCGGACGGGACGCGAAGCGGGTCTTGCGCCGCGCTGCCATTGCGGTCGTCGGTTCGACGCGCCGCTCGGCGCCGCTCGCCAACCGGTTCATCGCTCGTAGGTTGGGGTCGCGCTCCCTCGAGGGAGGAGCGAACGTAGTGAGCTTGGAATGGAAAGGGGCATACCCTCGATGCTCCCTCCCTGCGCCTCGATACTCCCTCCCCCGCTCCGCTCCGCGGGGGAGGGAGCATTGAGGGTGTGCCCCCTTTTTGGCAGCGCGTGCGGATCGAATTCGAGCTGACGAGCCGCGGGTTCCGCGGCCACGATCCCGGCGCGCGGAAAGTCGACCGCCGCGGCGCTACTTCGACTTGGCGACGTAGACGCCGTCCCACGCGGCCCCGGGCGGGTCGACCTGGAACTCGAGCAGTCGCTCGGCGTAGAGGTCGTAGAACTCGCCCAGCTCCCACTTGTCGAGCGCGCGGCATTCCTCGACCAGCGCCGCGGCGCCGGTCCAGTCCTGCTTGCGGTAGGCGGCGATCATCGCGGCGTGCTTCTCGGCCAGCGCCTTGAACTCGGGCATCGCCTTGACCGTGGCGTCGCCGATCAGCGTGTGGATGCGGACCGCCTCCTTCTTGCCCTTGACCGCGATCAAGTCGAGCTCGAGCGTGGCGAAGTCGTCCTTGACCTTTTGGTAGGTATCGTCGCCGACGACGATGGTGACGCCGTAGGGCTTGGACTGGCCTTCGAGGCGCGAGGCGAGGTTCACGGCATCGCCCAGCACCGAATAGTCGAAACGCTGATCCGACCCCATGTTGCCGACCACGACCTCGCCGGAATTCACGCCGATCCCGACCTTGAGATAGTGGTAGGCGCGGCCCTCGGCCTCGGCCTCGGCCTTGCAGGCGTCGTTGATGGTCGGGATCGCGTCGCGCATCGCCAGCGCCGCTTCGAGCGCGTGCTTGGCGTGCTGCGTATCGTCCATCGGCGCGTTCCAGAACGCCATGATGGCGTCGCCCATGTATTTGTCGATCGTGCCCTGCCGCTTCATGATCATGTCGGTCAAGGGCGTCAGGAAGCGGTTGATGAGCTTGGTCAGGCCTTCCGGGTTCGACTTGAAGGTCTCCGAGATCGTGGTGAAGCCGCGGATGTCGGAGAACATCATCGTCATTTCTTTTTTCTCGCCGCCCAGCTTGAGCCGGGTCGGATCGTCGGCGAGCTGTTCCAGGAGCGCGGGCGAGAGGTATTGGCCGAACGCGCTCCGCACCTGTTTGCGCTCAGCAGCGGTCTTGGCGTAGCTCGCGTACGTCAGGAGCGAGTACATGATGATCGTGGTCAGCACCGGGAAGGTGGTGTCGACGAACGAGCGGAGCTCGGTGAACTGGTACCACGAGTAGCCGATCGTTCCGCCGACCGTGACTACGACCAGCCCCAGCGTCCACGCCGCGCCCACCATCGGCACCAGGATCACCATGAGGAGACCGGCGATCAGCGCGATCGATATCTCGCGGCCGATGGCGTTGCGCGGGTAGTCGAGATTGGCTTTGGCGAGAATCGTTTCGAGCAGATTGGCGTGGACCTCGACCCCGGGCAGCGTCTGGGAGATCGGCGTGTTGCGGATATCGAGGAGCCCGGTCGCCGACGTTCCGATCAGGACGAGCTTGCCGCGGATGCGCTCGGGCGGCACCGTGCCGGCGATGACGTCCTTGGCCGACACGTAGCGCTTCTCGCGGTCCGGCTTCGCGAAATAAACCCAGGTATTGCCGCGCGCGTCGGTCGGCACCTCGAGATCGCGGGTGACCGCGACCTTCTTGATCCCTTCCTGGTCGACGGTGATGAACACGACGCTGCGCGGATTGACGGCGACGCGCAGCATTTCCATCGTCAAGGACGGGTAGACTTGGCCCTGCACCTCGATCACCGCCGGCACGCGCCGCACGACGCCGTCCGGATCGGCTTCGACCGTGATCATGCCGAGCCCCGGCGCGGCCGCTTCGAGCTCGGGTATGTTGCGGACGATCGAGGCGAACTTGTACGCGAACACCTTGGGATCGAGGCCTTTCGGCGCGCGCCAGTTGACCGCCGCGCGTTTCGGCGGACGCGCGTCCGATTTCTCGAGCGCGCGGTGATAGCCCGACTGCCCGACCACGGCGCGGCTGCCCTTGAGCACGTTCGCGAACACGAGATCGTTGCTGACGATCTGCTTGAGTTTGTTCTGCGTCTCGGGATCGAGCTGGGGCGTCGACGCCGCGAACGCCGACGGCGACATGCGGTCCGGCTCGGCGAAGATGATGTCGAAGCCGACTACCGCCGCCCCCGCTTCCATCAGCCGCTGCAGCATCTGCGCCACGATCGTGCGCGGCCACGGCCACTGGCCGATCTCGGCCAGGCTTTCCTCGTCGAGGTCGACGATCAAGGTCGGCGGATTCTCGGCGGTCGGCCGCGGTTGGATTCGCTGATAGAGATCAAAAACCTGGTGGCGCAGGTATTGCACCGGCAACGGGTCCAGCACGCGCAGCACGCCGAGCCCGAACAGCACGATCAGTCCGATCCAGCGCCCTTTGCCGAACCAGTTCTTGACGTGCCACCAGAACGAATGGCGGATGCCGGACCGCTCGCGGCGAAACCGGCTCGTCACCCGCGTCCAAATGCTTTCGCGCGCGACGACGCTCTCTTGACTGACGGCCATCGGTAACGCCCCGCCCCGATTGTTCGACGTCGCTCGGGTCGACGTCGCGTTGAAACAACGAGCGCGATTTTAGACCGCCGGTTCGAAAAGGTCATATCGCGCAGCGGTTGTGCATACGGTACGACCCCAACCTATAGAATCCGATGCAGCCGGATGCCGCATATGTTGGGTCACACCGCCCGATTCAGGACTTGAACGAGAGAATGCCCCTATCTCCTTAATATATTTAGGTTTTCTTCGCTCTATTTTATCCTATCGAATCGAGGAGTTGAGTACCGACCGATGAGCGCGATCGCCCGATTCGCTCGCTGTGGAGTCGTCGCTGCGGCATTGGCCGCGAGCGCGACCGTCGAGCTCTGCGCCCAGCCGCTCGAGGTCGAACTCGAGCGCCTGGTCCGCAACAACCCGCGCATCTTGGCCGACCGCGAACGGATTTCGGCCGCGGGCGAAGGCATCCGCGGCGCGGCGGCGCCGTTCCTGCCGCGGATCGCGTTGAGCGCCGACACCGGCGTCGATAACGTCGATTCGCCGGCGACGCGAAGCGCTGAGTTGGTCAAGCCGATCCAGCGCGATCAGGTTTCGCTCACCTTCACGCAGAACCTCTACGACGCCGACCGCAAGGACCACATCAAGCGCGAGGCCGAACTCAACCGCGCAGCCGCCGAGGTGCGGCTCGAAGCGACCACCCAGGAACTGATCGTGACCGGCATCGAGACCTATCTCGAGGTCTTTTCGCGCGCGCTCCTCTACGACCTCGCCCTCATCAACGAGGAAGCGATCGTCCATCAGGTCGACCTCGAGGAGAAGAAGCTCGCCGCCGGCGCCGGCACCTCGGTCGACGTGGCGCTCGCCCGCTCGCGCCTGCAACTCGCGCAAGAGCGCCGCGTCGTCGCCCAGCAGCAGTACGAGGTCGCGCAGGTCCGCTACACCCAGGTGTTCGACCGCCGGCCGAATGCCGCCGAGATGCGCCTGCCGGTGCCGCCGCTCCGCGTGGTGCCCGACACGCTCGAAGAGGCGGTCGACATGGCGATCGCGCTGCACCCCGAGATCGCGAGCAGCGAACGCCAGATCGACATCGCCCGCACCCGCCAGCGCGAAGTCGCCGCCGATTTCTTCCCGCGCGTCGACCTGGTCGGACGGTCGAGCTATCGCGAGGACGTCGACGCTTCGCGCGGGACGCGCCGCGACTGGTCGGTGCTGCTGCAGGCGTCGTGGGATCTGTTCTCGGGCTTTGCCAAACAGGCGAGCTCCTCGCAGGCCGCGTTCTCCTACGCGGCCTCGATCTTCGATCGCGAAACCGCGGCGCGGCGGGTCAAGGAGGAGGTGCGCGTGCAGTGGACGCTGGCCAAGACCGCGTGCCAGCAGATCGTCCTGCTCCGCAGCGCCGTCGATATCGCGAGCAACTCCGAAGACTCGCGCATCAAGCTGCGCGCCGCCAGCCGCGCCACCGACCTCGAGGTGCTGGACGCCCAGACCCAGACCTTCAACACCATGATCAACCTCGTCACCGGGGTGAGCGACGGCATGAAGAACGTGTATCGGCTGATCGCCGCCGCCGGCCGGCTCGATATCGACACGGTGACGAAAGAAGCGGCGACGCCGATCGGCGATCGGACCAAACCGACCAGCACGGTGGTCACCTGCGACGCCGCCCGGCTCAATCCGTTCGAGCTCGATATGGACACCGTCAAGGTGCTCCGCATCGCGCTCACCGACGGCGGCGTCAACCGCGCGCCGGCCGACGACGCGCCGCGCAAGGTGGCGAAGCCCGGAAGCGCCAATCCGTTCGACGCTCCCAAGGACGAGACCGACGAAGCCCCCGCGGCCGCGAAGCCGGTACCGGCGAAGCCCGCGGCCCCGCCC